>ERZ795056.3673-NODE-3673-length-16302-cov-7.187542_pt1 | contig 16302 bp, 8 predicted proteins | sample MGYA00375140_ERZ795056 | MGnify/ENA primary metagenome ERZ795056 (study PRJEB30185, sample SAMN05720227) | activated sludge metagenome | isolation source: Anaerobic digester | place: USA | collected 2015-03-09 ... | reverse complement strand
GCGGTCGCGGCCGGCTTTGCCGGGCGGATCGAATGGGACAGCACAAAGCCCAATGGCCAGCCCAGGCGTTGTCTCGATGTCACCCGGGCACGAGAACTCTTCGGGTTTGAGGCCGGGACCGATTTCGATGACGGTTTGGCCCGCACGGTTGACTGGTATCGCCGGCACCGGGGGTGAGCCGTTTTTCAGGCGCTTGAGTGATCGATGGCCTGCTTCCCTTTGCACTGGATGACGAGTCAGGGGAAGGCCTGAGGCTCTTCATCAAACAAAGGAGTTTTGCCATGCGCTATCGCGCGGTTTTGCTCGACCTGGACAACACATTATATGATTACAATGCCTGTTATGCAGCCGGCAATGACGCGGTCTTTCCCTGGCTTGAGGGTGTGACCGGGCGTACCCGGGCCGAGCTCGAACCGGTTTATCGTGAGGCCAAGCGGCGCAATCACGTGGCATTGGCCGGGACGGCGGCCTCGCATAACCGGCTCCTTTACTACCAGCGGCTGGCCGAGCTTTTGGGGCTCAAGGTCTTCGGGACAGCGGATACCATGCTCGGATTATTTTGGGAGGCATTTTTTTCCAGGATGGAGCCCTTCCCGGGAGCGTGCGAACTCCTGCGCGCGGTCCGTCCCGCCGGGATCTGCCTTGTGACCGACATGACGGTCGAGATTCAGTACCGCAAGATCGAGCGTCTCGGGATCGGCTCCCTGATCGACACCCTCGTCACGAGCGAGGAGGCCGGGCGCGAAAAGCCCCATCCCTGGCCCTTTACCCTGGCACTCTCCAAACTCGGTGCGCGCCCTGATGAGGCCTGTATGGCCGGTGACGATTTTACCAAGGATGTCGAAGGGCCGCTTTTGGCGGGGATTGACGCGTACTGGGTCCGCCAGCGGGCCAGCCAGCATGAACCGCTCTTTGCCCACCCGCGCCTGCGGATTGTCCACGATCTTGTCGAATTGAAAGAAGCACTTTTGGTAGATTGATTTTTTTGATGAAGATCCTCAGGCCGGGGGAGATCCGGGATAGCAATAATTTAATTATGTTTTTGTCATACGTGTCCCGGAGTGCGATTACAGTATTGTGAAATAATGACCGTACTCCCGGTCGGGAAGCGTTGTCGATCTACTTAAATTCAGCCGGATGATTCACTATCTTTAGGGCTTGAGGCTGTTCACCAAAAACCGCCACATTGGGGGCGGGATTTGCCAAGCATCATACATACATATTAAAGGAAAAAAGAGATGGAATTCGAGATCAAGGACATTAATCTGGCCGACTGGGGCCGCAAGGAGATGGATATTGCCGAGCAGGAGATGCCCGGTCTGATGGCCACCCGAGAAAAGTACGGCAAGGAACAACCTCTCAAAGGGGTGCGGGTTGCCGGGTCGCTGCACATGACCATCCAGACCGCGGTCCTGATCGAGACCCTCGTCGAGCTGGGTGCCAATGTCCGCTGGTCAAGCTGCAATATTTTTTCGACCCAGGATCATGCCGCTTCGGCCGTCGTGGTCGGGAAAAAGGGCACGGTCAGTGCGCCGGCCGGTGTTCCGGTTTTCGCCTGGAAGGGCGAGACCCTGCTCGAATACTGGCGCCTCTTGGCCCGGACCCTCGATTGGGGCGGCGGCAAGGGACCCGAACTGATCGTCGATGACGGCGGCGATGCCACCCTGATGATGCACCTGGGCTGCGACGTCGAGAAGGACCCCTCCCTGCTCGACAAAAAGGTCGAGACCGAAGACGAGATCGCCCTCTTTGCCGTTCTCAAGGAGATCTACGCCAAGGACAAGACCTTCTGGCAGAAGCACGTGGCTGACTGGCGCGGCGTTTCCGAAGAAACGACCACCGGTGTCCACCGCCTCTACGAGATGGAGAAGAGCGGAACCCTGCGCGTTCCGGCCATCAATGTCAACGACTCGGTCACCAAGTCCAAGTTCGACAACCTCTATGGTTGCCGCGAGTCCCTCGTGGACGGCATCAAGCGGGCGACCGATGTGATGATCGCCGGCAAGGTGGCTGTGGTCTGCGGGTACGGCGATGTCGGCAAGGGTTCTGCTCAGTCCCTGGCCGGCCTCGGGGCCCGCGTCATCGTGACCGAGATCGACCCGATCTGCGCCCTCCAGGCGGCCATGGCCGGCTACGAGGTGACGACGGTCGAGGATACTCTCGGCCGGGCCGACATCTACGTGACGACCACGGGCAATGCCGATGTGATCACGGCCGAGCACATGATGAAGATGAAGGACCAGGCCATCGTCTGCAACATCGGACACTTTGACAACGAGATCCAGGTTGCAGCCCTCAAGAAGATGCCCGGGGTCACGATCACCAATATCAAGCCCCAGGTGGACAAGTACACCATGCCTGATGGCCGGGCCATCTTCCTCCTGGCCGAAGGCCGCCTGGTCAACCTGGGTTGCGCGACCGGCCACCCCTCCTTCGTGATGTCCAACTCCTTCACCAACCAGACGCTGGCGCAGATCGACCTCTGGAAAAACAGGGACACGATCACCAAGGGTGTCCGCACTCTCTCCAAGCTGCTTGACGAAGAAGTGGCCCGCCTGCACCTCGAGAAGATCGGGGTCAAGCTGACAAAGCTGACACCGAAGCAGGCGGCTTACATCGGCGTGCCGGTCGAGGGCCCCTTCAAACCGGAGAATTACCGCTATTGAGGTCCGGTCATTGCTGTTGCCAAAAACCGCCCAGGGGAAACCTGGCGCGGTTTTTTTATTCTTCCGGATTTTTTACGGGGACTTCGTGCGAAGGGGGGGGATTGCGTTCCGGGCTGAACCCGGGATATGATGGAGAGCATGGAAGTCCGGATAGCGATTGCCGAAGATGACGAAATGACCGTCCTGGAGCTTGAGTCCAACCTCAAGCGTCTCGGGTACGGTGTTTCCGGTCATGCCCGGAGCGGACCTGCGCTGCTGGATCTGGTCCGGGAAAAACACCCTTCCGTCGTTCTCATGGATATCAATCTCGAAGGGGCCATGGACGGCATCGAAACAGCCGCGATAGTTGATCGCGAATTCAAGATTCCCGTTGTTTTTTTGACGGCCTCCGGGGATCCGGATACCCTCGGACGTGCTGTCGGCAGCAATCCCTTTGGCTATCTTGTCAAACCGGTTGATCCCGTCCTCCTGCGGATCGGTCTGGAGATGGCACTCTACAAGCACAAGACGGATTCCTGGATGCGGGAGAACGAGCACCGGCTCTATGCGATCCTCGACAGCATGGGGGATGGTGTCATCGCGGTTGATACCGACGAGAAGGTCATCTTTATCAACCAGGTGGCAGCGGAGCTTTTCGGGATGGAGTTCAGCCAGGTCTGTGGAAAGCAATTGGACGAAATCTTCCAGATCATCAGGACCGGCGAAGGAGAAGGCGGACTGGGGAAAGCCTTTCTTCTGCGGAGTCTCGGTGAAAGCCTTCCGATCGAGTGGAGACGGACCGATCTTGCAGGGAGTGACGGTGGCGCGGTCATTGTTTTCCGTGATATCTCCGGGCAGCGCCGGGTTGAGGAGCGCCTGGCCCTGCAGAATGCCGCCATGGAAGCGGCGGCCAATGCCATCGTGGTGACCGATGTCAACGGGGATATCCTCTGGGTCAACAAGGCCTTTTGCCGGTTGACCGGGTACGGGCGGGACGAGGTCATCGGGAAGAATACCCGGATCCTCAAATCCGGCCGGCAAGACCCGCAGGTCTATGAGGATCTCTGGCGCACGATTCTCTCGGGACGTGTCTGGCGGAGCGAATTGGTCAACCGGAGCAAGGACGGCGGGTTCTATACCGTCGGGATTACCATCACGCCCATCCGGGACAGCGATGGCGGGATCTCGCGCTTCATCTGCATAAAGGAAGACATCAGCGAACGGAAAAAAGCCGAGGAAGCCCTGCGCAGGAGCGAGGAGTACTACCGGGCGCTCATTGAAAACGGAACCGACATCATTTTTATTGTCGATCCCGGGGGAGTGGTGACCTATGTTACGCCTTCCTGCAGACGTGTGTTTGGACTCGGGCCCGAGGATCTGACCGGCAGACAGATTGCGGATCTCGTTCTGGAGTCCGGACGTGCCCGGATTCGGGAGAAATTGCGGGAAGCCCTTCTGTTGCGTGGAGAAGTGCGTCTGATCGAGATGCATGTTGAACACAGTGACGGGAAGGAATCACGGATTCTTGAAGGCCTGTTCAGGGGGGTGATCGATGCCGAGGGCCGTGAGCGTGTGATCATCAGTGCCCGTGACATCACCGAGCGCGAGAGGAACGTACAGGAAATTGTGACCCTGGCAAGGATCTCCGCCGAAAATCCCAATCCTGTTTTGCGGATCTCGTCCGATGGCGTCATTATCTACGGGAACCGGGCCAGTATCCAGGTTCTGCACGAGATCGGGGCCCAGCTCGGCCAGACGATACCCGATGAATTCCGGGCGATCATCCGGGATGTGATCCTGGCCGGACGGAATCGTGAGGTGCGGATGAGCTTCGGGGACCACATCTATTCCATGCTCTTTGTCCCGATAGTGCCCGAGGGATATGTCAACCTGTATGGAACGGATATCACCGAACGGACCCGGGCCCTCTCAGCCCTCCAAAAAAGCGAACGTCAGTACCGGGCCATTGTCGAGGACCAGACCGATCTGATCTGCCGGATGAATCCGGACTACAAACTTTTGTTTGTCAATGATGCCTTCTGCCGGTTTTTCAATCTCTCGCATGGAGAGACTGTCGGACTCTTGTTTGCCGGGATTCTCGGCGAGAAGGAAGCCAGACGGTTTGCGGCAGGAATTGCCGACCTGGGTGTCGACAATCCGGTCCTGGTCATCGAGCAGGAGATCAGCGGAGACGGAGGCACACGCTGGCTTGAATGGACCTGCCGGGTTCTCTTCGATCTCTCGGAGAGCATCATCGAAATCCAGGGAGTCGGGCGCGAGATCACGGACCGGAAGATGCTGGCCGAGATGGCCCGCGAGAAAGAGGCGGCCGAGATCTCGAATCGCATGAAAAGCGAATTCATGTCCAATATGAGCCATGAGATCCGCACTCCGATGAACGGGATCCTCGGGATGACGGAGTTGATGCTCGATACTGCCCTGACAGGGGAGCAGAGGGACTACGCGCTGACCATCCACCGCTCATCGCAGGCTCTCCTGACCATCATCAATGATATTCTCGATTTTTCCCGGATTGAAGAGGGCAAGCTCAAGATTGAAGAAGCGGAATTCGATCTGGGACAGGCCGTCGAGGATATTGCCAGCCTCCTTGCTCCGCGGGCCAGCGAGAAGGGACTCGAACTTCTGGTGCATTTCAGCCGGCTTGCGCCGAGATTGGTGATCGGCGATCAGGGCCGTGTACGGCAGATCATCCTGAATCTTGTCAATAATGCTATCAAATTTACCCATGAGGGTTATGTCCTGATCCATGTCGACCATGTGGCCAGGCGGGACGGTTCGAATGCTTTCACGATCGCAGTCGAGGACTCCGGGATCGGTATCTCGGCAGACAAGCTGGATGTGATCTTTGAACGCTTCTCGCAGGCAGACACATCCACCACCCGTTTCTACGGAGGAACCGGCCTGGGCTTGACCATCTCCCGGCAGCTCGCCCAGCTCATGCACGGAGATATCGTCGTTAATAGCAGTCCGGGGACGGGTTCGACATTCTGGTTTACCGTGCCGCTTCCGCTTTCGCCAAACCCCCAACCGGTTTTTCCGGACCTTGCCGCATTTCAGGAGAACGTCTCATGCTATCTTGTGGACGCCTACGATGTGACCATGCGTGTCCATGGCGAGATTCTGGCTGATCTCGGTCTTCCTCACATTGTCAGTTTCGGGCATGAGGTCTGTGATTTTCTCAAGAGGGATGATCCCGGGCGGATACGGATTGTGATGATCGACGAGCGGGTGGAAGATGTTGATTGCTTTGTCGTTGCCCGCAAGGTCCGTGAACTTTTTTCCGATGACAAGGTCAAGCTGGTTCTGCTCGCCAATCCCGAGACGATCCTCGAGGACCTGCACGACAAGGGCGTCGTCTTTGACAGGGTGCTCTACAAGCCCCTCAGACCGAGGCTCTTTGCCGAACAGATGAATGCACTCATCTCCGGCGAGAAGTCACCCGCATCGTCGGTCCATGTTCCGGGAAATGTGCGGCATGATATCCGGGAAAGCGACCTCACGGAACCCGCAGCCCGGAGTGCCGAGGTGGTGCTGGATGCCTCGATTCTCCTGGTTGAGGACAATCTGGTGAACCAGCGTGTGGCACAGCGCATGCTCCAGAAACTCGGGTGTCGTGTGACGATTGCCGGGAACGGACGGCAGGCTCTCGAGAGTCTTTCCGGGGGGCATTTTGATCTGGTGTTGATGGATTGCCAGATGCCTGTCATGGACGGTTATACCGCGACACGTGAACTGAGGAACCCTGCTTCTCCCTGGTATGCTCCGGATCTTCCGGTCCTGGCCTTGACAGCGCACGCCGGGGAATCCGAGCGGGAGCGCACATTTGCAGCAGGGATGAACGACCATATCTCCAAACCCCTCCGGAGTTCGGTCCTGCTTGAGAAACTCACGACATGGCTCAAGACAGGCGGTGTTCCTGAAGGGGAGCCCGGGACCGGATCGGATGAACCTGTCCAGCCGGAGGAGGAGAAGCCGGCTCCGGTTTTTGACCGTGCGGGTGCGTATGAGCGGTTGGGCGACGATGATGGGCTCCTTCGCGAGTTGATCCAGGTGTTTTTTGGCGACCTTGACAAACAGCTTTCGGCGCTTCGCGGCTTCCTCGCGGAGGGGAATGCGCCGGCTGCGGAAAACACGTCGCATGCACTCAAGGGCGGAAGTTCCAATATCGGGGCTGAGCGGATTCGCCGCAGATTCTACGAAATGGAGATCGCCGGACGCGAAGGGCGGCTCGAGGATCTTCGGGCTGCCCTTGAAAGCATACCCGGACTGATTGCCGAGCTTGAGAACGAACTGAAGGCTCAAGGCTATCCCGTAGACCCTTCCTGACGGGTGAAGAACTCAGGATTTGAACAGGGTGGTGTGGAGCATCCTGAGGAGATTGTCGATACCCTCTCCGGTCTTGGCCGAGACCCGGACCAGGGGCTTTCCGGCCAGTTCCCGGGAGGGGAGACCGGTCTCCATGTCGATTTTATTGGCACAATAGAGACGGGGGATCCGGTCCGCGTCGATCTCCGCCAGAACGCTTTCGACGACAGGGATCTCTTGGTCGGCAGCATGATCGGACGCGTCAAAAACAACAAGAACCAGGTCGGCCCTGGTGATTTCTTCAAGGGTCGAGGCAAAGGCTTCCACAAGGGTATGGGGGATGTCCCGGATGAAGCCGACGGTATCGACCAAGAGCATGGGGCTCCCGTTCGGGTTATGCAGTTGGCGGACGGTTGGATCGAGCGTGGCAAAGAGTCGGTCTTCCGTCTGGAGGTTTGTCTTTGCCAGTCTGTTCATCAGGGTTGTTTTTCCGGCGTTTGTGTATCCGCAGAGTGCCACCAGGGGGATATTCTTTTCCCGTTTTTTTCTCTGTTCGCGGCGGCTGGTTTTGACTGCCGCGAGGCGTCGGCGTAGCAGGGAAATCCGGTTTTTGATGCGCCTGCGATCCAGTTCGATTTGCGTCTCGCCCGGTCCTCTGAATCCGGATCCCCCCTGGCTGGCGGCAAGGTGGGCATATCCACCCTCGAGACGTGGCAGGAGATATTCGAGACGGGCGAGTTCCACCTGTTGCCGGGCGATGGCTGTGCGTGCCCTGCGGGCAAAGATTTCCAGGATCAGTTCCGTACGGGTCATGACCGGGCAACCGACGGCGTTCTCGAAACTCCGTTTTCTGGAGGGAGCCAGATCGTAGGAGAGGATGAAGAAGTCACACCCGGACGTGTTCCGGATCTCCTCCAGTTCGGCCAGTTTTCCGCTTCCCGGGAGGCCATGCCCCGGTCGTGATCTGGTGCTGAGCGAAAGGTCGGCCAGGACCTGGTAGCCACAACTCTCGGCGAGGAGGTGGATCTCTTCGGATTCTGCAGGCAGTCCCTGTGAAATTGTGATCACGGCAGGGGCCTCGTGTTGATGGGTATGCATGGTTCTCCGGACAGGGTTCATTCTCCCGGTAAATCTACTGAAAAAAATTGACAAAACAAGCAAAAGGCCGATATAGTGAGGTGAAGTGCAGTAATTCCGTGGCAAGGTGTGATAATGGCAGAAATCCCCGATAAAAGCAGACAACAGCAAGTGATTCTCGATGATGACGACGAGATTATCTCCCTGTCAGATGCCGAACTCGATACCATCCTCGGTTCCGCCGAGATCACGGATGCACCGATAGCGGATATCGAGATCGACATCATTTCCGGTCCGGCATCCCGACCGGCTCCAGCCGAAGCCGGAAGGGGACAGACCGGCGATGATACTCCACAACCGGAAGCCGGGGGTGGCTTTTTCTCGAGCGATGATGATGAGACGATTTCCCTCCCCGAGGATGAGCTTGAGACGATCCTCGACACCGGAACCTACGAGGCCGACGGAATGGAGCCATCCCTTCCCGAGAGCGAAGTTGTTGTCGCCGGTTCAGAGCAGGTGATTCCGGATATGCTGGAGACGCCTTCCCTTGGAGGCGAACCGGATGTCGAGCCCGATTTTGGCGGGCCTGAGACGCCGATTGATGAGGGTGTGGACGATGCCTTCATCATTATCGATGATCAACCTCTTGAGTCTTCCGGACTCGGGATGGACAGCGGCCCGATGATCATCGAAGAGGAGATCTCTCCGGATACGGCCATGCCCGAGCTGGATTTTGCCCGTGAACAGGCAGCCCGCAGCAATGATGAGCCGGTCGTCGAAGTGACCGGGGACTCCATGGACGATCTTTTTGACGACGATGCGGAAGTCCCGGTGGATGGTGCGGGAGAAGATGTCCTCGACGACTTTGAGGTTGAGGACCATGGTGCTGAAATCAATCTCTCCCCGCCCCAACCTGTACCGGTTGCGGATATTCCGGGGATAGATGCCCTGGCCGATGAGCCTTCTCCTCTGGAGATACAACCGGCACCTCCCGAGTTTTTCCTCGAAGAGGGTGCGGCCGAGTACGACAGCGAGAGTGTCGACGATCTTCTCATCGAAGAGGCGCCGATCCTTGACCAGCAGCCGGTTGAGAGGAATGAACTTCGGGATACGATCATTGATGTCGAAGATGAATTGATCGATCTCGAGCCGATCGAGCGTCGCGAGGATCTTGAGGACTCCAGCCGGAGTGAGGTTGTTTTTGACGATGAGGCGGAAGGCGATACCGTGGTATCTCTTCCGGTCGGAGATGGTGCGGCCGAAGCCGGATACGAGGCAGGCCTCGAGGAGGAAACGGTTCTCGAGACGGGTTCGTTTGTAGCGGAGGATGGCATTCCTCCTCCCGAGCTACCGGGGGAGGAGCCTGTCATCGGCGAACCTCCCCGGGCGGAAGTGGCCAAAGACGACGGATTTGTCCGTGCGCCCGATTTTGAAGAGGAGATCGCCAGCCTCTCGCTCGAGGAAGCACCTGCCGGGACGGTTCCGGTCGTGGATCAGGTTGATCTGGCGGACGAACCGATCGAGTTCATGGAGGACGAGATTGTTTTTGCCCCCCATCAAACGATCCCGGCGGCTGAGCCGGTTTCCGACATCGCACCCGATGATGATCTTCTGGACGAGGAGATCATCAATCCCGACATGATCTCCGAGATGAAGGACGAGGTTTTTGACGAACCGGATTCGCCCGATGACGAACCGGTTGCTTCCGATGAAGTCAGACCACCCAGCCAGGAGGTTGTGGAGGGCATGCCCGAGCGGATGCGCGACGATGTGCGCAAGGTGCTCGGATACCTCGACAATCTTTTTGACGAACTTCCCGAGGACAAGGTCAAGGAGTTTGCAAACTCCGAATATTACGATATCTACAGCCGTCTTTTCAAGGAATTGGGTATCTGACAGATGGGCCTGCTCTCCCGTGCACGACACGTCGGGTTTCGCCGGACACCGGCCCAGGATTCCCCGGCTTCCGGGCGAAGGGGTCTCCTGACACGGGCCGGTATGGTCCGCAGGGCCCGTGCCCAGTCTCCCGGGCCGGTCGACGACCCGTCTCCGGAGACGGGTTCCCTCCGGCAGCTTGAGCGACAGAGCTTCAATCTCTCGAACCTGATGGAGATCAGCCGGGAGATCAACGGGACACTCCGGCTGGACGATCTCTGTACGATCATCATCCTCACCGTCATGGGCCAGTCCGGTGCCCAAAAAGCGGTTCTCTATGTCCGGGACGACGAAGAATATGTGGTCCGTGCCGCACGGGGGCTTGCGGAGGGCCTGGTTCTTCCCTCGCTTCCGGTGGATCCGGTTTTCGCACAGACTGCTGTCCAACGGGACGGTGTGTTCCCCGTTTCGGCCTGTGCCTTTGTTGATGGTTCACTGGAGACCAGGTTGGTCAGTCTCCTTTCCGGGAAACTGGTTGTGCCCTTTGTCAACAAGGGACAGTGCCTGGCCTTTCTCCTGCTTGGCGAACGATATCCCGACCAGGACTGGAATGAGGACGAAATCGGGTTTCTGGCTTCGATCGCCGATATGGGCAGTATGGCCCTGGCCAATGCCCGACTCTTCGGCGAGCTTGAGAAGAAGCTCGGACAACTCTCCGGTCTCTACGAAATCAGTCGGGTCATCAATGGCAGCAGCGAGGTGGGCGAGATTCTCCGGCTCGCCGGTGAGACATTGGGAACAGGCTTCGGTGTGAATCGGGCCGTATTTCTTGGCCTGGCTGGACACGATCTTGTTTTTCTTTCCGGCATCGGGATCGAGGGTATCCGGGCCGGATCGACCATGACGCCCCTTTTTGAATCCGTTTTCACCCTCGAGCAGGCTCTGGTTATTGAGGATCGCTCCGGAAATCCTGAACTCTCCGCTGTCTTTGGAGAGGGCGTGCTTGAAGAATCGAATATGGCACTCCTGGTCCCTCTTGTCGCGGCCGGTGAGCGCGTGGGCATCCTGGCCGTCTTGGGGGTGGAGGGGCGCAGGAGCGGGACCGTCCTCCAGGAGGAGTGCGAACTCTTTTCGATTATCGGCTCCCAGTTTGCTCCTCCGCTTTTGGTGGCGCGGACTCTTGGCGACAGGAAACGCAGTCTGGCCGATCCATTCCATCCCTGGATGGAACTCCTTGAGCGTGAAGTTGCCCGTGCCGGGGAATTCGGTCTTTCCGTCGGAGTCTGTGAGCTCTCGCTGGACGGGATCGACGAACGTGACGGGGACATGGTCCGGGATCTCGGCCGTGTTCTGCGGGACCGGATTGATCTGCGCTACCCGGTGGTCCGTCTGGCAGCAGCTTCGTGGGCGGTTGTGCTCTCCGGGCTTTCCCTGCGGGATCAGGAGCGCTTGATTGATTCCGTGACACAGGAGATATTGACTCTGCTTGACCGTTCCGGTGATGCCGAACGGATCAGACTCGAGCGGAGCCATGGGCAGATACCTGAGGAATACCCGTCGGCGGCTGCCTGGGTGTTCCGCAGGCTGTAGGCGGCCGACCGGCATGAATCTGACAGAGCAGAGGGTGCATGAGGGTGACATCTCGGGTTCATCCTTCAGTTTTCCGGGCAGGGTCGAGATCACGGGAAGTGTGCGGGCCGGCGCCGTTGTGCATGCCGGTGGAGATATCGTCATCCGCGGCTCGGTCGAGGCTGGCCTGGTCGAGAGTTCCGGTGGTGGCGTCTACATCGATGGAGAGATTCATGGCCCGGGGGCAGTGGTCCGGGCCTTTGGTGATGTCAAGGCACGTGTGATCCGGGATGCCGAGGTCGAGAGTCTGGCTTCGGTCTATGTGCCTGACATGATCTTCCGGTCGGCTGTCCGGGCCCGGAACCTGATCGAGATGAAGGACGGAGACGGGATCGTCGAGGCAAGCTATGCCGAGGCAGGGATGGAGATCACCATCCGCAGTGCGGGGTCGGTATCAAGCGGGATGGATCCCACGACACTCGTGCTCGAGAACTTCCGCCAGAAGGAACTCTTCGAGCTCTCGATGATTTATGAACAGCGGCTGACCCAAAAAACGGCCCGCATCGCCGAGCTGGAAAAGGTGATCAGCGTGATCCGGATTCTCGGGGGCCGGATCGTCAATCTCGACCCTGCGAAAAAGGCGGATCTGGCGCTCAAGGTCAAGGAGTACCAGGAACTCAAGCAGCAGGTTGTGGAAATTCTCCGGGAACGTGATCTGGTCGTGGTTGAACGGGAGAAGTCTGGCGGAAAAATGCGCTCGATCACGTCCAGCGGGGATGTCTTCTCCGGTGTCGAGGTCCGGATCGACAATGCCCGGGTTGTTGTCAACCGGCGCTACAAGAATGTCATTTTTTACAAAAGCGGGATTGTGATCATCGGGGATCTTGATGCTTTTATGCAGCGGAAACGGCTTTCCAATTAGAAAGTCGGGCAAGGAGACGGCAGGCATGGGTATCGGATTCAAGTTGGGCATGTTCGTGGCAGTGGTTCTCTCACTGGTCATGCTGGTGACCGGGGTCTTTATCGTCCGTCAGCAGGAGACCGTGCTCGACAACCAGTTGCGCAGGGATCTGTCCTCCCATCTCAAGTCGTTCAGCATGGCCGTGACGGCCAGTCTTTCGGGGAAGGAAGATCTGCCCCGGCTCCAGTCTTCGACCTATGCTCTCTCGAACATCAACAATTTCGGGACGGCGATGTTCGTTGATCCCAGAGGCCGGGTCTTTGCCCAGGTTGACCGGAGCGGGGTGCCTTTTGACGGAAGATATGCGGTTGTCACCATGCCCATTCCCAAACTGGATGACCCTGAACTGGCTGCGCGCTATCCCGATATCGGCTATCTTCTCTCGGATATGGTGGATGGTACGAACATCATATTTGCCCGGTCCAGCCGGTATACCTCCGAAGAATATGCGCAAGTCCTTGCCGAAAGCGCCAGCAACAAGACGCCTCCCCCTGTCAATACGGCCTGGTTCGAGGGCTTTCTTCCCGTCTGTGTCAACTGGCTGCAGCAGGTTCATCCCGGAGACAATTCGCTCGACAAGGCCCTGGCTCTCTACCGCGCCGGGGTGACCAATGGGTTTCTCTTCCGCGGGGTGCAAAATGACCAACGTCGGCGGGATCTGGCCTTTCTCCGTCACATCGAGACCGTGGCCCGCTGGCTGGCCGTCGAGAAACTTGATCCCTGGGGAAATCGTGTCGGCTGGGAACTCTCGCCCTATGCGAAAATGCTCGGTCTCAGAGAGAAGGACAGGCTGACCGAGACGGAGAGCTGGCAGATCGCCGCCATGATTCCGTTGATTGAGGGGTTCCGCAAGGGTGAGTCCGCGGGTTCGCCCGAAAAACTCTTTCCCCGGGAGACCATCACCCGGATCACGAGTCTTGTCGAACGGTATTTTTCGGGCGCAGCGATGCCCGACGGGTTGGGGGGGCTTTTGACGGATGCCAGGGCCGGGAAACTCCTGATGGCCGGTGTTTCGCCCGGAGAAGAGGCCGAGATCAGGATGGCTGCGGATTGGCTCGAGGTCGCCCGGGCGCTGACCAGGTCGAGCGGACCGGAGTGGAACAAGGTCTACGGCGAGATGGCCGCTGCCCGCCAGATAGCGCCCTTTGTACATGGAGACGAGATCTTCGTGGATATTGCCTTGTTCGCCGGACTGTTTGAAGCCTATCTGACGGGCGGGGAATTCCCCATGCCCGAGACCCATCGCTATCGCAAACTCTCCAGGATCTATGAACCCAAAAAGAGTCCCGAAGAGCGGGCCGCCTTTGTCCGGCACATGCTCCGGTCACTTGTGACCCCGTTCAAATTCGGGTATGTGCGGATCATCCTTGATCCGGGCGCGATCCGCACCGAGACCCTGGGGATTGTCGCCCGGACCGTCGACATCTCGCTGGCGCTGGTCCTGCGGGCGGTGATTCTCTCGATCCTCCTGGCCGGACTCTTTGTCCGCAACATACGGAAACTCGCCCGGGCCGCCGCCCGGGTCGGGCAGGGTGATCTTGAAACGACAATAGACATCCGCAGCCGGGACGAACTGGGGCGGCTCGGACATGAGTTCAACAGTATGGTGAGCCGCATCCGTGAATCACGGGCGGCCTTGGTCGAGAAGAGCCGGATGGAAGAGGAGTTGCGGATCGCGGAGACCATCCAGAAAGGTCTCCTCCCCGTCCGTTTTCCGGAGATCCCCGGGTATGCGTTTGCGGGATATTACAGCGCCCAGAGCGAGGCGGGTGGAGATTATTATGATATCCTCGAGTCCTCGCTGGTCGGTGGCGGACGGGTGGGGCTGGTCAGTGCCGATGTCTCAGGGCACGGGGTCGGGGCCGGATTGGTGATGACCATGGCCCGAACCCTCTTCCATGCCCAGGCTGCGGATTGTCCGGACCCGGCCCGGGTTCTCGCCCGGATGAATCCCCAACTCTTCAGGGATACACCGCCGGCCATTTTTGTGACCGCGTTCTACGCCATTCTTGATACCGGGACGCACGGGATCACCTGGGCCTCGGCGGGGCATAATCCGGCACTCTGTGCCCGGGCCGGCGGGAGGGTGGACCGTTGTACCTCGGACGGATTGCCACTCGGCATGGCTGATGGCCCGACTTTTGACAGCATCATCGCCCAAGGGAGTTCCAGTCTCGCCATCGGGGATGTCTTCCTGCTTTACACGGACGGCGTGACCGAGGCGATGAATGCCGAGCGGGAGGAGTATGGAGAGGAACGCCTGGCCGACGCGCTCAAGCGGGCCTCGGGGTTGGAACCTTCCGTTATTCTTGATGCCATCGTTGCGGACCTGGCAGTCTTTACCGGCGACCTCCCCCAGGAGGATGACATCTCCATGCTGGTCGTCAAAAGGCAGGTCCGGTGATTCCGTCTGCTGCCGATCTTCTCAAAGACCTGACAGCACCCCGAACGGGGAATACCATCGAGGTGGTGCAGGCCAAAAACGGCCAACCGGTCGCGCGGCGTAACGGCCGCTATGTGGACAGCAGCCATGATCCTGAGGCCGCGGCGCGCAGGCGTCTGACAGGGCTTGCGCTGGAAGGCAGAAGGCTGGCTGTCGTGTTTGGCGATGGATTCGGCTATCTTGCCCGTCAATTGGTCGCCGCCGGGCTGGACGTTCTCCTGATCGAGGCGGATCCGGATCTGCCCCTGGCCGGCTACCGGGCCCTGGGACATGCCGCCTGGGCCAGGTTTGCGCTGTCATTCTGTGCGGACTCTCAGGAAGCCGGATTCTGGGAGGCCCGGATCCGGCCGGATCTGCAGGCACCCGATGTTCTTGTTGTACCACCCGCAGCCGGTGCGGATCCGTGTCTTGTCCAGGCGGCGAAGACCCTGGTTGAATCACTCCGGAGACGGATGATCGATTTTGAGACGACGGCCTGGTTCGGGCCGCAATGGGTCATCAATATCCTTGCCAACCTCGCGGTGCTGCAGGCCGATTCCGGACGGGTGCTCTCGCCGGCATCCTTGCCCATGGGCGGGGATTGGGTGATCGCTGTCCCCGGGCCAGGCTTGGACGAGGTTCTCCCTGAACTCGCGGGCATGCGGAAGGGGTGCACGCTTCTGGCCCTGGCCCCTGCGGTCAAGGCGCTCCGGGCCGCCGGACTTGAGCCGGACCTTGTCTGCAGCAGTGACGGTGGCTGGGCCAACAGGCTCCATCTTGCCGGTGAGAATCTTCCAGGAGTCCCCCTTGTGTTTCCCCTGATGCTGGCTGCGGGGATTGCGCATGCCTGGGCTGGCCCCCTGGTCCCGCTCTCCACAGGGACGGCGCTGGAGAGGCAAGTGGTGAGCGGGCTTCCCCCGATGGGCGAGACGCCGAGTGTGGCCCTCTTTGCGCTGGGGATTGCGATCGCATGCCGGGCCGGAAGGATTGTTCTTGCCGGGCAGGACTTTGCCTCGTATTCCTGTAAAACCCATGCCCGTGGCTACCGGTTTGACGAGGATCTGCTCCATTCAGCATGCCGGGCCGCCCCTGTCGAAAAACATCTGGATATGACCTGGCGCCGTCGTGACCGGATGGTGTCCGGCTGGCGGGCCGATCCGAAGATGTTTCTCTATCGGGAGCGGCTTCTTGAACTGGGGCGGACGATGCGTCTGCCGCTCTTCCGCCTCGGGTCCAGTCCCTTCCTCGATGCGATACCGGCGTTTCCCGGGGACTGGAGAGCCGGCCTTGTTGGACGCAGCGTCCGGGCCGAATGGCAGATTCAGGATACGGTGCTCCGGGACTGGTTGGCGAGGCTCGCCGGGGTGGTCGGAACAGAGGTTTGGGGAACAGTCTCCGGTCCCGGGGACGGGAAGGATGGGTGCATG
>ERZ795056.3671-NODE-3671-length-16315-cov-9.740652_pt1 | contig 16315 bp, 12 predicted proteins | sample MGYA00375140_ERZ795056 | MGnify/ENA primary metagenome ERZ795056 (study PRJEB30185, sample SAMN05720227) | activated sludge metagenome | isolation source: Anaerobic digester | place: USA | collected 2015-03-09 ... | reverse complement strand
GCTTTTTCCACGCTGCGGTTGATATTGCGGATGGCATTTTTATCACCAGTGATGATGTGGAAGTTTGCTCCCACTTTCACACCACTGTATCCAATGGGGTTTGGAATGTTCTGGAAATTATCTACCGTAAATTCCTGTGGTATCACATCAATGATCTGGTCACCTGCAGGAATGTATGTGCGGTATTGATCTGCCACGAGCCTGTCGATCTCTTCCTGGCTGATCTCTTCTTCAATATTCTGGCGAACAATATCTCCCCTTGTTTGCAAACTTTTGATATGATGACCGGCGATGCCAACATATACTTCGCTGATCTCAAGGTTAGGGTTAGACGCATAGCAGTTTTCAAGGGCTGTTTGTATGGCTTTGATGGTTTGGTCGATATTCAGCACCATACCATGCTGCACACCGTTGCTGTTTGCCCGGCCAAAGCCAAGGATCTCAAGCTTTCCAAATTCATTTTTGCGACCGGCAATAGCAGCGATTTTAGTGGTGCCGATATCCAAGCCTACAATAATGGGTTGTTCCTGGTTCATAGTTGTATGTTTTTTGTGTTTGTGTGTTTTGTATTATTGACTGTTTGTTTTAGTAATCATTTTTCTTTGGCATCACTACTTTTGGTTTTGCAACGGCCGGTTTAACTACTGCAGGTTTTGCTGTTACTGGCTTTGTCCCTACAGGCTTTGCCGTGGCAGCAGGTTTCTTTACAACCGGCTTTGCTTTCTTCACCGCCGCACCAACCGGTTTTTTATTACCTGCACCTGGCTTTACAGCGGGTTTTTCGATTGGCTTTGGTATAGGCACAAACTGTGTTCCCGGTATCAGCTTTTCAAATGGCAGGTCGGGCTCTGTTGCTTCTTCACGCTCCATCGATTGCTGTATGATGCTTACATCAGTACTATTCTTCTCATTATCCTGCATGAATATTTGCACAGAATCGCTGGACATGCGGGCTGAATTAGCTGCGATGGCCTGCATAATCTGGATCGTACGCAATGAATCGGCTGAAAAATCTTCTGCATCCCTGATCTTTGCAACTACCTGTCCTTTATACTGCAGGCCGATCTGGCTATACTTATTCCAGCCGTATTTAGTAATAATGTTTTTATAAAACAGGCGCAGCTTGGAAAATTTCTGTGCTGCATCCGATGCATCACCGAATACAATCAGCTGGTTTCCGATCTTGGGAATCAATTCAAAATTTCTTTTCGCAGTTATATCTACCTGCTCTATCATCGACATTAAAAATGAATCCTGTTGAATTAAAATGCTCAACGTATTAATGTCGGCAAGTAAATTACTATCGGCCCTTGACAGCACACGGTTATCTGTTGGAAAGCCGGTAAACACTGGTAATCTCGCAGACAATTTATCACTGAGTGGCAGGATCATCCTGCTTTTATCGATATAGAAACTATTTCCCTGTACCGTAAATATCCTGGAGATAGGCTCTCTCTCTTCCACTGATGCCTGCATGATATCGTTGTTGTCGAAATACAGTTCAGCATCTTTGATCCATATCTCATTTCGCAAAGCCGTTTCCATGGCGCCAAGGTTAAACGCTTCAACAGGTTTTCCAATGGCGTTTACACCTACCCGTGATGTAATGATCTTCATTACATCCGACTTATCAATGAAGAAATTATTGCTGACGCCGCTGATGTTGATGTCGATTCCTTTACAACGGTTTGATTCCTTTTTCCGAACGGCTGCCACAAGCAAAACGATGCTGCACACACCGATACCTATCCACATTACCAGCAGGGCTATTTTCTTCAGGTTATATCGTTGAAAAATATTCATTACACATTTACCAGTTTAAACGCACCGATCAATACATTTTTAATGGGTTCTACCATCATATCTATGTCACCTGCACCTGCCGTGATGAGCAATGATGGTTTACTCAATGCAATCTCCGTCAATAACATTTCTTTGCTCACTACTTTAACTTTTCCGCTGTTCATCTTTGCAGCGATCATTTCGCTTTCCACACCGGGCATCGGCAATTCTCTTGCCGGGTAAATGGGTAATAACCATACCTGGTCGGCGATACTCAAAACTTCTGCAAATCCGGCAGCATGATCATTTGTTCTGCTATATAGATGCGGCTGAAAAACAATGCTGCACTTTTCACCCGGGAAAAGATTTTTAACCCCAAGGATCAATGCCCTTAGTTCTTCCGGGTGATGCGCATAATCATCTATCATCACACAACCATCCTGCTTCAGGATATATTCAAATCTTCTTTTTACTCCTTTAAATGCTGCTACAGCTTCGCGTATTTTATTCTTCTCAATGCCCAACTGGTCGGCCACCATGATCGCTGCAACAGCATTCTCTATATTGTGCATGCCGCCCATGTTCAGTTCAAAACCATCCAGCACCTTATCTTTTATACATACATCAAATGCATAACCGCCTTTGTTGATCCTGATTCCCTTCGGATACCCATCGGCTTTATGATCTTCCACGCTATAACGCAACATCGTAGATACCCTGAACTTATCTTCTTTTACCAAACCCTGTTTGCTGATGAGCACACCACCCGGTTTGATTTTCGTAGTAAACTCAACAAATGCATCTTCCAGGTTCTCGGCCGTTCCGTATATATCCAGGTGATCGGCATCCATTGATGTGAGCACGGCGATATCGGGTGACAGTTTCAAAAAACTACGGTCATACTCGTCGGCCTCTGCTACGCTCACATTGTTTTCATTGCTCCAGAAATTGCTGTTGTAGTTGGATGCGATCCCACCCAGGAACGCATTGCAACCATAACCACTATGCCTCAGTATGTGTGCGATCATAGAACTCGTGGTGGTTTTCCCATGGGTACCGGCTACGCATATACTAAAAGTATCTTTCGTGATCATTCCCAGTACATCACTCCTTTTCAACAGGGTATAACCATTGGTCAGGAAATATTGGTACTCTGTATGACCTGCCGGTATGGCCGGTGTATAGATAATGATCTCTGCAGCCGTATCAGCCAATGCTATATTGTCTTCAAAATGGATCTGCATCCCTTCTGCCTGCAATTGCCTGGTCAATACTGTTTCAGTTTTATCATATCCACTCACCCTAACACCCTTGCTGTGAAAATACCTGGCCAGTGCACTCATGCCGATGCCCCCGATGCCCAGGAAATAAACGGATGATATGGTATTGATCTCTTTCAGTGTTATTTTTTCAGACTGTTTATAATGTGTTCGGCGATAATGCTGTCGGCATTTGTTACGGCCAGTTTCCCGATATTTTCTTTTAAGGTTTCCTGCAGTACTTCATCTTTCGACAAGGCGATCACCGCCGGAACCAACTTATCTAACGCCTGGTTGTCGGGAATCAACATGGCGGCATTTTTTTTAACTAAATTTTGTGCGTTCACCGTTTGATGATCTTCTGCTGCAAATGGATAAGGCACAAATACAACTGGCTTTTTCACGATACACAATTCCGATACCGACATCGCCCCACTCCTGCTGATCACCATATCCGCTGCTGCGTAAGCCAATTCCATCCGGCTTATAAAATCACTCACGAAAATCTGCCCACGGCCTTTGCATCTTTCTTTCGCCTTTTCAAAATAAGGTTTACCCGTTTGCCAGATCAACTGCAGATCATTGGATGAAAACAGGTCAAGATCCTTATCAATCGCTTCATTGATGGTTTTGGCGCCAAGACTACCACCTACCACCAACACGATCTTCTTATTCTCCTGTAAACCAAAATGCTTCAGCGCTTCCTTTTTATCAGCATTATTATCCAGGATAGCCTGCCTCACAGGGTTACCGCTGATGATGATCTTGCTGGCGGGGAAAAATTTTTCCATTCCGTCGGTAGCGGTAAAAATGCAGCTTGCTTTTTTCCCTAACATCATGTTGCTTTTCCCTGCAAAGGAATTGGCTTCATGAATGAAAGTGGGTATTCCCTTCGATTGTGCGTAACGCAAAACTGGAAAACTGGAATAACCACCAACGCCAATGACCGCATCAGGCCCGAATTGCTTCATGATCCTGGCTACCTGTAAAAAACTTTTGATAAGCTTATATGGCAACGCAATATTTTTGATCAAAGAACTCCTGTTAAAACCCGCAATGGTTAACCCGGTGATCTGGTAACCCGCCTGCGGTACTTTTTCCATTTCCATTTTCCCTGCTGCGCCAACAAAAAGAAACTCCGAATCTGGCAACATTTTTTTCAAAGCGTTGGCTATTGCCACTGCCGGGAAAATATGTCCGCCTGTTCCTCCACCTGCCACAATGAACCTCAATCCTTTTCCGCCTTGTTTCGTGTTCACACTCATGTCACTTCTTTTATGCTGTTTCCTTTTCACCTGGTTGTTCTTCCGAAGCTGCTTCAACTACTTGCGGCTGCATTTTTCCTTCCAGCTGTTCCACATTCCTTGCAACACTTAAAATAATGCCAATGGATAAACAGGTAAACAGGAAACTGCTTCCACCCATACTTACCAACGGAAGGGTTACCCCTGTATTCGGGAACAAATTCACATTCACGCCCATGTTGGCAATGGCCTGGATCACCAGGGTGAAACTGAGCGCCAATGCAAGAAAGGCCCCGAAGGCAAACGGGCATTTCCGGTAAAGCCTGATGCATCGATATAGGAAAAGCAGGTATATGAACAACATAACGGTTGCGCCTAACAGCCCATATTCCTCAATAATGATCGCATAGATAAAATCACTGTAACTATGCGGTAAATAATTTCGTGCTGCGCTATTACCAGGACCTTTACCCAACCAACCGCCACTGGCAATGGCGATCTTCGCCTGGTTGATCTGGTACATTTTTTCATTGTCATCCTCCTTGCTGCTGTACAGGAATGTTTGTATGCGGCTTATCCAGGTAGGGATACGGCCACTGGCCAGGAACGCCGGCAACTTCTTGGTTTCATGGGTTTCCTTATCATACGTAGAAACGGCAATGCTGATGAGCAGGATCAAAGGGATCATGGCAATGCCCATCGTTATTAAAATGTGTTTGGTATTAACCCGGCCAATGAACATCAGCAATATGCTGGTTCCTGCGATCAAAACGGCGGTTGACAGGTTGGCTGGTGCAATCAGTATGCAGATTATTCCAACCGGAACAATGATTGGAAGAAATCCTTTTTTAAAATCCTTTATCACGTTTTGTTTACGGCTCAGCATGCGGCTCATATACATGAACAAAGCCAGTTTGGCCAGATCAGAAGTCTGAAAGGTCATATTGATCACCGGTAGTTTGATCCAGCGGCTCCCTGCATTCAGTTGCACACCAAACAAAAGCGTATATAATAATAATGGAATGGACACCAGGAATAATACCAGTGCCACCCGTGAATAAATGGTGTAATTGATGCGATGCGCAAAATATATGATCACTAACCCCAGCAGGATAAATGCAAACTGTTTGAACAGGTAACTTTCTGTGCTCTTACTCATCCGGTATGCGAGAGAACCGGTACTGCTGTACACGAGTAACAGGCTGGCGAGTGTGAGAATGATCACGATGGCCCAGATCACTTTATCTCCTTTCGTTTTGCTCACGAGGTTATCGCTCATGCCGCCAAAACTCCTGAAGGGTGACTGCACAGCTACTTCTCCCGCAACCGGGTCGGGATTGAACAACTGCTTTAATATAGATTTGATACCTGCCATTCCTTTACCCCGAAGGGAAATATTGTTATAGATTTTTTACTGCTTGTTTAAATTGATTGCCCCTGTCTTCATAATTTTTAAACAGATCAAAGCTTGCACAGGCAGGGCTCAGCAACACCACATCCCCTTTGTTAGCGAAATGAAAGGCCGCCTGCACAGCTTCCTGCGCATTGTTTGTATTCAACATCAGCGAAACCATGTCGCCAAAGGCTTCCTGTATCTTGCGGTTATCGGTACCCATGCAAACAATGGCTTTAACTTTTTCCTTCACGAGTTCTTTTAACAGCGAATAATCGTTGCCTTTATCAACGCCGCCCAGGATGAGGATAACAGGTTTTGTCATGCTCTCCAAAGCAAACCACGTACTGTTCACATTCGTGGCCTTGCTATCGTTGATAAATTCTACACCTTTGATCATACCAGCCGGCTCCATGCGGTGCTCGAGGCTTTCAAAAGTCTGCAAAGCTTCCCTGATCTTTTCTTTGCGTATATCCAATGCCGTTGCAGCCATACTTGCAGCCATACTGTTATATTGATTGTGTTTTCCTTTAATAGCAAAATCAGATACGCTCATCTGCATTTCTTCACTCTTCCATTTGAGGTGCATCTTTGCATTCGTCAAATAGGCACCTTGTGGCAGTTCTTTACTCATGGTTATGGGAGCTTGGGTTGATTTTATGGGATAGTTAGTTAAATACTGCATGGTAGTCTCATCATCCAGGTTGTAAATGAATACATCGCCTTCCTGTTGATTCTCGGCGATCCTGAATTTGCTGCGGATATAATTTTCAACTTTATAATCGTAGCGGTCAAGATGATCTTCTGTAATATTGGTCAGCACGGCAACATTTGGCCGGAATGTTTTTATATCATCGAGCTGGAAAGAACTGATTTCTGCCACATACAATTCTTTAGGATCTTCGGCTACCTGCCTTGCAAATGAATAACCGATATTTCCAACCATGGCACAATTTTCTTCTGCGAGCCGGCATATATGATACGTCAATGCCGTGGTGGTTGTTTTCCCGTTACTCCCCGTGATGGCAACTACACGGCTGTTACCGATATACCTGAAGGCAAATTCGATTTCGCTGATGACAGGAATCTGCTGAAGCCGGATCTTTTTCATGATCTCAGCTTTTTCAGGAATACCCGGACTTTTAACGATCTCATCTGCCTGCAGGATTCTTTCTTCGCTGTGATGGGCTTCCTCAAATGAAATGCCTGCTGCTGTTAATTCGTTCTTGTACTGATCTTTGATAACGGTACTGTCACTTACAAACACATCATACCCTTTTTGGTGGGCCAGCAATGCTGCTCCTGCTCCGCTTTCGCCTGCTCCTAATATGACAATGCTTTTTTTCATGTATCCGTTAGCGGTACAATGCTGATAAAAATTGGTTCTTCAACGGTATTGACGTTTACAGGAATTTGATAACCGTCCCCCGTACAAAAAAATTGGTTCTTCAACGGTATTGATATTTACAGGACTAGTTGTTACCCGAAATATCTTTTACGTTTAAAATGGTTTTTCAACAGCATAGAATTTAACAGGTATCTTCTATAAAGCTGACTTCTGAAAATGGTTCTTCAACGGTATTGATTTTTACAGGACAACGACGTCTTGCTCAATAAATACTTGTTGTTGATTCTGGATAAAAAGGTTTTTCATTTGTATAGAATTCAACAGGTCAGGTCGTTTCATAATCTTGGATTCATCTCAGTGTGAAAACATTAGGTTCAGGTGTTGATCCAGGTTTCGTTTTCTATGAGGCTTTTATCTTAGTTTGAGTGTTACAATGGCCATTGCAACGCACAATATTGTTATGATCCAGAAACGCACGGCAATCTTGCTTTCATGATATCCCAGTTTCTGGTAATGATGGTGCAGCGGACTCATCAAAAACACCCTGCGCCCTTCTCCGTATTTTCGTTTAGTATACTTGAAATATGCTACCTGTATTACAACACTCAGATTTTCTACGAGGAATACCATGCAGAAAATGGGAATGAGCAATTCTTTTCTTACGATGATGGCCAACGCAGCGATGATGCCACCCAATGCCAGGCTCCCTGTATCTCCCATGAATACCTGTGCCGGGTAAGAATTGTACCAGAGAAAACCGATACATGCCCCTACGAAAGCCGCAATGAATATTGACAATTCACCCAGGTTCGGTATATACATGATGTTGAGGTATTCGGCAAACTTTATATTACCACTCACATAAGCGAAAATGCCGAGGCATATGCCTATGATGGCACTCACACCCGTTGCCAACCCATCTAACCCATCGGTAATATTGGCGCCATTGGAAACGGCCGTTACAATGAATATCACAATGAGGATGTACAATATATAGGTATAATCTTCCAGGCTTTTGGGTAACAGTTTCGCATAGTTGAATTCGTGGTTCTTTACAAAAGGAATGGTTGTGATCACTGATTTAGCATCCACGAAAACCCTTTTCCTTCCGTCTACTGTAATGGTATCGTACCTGACAGCTTTTTTTGTTTGGCCGATATCTGTACCCATGTTGACAGACGCTTGTTTAACTTCTCTTTTTACCACAACATTCTGGTTAAAGTAAAGCGTAGCGCCTACGATGATGCCCAGCATCACCTGGCCGAATATTTTAAACCTGCCTGCAAGCCCATCGCTGTCAGATTTTTTATAGTCAAGTCCCTTTTGTTTTGCAAGACGTTTTGAACGGATTTTCAGGTAATCATCAATGAACCCAATGGTACCCATCCACACTGTGCAAAGCAACATAAGCCTGATGTACACCTTGTTCAGGTCGGCCAGCAAAAGGGTTGGCACAATGATCGCCAGGATAAGGATAATTCCTCCCATGGTTGGAGTCCCTTTCTTTTGCTGTTCACCTGCCAGGCCAAGATCTCTCACGGTTTCGCCTAACTGCTTTCTTTGCAGGAAACGAATGATCTTTTTACCATAAACAGTTGTGATCACCAATGATAAGATCATGGCCAGCAACACCCTGAAGGTGATGAACTGAAAAAGTCCACTGCCCGGGAAACGGAAGTTTTCTTTTGTAAGCCAATCAAAAAAGTGATACAACATTCAGTAACGGGTTATTGGTTAATTTCTATTTCGATATACATTGGTTCATTGTAATCCTGGAGTTTTTAAAATTTCTATTTCTCCAGTAACGCAAACATTTCATTCAATACTTTCTTATCGTCAAAATCATACTTCACTCCTTTTATTTCCTGGTACTTCTCGTGACCCTTACCCGCAACCAGTACGATATCTTCTTTGTCACTCAGGCTTACAGCTGTTTTAATGGCTTCTTTCCTGTCGGCGATCGTGATATATTTTTTCCTGGCCACTACGTTTACGCCAGCTTCCATATCTTTTAATATTTCCAGCGGATCTTCATTACGCGGATTATCGGAAGTGAAGATGACCCTGTCGCTGTACTGGCAGGCTACTTCCGCCATCACCGGCCTTTTGGCTGCATCGCGATTTCCACCGCATCCTACCACTGTAATTATTTTCTCTATTCCCTTGCGAAGATTTTTAATGGTTGCCAGTACATTGAGCAAGGCATCTGGCGTATGCGCATAGTCTACAATTCCTACCACATGATCCTGTTCACTGATCATATAATCGAACCGGCCTTCTGCACCAGTGAGACTACTCAACACCTGCAACACTTCCAGTTTGTCTTTCCCCAGGCACACTGCAGCACCGTAAACCGCGAGCAGGTTATAGGCATTGAATTCGCCTATCAATGTAAAATGCACTTCCACATCATTCACGGTCATGAACAGGCCAGACAGGCTATTCTCAAGGATCTTTCCTTTAAAATCGGCCATGGTCTTGAGGCTATAGAAATATTTACGGGCGGCTGTATTTTGCAGCATAACCATACCTCTCTTATCGTCTGCATTGCTGATGGCAAAAGCTTTACCTGGCAATTGATCGAACCATGATTTTTTTACCCGTATGTATTCATCAAAGGTTTTATGATAATCGAGGTGATCGTGTGTGATGTTGCTGAACAATCCCCCGGCAAAACTGAGCCCTGTTACACGATGTTGCTGGATGGCATGACTGCTGCATTCCATAAAAACATAATCACAGCCTTCATCGACCATTTGCTTCAACAACCTGTTAAGGTTGATGGCGTCGGGCGTTGTGTGTGTTGATTCAATAACTTTTGTACCCACCTGGTTCTGAACTGTACTGATCAAACCACAGGTATGCCCCATGGCTGAAAAAAGTTTCCAGAGCAACGTGGCAATGGTTGTTTTGCCATTGGTACCGGTAACGCCTACCAGCTTCATTTTTGATGATGGCTCGCCAAAGAATAGATTACTCACCAGGGCAACTGCGATCGCACTGTTTTCTACTACCACATACGTAATTCCTTCCCTGGTATTGGGCGGCATGATCTCACATATTACAGATGTTGCGCCATTATCTATGGCAATGTCAATGAATTGATGTCCATCTACAGCCGTTCCTTTAATGGCAATAAAACAGCTGCCAGCTTTGATGTTGCGGGAATCGGTATGCAGATCCGATACGCGTATTTCGGTACTTCCGTATACCTGCCTGATATTAACCTTATATAGTATATCCTTTAACATCTGTTGCCCTAGTTGAGCATTAATATGATTTTTTGTCCTTTTATAAAACCTGTACCTGCCAGTATGCTTTGGTCTACCACGCGGCCACGACCAGATACGATCGTTTTCAATCCTTTATTTTCCAATAAATACACCGCATCTTTTAATCCCATTCCTTTCACATCAGGAGTAATATTGGTTGGAGTTAATGCCTGAGTTGGCAATTGAAGGGCTGCTGTATTATTCCTGAGCCCGACTGAACGCCAGTAACCATTCACCGCAGAATCTACATAACCAATCTGCATAAAACCAAGAATCGAAGACAGGTCTTTTTTGGCACCATAATAATTATACAAACTGGTGTCGCTAACCGGTTGTTTCTTTACAGGGGCTTTACTGATGAAATGATAAAAAATACGATCGCTCACTTCTTTAAACACTCTACCCGAAACATCGGCGCCGTAGATCAGCTTTGATTCATTACTATTCTGTATTACTACCGCCATGCTGTACTTTGGATTCTCTGATGGAAAATATCCAATGAAAGATGCCTGGTAGATTTTGTTCCCTTTGTTATATCCTTTGTTGTTTAAGGCGGTTACGGCTGTACCGGTTTTTCCGGAAATGGAATAAGCACTATCGAATAATATCTTATGCCCGGTGCCGTGTGCACTGTCTACCACGGCTTTCAAACATTCCCTGGCCTGGGCGATGGTTTCATCACTGCATATTTTCTCTACCAGCACCTGTGGTTGAATTAATTTGATGTCTACACCATAATCACGAACTGCATTAACCAGGTATGGCTTCATCATTTTACCATTGTTTGCCACGGCATTATATAACATAAGCATGTGCAGTGGAGTAACCAGCTCTTCATAACCGTGAGCCATAAACGGAATGGTTGTTTTTCCCCAGCTCCTGTTCTTAACAGTTTTGATAGTTGGTTTTGCAGAAGAAGCTACAATGTCTACCCCGGTCATTTTATTCAACCTGAAACGATCGAGGTGATCTGTAAATTTATTGGGCTGATCCTGGTAGTACTGGGTGGCCAGTTTGGCAAAAGCCACGTTACTACTCCGGTAAAAAGCTTCTTTCACTGTGATGCTGCCTGTGCCAAGATGAGAATCCTTGATGCGCAGGCCTGAAAAATATTTCACGCCGCCTTCGCAGTCAACAATGGATTGATTGGTTACATATTTATCTTCCAGTAAACTTAGCAAAGTTGCCAGTTTGAAAATGGAACCTGGTTCTGTTGCCTTACCGATGCCGTAATTCAGGTCTTCGGTATAGGTACCATCGGGTTGCTTTCCGAGGTTGGCAATGGCTTTTAGTTTACCCGTTGCCGTTTCCATCACGATCACGGTGCCATGCAGTGAATTGTTGTTCACCATCATTTTCATGAGGGCATTTTCGGCCACGTCCTGTATATAGGTATCGAGGGTTGTGATGATGTCTTTGCCATTTACGGGGTCAAGTTCGGCACCTTCCACCGGCATGTATGCGCCAGCGGTATACCGCATGAGGCGTTGACCGGTTGTGCCTTTCAGCAGGCTGTCGTAAGTACGTTCCAGTCCAACATTTTTGGTGGAGTCTCTTCTTGATAAACCGATCGTTCTGTTTGCCAGCAACACATAAGGATTGATTCTCTTATCACGGATATCGGCAATGAAACCACTTTTATTCCTGCCTTGCCTCACCAACGGGAAGTTGCGCAGTGCCCTGTATTCATCAAAAGAGATTTTTCTTTTCAATAAATAATAACGCTCTTTATTTTTATAAGCAAGTTGCATTTCCGATTTGTAATCGGTAGCTGTTTTGTCTTTGAAGAGGTCGGCCATGCAAAGACTTAATGAATCGATATTGTCTTTAAAACGTTTGCCATCTTTTTCCCTCAGTCCATCGGCACCGAAGTCTACATAGATATCGAATACCGGTACCGAAGTACTCAGCATGTTTCCATCCTCGCTATAGATGCTGCCGCGTTCGGCATTGATGGGAAGATATTTTAAATGAAGACTATCCCCCATTCCTTTCCAGAAACTTCCCTGCACGCGTTGAATGTATACTACCCTGCCGAGCACCATAACGCCCAGCAGGATCATGCTCAGGAAGCATAAGTAAACCCTCCACAATATGTCTTTTTTAATATCCAAAACCAGGCACTGTTATATTTTGATTCAATTTTTATTTGTCAATTAGCAGCTGTAACACTGTCGGAAAGCTGTGTTGGCGGACCTTTCAATTCTCTTAACCCAAGTGGCTCTACTGCTTTGATCAGTTCACTGGCTTTGCTCCTGAATATGACTTCGCTTTTGATCGATTTATATTCGTATTCGAGTTCTTTGATATTTTTTTCACTGGCACTGATCTTCCTGATCAGTTTATCGGCGTGGTGCCCGTTGTAGATATACAATACAGCCAATGCCGACAGGAATAAGAAGAAGGGAATATTTTTTACGATAAACCGGTAGTTGAAATATTTTTTCCAATCAGCCCTGCTGTTATTTACCGGAACATTGCTGGTTTCTTCTGCGCCCATTTTCCTTAGGTTATTTTTTTTCTGCGATCCTTAGTTTAGCACTCCTTGATCTTGGATTTAATTTAATTTCTGCCGCACCGGGCAGTATTGGTTTTTTTGTAATGATGTTAAATATTGATTCAGGGCGGCCTCCGTACACGTCATCGATTTCTACTTCTCCGAAGCTTCCCTGTTTAAAAAAATTTTTCACCAACCTGTCTTCCAGCGAGTGAAAGCTGATCACTGCGATCTTACCTCCTGGCTTCAATACACTGGCCGATTGCTGTAACATATCTTTCAAAGCGCCCATTTCATCATTCACTTCAATCCGCAATGCCTGGAACACCTGGGCAAAATATTTATTTGGATTTCCCTTTACTTCATTCTTCACGGCTTCTTTGAACTGGCTGATTGTTTTGATCGGTGCCATATTCCGCCTGGCTACTATGGTTCGTGCCAATGTTTTTGCATTGGTCACTTCGCCGTATTGTTCAAATAATTTGTGTAATTGTAGTTCGGTATAAGTTTGAAGGATCGTAGCGGCGGTTTTCGGTTGCCGTGGGTCCATCCGCATGTCAAGCGCTGCTTCAAACCGGGTAGAAAATCCGCGGTCTGCTTCGTTGAACTGGTGACTTGAAACGCCCAGGTCGGCCAGTATTCCATCTACCAAACCTCCTGCATGTAATCTTAGGAAGCGCTGCAGATGCCTGAAATTCTGCTGCACAAAAATGATCCGTTTATCATCGGGTACATTTGCTTTGGCCGCAGCATCCTGGTCAAACACGATCAACCTGCCGTTTTCATTCAACCTGGCAAGTATTTCCCGGCTATGTCCACCGCCTCCGAAAGTGCAGTCTACATACACGCCATCGGGCTTGATCTGCAATCCCTCCAATACTTCCAGCAACAGAACAGGAACATGATAGTTAACGGGTTGATCGGCTGACATCCTTTATCTTTTAAAAGTTTCCATGACGCCTGCACTAATTCTGTCTTCCGTTAAACAGGTTATCATCTTTCTTCTTGTTCATTACCTCGTTGGCAAGGCTGCTGAAAGCCTCTGGTGAAAAAGATTCAAAGAACTGTTGGTATTTATTTTTATCCCAGATTTCAATTTTGTTTACCGCTGATACCAGTACAATGTCTTTTTCCAGGGAAGCATGTTCCAATAAATTTTTTGGCAAAAGCAATCTTCCGGCATTATCAAGTTCAACCTGGGTAGCTCCATTTAAAAATTGCCGGCGAAACTCTCTAACTTTGGGGTCGAAGTCGTTCAATTGGCTGATTTCTTTAAAAATGGGTTTCCAGCTTTGGATAGGATACAGGGTTAAACACTTTTCAAATCCCCTGTTGATCACAAAAACGGACCCGTCGTTATCCGGCAGTTGCTTTTTAAAGCCAGATGGCAATAAAAAGCGTCCTTTTGTATCAATGGTTGATTCATATTCGCCGATAAAGCCAATCATGAAGGGGGAATTGAGGTTGTTTAAAGTATTATTAACACAAAATAACACTTTTTCCCACTTTATTACACAAAAATTAAAATAATTCTTTATCCACAGGGATTAAGGCTATATCCCGTATGGATTAGGGTGATTTTTTACCACTTTAACTTGTGCATTGAATGTGAATAGCCGTGGATAAACTGTGTATAATCCAGTTTACTTGGCCAGGGGAATGGTAAGGGTAAACGAACTGCCCTTACCTAGGGTACTTTCGGGTTTGATGGATCCTTTGTGAGCATCTACCATCGTCTTTACATAACTTAAGCCGAGCCCAAATCCTTTTACGTTGTGGATGTTACCCGTATGCGCCCGATAGAATTTTTCAAAAATACGATTGAGGGTTTCTTTGTTCATGCCAATTCCATTGTCTTCGATCCTGATGCGAAACTGGTTACCGGTGTTGGAGGTATGTAATTTGATAAGGAGATTTTCACGGGAATATTTTACTGCATTATCGAGCAGGTTATTAATGAGGTTGGTAAAATGCACCTCATCAGCCATGATCAGGTCTTTAGGGGCATCCAGGTTCACATCAATATGGCCACCTTTTTCTGCAATCGGCAGGGCTATGTTATTCAGGGCGCTGGTGATAAGGGCATGTGCAGATAACTTTTTAAGATTTAGTTGCACTTCCTGCTTATCGAGCAAAGCGGCCTGCAGGATCGTTTCTACCTGCTTATTCATCCTTTTGTTCTCTTCTTTGATGATGCCCGTGAAGTAATTAGTTTTTTCCTTATCGCCACTTACTTTTTCATTTTTCAAAGCATCTACAGCCAATGAAATGGTTGCCAGCGGCGTTTTGAATTCATGGGTCATGTTGTTGATGAAATCGGATTTGATCTCGCTAAGTTTTTTCTGTTTCAGCAGCGTTCGAATTGTCAGGAAGAATGCCGTGGCAATGATGATGGTGAAGAGGATGGCACCCAGGATGAACCAGGTGATCTCTTTCAGGATCAGGGCCCGCTGATGCGGCACGATGATCATCAGGAATTCTTCCTTTGACAGGTTCTCCAGGTTACTGCCGCTGGCCGGTATCAATGGAATGACCATGTTAAAATTGCTCGCAGAATCTGCATAATATTTGAAAAAATTAGGGCTTTCTACCTGGTCGCCCATGAGGGTATTTTCGGTAACGGCAAATTCAAACGGGATCTTTTTCACCAGGTATTTATCCAGTGCAGCCCGGATGATATCACTGATTTCATCCTTGCTGAAACGTTGAATCACTGAAGGCCTGTAAAATTCAAGCCTGCGTTTTTCGTTGGGAAAGAGGAGATCTGATTTTTTCTTGAAAGGAAGCGTGTTCTTGTCTTCCATCAGCTTTTCGGCGGCCTCGTTGATGGCCCGGCTGATGTTATCGGTGAGTTGTTGTTCTTTAATTTCGCGGGCACTCTTTAACCATAGGAATTGAAAAAATATCAAGCCCAGCAATGACAGGAGAATCAGTACGGTAATGATGGGGAAAATTTTTTTCATATATAGTAATGCCTGGGTGATGCACTATTTGAACAACCCTGCAAAAATAAAGTACAATTATGGTTACAAAATGGGAAGATACGAGCTATCCAAAACTTTAACGAATTGGGTTACTAAAAAGATTCTTCTTTTTTAAAGCTTTTTTTTCAGGAAAATCTTACTTTAGAAACATGATAGACCCGGCACAGGATACCTTACTCATTGCAGATCCTTTTTTAAAGGACCCTAATTTTATGCGAACAGTTGTGTATATATGCAGGCATTCGGACGAAGGCAGTTTTGGATTTGTGCTGAATAAGATGTACGATCAAACCCTGGATGAACTGATCAATGGACTGGAAGGTTTTACAATCCCCGTGTATGAAGGGGGACCAGTACAGCCAGATACGATCCACTACATTCACCAGTATCCCGACCTGATACCCGAAAGCTATAAGATTTCTGATGATGTGTACTGGGGCGGGGATTTTGAAACATTGAAAATGCTGATCAGGTCATACCAGATTGACCTTGCCAAAATAAAATTTTTTATAGGGTATAGTGGTTGGGAATCTGAC
>ERZ795056.3670-NODE-3670-length-16316-cov-6.471496_pt1 | contig 16316 bp, 1 predicted proteins | sample MGYA00375140_ERZ795056 | MGnify/ENA primary metagenome ERZ795056 (study PRJEB30185, sample SAMN05720227) | activated sludge metagenome | isolation source: Anaerobic digester | place: USA | collected 2015-03-09 ... | reverse complement strand
GAGTTCAAACGGGGCGATCAGATTTCGCTTGCCTACAACGAACCGCTCGATTGCGGTGGGGTTACCCCATCGGATGTGCAGGTAAGGCGCCTGTCGAACAATGCGCTGATTGATGCCAATGTGGGCTGTTTCCAAAACAAAATTGTGGTAGTACCCTTAACGGATATCAGCACGTTTGTGGGCGATAGCATACGGGTGTCGGTAACCAATATATCGGATATGAATGGTAACGGAAAAACCACCACCGACAGCTGGCGGTTTATTGTGGGCAACACAGTACCGGCCACCGGCCCGCGGGCGCTTACCCTTAGTTCAACGGGTACCCCCGGTGGAATTGCAGGTGGAAAAACCCCATTGAGTGGTGCATCGGTAAATGAAGATGATGGCATTCCCATAAAATTTGCCTTCGAACTTCCTGCCAATGCAGCCAATGACATGCTGATCAACTACACGGTTTCGGGCAACGGCGTTTTCCAGCAGGATTATAACATTGATTACAGCCAAAACCAAAACCTGGCCACGGTATTCAATGGTGCATCGGGCAGCCTTACTATGAAAAAGGGGACCAAAAAGGTGGAACTGAGCATAATCCCAATCCCCAATCAGCAGTTTGAACCCAATAAAACCATTACCATTACGCTGGCCGAGGGTGGCGATTATGAACTTGGCGCTGTGGTAACGGCTACCGGTACCATACTGAATGATGATTCGCCCAAGATTTACATTTTTACAGGAAGTGGCAATTACAATGTGCCCGCCAACTGGGACAACAATATTGTTCCGCCATCGCAGGTATTGGTAGGCGATGAAGTAGTGATTGATCCGCCGGTTGGGGGAGAATGTATATTGAATATACCGGTGACTGTGTTGCCGGGAGCTAAGTTTACTGTAATGCCCGGTAAAGTGCTGAGGATCAATAATACATTGCAGATTAAGAAGAAGTTGTAGTTGCTTTCACTGATTCGTATGGATACCCTCAGCAGGTAAAATTACCTGGCAGGCAAAGAGGCTGCTCCTTAACAGGACAGCCTCTTTTTTAATATTCCGGTAAAAAAAATTGCCTGCCCGAAAAGAAAAAACCAGTGCTCGTCCTTTGCCCCTTTTATTTTAAATATTATGTGCTTATGTTTATTGCATAAAACAAAATGGGAAGAAAGGTAAGGTTCGGATAGAGCGGTTTATCTAAAAGGGAAATTAAAAGAGAACTTATGATCAAACTTAAACACAAAAATACCTGCCATAAGTAGTTCTACTGAATTATTCTAAAAAAGGGAGATGATGCTCTTTTTTTAATTTTCGTTTGTACTTTCAACCCAAAATGTAATAACTCAACCTGAAATTTTAGTGAATTCTTTCTGAACTGAGACAGAAATTTTTCACTGAAACAAGGTAAAACGGAAAACAGGATATATCCATAGATGAAAAACTGAGAGGCATCAGCATGGATTGCCCACCGTATTTACCTGCATTTTTTACATTTTAAAAAATTAATAATTATTTTATTCAGGCTACCGGCCTGTGGCAACATTTAATATATTTTATAAATAGGCAAATACTTCCCCAACACCTGTGCACCACACCACTTTTTGTTAACTATATGGTTAATGCTTTCGTCTAACGACCTTCCGGGTAAATCTGTTTTTTTATGAAAAAAAATTTCCTCCTCCGTTTCAGATCCTATTCTGCAGGATTTTTCCTCCTTTTTTGCCAGATAGCCGTTGCTCAAAATTCACAGCCCCTGAGCATTAAAGACTTTGCCATTTGGGGGGGTAGTGCCAATGCAAGACAATACAACAAGGATCAGGGTGTATTTCTGAAGGGCTCAGGTATAATTAGTGGCAATATTGGCAGTAACCATATGGTTGATATTAAAGAAGGCACCAACCTCACCGGCAATATTTACAGTGGTAATGGAATTGACATAAAAGGGGACGGCCAAATCCGGGGTAATTTATTTGCATACAGATTGTCAACGGGTTATAAAAATCCTGTACTTTCCGGCAAAGAAGGTACAAAATTCATTGGCAACCTCATGGCCAACGGAAGAATTGAACTAAAATCGGGCGGTGGCCCAAAGGCCTCATCCGTAAGCGGAACCGTATCGGTACCCGCACCTTCCGGCACCAATTATGCCGGTCCAACCCCCGGCGGTGGTATCAATAATATACTTGTTTTTCCTTCCCTTCCCATTATGCCCGGCATTACCCCATTCGATAACCAGGTAGGTACAATGGATATTAAAAGTTCAAGGGTGCTTTCTCCGGGGGCATATCGCAAACTTGAACTAAAGGATAATCAAACCATAACGTTTAACGGCCCGGGTAATTACATTTTTGATGAAGTAAAAAATGGAAGTAACAATAACCTCGTATTTGACCTGAAAAACACAACGGAGGGCACCATCAATATTTTCATTAAAAATGAAGCCCAATGGGGTAAAATAACCGTAAGGGCAATCAACGGGGATTTTACTTCGCGGATTTTTACCGAAGTGCATGGCGATGGTTCAAAAGGCAGGAGCCCCAAAGATGGTGTTGCCTTTGAAGTGGAAGCCCCGGGAAATTTATCCCAGGGAAGGTATCTTTGGCTTGGCAATGTTTGGGTTCCTAATGGTGGTATATCCGTAAAAGGAACCAAAAAATCTTCCAATCCCCATATTATGGGTGCTTTGTGGAGTGGTACACAGGTAGATATTAAGGAAGAGTTGACCCTATCTTACAGTGCGCCTGCAGCTTCCAGCGTTTCCTTTATAGAACCATATTACGCTCCACCTATCCAGGGAAAGGTGGATGCTCCCAACAATAAAATCGGCGCTGAATTATCATCGCTTACCCAAAATACAGGCGCTATTATTGGCATTCCCGATAACCAAATATTCCGTTTTGATGGAAACGGAAATGTGATGATTGAGGTAATCAGCAAAACAGCAAACGATAATACATTAAAGGCTCAGCTGATTGCCCTTGGTATGACAGGCATAGTAGATAACGGTCCGCATACTTATGTAATCACTGGTTTTTTCCCCATTAACCTGCTCACTCAATTAAATGCCAACACGCTTATTGAATATGTACGGCCATTATATCCACCTATTAATAACAGGGGTCAGGTAACCAGCCAGGGGGATAAAACCATGAAATCGGACCTCGTAAGGGAACGTTTTGGTCTTGATGGAAGTGGGGTAAAAATCGGGGTAATATCAGATAGTTATAACGCCAAAGCAAAGGCACAGGAAGATGTGGACCAGGGCGATTTGCCGGGATTGAAATCATCGGGTGATTCCAGCGAAAATCCTGAACCGGTTCAGGTGGTAATGGATTACAGTTCGGGTGGTAATGATGAAGGAAGGGCAATGCTGCAGATTGTACACGATGTAGCCCCTAAATCGAAACTCGCCTTCAGAACGGGTTTTATCAGCGCGGGAGATTTTGCCAGGGGCATTCTTGAACTTGCCGACCCGGCTTTACCGGGGGGCAATTGCGATATAATTGTAGATGATCTCAGCTATATTACAGAACCATTCTTCAGAGATGGGGTGGTGGCCAAGGTGGTTGACCAGGTAGTGGGCCAGGGAGTAACCTATTTTACTTCTGCCGGCAACTTTGGCAAACGCTCTTATGAAGCTGCATTTAATGGAGTAAGCAATACAGCGGCAATTCCTGCGCCTGCACAGGTACATCAGTTTGGCAGCAATGCTTCCGAAATTTATCAAACCGTATTGCTGAAACCCGGCAGTTATACCATCGTTTTACAGTGGGATGATCAGTTCCATTCTTTGGGCGATGACGGTGTTCAAACCGATCTCGACCTGTACCTTGTTGGAGCCAATGGATTTACGTTGTTTGGTTTTAACCGCAGCAACCTTTCCCAGGATCCGTTTGAAGTTTGCCCCTTTACCGTAAAGGAACAAACCGAAGCCAAACTAATGATTGTACGTGCTTCAGGTACCAGTAATGTAAGGTTTAAATACATTATTTTCCGCGGCGATGCTACCATTCAAAATTACCAGACAGGTTCTTCAACCATTGTGGGGCATGCCAATTCAAACGGTGCTATTTCTGTGGGTGCCATGCTCTACGATAGTATTCCAGGTGTTACGTTTGTATGGCCAGGTGTTGCTTCTTTCTCCTCAAGGGGCGGAACTTTTACTTTGGAAAATAACGCATTTGTTACCCGCAACAAACCTGATATTATTGCACCAAACGGTGTAAATACCACCGTAAATTTGGGTGGAGCTGCCTTCAATGACGGAGACAGTTATCCCAATTTCTTCGGTACAAGTGCTTCGGCCCCTCATGCAGCCGCTGTTGGCGCCCTGCTTATACAGGGACAAAAGAAATTTAACCTGCAAACCTCGGTAACACCTGATCAGGTCAGGCAACAACTGATTGCATCAACCGGAAAGTTTGCTTACTTAGGAAATAACTTTTCTTTTGAAGGCGGCAATGGTTATTTGCAGGCCGATAAAGCCACACTCGAAATAGCCAATGCAAGACCCATTATTGATACACTGATGGCCGAAACCCCGGGCGGTGAAAATGGAACGGACTCTTTCACGGTAAAAGTGGTTGGAAAATACCTGACCCCTTCTACCCAGATCTATGTAAACGGGGAGCCTGTTCCTACGGCTGTTTCTATTGATCAAACAGAGGCAAAAGCCATGGTGGAGCCAATTGCCCCGGGCGATGACCCTGCCTTCCAGTTGTTTAATGCAGCAAAAAGCCCAAGTGGTGAAGATGGTGGTTTATCCGAAGCGCTGTTTTTCTTTAGCGAAAAACAAACCATTACCATTAAAGCCCAAAATAAAGAGCGGAAATATGGAGAGGAAAATCCCGAATTTACCGCTGAGGTTTTGGTAAACGGTGTTCCCATTGAGCAAACATCCCATACCCTTGCTGATTTTGAACTCGACAATGGAAAAATCCGCTTTAGCACCATTGCTACCCCTGGCAGCAGGGCAGGCCTCTATGGTATTTTCCCCGAAAGAACCACACCCCTGGCAACTGATGATTCATTAAACGAAAACTACAGGTTCATTTTTGTTTCGGGCACCCTACATGTAGGGAAAATGCCACTGAAGATTATTGCTGAAAACAAAACCCTGAAATATGGCGAATACCCCGGAGACATCAGTTACCAGTATGAATTGCAACCGGGAAGTGAGGGTAGTTCAACGGTTTCTCAACCTGAATTCGTGTCGGAAATCAAACGCCTTCACAAAGAATATATGGCTGAAAACGGGGTAATCGTGGTTAAAGGTTTTAATGATGTCCTGAACACGCTTACACAGCAAGATTTAGCCAATATGAGTGCATTGGCTAGTTTCCAATCGGTAATCAATGCGAAAAAATACATACTCCAAAATGGTCAGTTAAAGGCAATGGTGAACACCGTTGATCAGAATGATATTGGCAATCAACGTTTTATATTAGAAACTCCTTTAAGTTCCATCTTAAACTATGTAACAGACCCGGGCAACAGCGGTTTAACCTATACCGATGAAAATGATACAAAGGGAAGCGGTTTCCTTAATTTAAAAACCCTTGCAAAAGGAGAAGCAACTGCTTCGTTACCAAACGGGCAATTAAAAGCCATGGTAAACGGGCAGCTGATGGGTATGGTAAATGGTGAATTTGAGGCGGTTGTAAACGGTCAGTTGAGGGCCCTTGTAAATGGTATTGACCAGGATGTAGCGGATCTTATTTTCCAGAATGGCCAGTTACGTGCATTGGTAAATGGCGAATGGCTTGTTGTTCCAAATGGTCAGTTAAGGGCATTGGTGAATGGAGAGTTTGCCAGTTTTGATCTGTCGGTTACCAACGGGCAACTCAGGGCCATGGTAAATGGCCAGGAAATACCTTTGATGAATGGCCAGTTAAAGGCAATGGTTAACGGGCAATCTGTATCCATAATAAATGGCCAGTTAAGGGCTTTGGTAAATGGTCAGTTAATGCCATTGGTAAACGGGCAATTGGTAGCCATGGTTAACGGGCAACTGAGAGCACTGGTAAATGGCGAAATGGCTGCGCTGGTAAACGGGCAGTTAATGGCATTGGTGGATGGCGAATTAGAAGAAGTTACCGAATTAACCCTTGTAAACGGACAGCTGAGAGCCCTGGTTAACGGGCAATTGCGCGCCCTGGTAAACGGACAGCTAAAGGCCATGGTAAATGGCGATGTAACAGATATAGACAATTCCAACCTTGTACTGGAGAACGGTCAGCTCAGGGCACTGGTAAACGGTCAGTTACGTGCATTGGTTAACGGCCAATTGAAAGCGCTGGTAAATGGTCAGCTCAGGGCATTGGTAAATGTGGAAGGATTATTCGCAGAGAAAGTAATTCAACTGGCAAATGGTCAATTGAGGGCACTTGTAAATGGCACTTATATTCCCATCCGCAATGGTCAGTTACGGGCCATGATAAACGGTCAGTTAAGGGCACTGGTAAATGGTGAATTGATGGCTGAGGAAGAAGGGCAGATCAACTTTACCGTGTTTGAAAACGGCCAGTTGAAAGCCATGGTAAACGGACAGTTGCGGGCCCTGGTAAACGGTCAGTTAAAAGCCATGGTAAACGGACAGTTAAGGGCATTGGTAAATGGCTATACCATTACCAACGGACAGTTAAAAGCCATGGTAAATGGCGAAGAATGGGTTTTCCCCAACGGCCAACTGAAAGCGCTGGTAAACGGTCAGCTTAAGGCATTGGTAAACAATTTTGATGTTAGCGGAACCAATAACAATGCCAAAACACTGGTTTTGGTGGATGAAGATGACCTCGTGAAACAAAGCGGCGATATTGGTGGTATGGTTTCCATGGCTATGATTACCGGAAATGAAGCTGGTAACCATAAAATTATACCGGCTGCCTTTATCAACGAAAACTTTGAAGTAACCTATGAGGTTGGCGACCTGAACGTGTTACCGGCACCGTTGTTTGTAAAAACAGAAGACACAACAAAAATTTATGGTGAGGCAAACCCTGCCTTCAGGTATTCCATTGCCGGAGCGGCTTATGATGAAATACTTCCACTTAAGGAAGGCGAAGGGGCTGTTAGCGCAGCTACCGACGGTTCATCTGTAGGCGTATATCCTATTGGTTTCAACCTGGTAACTTCAGGCAATTACACACGTGTAAATGAATATGGTAACCTGACCATTTTGCCTAAATTGCTTACCGTAAGAGCAGACAATAAAAGGGTAATACAGGTTGATGGAGCTGTTTTACCTACTCTTACCATTACTTATGATGGTTTGGTAGGCGATGATACAAAAGATTCTGTTTGTACTTCAGCTACTCCTGAAACCTATACCACACCATCTTCGCCCAAGGTTATTGTTAACCTTGACAGAACGGTTACCTATTCCAATGTACAAATCAATGGTGGCAGCAATGTGTTCTTTGCCACACCGGGGCAGGCTTTAACCCTATCAGGTTCCTTTGTTTCCTACAACATTCCCAATATGTATTGCCCTGGTTGTATTACCCAGTTTCACGTAGGTATGGGCGATGGGGTAACCAACTTTTTTACAACCTGTTATGAAGCAACGGGTAATGGAACAACTGCAAACCTTGCCAATAACTTTACCGCTCCAACCACACCAGGTGTATATTATATTACCCATCGTGGCAGTTGGTGGTATTACTGTGGACAGTTTACCTTAGGTAACCATAAGGACGCTGATATTGATAACAACTATTTTGCTATTGCCGTTGTAATTGTAGGAAATGGTGGTGGAGAATCCGAAAAGATTTCCGCCTCTACTACTGCAACCATCAATTCGGCATTGGGTTCGTACCCCATTACCCTGGCTGGTTGTGGTTCGTACAACCCGAATTATAATGTAGTGCTCGAAAATGGTACCCTGACCATTGAACCAACCTGTATTACGGATAGCCGTGCATGGCTGGCTGATGGAAATAATTTTAATGAACAATCAGGCAAAGGCAACGGAACACCCGTTGGCGGTGTAACGGCTGACGGACCCGGAGCAACGACCAGTTTCTCTTTTGATGGCACCGGGTATATTTCAACAGGTACCGGTGGTTCAGTATCGGGTACCGGCGATTTTGAGGTAAGCGCCTGGGTAAGAACTACAGGAACCGGCCCAATGGTTATTATTCAGCAAAGGGATGGCGACATAGATGGTGAGTATATCTTAAAAATTGGTGGGCCGCATTTTGAGCAGTCATTTGACGCTGTTAATACCGGCAAGGCTTATTTTATGATGTTTGATCCAGTTAACAATCCTGCAGTAATTGACGTTTTTTCAACTTCGCGGGTTAATGATGGAGAATGGCACTTTATAAAGGGAATGAGGAGGGGTACAACCATCAGCATCCTGGTAGATGGAACTGAAGAAGCCAGTGCAATCACCCCGGGTGTAGTTAATTTAAGGGGTTCAATACAAACATTTATTGGCTCAGATCAAAGAGATTACGGGTCGTATTTCGATGGACTTATTGATGAAGTAAGGGTAAGTATCTGTAATGCCAATGAATATGTTTCTGCTTCAGCCAGCCATGCACCGGAAATGCCGGCAATGGTTTCTGCCCAGGATTTAAAAGAAAAAGTTACTGCAGATAAGCTGTTTCCCAACCCTGCCTCCCATACCATCAGGGTTCACCTTGCTGAAGATGTGGTAAACATCAATGAAATACAGGTAATGGACAGTTTTGGAAAATTAAACCGGACCAATACCAGGAAAGTGGATAATGGGGTATATGAACTCAATATTTCTGGCTTGCGCAAAGGCCTATATTTTCTGAAAGCAAGAACAACCGGGGGCATAAAAACCCTCAAGTTTGTAAAAATGTAAAAAAATCCGTTCTCCTAACCCAGGGTTCGTGAAAAGAAGCGAACCTGGGTGCTTTACCAGCCAGAATAAGGATATTCAGATACTTTTTTAAGGTATACGATAAGAAAAAAACTTGCCTGAAAAGAAAAAGACATGGTTCGTCCTTTGCCCGATTCGCTGCATTTGGTTTTACCTAAATTTGCCCGCTCGTATTAACTTAAGGGAAAATGGCATTTTTTGGCAATACTTTTCTGGTAAATGACAGGCAAACGCTTTGGAATAGTTCCGGCACCTATCCTTTTTCCGGAAATTCAATCAAGAATATAAGATGAGAAGTCTTGTTTAAAACATTATGCATAATAAATTAATAGGCTGAACAAAATGAGTTTATGGAATTTTTTTTAAAATAATTCAATATTATCTTTATTTTCAATTACAAATGCACTAACATATATAGGGAAAGGGGAACCAATCCTGCCTGATTGATGCATGGTTTTAACTGAGATTGATACCAAAAAATACTGCTTAAGCAAAATATTGGCAATAAATGAGATTTCGTATGGTTACCTCCCTGTACAGGTTTAATACAAGAGGTGGGCTTAAAATGGGAGATTTTTGCAGAAAACCGTTCCATTTAGTAGAAAAATCGTCATTATTCAATATTATTAAAACATCGAAACTTCAAATATCATTTATAATAAGTTGCGTAATTTTTTAAAAAAAATATCCCTGATCCCATAAACCCTAATAAAATTATTTTCATGAAAAAAGACTTTTTTCTCATTGCGGCCAGCTTTTTTACAAGCCTGTTCTTACTTTTTACCGGTGCAGCTAATTCCCAAACCACACCGGCTTTGAGTGTAAAGGATTTTGCCATTTGGGGTGGCAGTTCAAACCCCGGTGAATTACAAACCGGACAGGGCGTTTTCCTGAAAGGTAAAGTGACCATTAATGGCAATGTGGGAACCAACCACCTTGTGGATATAATGGAAGGCTGGATAATCAGGGGTAATATTTCCAGTGCCAATATAATAGACCTGAAAGGAAAAGGACAAATAACCGGAAACCTGTTTGCCTGGAAATCCGACCCGAATATCATTTTACCGGCCATTTCGGGGATGCAGGGTACCAAATTTACCGGTAACATTTCTTCAAATGGAAAAGTTGATATAAAAACTGCCGGAGGAGCCAATGCAACCACCATCAGTGGAAAGGTATCTGTACCCGCTCCGAGTTCACAAAACTATTCAGGCCCCACACCCGGCGGAGGAATAGGAATTTCTCCGCAGTTCCCCATTCTGCCTGTAATGCCCGGCTACACGGCATTCGACAACCAGGTTGGTACCCTTAACATAACCAAAACCAGGGTTGTATTTCCCGGGGTATATAAAAATCTGGAACTCAAAGGTGGACAAACCATCACTTTCAGGGGCACAGGGAATTATGTTTTTGAGGAAGTGAAAGTTACCGGAAACAACAACAGTTTTATTTTCGACCTGAACAATACAACAGAAGGTACCATCAATATCCTGGTGAAGAAGGATGCCCAGTTTGGCAAGACCTATGTAAGAGCGGTTAAGGGAACCCTGGATTCACGCGTTTATACAGAAGTACATGGAAACGGGTTGACCAACGGTGGGTTTGCATTTGAGGTGGAAGCAAGAGGGGTTCTTCCTCCTGACAGCTATATATGGCTTGGAAATATTTGGGCTCCCAATGGTGGTATTTCAATAAAAGGCGGAAGAAAACAGACAAGGCCCCATATTTTAGGCGCTTTGTGGAGTGGAAAACGGGTAGATATAACGGAAAATACCATCCTTTCTTATGAAGCCCCCTCGGCAAACACCCTCACCTTTATTGATCCTTATTATCCACCACCGGTGGAAGGAAAAATTGATGAACCCAATAATATTATTGGCCCCGAATTGTTTTCATTGGCCCAAAACCCGGATAAAATAATTGAAATTCCGGATAACTCAATCTATAAGTTTGATGATGCAGAAAGGGTAATGATTGAAGTAATCAGCAAAAACCCAAATGATGTTGACCTGAAAAATGAGTTGATTGGACTTGGTATGGTAAATATCATTGACAACGGTCCGCACATTTATACCATTACCGGTTTTTTCCCCATTGATCTGCTAACACAGTTGAACGGTAATCCGCGTATAGAATATGTACGCCCCTGGTATCCGCCGGTAACCAATTCAGGTCAGGTGGTTACACAGGGAGATAAAACCATGCGCTCCAATTTTGTGCGTCAGCGGTTTGGACTTGACGGAAGCGGCATTAAAATTGGCGTTCTTTCGGATAGTTATAACTCAAAATCATCTGCCCAAAACGATGTGGATCAGGGCGATTTGCCGGGAACCAAATCGAGCGGTGAATCAAACAGTAATGCAACAGAGGTTCAGGTTGTGCAGGATCTTTCAGAAAGAGGCAATGATGAAGGAAGGGCCATGCTGCAAATTGTGCACGATATAGCCCCGAAATCCACATTAGCTTTCAGAACAGGTTTTTTAAGTGCGGGTGATTTTGCCAAGGGAATTTTGGAATTAGCAGATCCTAACCTGCCCGGTGGAAAATGCGATATAATTGTTGACGATTTAAGTTACATAACCGAACCATTTTTTAAAGATGGGGTTGTGGCACAGGTAGTTGATCAGGTAGTTTCGCAGGGGGTTACCTATTTTACCTCGGCCGGCAACTTTGGGCAGAAATCCTATGAGGGAGTTTTTAATGGTGTTTCCGATCCAAATGTTATTCCATCACCCGGTCAAATTCATCAGTTTGGAAACGCACCAAGTGAAATTTACCAGTCTATCCTGCTTAAACCGGGCAATTATACTATTGTATTGCAATGGGATGACGAATTTCATTCGCTCGGAGATGAGGAAGGGGTTAAAACCGATATGGACCTTTACCTTTTAGGTGCAAATGGCTACAGGCTTTTTGGATTTAACCGAAGCAATTTATTCAAGGATCCGTTTGAAGTTTGTCCGTTTACCGTAAAAGAAGAAACCATTGCCAAATTGATGATTGTAAGGGCATCGGGCAACGCTAACGTTCGTTTTAAATATATTATCTTCAGGGGCGATGCAACCATACTGGATTATAATACCGGTTCCTCAACCGTGGTTGGTCATGCAAATTCAAATGGCGCCATTTCAGTAGGTGCCATGTTGTATGAAAACATTCCACAGTACACCCCGGTTTGGCCTGGTATCGCATCCTTTTCTTCAAGGGGAGGAACTTTTATCCGCGAAGGTGAAAGCTTTATTACCCGGAATAAGCCCGATTTAATAGGGCCCAACGGGGTAAATACAACGGTTAACCTTGGGGGGGCTTTCTTTAATGATGGTGACAATTATCCTAACTTTTTCGGAACATCGGCGGCAGCCCCGCATGCAGCGGCCGTAGGAGCACTTATTATGCAGGGCCGTAAAAAATTCAACCTGCAGGCAACGGTTACTCCTGAGGAAATCAGGCAACAACTCATTTCTTCAGCCGGAAAGTTTTCGCACCTGCCGGGCAATTTTTCGTTTGAAGGAGGTTTTGGGTATTTACAGGCAGATGATGCCATGTTGGAAATTGCCAATGCAAAGCCCATTATTGATACCTTGTATGCCGAGGTTCCGGGCGGTGAAAATGGCGACGACCCTTTTACCGTTGTGGTAAAGGGCAGGTACCTGACCAACAATACACAGATCCATGTGAATGATCTAGTTGTACCAAGCACCGTTTCACCGGATGGTACAGAAGTCAGGGCAACCATACCCCCTATTCCAAACGGCGAAGACCCGTCCTTTCAGTTATTCAATGCTGCCAAAAGCCCAAGCGGAGAAGATGGCGGATTTTCAGAGAAAAAATATTTCTTTAGTGAAAAGAAGACAGTACTTGTAAGGGCCAATGATAAATACCGTAAGTATGGGCAGGATAACCCGGTTTTTGATGTTGAAGTAACCATTGACGGTACTCCTATTGCCGAAACGGATGAAGACCTGACGGAATTAGGCCTCGATCCCGCCCTCCTTGCCATTACCACGATTGCTACACCGCAATCAAAATCTGGTCTTTATGGCATTTTTGTAGATAGGATTACCCCCCTGGAACCCGGCGACCCACTCAACAATCAATACAATTTCATTTTTGAGAATGGAACGCTCAATATCCAGAAAATGCCGCTGAGAATTACCCCTAAAGATCAAACAATTAAATATGGCGAATACCTTGATGAAATAGAATATACCTACGAAACCAATATTGGTGGTGATTGGGATTTTGTACCTGATACCTATTTACCAGAGATTAAGAGGCTTCACGAAGAATACATGAGTAAAAACGGGGTAATTGTAGTAAAAGGATATAATGTTGAGGATGATATCCTGACTGAGGATGACCTGAAAAACATGAGCACGCTTGCAAGTTTTCAGTCGGTTTTAAAAGCTAAAAAATATGTTCTTGAAAACGGACAGCTAAGGGCACTTGTAAATACAATTGACCCCAACGACATCGGTAATCAAAGGTTCCTTATTGAAACACCGGTTAATTCTTTGACCAACTATTTAAATAATCCTAATAGCACCACCTTAGGTTATACAAGTGAGGAGGATTTAATTCATACAGGATTGCTGAATTTAAAGGCATTGGCTAAAGGTGATGCAAGCGCCGCTATGCCTAACGGGCAATTAAAAGCCATGATAAACGGGCAATTGATGGGTATGGTAAACGGAGAACTGGAAACCACCCTGGACCCTGGCAAGTATGCTATAATTAACGGCAACTTTACCCCTGTGGAAGATATCGTTTTCCAGAATGGTCAGTTAAGGGCACTGGTAAATGGCGAATGGGAACCCGCCACCAATGGACAATTGAGGGCCATAGTGAACGGAAGCTATGCTGAATTTAACATGTTTGTTGAAAACGGGGAATTAAAAGCGGTTACAAATGGGGCCTATATGAACATGGTCAACGGTCAGTTAAGGGCAATGGTAAATGGACAAAATGTTTCCATTGCCAACGGGCAGTTAAGGGCTATGGTAAACGGGCAGTTGATCCCCCTTGTTAACAATGAACTGATGGGCATTGCAAACGGGCAACTAAGGGCCATGGTAAATGGCGAAATGGCTGCGCTGGTAAACGGTCAGTTAATGGCATTGATTGACGGAGCATACGAAGAAGTAACAGAACTTACCCTGGTTAATGGGCAGTTACGCGCACTGATTAATGGGCAGTTACGCGCACTGATTAATGGTCAGTTAAGGGCCATGGTGAATGGAGAAATCAGCGATATAGATATCAATCAGGTTTCCCTGGTAAACGGTCAGTTAAGGGCGATGGTGAATGGTCAGTTGCGCGCCATGGTAAACGGGCAGTTAAGGGCTATTGTAAATGGGCAGCTCAGGGCGATGGTAAACTCGGAGGCAATTGCCATAGAAAAATTGATTCAATTACCCAATGGTCAATTGAAGGCATTGGTAAATGGAAATTATATCCCCATCAGAAACGGACAGTTAAGGGCCATGGTAAACGGGCAGTTAAGGGCCATGGTAAATGGTGAACTGATGGCCGCACTTATAAACGGTCAGCTAACGGCATTAATTGATGGTGAAAGTGTAGAAATTACGGAATTAATTCTGGAAAATGGTCAATTGAAGGCCATGATTAATGGTCAGTTACGAGCCCTCATCAATGGTCAGCTAAGGGCGATGGTAAATGGAGAGCTTACCGATATTGATGTTGATGGGGTTTCACTGGTAAACGGGCAGTTAAGGGCGATGGTGAATGGGCAGTTGCGTGCTATGGTAAACGGGCAGTTAAGGGCCATTGTAAATGGTGAACTGATGCCAAAAGAAGAAAATCAAATCAACTTTACTGTTTTTGAAAACGGACAGTTAAAGGCCATGGTAAACGGACAGCTAAGGGCCATGGTAAACGGGCAATTGCGGGCTATGGTAAATGGACAAATGCAGCCGGTTGACAGCTATGTAATTGAAAATGGTCAGCTAAAAGCCCTTGTAAATGGCGAAGAGTGGGTGTTCCCCAATGGACAACTGAAAGCGCTGGTAAACGGACAACTAAAGGCGCTGGTAAACAACTTTGATGTAAGCGGTACCAATAATAATGCTAAAACAATGGTGCTTGTAGGTGAAGATGATTTGGATAAGCAACAGGGTGATATTGGCGGCATGCTTTCTATGGCTATGATAACGGGTATTGATGCGGGTAACCAAAGAATAATCCCGGCTGCATTTATCAATGAAAACTATGAGGTTTCCTACGAACCGGGCTACCTTGATATATTACAGGCTCCGGTAACCATTACCACAGGAAATGCCACAAAAGTGTTTGGCGAGCAAAATCCACCGTTTACCGGTTGGTCGGTTTCGGCCCTTGCCTACAATGAAACGTCTGGTATTTCTGAAGAGGATGAACCTTATTGTGATGCTACAGCCGAATCAAATGTTGGAATATACCCCATTGAATTCTACTTTAACCTGTCAGATAATTATTACCGGATAGAAGACTTTGGCAACCTCACCATTCTGCCTAAACTGCTTACTGTAACTGCCGACAATAAACAGGTATTCCAGCTTCCCGGCGAAACCATACCCGACTTTACCATTTCCTACGATGGGTTGGTGGGCGATGATACCGAAGATTCTGTTTGCCTATCTTTTATAAGGCCAGCATCGCCAAAGGTTATTGATGACTACGACAGAACGGTTACCTATTCGAATGTTTTGATAAACGGGGTGAGCAATGTATTCTATGCCACACCTGGTCAAAATTTAAATCTGTCTGGTACGTTTGTTTCCTACAATAACCCTATAATGGCATGTCCGGGTTGTTATACCCAGTTACACATTGGTATGGGTGACGATGGTGGTAACTTCTTTACCAACTGTTACGAAGCTACAACAAGCGGTTCAACCGGGAACCTCAACGCTTACTTTACTGCACCTTCAACCCCCGGAATATATTACATTACACAGACGGGTAGCTGGTGGTATTATTGCAACCAATTTCCTGATTACGACCATAAAGTTGCTGATAACAACAAGTTTGCCATTGCCGTAGTGATTGTAAGCGCCACCGGTACCGGCTCTGAAGACAAAATAACAGCAAATCTTGAGCCGGGTATTGACCTTGCCTCCGAACCGGGCGACTATATCATTTCACTGGCAGCCTGTTCCAGCTACAACCCGAATTATAATGTGGTGCTGGTAAATGGAACCCTCAGTATACTTCCGGATCCGGGTGAAAATGGACTTGCATGTGGTATCCTTAGCCAAAATACCATTCACTGGCGGGGTAATGGAAATTTCATGAACAATAACGAAGAATTCGGCACCCCGGTCGGAGGTGTTACAGCCAATGGAGAACCAAAGGTTGGCTCAGGCAGTTTCTCCTTTGATGGAACTGGGTATATAAACGTTGGCACAGCAGGATCCGTTAGTGGTGAAGGCGATTTCTCGGTAAGTGCCGGGGTAAAAACTACTTCAAACAATCCCAT
>ERZ795056.3669-NODE-3669-length-16317-cov-7.268417_pt1 | contig 16317 bp, 16 predicted proteins | sample MGYA00375140_ERZ795056 | MGnify/ENA primary metagenome ERZ795056 (study PRJEB30185, sample SAMN05720227) | activated sludge metagenome | isolation source: Anaerobic digester | place: USA | collected 2015-03-09 ... | reverse complement strand
GAGCGTTGGTTGGGGATACCGAACTCGACCAGAACAGGAACCGGTGTCTGGACGCCCCAGGCGGTCAGTCGGGTTGCCAGACGACGGGCATGCCCGACCGAATCGGAAGTCACGATGATTTCCGGGGATGGATGCAACCGGGCCAAGCGCGAGATATCGGCATCGGCCGTGACCGAGTTTGCCAACACAATGCGCGGGACACCGAACTGGGCAGCAATCGCAGCCTGGTGCATGGTGGCCAGTGTGATCCCCCATGCCCCGGCCGTGAGCTGGAGATCGAAAATCTGGGGGGACATGGTCGTTTTTCCATGGGGCGCCAGGGAGACCCCTGCGTCTTCGGCGGCCCGGGCCAGGCTGCGGATATTGGTCATTAGGGCATTTTCCCGGATGACCAGGAGGGGAAACGAGAGCTCCTCGCGGAGAAGATTCAACGAGAGGGCGGGTATCCGCGCCACGGGAAGGCCATCCGCGATCGGCGGAAGTCCCTTGGCCGGAGTTGACAGGACGGATTGTCGGATTGAAGAAAGATCCAGCATATTTGTTTGCTCCGAAATGAAATTCGTGAGTAGACTTCATCACCATGAGACGGATAGCGTATTTATCGGGCGAAGTGCGTTGCTTGTTGAGTGAACTCGACGAAGCATTGGCCGTGTTTTCCAGCCGGATCGACACGAGTTGTCCGCCCGGCTGCATCACGTGTTGCCAGTATCCCGATGTCCAGGCAACGGTTCTCGAATTCCTGCCACTCGCCTGCCGCCTGCTTGAAGAAGGCCGGGCCGAATCGATCCTTGACCGGATCGAACACCAGCCGGAGACTCTCCCGGGATGCGTCTTTGCGGATGAGACCGGGTGTCCGGTCTATCAGGATCGAGGCTTGATCTGCCGTCTGTTTTCGGCGAGTGTCCGGGTCGATCGGCTCGGTCGGCTGGAATACGTTGCCTGTTCCATCCTCCACACCCGCCATGGACGACATCTGCCTGCAGAGACTCTCCCGCCCGTGATGTCGGACTGGGGCTTGCGGCTGGAAGCGATTGATCCCGTCCTCGGTTCGCACTGGTACCCTGTCAATGAAGCGATTCGCCGGGCTCTGGAGATGGTCCTCTACTCAAACCACCTGGATCAGGCCGGATAAGGCGGAGCAAGGGCGTCAGCATCCGGTTCTGTTTGATGAACACCCTCCCGCCACACGGGATCCGGCTGGCAGGGAGGATGTGCGGTCGAACGGGGTGGCAGCCCCCCCCGGGGTGATCACGGGATCCTGGTCAACACATTGGTAATATTGTAGAGATCACCCCAGCGCATCATGATGACCAGATTGGGTTCCGTTTTTTCGAGGACCGTGTAGCGTGTCGTTCCCGAATCAAAATTGATTACAAGGTGCTTTCCGTCATACTGGTAGCGACCCTTTTGCTCGACCAACCCGCTCGGCCGGATGGCACAGCGTCCGGTGGTATCAAAGAACCAGATAGCCCGCTCGTTTTTATTGTTGAGCTTCCAGCGGCCGGCGAGGGATGTCACCTCGGCCGAGGCCGGTTTTGTCCCCGCTGAGCTGGACTGGGCGCTGTCGGCAGCCCCTTGCTGTGTGTCACCCTTGACGATGGCTTGATCCGGTCCGCATGAAATCAATCCGAGGACCACAAGCATCACCCACGTCTGCACTCTTCCACTCTTCATGTCGCCTCCTGAAACGTGCCTCCAGTATACTCCGGAACATGGTCCCTGTAAAGGAGAGAATGCCGTCGGGGCAGAACAGGCCCGGACAGGTCCCTGCCCGGGGAAAATCGCGCACCCGGCCCACGTGAAAACCTTTGTCTGTCGCGGAGACAGGAACAACAGGCCGGGCGTTCGCCAGATTCAGCCGCTCTCCCCGGATTCCGAGAAGAGTCCGCTTTCGGCCAGGGTGGCCTGCAGCTTGAGCCAGGAATCCAGGGTGTAGCGTGCCTCCTCCCGACTGATGAATCTGGCGTGCGCATGAACGACCAGATTGCGGCGGGCGTAGAGCGAGATCAAGAGGCCATCGAGACAGGCAAAGTGCGAGAGCGGGTATTCCTCCGGAGTCAGGATATCCGTATAGGCCAGAGCCAAATCGGTCTGGACCCGACTCTTTGCGAGGAGTGCCCGGACATGCTCGACAACACGTTTGTTGAACGAGAGGATCAGCGCCCAGGTGTCCATTCGTTCCGACAGAACCTGCTTCCAGGTATCGCTGACCGGAAGAGCATTGACCCGGTGGACAAGCGCCGGGAGGATCCGCTCGATGTCGCGGGTGATGGTGACAAGCACTGTGTCCCAGGCCTCTTCCCCGAGAGCAAGGACGGATTTGTCAAAAATATGCAGGCAATTTTTTTTCCAGGATGAACCAAAGCCCGATCGTTCCAGCGTGAGCCGTGCCTCTTCGTATCCACACGCCTGGATGATCCGCTTCTTGTTTGTCCGGCGCAGAAGCATGGTCAAGAAGACGACGACTCCTGTCAGGACGGTGAGCAGCACGAGAAAGAGGATCGGCACAGGAGAAACAGGCTCCGGCTTGGCAAAAGCGCTGAAATAGGTGCTGTAATCCTGCTCCAGCGGGAAGACATAAAAGCGGCGGATGAAGACAGGATCGGCCCGGTATTCTTCGAGAAAAAAATCCTTGAGGACTGCGGCAATCTCGGTCTGGAGAGAACCGGGAACGGATTGGCGGGCGATGACCAGGGCGCTCGGCACCCGGGGTGTCCGTGCCAGGACACGCAACCCGTGCCGGGCGTAGTCCGCAAACGCGCCACAAAAGCCGATGCTTCCGGGATGGGCTGCAACCATGGCCGGGACATCTGTGTGTTTTTTGACAAAAGTGATCTTCCCCGGATGGACACCGGCCCGCTCGAACATGGCCTGTTGCAATTGCCAGCCCGTGGCCGAAGAGGGACTGACGGCATAGACCGGTCGTTTGGCAGCCTCTTCAAAAGTTTGCAGAGATGTGTCGGAGGTGACAATGACCCCTTCACTGTAAAACATCTGGGAATTGTCGCCATGATAACAGGCATGCAAAATCACGGACCACTTCCCGGTCTTGAATGCCTCGCGGTAGACGCCATACCCCGCATCGATGATGTCCAGTTCTTCATTCCGGACATTGACATGCTTGTTGTCGTACCCGAGGATGCTTTTGACCTTGAAGCCGGCATACATCCGGAGATTGGTGATCTCCGTTGCCAGCCGTGTCTCCAGACGTGTGCAGATGGTCTCGGGGATCGTGATCCCCAGGGTGAGAAAACGTTTCGGGACCTCGGCCCCAAGTGGTAGGACGGTCAAGACGAGAAACGCCAGTGGCAGAAACAAGCCGTATCCCGGAATGCGGTGCCTGTCGATCACACCTGCCCTCCGGTTCCGGTTTTCATCCAGTCCACGTATGCCGGATTTCCCCCGGTGACCGGCATGAAGAGAACGCACGGAACGTCGTACGAATGGAGTGCGACAACCCGTTCCGTCAGGCGTTCGGAGAGATGCGAGAATGTCTTGGCAACTAGGACGCATTCGCGGGCCGTCTCGAGTGTCCCTTGCCAAGAATAGATGGATTCCATCCCGTCGAGGATATTGACGCAGGCAGCGAGCTGTTCTTCAACCAGGCTCCGGCCGATCAAAACGGCCTGATCATGGTCCCGGCAGGTGATCCAGGCGATCGTGGCATGTGATTCCATCTCCGGCCCCCTTCTTCCCATAATATATCAATACGGGAAGAAGGTAGTACCGAAGGAACGGGGATTACAGAAGAAGACGTTCGTACCGGGCCCCGCGCATGCAATGGTTGGAGCTCATGGAGGATGCATATCCCCCCGCATTCAGGAGGACGACCAAATCGCCCTCGTCCAGTTTTGGCAGGGGAAATCCCTTGCACCAGACATCCAGGGCTTCATTGATGTTCCCGGCGATGGTAGTCGGAACAAGCGAATCTCCTGCCCAGACCGTGTCTTTGGAACCGGAGAGGACTGCCGGGACCGGTTCGCACGGCATACCGTAATAGACCGGTTCGCAGGCGTGATTGAAGCCGCCATCGACCCCGACAAAAAGCGTGTCCTTTTTGTACTCGACGGTATTGGCACGCAGAACGAGGACACCGGCATCCTTGATGATCCGGTCACCCGGTTCGACATGAATTTCGCAGTTGTATTTTCCGAGCCGTCTGCGGATGATGTCCGCCCATTGCGAGAGGTCAAGAGTCCCGTCGGCTTCTTTGTGGCGGACACCGAGCCCGCCCCCGATATTGATAGCTTCCAGTTTCGGAACCCGGTCAAGGAAGGTGCAGCAGGACTCAAGAACCCGCTCCCAGACAGGGAGTTGCCGCTCGAGATACCCGCAGCCGGTGTGAAAATGGATCCTGTTGACTTCCAGTCCCAGGGAGGCTGCCAGCGCCAGTGTCTCGTCAAACTGTTCTATATATATCCCGAATTTGGTGGATTTGTCACCGCTGTACGAGAGCAGCTGGCTGTCACCATAGCCGGTCCCGATGGCCGGGTTGATCCGCAGGCCGATTTTCTTGAAGACGTTCCGCTTGGCCAGTCGGCGGATCGTGCTCTGCGAATCACAGTTGATCAAAATCCCGGGATGTCTGCAGATGATGTCGAGATCGGCTTCGGAAATGGATGTTCCCGTATAGGAGATGTCCTGTTCGCGGAACCCGCAGGCGAGGGCATGGAGCATTTCTTCCGGAGAGCAGACGTCGACACCGCAGAGTCCGCTTTGGGCAAAAGCCGTCAAGAGCGGCATGAAACGGTTGGCCTTGATGGCGTAAAAAATCCGGTGACGGGTAATCCCCGTCCCGTCGAGTGCGGCATGGACGGCCTGGAGATTGGCCGTAGCCCGTGGAAGACTGTAGAAAAACGCAGGGGTCGTTCCTGCTTCAGCCAGTGAGGCCAGATCATATCCACCCAGTTGCAAACGTCCTTCGTCACTGTATCCAAGATCACTTCGTTCCCACCACAGGCGCATCATCGGTTCCCCTTAAACGATTTCGGGAAATATAGCAAGATTGGACCCCTGCCAGCATCCTGTCGTCTGTACATGGATGTTGCGCACACGCCGGCGAGGAAGGTAGGCATCCCGCAGGAACCCGGTTGAAGAGATTCTCCCGGAAAACCGGACCTCAACGGGCCTGAGTCTGTTCATCAAGAAACAGGAACACGTCATCGAGATCTTTGGGGAGCGTACCGTTTCCCAGCGTGGTGCACTTGAGGGCGGCCGCCGCGGCAGCGAACGGAAGGGCTCGGGACAGGGGCCAGTCTTCGAGGAAGGTATGCAGGATGGCACCCGCGTGGATGTCGCCGGCACCACAGGAATCCAGTGCGGAAACCGGCCATGCCCCCTGCTGGATGATCTCCCCGTTGCACCAGCCGACCGAGCCCTGCTCCCCGTCCGTGATGACGATGTGCGAGGCCTGGAGCCAGGCATCGTGGGAATCAGCGACAAGCCGGTCGAGCGGTCGTTGTCCGAAGACGGATCGCGCAAACGATGCCGGCATGATGATGCAGTCGACCAAGGGCAGGAGTTCGATGGTCCGTCTCCGGAATGTTCCGCAGTCGATGCTGATTTTTGTCCCGCGTTTCCTGTACTCGTCGATGATCAGGGGAATCGTATCGTGCTCCCGACCATCAATATGGAGACACCGGGCCTGCGGAAGCTGCCGGAGGATGTCTGATGCGCGCTGGGACGGTGTCGCACCGTCACACCGCAGTCCCAAAAGCGGCAGGGTCAGGGCGGGAAGGCTGCCCTCATCATGGATGACGGCGCGCGTCCCCCGGGTGCGGTCGGCACAGATCTGGGCAAAGGGTGTGCGTGTGCCCGGAACCGATACAAGAAAATCGGTGGCAATCATGCGCGCAGCCAGGCTCTTGAGCAACCATTCGCCCCAAAGATCGTCTCCGATACAGCCGGCCAAAACCGTTTTCCGGCCAAAGCGGGAGAGAACCGAGAGGGCCGCCGGAACGGGACCGCCCGGCTGGATGAGCATTTCGTCGGCAGCCAGTTTTTCATCGGGGGCCGGGTAGTGCGGGACGAGGGAAATCTGGTCGACCACAATCGTTCCGAAGCCGGCCACATCAAAGATGTCGTCCCGGTCACTGCTCCGTCTGCCAGGATTCGCGTTCATCGTGCAAACTGTCCATTGTCATAGATGACCATCGATGCGCCGCTTACGAGCCGGGCGGTCACCGTCTTGGGTTCGGTATTGACGAGATCCCAATGCAGGGCGGATTCATTGTATCCGAGAGCAGTTTTCGCCGCTTTGTCGAGCGCACTCTGTTTCCCGCTATAGGTATCCAGATAGGCATTCCCGACCGCGATGTGCGAGTTCCCGTTTTTTCCGCCATAATTCTCGTCGAAGAGCGTGTCCGCCATGAAGCGGTCGATTCTGGAAAACCGTTTGTCCGTCAGCGAGAATTCGCCGATGCGACAGGCCCCGGGATCCATGGCGAGCATCTGGCGAGTGAACTCCGCACCCTTGTGTGCGCCAAGAACCTTGGCCCGGCCAGCGGTGAACTCGAGTTTGACACCTTCGACCAGGTTCCCGCTCCGGTACGAGGGTTGGTCCGCATACCAGATTCCCCGGGCCCCGCGCCAGTCGGGCGAGGTGAAGATTTCAAACGAAGGAACATTGTGGCCACTCACACCCAGAAAACGGCGTTTCTCACCAATATTGATTTCAAGATCCATATTGGCTGTCTCAATCCGGACGGAACGGATCTTGAGGGAGCCGAGCCAGTCTTTGATATCCATCGCCGCACCATGAATCTCCTTCCAGCGGGCAGCGGGATCCGCAACATCCAGGAAGCAGGCCCGGATGATCTGCTTTTCGTATTCGGTCATGCTGCACCCGGCCCGTTTGGCCAGCTCTTCCGTTGCGAGCGTACAAAGGGTCCAGCCGAATTTTCCGGAGGCCTCGCGAGCTTCCATGATATCGCGGACAAACTTTCTCGAGCGGGCCACCTCGGCAATCCGCTTGGGATCGATCTCCTTGAGATGGGTCAGGGATGACGGTGCCCCGAGATAGATATTCCCGTTGAGGTTTTCATAAAATTCACGCTCGCCCGCGGCAACGAATCCGCGTTGCCTGGCATCGGAGAGTGCGTAAAAGTCTTTTTCCATCACGGGAGGCGTCAGGAGGCGGGCCGTGACGTTGAGTTTGCGCGAGATCAAGCGTCGCCAGAGCGCCTCCGTCAGGGGAAGCGCGTCAACATCGTACCGGATGAGAACCGTTTCATAGGGCTTGTACTGTTTTCCCCGTGCTGTCTCGAGTCCCCATTCGAGGACGGCTGCATATTTTTCAAGAAGGGCTGGTGTCATGGCGGTACCTATGGGTGTCGTGGTTTGTAAGCCTCCATCCGGTCCCGGCAAATATCTCCGGACTGGAGCTTGTTCCATAAATAGTATATACTGGATGCGCTTGCGGTCCCCAAAAAACATTGATACTTTTACTCAAACGGGATGCACGAACGAGATTTCTGAGGAGCCGGATCATGCTCGAGATACGCGAAGTACTGACCAAACGTGACACGATGCGTTTTATCAAAATGCCATGGAAGGTATACAAGGGCGATCCCAATTGGGTGCCACCCTTGATTTTCGACATGAAGCACACTCTTGACCGGAAAAAGCATCCATTTTTCGAGTTTGGCGAGGCGGCGTTTTTTCTGGCTCTCAGGGACGGCGAGGTTGTCGGCCGGATCACCGCGCACATCAACCACAAGCACGATGAATATCACAAGACCCGTGACGGCTTTTTCGGTTTTTACGAGTGCCTCCAGGACGAGGAAGCCTCGGCGGCCCTCCTCCAGACCGCTGAAGCCTGGTGCCGGGAGTGTGGTGCGACCAAAATGATCGGGCCGATGAACTATACCATTTACGATGAAATCGGTCTTCTGGCTGAAGGGCATGACAACGAACCGAAGACGCCCGTCATCCTTGAGGTGTACACGCCCAAATACTATATCGACCTGATGGCCAAGGCCGGGTACGTCAAGGATATCGACTGGCTCTCCTTCATGATCGGGAAGGACGTTGTTGTCCCGGAACTCTTTGCCAAGGTCAAGGATCGTCTCGTCTCCAAAGGGTTTGTCTTCCGTTGTATCGACCACAAGAACCTTGCGGCCGAGGTCGAGCGGATCAAGGGCGTCGTCAATACGGCCTGGGCCGCCAATTGGGGGCATGTCCCTTACTCCGACAGACAGTTTGAAGCCGTGACCGAGGCCCTCAAGATGATCCTTGATCCACGGATGATTTTTCTGGTGGACAAGGACGGGGAGACAGTCGCCACCTCCATCACCCTGCCCGATCTGAATCCTTCGGTCAAGAAGATGAACGGCCAGCTCTTTCCCTTTGGCTGGTGGCATTTTTTGCGAGCCAAAAAAAAGGCCTATGGACTGAGGACATTCCTCTTTGGAGTCAAGGAAGAGTACCGAAATCGCGGGATTGATGCAGTCCTGGTCATGGATACGATTGATGCCGGACGGAAATACGGGTATCAGTGGTCGTCTTGTTCAATTGTCGTTGAAAACAACCTCAAGATGATCCAGCCGATTCTGGACTGGGGCGGGTATGAGTTCAAGCGATACAGGATTTTTACCAAGACACTCTGATGTATCGGCTGAAAAATATCTGTCTGCCCACAGAGATGGCGGCTGGACTGCATCAACGGTTTTCGGCCGGAGACCGTTTTCCTGGCCGTCAGGGTCCTGTCCCGCCCTGTGCTGACGGTATATCGAGATGGAAACTCGTCCCCTTCCCTTCATCCGTTTCGAATGTAAGGACACCATGGTGTTCATGAGCAATGTTTTGACAGATAGAAAGGCCAAGACCGGTCCCCTTGTCGGGATCCTTTGTGGTAAAAAACGGGTGAAAGATCTTTTCCCGGATGGATTCCGGGATTCCCGATCCTGAATCCGTCACACTGAACCGGACACAGGGTACTTCCATTGGCTGTACAGCAACACGGACGACGAGCTTCTTTTCGGGATGGTAGCCGGGATAGCGCTCGTTGACAGCGTCTCTTCCGTTGATGATGAGATTGAGGATGATCTGCTGGATCTGTGGTCCGGAACACTCGATCATGGGCAGGTCCGGTTGGATCTCGACGGAAAGCGCAATCTCGTCCTTGGCCAGGAGTTTGCCGATCAAGGACAGCACGCCTTCAACAAGATGTTGGGGTGATTCCAGGCGATGGCCTGCCTGATCCACCCTGGAAAAGGAAAGAAGATTGCGTACGATTGTGGCTATCCGCTGACCCTCATCAAGAATCTCCTGACAGAACTCGAGGAGCTGGTGTTCTCTGGGCGAAAGTCTGTCGAGCAAAAGTTGCGCGTAATTGATCATGACATTCAAGGGATTGTTGATTTCATGGGCAACCCCGCTGGCCAGAGTCCCGATCGCCGAGAGTCTCTGTTCCTGTCGGAGTTGGGCTTCAAGTCGCCTGCGGTCCTCCTCGGCTTTTTCAAGCCTTGCCTCCGTCTCTCTCCGGGTAAAGAGTCTGGCGAAGGCCTGCGGCAGGATCTGCATAAAATCGATCGTTTTGACCAGATAATCATCGGCCCCGAGTTTCATCATCTCGACAGCCAGACGTTCATCACCCTGCCCTGTCATGACGATAAAAAATGGTTTGTGCCCCTGGTTGTGCAGTTTTTCAATCAATTCGTGCCCTGTCATGTCCGGCAATCGCTGATCGAGAAGAATGGCCATCTCCGGGTGCCAGATGGCAAGAGCACGTTCTCCGGTGGTGACCGACTCGGCCTTGAATCCATCCCTCATGAGTCTGCGGGATATCAGGAGACCCAAGGCTTCATCATCTTCGACAACCAGGATGTTTCGGGTTGTGGATGGGGATGTACGGTCGTGGTGTTCAGCATTCATGGAGATGTCCGCCAGAGTCAGGTTTCGCCGGATATTTTTGGGACGGCCACAACCGAGAGAAAGAGCCCGAGTTGACGGATCGCGTTGACAAATCCCTCATACTCGACCGGCTTGGTGATGTAATTGCTGCATCCCAAAAGGTGGCAGCGCTCCACTTCCCGGGGATCATCGGTGGTCGTGATCATGATGACGGGAATCTTTTTCAGCTCGGGGTCCTGTTTGATGATTGAAAGAACCTCGACACCATCCAGTTTCGGCATGCGGATATCGAGGAGCAGAACATAGGCGGTATCAGGTTTGCGGTGCGGCTCCGACCCCTGCCGGGTGAGAAAATCGACAACCTCCTGTCCGTCCTTGAAATGGATCAAGGGGTTGGCGATACCTGCCCTGACCAGATTGCGCCGGATCAATTCGGCGTGCCCCTGGTCATCGTCTGCTATCAAGATGACAACTTCCTGGTTCATGGTGTGCTCCTTCATGTCATTCTTTCTGCTTCAGCATCGCGGCCGGAAGCTCGACATAAAACCGGCTTCCCTTGTCGGGTTCGGACTCCACTCTGATGTTCCCGTCGAGTCTGGTGAGGATCTGGCGTACAAGGGTCAGGCCCATGCCATCACCCGGTGTTGCGGCAGGGTCAAGCCGATGAAACATCTCGAAGATGTTTGCCTGATGATGTTTGGCAATCCCGATACCATTGTCTTCAACGATGTAGGTCGAACGGCCGTTTTCGGATATTCCGGAGATCGTGATCGATCCCGGTCGTGCCGGAGAAAAGTATTTGATGGCATTGGAAATCAGGTTGGAAAACACCTCCGTCAGTTGTACACCGTCCGCTTTACAGGGCGGAAGTGTGTTCACTGTGACCCTGACACCGGCTTCCTTTATCTGCCAGGCAAAACTGGACAGGACTTTTTCCATCAGGGCATTCATGTCAAGGGGGGCAATGGTCAACGCTGCACGACCAGAGCGGGAGAGTTTGAGGAGGCCCTTGAGGAGGGCGTCCATCTGGGCGGTGCTGTTTCGGATATAGCGCAGAGCTTCACGCATCTCCAGCACTGTGCCGCGAATTTTTGAAACAGCTTGATCCGTGCGGGGAGTGTCTTCACCAAGAATCGTTTCGAGATCATCAAGAGCGAAGGCCAGCTCTCGTGAATACCCGTCAACATTGACCAGGGGTGAGCGCAGATCGTGTGAGGCGATATAGACGATTTGCTCAAGTTCGCGATTTTTTCCTTCGACTTGGAGCTGAAGACGCTTGATGTCAGTGATGTCTGTTGTGATCGTTGCAAAGCAGTTTGGGGCATGCGAGACGACCGAGATCATGAAATACTTGTCCATCGGGGGAAAGTAGGTTTCGAACTGGGTTGGTGTCCCGGTCATTCCGGTTTCAGAATAGACTTCGAGATAGGGGGCCGGACGAACCTGGTAGACCTCACTCGCCAGCCTGCCGATGGCAGCGTCGCGGGATATTCCGGTGATTTTTGAAAACGCACTATTGCAATCTGTGATACGGTAATCAACCGGTTTTCCCTCTTGATCAAAGATGACCTGATGGAGGACGATCATCTCTGTCATGGCGCTGAAGACGGCCTGCTGCTGGACGGCAAGGGCTTCAGGGCTGGCTTCGGGCACCCGGGATGAGCGATCATTTGCCATTCGAAACCTCTTTCTCCAAACAGTATCTCCTAAAATCGAAATATTTCAATGATGAAGTGACTAGAGTGTCTCAGGATCAAAGACCCGAATCGTGTAGTTGTAGTTCTTGCTTTGGCCATTGATGAGGACGTTGTTGACAGAGATATTCCAGACGTCTTCGGGACCGACAAAGCGGTTGGCGGTTCCGTCAGTGGGGCACCAGACGATGGTCCGGTCCCCATAGCCTGCATTATTAACGGTCTCCATGCGAATGGTGACAGCTACACCATTTCGGGTTGTGCTGATACTGGTTTGTGACCAATCCGCGCCATTGACCGAAAAGGACCAGCGGCCTTCGATGGTGGGGAGATGTTGCTTGGGGAACCAACCTGCAGAAGGCCAGGCCACATATTCCGGGGTGCTTGGTCGGTCTCCCGCATTACCGACCACCCAGAGTGCATCGGCGGCCAGATAGGTATCATGCTTGGGGACTGAGCCCGTCACGACTTTGGCAAGGGGTGGAGAGAGGATCCAGCGTCGATGTCCGACTGCGGCGTTCCCTGTCCCGTAATCGTCCATATAGAGTCCGATCGCTGGAGGCCCACAGGATCCGAGGGCGAGATTGGCGTGGCTGGCGGCATCATAGCCATCCTGCGTCCAGCAGAGCCAGGTATCGGGCGGGGTGTGGCTGAGGGAGCGATTGGCTGACATGATCAGCGCGGCATGCTGGCACTTGGCCGACTGGTCTTCATCAAGTGACACGGTCGGCAGTTGACAGAGTGCCCGGTAATAATTGACGCGACGCACAGTTGCTTGACGATAGGCCAGGGTGATCGTGCCCGGATTGCAGGCGGCCACACTGCCCGTCCAGCCCGGGTTGAGAGTTTGATCGGGAAGGTACACGATCTTGTAGAGCTGCGTGACGGAGTCTTTTGATTCGGGATTGACCGAGAGACTGAGAGGATCTGCATCGTCACCGCATCCAGTGAGGAAAGCCATGACAAACAGGAAGAGCGCCATAAATGTAACCGCACGTATTCTGGATGAACCGGGCATATATCCTCCTTGAGGCTATTCAGCAAAAAACAATGTACGCTCAAGTGTAGCACGGTACGGATGAATATCACCGGACGCGGAAAAATGGGCATGCACTTGATAGATGGGAGGAGACGTGGTATGTCTTTCGTATGTCCTGGAGGTTGAAATATGGGGAATATGGCAAGGCGGAGTATTGGCGCAGGAATCCTGTTGGTGTCTCTCTGTTCAGCAATGCTGGTCGGGGGACTCCTGCCACATGACAAACGGGATGAGGTGATCGAGGAGGCCAAGCGCTATATCGGGGTTCCCTATCTTTCGGGAGGAACCACGCCCTCCGGGTTTGACTGCTCCGGGTACATCTGGTACATCTTCCGCCAGATCGGAGGAGACGTGCCCCGGATCACCTTTGACCAGTACGCCAAACTGGCGGTCCGTCAGGAGCCACGCCCCGGAGATCTTGTCTACTTCCATACAGCGGGACCGGGTGCCTCGCACGTCGGGATCTATATTGGCGACGGAAAATTTCTGCACTCACCACAAACTGGCTACACGATCGACTATGCCAATCTCAATGATGCCTACTGGCGGGCCAACTTCGAGGGGATCCGCAGCGCCTTTGTCCATCCCGATGACCGCGATTTTGATACCCGGCTGATCAGTGCACGGACACGGGTTTTGGGGCGCTTTGCCTTTTCGGATGCCGGACTCTTTGCCTCGGGGTCCAGCCCCAATGGACTGGACGCCATCTTTGCCGTGCAGTATGGATTGGCCGTGGAGATTCCATTGGCCCCGAGCTGGACGCTTTCACCCCGGCTGCTCCTCGATTTTGCAGTCGTCAATGATGCGGCCCACACCTGGCTGCCGGCCTCGGTCCGCGTGCCGCTCATGGGGCGCTATTATCTGGTGGACGGAGCTTCCTTTGGTCTTGCGCTTGAGGCCGGGCCCGTTGTCGGCTTTAGTCTCGGGGAGTACACGGGGACTGACGGGTATAAAAACTTTACAGGGACAACATTTGATCTGGCCATCGGGACCTCGTTTGAGTTTGGAAGCTGGGGGATCGATCTGTCGTACGAGCTTGGCCTGACGGACACCTATTCGAGCGACACAGCCAGCGGTCGCCTGGGCCGCTTTACCATCGGGATCCAGTTTGCGTTGTGAGGGTGATTGAGACTGTACAAACGGTCACATTCCAAGTATGATTTCAATACAACCCACTTGGAGATTGCCCATGGAAATCTACAGTATCATGTTTGCTACGTCGGCGTTTGTCCTGGCCTTGATCCCGGCATTTCTCGGGCGGAGCAAGGGCTATCCCCTGCATACCTGGTATCTCTATGGGCTCTTGATGCCGATACTCATTCCTATTCTCCATGCCGTGTTTATCCGGCCTGAAGCCGAAGGCAAGCCTACGACGGTTTATGGCAGGATTGTCCGCAAGCCGCTCTGGATGCTCATGGCCTGTGTCGCGTTGTGGGGGATCCTGATCGGAGTGTTTTTGTACCTGGCCTCTCTCGGGGGAGGGTCGGCGTTGGATGTGAACAAGTTTGAACAGGACCAAAAGGCCCTAGAACAAAAGGCATCTCCGTTGGCAACATTTGAACTCAAGGAATTTATGAGCAATACCGCGGATGAAGACACAACCCATTTTGTGCGGATGAAAATGAGTATCGGGTATGAGAAAAACAATCTGCTCCTGCAGACCGAGCTTTCCGAAAAAAGAATGCAAATTTTTGACCTGATCATGCTGACGCTCAACGGGAAAAAAAAGAACGATCTTGATACGGCCCAAAAAAAGCAGGACCTCAAAGATGAGTTGATCAAAAAAATCAACGCGCTGCTCACAAACGGTAAGATCGATGACATCTATTATAAGGAATTCAGTGTGAATTGAAAGAACAGGGAGGTGTGCGTGGACATCGCGACCCCTCACATCTTCTCCCGCCAGGCCTCCATGTAGGCACGCAGGACAGCGTTGACATATCCACTACATGATGTAGAGTTTAACAGGTTGATAAATAAAGGAGTGAGATCTATGTTGCTTGCGTACATAGCCGCAGCCCTTGGTAAGGCACGCTACGAGGTACTTGAAAAGGATGCTTCATTTTACGGGGAGATACCCGGCTTTGACGGGGTGTATGCACATGCCGGAACACTTGAAGCATGCAGAAATGAACTCAGCGAAGTCCTTGAAGAGTGGATTTTGATCCGAATATCCAGAAATTTCCCGTTGCCAGAAGTTGATGGACACAAAATAGAGATTTTGGAAGCTGTGTAATGCCAGTATATGGACCGATCAGTCGTATTGACCTTGACCTGATACGCAGTCTCAAGTTGGCTGGGTATAGTGGGCCGTATTCAGGTGGGCGTCATCAGTTTATGATCAGGGACCAACGTACTGTTCGAATTTAAAAATCCCCATTGCAGCGATATTGGAGTGGATCTTCTCTCAAGAATACTCAAACAATGTGAAATATCCCGCGAGCAATGGGAAAGGCTCTGAAACTAACGCGGGCCTCTTCCCCCCATTTTTCCTGCCACAGGCATGAGAGTCCGTGCTACCATTTCGGTATCCCGGGGACCGGACGGTCCTGCGAAAAGGTGAGATTGACCAATTATGGAAAAAACGTATACAGGGCTTTCGCTGGCCGAGGTTGAAGAGAGCCGGAGTACGCATGGGGCCAATGTTTTGACACCGCCGGCTCGTGAACCATGGTGGAAAGAATTCTTCTCGAAGTTCAACGATCCCATCATCCGCATCCTGATGATCGCGGCCGTCATCTCCATCGCGGTCGGAGCCACCCATGGCGAGTTTACCGAAGGGATCGCCATCGTCATCGCCATCTTCTTGGCCACCTTTGTCGCCTTCTGGAACGAGCACAAGGCCAACGCCGAGTTTGACGTCCTCAACAAGGTCAATGACGATGTGCCGGTGCGCGTGATCCGCGAGGGCCGGCCGCAGACCGTGGCACGCAAGGATCTCGTGGTCGGGGACATCATGCTCCTCGAACATGGCGAGGAGGTTCCCGCGGATGCGGATGTCCTCGAAGCGATCAGCCTCGAAATCGACGAATCACGCCTGACGGGCGAGTCTCATCCCGTACTCAAGCAGCCACAGGACGCGGGCGAGCTGCCCAATACGACCTATCCCTCGTATCGTGCTCTCAAGAGCACCCTCGTTTCCGACGGACATGGCGTGTTTTCTGTGCGTGCGGTCGGGGACAAGAGTGAAATCGGCGGGGCCGCCCAGTCGGCCGCCGAGGACAGCGGCAATGAGACACCCCTTTCGCGGCAGCTTGACAAACTGGCCCGGGTTATCGGGGTGGTGGCCTTTGGTGTGGCCGCCCTCCTCTTTGGTGCCCTGATGGCCCAGGGTGCGATCGGTGGCAAGCTGGTCTTGTCTGGTGAACAGTGGGCCTTCGCCGGGGTGGCGCTTGTGGCCCTCCTGGTGATGCTCAACCGGATCTGGCTCCCCGTGGTGTTTGACGTTCCTCTTCTCTGGGGGCGCGAGCCCACGACGCCGGCTTGGGTGGAAAGCGGCTCGCTCAAGGGATGGATCGTGGGCCTGGTGCTGGGTGGCCTGATCGCGGTCGGTGGAACCTGGGGACTTGTGACCGCCGGTGTGCTGCCAGCGGACAGCACTGCCTGGATGCCGCTTGCAGCCCTCAACGAAATCCTGGCCTATTTTATGGTTGCTGTGACCCTGATCGTGGTGGCCGTCCCCGAGGGTCACAGCAACCATAAAATAGGCCAGGATTAACCTTGTGCGCCGGA
>ERZ795056.3668-NODE-3668-length-16318-cov-5.168542_pt1 | contig 16318 bp, 9 predicted proteins | sample MGYA00375140_ERZ795056 | MGnify/ENA primary metagenome ERZ795056 (study PRJEB30185, sample SAMN05720227) | activated sludge metagenome | isolation source: Anaerobic digester | place: USA | collected 2015-03-09 ... | reverse complement strand
ACCAGCGGGGGAAGCATCCCCGCGCGTATCCAGGCCATCCGCCGCGACCATTCGCGGGCTCAAATCCATGCGGTCGACGACGACGGCCTCGAATACAAGCTCGAGGTCCCGCTTGAGGCCGTCGCGGGGGTGACCGCGGGCTCCCTCACCCTCTCCTGGAGCATCGAGGCGAGCGCGCCGGCTCCAACGTCCACCCCAACCTCCACCGCCGCCCGCGACTTCCAGTCGTTGATGGCACGAGTTCAACAACAACCCGCGCCGCCCTCGGCGACCGAAACCCTCGACCCCTCAGAGCGGCTCCTCCGGCATCTGGGCTTTCGCACCTCGGAGACATGAAATCATGGAAAATGGCAAACTGGTAAAGTTCGAGCAGCTGCCGTCGTCGTCGTCGCTCGACATGGTCAGCCCGGAGGCGACCGAGATGCTGCGTCGCATCCTCTGCAACCCGGGCGGTCTGGAGCGTCTGCTCCAGATTGTGACCAACCCGGCCACCCTCGATCGCCTGATGCAGGTCGCGGACCGCCTGCCGGCAATCGAGGGGACGTGCCGCACGCTCGTGAACCGGTGCGACGCGACGGACCTGATGTTCGGACAGTTCATCTGCCCCGGCAACGTGAACTACTCGCAGCGGACCCTGGACGAGTACAGCGACGACAACCAGGTGAACCTGGCGACCATCGTCACGGGCCTGGGCGGTGACTACCTCAACACCTTCCCGCTGACGCCCGCCAAGCTGATCCGCCTGACGCACCTCGCGCGCCCCGGCTACACGCCGACGAAGATCGCCATCGACCTCAACATCGCCGGCGGCGGCAACAACTACCTGGACTTCATCCTCCAGTTCTACCTCGTCCCCGGTGGCACCCCGAACAACCTCGGCCTGCCGATCGGCTCCGAGATGCGCGGCAACCAGTTCCTGAACAAGGACGGCACCCAGATCCATGTGCCCTTCCCCGAGTACCGCAACTCGCCGCTCGACATCGGCAGCCTCGAGACCCTGGCGCTGGTGATCCGCAACAACGGCGCCGCCAACAACCTCGACAGCGCGTTCGTCACTGTCTACTACGACAACAAGGCCTTCTACCAGGCCTGCAAGAAGAAGTGCGGCTGCTGACAGCCTTGCACCTGAGCTGACGCTGCGACCACAAGGGCAGCGCGGCCTGCCGTGGACGGAAGAGGCCCGGTGCGCCGGGTGTGGGTCAAACCTGACCCGGAAGGAATGTTTATGAGTCGGGAACCCATCGTCATCGAGCTCACCAATGCCGCCCAGTTCGACGGCTCCACCCTGATCACCCTGACCCGCGACGCCCTGACCGTCACGGGCCAGCGCTACTATGCAGGCTCCCTGACCACGGGAGGGGTCATCGCGGGTGACTTCTTCGGCCTGTTCCAGCAGCAAAGCGTCAAGCTGGTCGGTGTCTCTGGCCTCTCCCACAATGGTCAGAGCACGGTCAAGGTCGTCACGCCGTACACCTCGGGCAGGGTCCGAAAACAGGTCGACCTCAGGCCCGACATCCAGTACGTGCTCGTCTACCCCGACGACAAGCTCGTGATCACCACGGCGGAGCCGACGAGCACGAGGGCGATTAGCCTGGTCGTCAACGAGCTCACGGAGGCGAACCACCTCGCCTACGCGATGTCGATCCCCGAGGTCGCCGAGCGTCGCCGGTTCCGAATCTTCCGGGGCGCCGGCGAGTCCTTCGTCGCCAGCGCGACTCCCTGGAACCCCGCCTTCGTCTTCGCGCCCACGAAGGGCGTCCTCTACTCGACGAGCGTCGTCAACGGGTCGCTCCCCGCCTCCGCCCTGAGCCTTCGTGGGGTGGAAGAGAACATCTATGTGCGCGTCCGCTTCGCCGGCATCAAGGAGGCGACTGGCGAGATCGTGATGGTCGAGCAATCGACGGGCGACGTCCAGGTCCTGCAGACGGCGCTCAACTCATGCGAGTGGTCCGACACCTTCGAGCTCGGGTACTACGACCACATCGGCTTCAACGCCGACAACCCCGACGTGGGCGGCGCGATCGGCCTCGATCTCGATGTCGTGCACGTCCTGCCCGGGGACCACCTCGCAAAGCGCCATGATGGCGAGATCGGGGGGGGAGCGGCTGGCATCGTGAAGGCCCGCGACGCCCTCGACGTGAACAAGGTGTACATCCCGATGCGCGTCGACACGCTGATCGGGACCGGCGTTAGCCGGGTCATCTCGAAGTACGCCGGCACCCTGACCCGCATCGACTCGATCACTGAGGGCGCCCTCTCTGTCGGTGACGCGACCCTGACCTCCAAGATCGCCGGCGTGGCCGTCACGACGGGGGTCATCACGATCGCCCAGGCTGGCTCGGCCGCTGGCGACAAGGACAGCTGCGTCCCGACGGCGGCGAACACCGTGGCTGTGGGCGACGAGCTCTCGCTGACCTGCGGCGGGTCGAATGGCACCGCAACCGTCGCCAACTGCGTGTTCGAGATCACCCGGACCTGACGTCGACGATCGTTTCCAGCGCAACGACTTCCATCTCTCGGAGCACGACCATGACCGAACCCATCGCAATTGAGCTCAACAAGACCGGGAACTTCGACGGCGTCACGGCCCTCACCCTGACCCGCGACGACTTCACGGAGTCCGGCAAGCGGTACTACCGCAAGGACCTCACGGGCTCCGCCGGTGTCATCGGCGCAGACCTGTTCGGGCTCTTCCAGCCCCACGCCCTGAAGCTCGTCGGGCTGTCCGGCGTGAGTCACAACCCGCAATCGACGGTCAAGCTCGTCACCCCGTACGGCGGCGGGAAGGTGCGGCAGGAGTTCCAGCTCTCGCCCGAGGTTCAATACCTCGTCATGCTGCCGAACGATCGCCTGGTCGTCACCACCGCCGAGACGACGACGACGATCCAGCTGCTGATGGTGGCCAACGAGATGAGCGAGGCCGACCACGTGCGCTTCGCCGCACGCGCCTCCTTTCTGCCGCCGGGTCTGGGCGGACCCGCGAACCGGCGCCGCTTCCAGATCTACCACGCGACCGGCGCCGCCTTCGTGGCCTCGGGCACGCCCTGGGCGCCCAGCTTCGCGTTGGACACGACCACGGGCAAGCTGCTCTCCACGGACATCGCCACAGGCTCGATCCCCTGCAGCGCGCTCAGCCTCAGGGAGCCGCACGAGTCCATCTACGTCCGCGTCCGCTTCGCCAACATCACCACGGGCGGCGGCGTCGTCACGCTCTACGACGGGGAGCAAGGCGTCGGTCGCGTCTTCCAGGACGGCCTCCAACCGATGGAGTGGTCGCGGGTCTTCACCATGGGCTTCGACGACCAGCTCGGCCTGACTGGGGCGCCGGCCGCCGGCGGCGTCGGCGTCGACATCGACGTCGTCCACAGCCTCCCCGGCGAGCACCTGTCGCGCCGCTGGGAGGCCGCGCTGTGAGGCGCACCGCCCTGCCGGGGGAAGCGTCATGATGCTCCTCAACCGGTTTCGCGTCGCGCAGCTCATCGCGCTCTCCGCCGCCGAGAAGAACCTTGTCGGCCCCGAGCGAGTGGTCCGCGAGTCCGACGTCGCCGTGCTGATCAAGGCGGCGTTCGACGAGGCCAGCGAGGAGGCCCGCGAGGCCTTCATGGCGCGCATGAAGCCGATGCCGGTCACGGCTTGGCCGTGGAGCGCGGTGCAGACCACACGTCCGCGCAGCCCCGCCGTGGGGGCGCGCCCGGGCGGGAGGCCGAACATCGCGCCCACGCCCGACCCGGCGGCGCCCGGCTCAGTGCCGGCGCTCATGATCTTGCTTCGGGGACAGGTCAGCTCCGCGGACAATAGCCCCGGCAACGAGATTCCGACCCGCGGCACGTCCGAGGCCTTCCTGTGGGAGCCGCTGTACCGCGCCCTCGACACCTGGGACACCTCCGCGATCACGCGGTGGATCGGACCTCAGGGGTGGATGTCCGCCACGGCCTCGCAGGTGGACCCCGCGTCGGGCGGCCTGCCTGCGAACACCGCCGATGCTGCGGTCCCGGCGTGGCGGTCCAAGCCCGTCCTGGTCGGCGCCGCGGTCGTGGTCTCCAGCGCGCTCTCGCTGATGACGGTGGTCAGCCTCGTCCGGGCGGGGAGCGCCAACCAGCGCCTCGAGGCGCAGCTGCGGGCCGTGCGGGAGCGCGACTGACATGTGGCGCCTCCTCTCCATCCTTGGCGTGGTGGGCGTCGCCGGCGGCGCTCTGCTGCTCGGCCGCCGTGCCAGCGCCAGCTCGACGACCGACGCCACCAACGAGGCCGAGGCCGATGACGTCGAGCCCATCGACCTGCCGCCGTTGCCCACGGCCGCGGATGTGCCGGTCGAGGCCGTCGACATGATCGACCTCGAGAAGAACTGGGGCGAGACCCCGCCCGACCTCCGGCCGCTCTTCGCCCTGATGGAGCAGGTCTCCAACATCGTCGGGTCGGCCCGTGTCTTCGCGGTCATCGCCTACCGCGAGTCCCGCTTCGTCGCGGCCGCGCACAACGGCAACGCGCAGAACGAGCAGGACGAGCGCGACGACTCCAAGACCGCCTACGACAACAACAAGGAGCGCAACCCGCCCCTGCGCTTCGGCGACCAGGCGGCCGCGTTCGGCAGCGGCGGCCTGTTCGGCGCACTCGCCCCCTACTTCCTGTGGACGGGTGTGCCGGAGCGGGGCAAGAAGGCCCCCCTCCTGAACGCGCCGCCCGAGATCGTCTTCCAGCCGCGCGCCGCGGCGTTCGGCGCCGTCGTGTACATGCAGCGGATCCTCGCCCACTACCGCGTGGACGACATCGCCGACATCAAGGTGGGGTGGGCCAACCCTGGCCTGCTGGGAAAGGGCCGCGGGTCGAAGACCTACAACGACGTGCGGACCCGCTTCCTCGCCGACGCCAAGGCCCTCGGCATCGACCTCGCCGACCCCACCATCCCCGCGAAGTTGAGCGCCGCGTCATGGCCCGGCGTGTCGGTCGTCTTCGAGAAACTGGTCGGCACCTTGCCCGCGGAGTTCACCTGATGGATCTCAGCGACTACGGCCTCAGCGGCTTCCAGGACCCTGGTCTCGACCTGCGCTCCGCGTCGGAGGTGCGGTCGTGGTATCGGCGACAGTGGACCGGCATCGCCGCCGCCCTGGGCTTCTCGCAGAGCCTGGAGCGGCAGTACGTCGCCTCGAGCACCGTGAGCGTAGCGGGCGAGAACCAGACCGGCCTCAGCGCCTTCGCGGCCGCCCTCGCCCCGAGCGCCGACGAGGCGCAGGCGCGGGTGCAGTCGACCGTGCTCGCGTCGGTGCTCGCGCGCGGCCGTCAGCGCGGCGAGCTGTGGCGCACCATCGACGACGTGGCCACCCTGCCCAACGGCGCCTGCTACCCGGCAGCTGGCGGCGAGCTCCACCGTGCATTCTTCCCGGACACCGCGCCTGGGTACTTCGGCGACGGCTGGCCCGGCCCGGCGCCCCGTGCCGAGAGCGCGTGCGGGTGGGAGACGCCCCTCGTGCTCCACCTGGGCACGTTCCCCTGGATCTACTCGGGTCGCCTCGAGGGGCCTGGCCCTGGCCACCGCTGGCCGCTGGAGCCCGCGAGGCTCGGCCTCGGCGTCGTCGCCAGCCTCCTCGACCCCGAGACGAACCTGCGGCAGGACGCGCGCCAGGTGGCCGCGATCTGCCGCACCTTCGCCAGCCACACGCTCGCGCTGCTCCGCAACCTCCCGACCATGCCGCCCGCGGGCACCTGGAGTCGCACGCCGCCGCCGCGGCTGCGCGTCGGTCAGGTGTTCGTGCGCGATGGCCAGGTCCTCGTCCACCAGAGCAGCCTGCACCTGGCCGGCCTCGATGGGCCTCGGGGGCGTCTGTCCGTGCTCGCCTACAACTACTGCGTGGGGCGCTTCACCGCGTTCTTCGCGCTCCGCTCCGCGGCGATCCGTGCCCTCCCCGCCCTGCCCCCGCATGTGCAGCAGCTCGCGGTGAGCTCTCCCGATCCGGTGCTGCGCCACTACGCCGAGCAGGCCATGCGGTGAACCATGGTCTTCATCCCCAAAGGCTCGCAGCTCTTCGACCAACTCCCGCCTGAGTTCGAGTCGTTCTTTCCGTCGGAGCAGTCGCTGCTCGACGGCAAGCTCGCGTCGGTGCTGGCCCGGGCGGGGGGCACCACCGGCGCCGACCTGCTGACGAAGATCCAGGCCGAGACCGTCACCCAGGGCTTGCAGTTGGTGATGCGGGAGAAGGCGACGCTCGCCGGAGACTTTTTGAGCGCCAACATGCCGCAGCTCGTCTCGTTCACGAAGGACCAGTTCGGCCTCGAGGTCCCTCAAGGACTCTTCGCGTCGGTGCCGTTCCCGGCGACCATTTTGGAGGATCCGTTGCTCAATGCGATGGCCGGGGTGGGCCTAAACCTCGCGCTCAATGCGATCTCTGCGGTGCCGATCGTCGGGAAGATCATCGCCCTGGTCGTCAACATCGGCATGGCGCTGGCCAAGCTCTTCGGTGCGCAGGAGGACGATCCCGAGGTCCCTCCCCTGCTCCTCCCCTGGACCAAGTACCAGCGCGATCCTGACGAGGAACTCGTCAACACGGGGCTGAAGACGGCGGCCGCCAAGGTCGACTGGACGCACATCTGGCTCCCCGGCCTCGGAGGCACCTGGAGCTACGAGCGAGCCGCGGACACCCAGGGGAAGGAGCTCCCGGGCGCGCGAGTCTACGCCGCGCTCTCGGGCAAGAGCGTGGGGTGGGCGAAGGGCACGGGCCTCGGCGCGATCCCTAACACGCTCCGGGTGGCCGGCCCCGTGCAAACGATCGTGGATACCCGACTGCGCGACCTGGGCTACGCGGGCGACCGCGAGTCGGGGGCGCTCTGGCAGAAACAGCAGCGGTTCATCCTGCGCGGCGATGATCGCAAGACCGCCGAGGGACTGGGCACCTACAACGAGCTCGAAGTCCCGCCGACCATCATCGACACCGGCGCGTTCTTCCCCGCGTTCGCCGGTATCGCGGGTCAGCTCTGGCAGCAGGTCCAGCAGCGCGGCAACCCCGATATGTTTAAGGTGCGCGCGTTCGACGTGCGGGACGCGTGGGAGGACTACTGGGGCGCATTCTTCGAGGATGGATTCAACCACCTGCGAAATCTGAGCATCAAAAAGAGCGCGGACGACAATCTGTCTCACTGGCTGTGGGCGGCACTGACCCCATACATCTGCGTGGTCACTCAGAACGGGAAAAAGGTGGTGCTGGGAATGCGAGGCATCAACAGGCCGCACCCGGGCCCGCTGGTGACGCCAGACATTTTCACCGACGGCCCCGGCCCGCGATGGCTTCGGACGAATTCACTCTACGCAGAATTCGAGGATGGTGAACAGGCCGAGGGCCCTGGCGACATGGCTGTCCAAGCGTACGACGGGACCATCGTGAGCCCCGCGCGCCTGAACGGGAAATCAGGCGCGCTCACCGTCAAGGGCACCCGCTGGCCCACTGGAGAGGAGTCGATGTCCCTCTACCAGCGGCCGGACAAGGCCATCATCACGCCCGCGTGCAACGCCCTGCGTCGCGCGCAGATGCGGTCGCTGGAGGCCTCGCTCGTCTGCGCTTACGTCCGCCCCGACCCGACGAAGGGCCCGCTCGGGGAGAGTCTCCCGGCCTACGCCGCCTTCACCAAGGATCAGGAGCTGCGTGACCGGTGCCGTGAGGTCCGCGAGCTGCTGCTCGCACACGACAGTCGGCACGACGTCGCCCTCGACGACGTCGACGCGATCGATCCGGCGTTCGCGGCCAGGCTCCGCAAGGCGGGCGTCACCGGGAAAAAGCCACCCAAAAAGAAGGCCAGCGGCAAACCCCTCGTCACGCCCAGCGGCAAGGACGAGCCCGCTCAAGAGCCTGCGGACGGTCTTGCGTTCGACGAGCAGCGCCTGGGCAGGCCGCAACGCCGCGGTCGGGCCACCGGCCCAAGCCGGTTGGCGAAGGGTCTCGCAATCGGCGCCGGTGTCGCTGTCGCCGGCGCGGCTGGAACAGCACTTGTGATGAGCAGGAGAACAACCACGTGACGAAGCTAATGATCACCGTCGAAGAGGGACTCTCAGGCAAGATCACACTCAAGCGAGGTCCAGGGGGCCACATCGTCTGCGACGACGCCGACAAGGGCGCCGTCGCGGCGGCCCGTGAGTCGAAGCCGGCGAAGGAAGCACCCTCGGCGAAGCCGGCGAAGGAGGCGCCCACGGCGAAGCCCGCGAAGGAGGCACCCGCGGCGAAGCCCGCGAAGGAGGCGCCCGCGGCGAAGCCCACGAGGGTGACCGCGAACCGGTCAGCGAAACCCCGGCGCCCAACCTCGTTGATCTGGAAAGCCACGACGGACCACGGATTCACGGGTTGGGTCGCCAAGACGGACGGGGGCCGCTTCAAGCTGCTGAAGAAGGCAACGACCCAGTGGGCCCTGTTCCGCGAGCGGCCCGACACCAAGCCCGAGATCCTCGGCTGCTTCCTCAAGGAGGACCTCGGGAAGGCCGCGGCGCAGCGCCTCCACGACACCCCCGCGAAGCCCCGCCCGGTCACGGAAGAGACGCTCCTGGAGGCCTGCCCGATGCCGGGAGGGGGCGAGCCCGAGGCGCCCGCCGAGGCGCGCAGTGAGGCGCCGGCCGCGGCCGACGAGCCGGCGACGCCGCCCGGCGACGCGGCGCTCGACGCAGAGCTGATGGACTCCCTCAAGAGGACCCTGGCGGAGCTCGAGGGCGAATGATGTCGACGGGCGGCCACACATACCGTGTCGGTCGAGAGTACTTCGTCGACAACGCCGCGCTGCAGCTGCTCGCGCAGCGGGTAGTCGTCGAGCCGATGCTCGGTGGCTATCAGATGCTCCTCGCCGATGCCGTCGTCCGCTTCGCCCACGTGACGCACGCGCCGCTGCCCGAGCAGAGCGGGCGGCTGTACCACTGCGCCCGGGCGGACCGGCGCGACGTGGGCCCGAGCCTCCGCGCCCTTGCAGGCGCGCCATCGGGGGAGTGGGAGCAGTGGCCCCGCAACGTGGCGCTCCAGCAAGGGTGTGGATGCCACGCCACCGCCACGGCCAGCGCGTCCCCCGAGGCACCGTGTGCATGCAAGCTGAAGCCGGCCGCCGGCGAGGGCGCCCCGCAAGATCGCGGCGTGAAGACGCACGATGTGAAGACGGCCGCGCTGGAGCTTCTCGACGCGCTGAGCCCAGGCTGCCTCGTTCGACTGCAAGAGCACGACGAGGGTGTTCAGACCGCATTCGTCGTAGAGGCGCTGCAGGTCATCGCGGACACGGTCCACCGGGCCGCCACTTTCGGCCGCTTTAATACAGGTCCGGGAGACAGCCGGACGGGCAACAACGTCGAGCTGGCCAAGACCCTCCTTGTAGACCTTCAGCAGATCGTCACCGAGAGCATCGACGGCTTGGGCTGGGATGTCGAGGTGGGCAAGTTCTTGCCGAGAAAACGGTGATTGGTCCCCATGAACTCCAAGGCCATCGAGACCATCATTCAAAAGTGGGGTGCGTCGCTGCCGACGTCGATCTCACCGTCCTACTTCAGCGCCTTCCTCGTCCGTAATCGGGCGACGATCGAGGCGCTCATCGGCGCGTGGATCGAGCGCCGGGCCGCGCGAAGGAAACGAGACCCGGAGCCGGAGCCGGCGGCGCCGGAGTCCCAGACGGTGAAGAAGCGGACCGAGCGCAACATCCGGGCCATGCACCTGGTGGCGACCAAGCGGCCCGAGGCCATGTCGGCCGACGACCGCCGCGCCGTGCTCGGCTACTCGGGCTGGGGCGGACTCTCGATCGAGGGCGTGATGGACCAGTTCCCGCCCGGCCTCGTCCCGAACGAGTTTGCGCTTATCCACGAGTACTACACGCCGGTGGCGATTGCCGAGGCTATCGCCGACCTCGTGTGCCCGCTCCTGCCGGAGCTCGCCGGGCACGACGGCGTGGTCCGGGCCCTCGAGCCGACCGTGGGCATCGGTCGCCTGGTTCGCGCGATGGGCCCGCCGCGGTGCCTGCCCGACGACCAGGTGAAGGAGGTCCGATGGACCGCCGTCGAGCTCTCGCAGGTGAGCGCGAAGATGTTTGCGGCGATGCGACCCGACGTCGAGCTGTTCGAGATGTCGGTCGAGAAGTGGATGGCCGAACAGGCGCCGCGCTACCAGGGCACCATCGGCCTCATCCTGGCCAACCCGCCCTACGGCCAGCGCGGCGAGTTCGCGCTGCAGGACAAGAACGCCTACTACAACGAGAAGGCCTCCTACGCGTACGTGATGCGCCGGTGCCTGGACCTGCTGGTGCCCCGCGGGCTCGCCGTCTTCCTGATCCCGGCCGGGTTCCTCGACGGCGCGATGAACCGCAAGCTCCGGGAGAAGGTGCTGCTTCGCCATCACCTCGAGGTGGCCTTTCGCCTCCCGAGCGAGGGCGCGACCGGCCGGGACACCTTCCCCGGCGCCGGCAACGTGGTCGACGTGCTGGTGTGGCGCGCCCGGGGCGGCGAGCTCCAGGTCCCGGATCCCGACGATGCGTTCATCCTCGACGGCGACTACTTCAAGCAGTTCCCCGAGCACATCCTGGGCGTCGAGCATGGCAAGGCCGACGCGACCACGGCTGCAGCCGCGAAGGAGGCGGTGGCGGCCGGCGAGAAGCCGAAGCGGCTGCGCTACCAGGTCGTCGGCGACTTCACCGGCTTCCCCGCCTTCACCCCGAGATCGGTGTGCCGCAGCTGCTCGATCCGCAACACCCCGGTGATGGAGGTCGTCGAAGTCGATTCTGTGGTCCGCGACACCGGCATCGATGACAACGCTGGCGACGAGATCCGCGTCGCCCTGGAGCTCGGCCGGCGCGTCGACCAGTACCTCGCGCTCGTCGCGGCCGAGGACCCGCGCGCCCTCAACCTCTGGTCGGAGCTGACGCAGGCCCTGGAGAGCTTCCGGGCTTCGCCCGGCCTACGTGCGCACGAGGGCAACCCGTGGAAGTGGCCCGAGCTCCGCGCCCTGGAGAAGCGTCGCTCGCTCGCCGCGCGCCTCCTCGGCGCCTACCAGAAGGGCGGCGAGCTCGCCCCTGCCCTCGCCACCCCGCCAACCATCCGGCCGAAATTCAACGCCGCGCCGAGCGACGTCGTCGCCCAAGCCGACTACCTCTTTCGATCGCGTCGCCACCTCACCATCGCCGAGCTCGAGGCGTTCCATCGGGCGCAAGGCGGAGTCTTCGGCCGCGAGGCGATCCTGGAGGCGCTGCTACCCGGGGACTGGAACCTCGACGGCGATGATTGGGACGAGCTCCTGCCCGCGCGGGCCTACCTGAACGGGGTCCTCTGGCCGAAGTACGACCGCGCGGCGGCCCGCGTGGATGACCCGCAGGCCCAAAAGCAGGTGCGCCGCCTCCAGGCGGTCATGGACCTCGCGAGCTTCGAGGACGTGCACGACGTGTCGCCGCGGCAGGGCTGGGTGCCGCTGACCCTGGTGTCCGCGTGGCTGACCGAGACGCTCAACGCCCGCTACGGCGCGGTCGAGCTCGGCCGGTACGGCGGCACCATCCAGCTCGCCGGCAGCGACGACACGCTCCGCGCCTACCAGCAGCTCGGCACGAGCAGCGCCCTGACCCCGGAGACGCTCTGGTGCGTCGGGTGGATGAACCACGACTTCACCTTTTTCAAGCCTGACCTGTCGCCGGGCGCCATCCAGAAGCTCAAGGAGGAGGACCTGGCGGCCACCGGCGAGACCCTTGTCGTCGCAGACGACGACGACGAAAAGGACGACGAGGACAAGGACGACGACCTCGCCATCGTGCGCATCCTGCTCGGCCGGCACTGGGACCGAGCTTTCGTCTCGTGGGTGAAGGGCGACGACGATCGCAAGGCGATCGTCGCGGCGGCGTACAACCGGGCGTTTCGCGGCGTCGTCATCCCGAACTACGAGGGCGACACCCTCGACATCGCCCGCTGGAACGAGACCGGACCGCAGCTCAAGCCCCACCAGCTGGCGGGTGCGCGCCGCGTCCTCGACCTGCGCCGGGGCCTCATCGCGTTCGACGTGGGCGTGGGCAAGACCTACACGGCGATCGGCATCGTGGCCGCGGCGAGGCAGGAGGGATGGGTTCGCCGGCCCGTGGTGCTCGTGCCGAGCTCGCTCGTGTGGAAGTGGGCCGCGGACTTCTCGTGCGTGCTCCCCGACTACCGGGTGTGCGTCGTGGGCAGCAATCGGAAGGTCATCAGCCGCGGCAAGCGCAAGGGCTTCATCACCTCGGACACGGACACGCCGGAGGAGCGCGCCCAGAAGTGGAGCGAGTTCCAGGCGGGCCTCTACGACGTCGTGATCCTGAGCTACGACGCGCTCTCCCGGACGAAGATGAATCAGGAGTCGCTCCTGCGCTACCTCGACACGATCGAGGGCATCAAGCGCCAGATCAAGCTGCGCCAGCGCAACGCCGAGAAGAAGAAGGCCGACAAGCTGACCGAGCGCGACCGGGCCATCCTCAAGCACGGCGCCCGCGCCTTCGTGGAGGAGATGCTGGAGCTCCCCGACGGTCACAAGTTCGACCCGGGCATCGCCTGGGACGACATCGGCATCGACATGCTCGTCGTGGACGAGGCCGCGAACTTTAAGAACAGCTACAAGCCGGAGGCGCGCGAGCACGGCATGCCGAAGTTCATGGGCGGCGCCGGCGAGGGATCGAAGCGGGCGTGGCAGCTCGACTTCCGCGCTGCCGCGGTGCGCCAGCGGACGGGCGGCTCGGGCATCGTGCTGCTGACCGCGACGCCCGCGAAGAACTCGCCCCTCGAGTTCTACAACCTGATCCAGCTCATCGACCCCTACGCCTTCTCCACGAAGGGGCTGATGGATCCCGAGCAGTTCACCGACCGCTTCCTCAAAATTCAGAGCCGACAGATCATCGACATGACCCTGCGGTCCAAGGTCGCCTCATGTGTCGACGGGTTCAAGAACCTCGACGACCTCCGTATGGTGATCAAAACCTACGGCGAATTTCGGAGCGGCGAGGAGGTCGGCCTGAAGATGCCGCAGCCCGTCTCTGAGCAGGTGAACCTGCCGCTCGGGCCGGAGCAGGAGGAGGCGTACGGGCAGGTCAGCCGCAAGCTTGACCAGGCGCTGTCGATGGCGGGCCGACCAGGCGGCCAGAGCCAAAACAAGATCTTGGGGCTGATGGCTCGCCTCAGCCTCATCGCGCTCCACCACCGCCTGGCCAGCGAGGTTGACTACAACACCGCCCTCAACATCGATCCCGACGAGTTCTCCTCGCCGAAGTTGGAGGCCTGCGCCTCACGCATCGCGGCCACCTCCGGGTGCGGTCACATCATCTTCTGCGACAACACCGCCGTGCACCTGTGGATGCGCGAGGTGCTCGTCAAGCACCGCGTCCCCCGCGACCGCATCGCCATCTTGAACGCCGTGGAGACGCAGCCCGCGGATCGCGTGCGGATCGCCCGCGAGTTCAACGGCATCTCGACCGCGCCCGCGGTCCCGGGCTCGTGCGGCACCTCGGCCAGCTCCCGGGTGCCGCCGAAGTACGACGTCATCATCGCCAACGTGGTCGCGTACGAGGGCATCGACTTGCAGACCCGCACCTGCACGATCCACCACCTCGATCTCCCGTGGACACCCGCGGACCTCGAGCAGCGTAACGGTCGCGCCGTCCGACAGGGCAACGAGCTGCCGGTCGTGAAAATTTACTACTACCTCGCGGACCGCACGATGGACTGGTACCGGTACCAGCTGATCCAGGGCAAGCGGGCCTGGCTCGGGGCCATCCTGGAAGGCCAGGCGCGCGACACCAGCAATCCCGGCGCTCAGGAGGCGATGACCACCGAGGAGATCATGATGATGAACAGCCGCGACCCGGAGGCCACCGCCCGGGCCTTCGCGGCCCGGAAGGAGAACCTGGCCGAGCAGGCCAGGTTCAAGGTGGCCCGGGAGGCCGCGAACCTGCTCGCGCAGGCCAACGCCCGCTTCCGCGACGCCCGCGAGTCGACAGACCCCGAGGAGGCCGCTCGCCTCCGGGCCGAGGGCGAGGAGCGTCTGACGGATCTGCGGCGGGCCGACGCCACCGCGTGGCCGTGGGCGAAGTGGATCGACCGTGTGCGGGACACCGAGGTCCTGGTCGCGTCGCCGGTCGCCCCGATGGTGTACGAGGGCCTGCGGGTCCGCACGCGAGCCGGCGTGATGGAGTTCGGCCGCATCGTGCAGGGGCAGATCGGCCGGCGGATGCTGGGGGCCCCGGTGTGGGACCTGATGACCGAGGCGCAGATCTCGGCCCTGAACCTGCAGCCGGCCGACATGGACGCCGAGGGCACCGAGGCGGACCTCGAGGACGTGCTGGGGGTGCATGTCGGGCGCATCCTCGGCCGCAACGTCGCATCCTACGACGAGCTCGAGTGGGCCGGCGCGAGCGATGCGTGGCTCACCACGTGGTGGCCCCGCCTCTCGAAGGAGATCCAGGAGGGCCTCGCCCGTTCGACCGCGGAGGACACCTATCCCGTGGAAGTGGGCGGCGTGCTCCTGCTCCACGCCGGCGAGGACCTCTTGGACGGACAGCTCATCCCGCCGACCCGCGTGGGGTGGGAGCGCTTCCTCGAGCTCGCGCCCCGCAGCGACCTGAAGGTGGCGGCGCTGCGCGGCGTCGCGGAGCGGTGGTGGCAACGCAAGACGCCACGTGGCTTCCTGGCCCAGCGGGGCGAGCCCGAAGCGGCCCAGGTCGCGGCCCAAGTCGCGGCCGTGCGGCCGGCCCCGGTCAGCGGCCCACAGCAGGTCCGACCGAGGGCGGGCCTCGAGGCCGTCAAGGCCCTGGAGCGACGGCTGAATCTGATGCCGCAGGGGGTCCGGCTCGGCAGCAACCGCTACCACTCGCCCTCCGTTCTGCGCGACGAGACGAAGACGCAGCTGGAGATCCGTTTCACCGGGCCCGACGGGATCCTCATGCTGGTCGCGGCGCCCCGCCAGGGCGACGAGATCGACCTGCGCGGCGAACTCAGCGTGAACGACGAGATCGTCGCGCAGTTCGGCTGGACCGTCATGGACCGCCGGGAGCTCGTGGCGCTGAAGGAGACGGCGCTCTCGCGCTGGTTCAACGTCCAGACCACGCCGGAGCCCAAGCTGTCCCCGACGCTGCGTGACGCGCTCGCGAAGTTGCGGGCCGAGGAGGAGGCGTCCGAGAGCCCGGTCGCGTGGGTGCCGTGGGAAGGCGTCCACCCCGTGAACACGGACGCATTGATCGCGCGCGGGCTGGCCATCGACAACACGAAGGGCACCATTCCGCTGTACCGAACCACCGCGGCCGGTCGAGCCCTCCTGAACAGCGGTGCGGCCCGGGCGGCAAGCCCGGTGGGCGAGACGCCCGCGCCGACCACGAAGCGCGCCCGCAAGGCCACGGCGCTGCCGGCCCCGCCGACTCGACCGCCGCCTCCGCCGACATGGGGAGAGCGCTTCGTCGAGGACTTCAACTCGAGGCCCGGTCCACGGCTTCGCCTCGAGGGAGCGACAGGTCGTGGCAACTCGGCGGGTCTGCTCTTCAGCGTCCTGCGCGAGGACAGCGACGACCCACTCGCTGCGGTCGAAGTCGTTGGCCAGGAGATCGGCCGCGAGATCGACGAGATCCGCTGGCTCGACACGCGCCTGCGGCCGAGCCAGCAGGACGCGATCACGGAGCGCCTCGAGGCGCTGTTGTCCGACGACCGGGCCCGGGCCTCGGAGGCGGAGGGAGAGTTCAGCGCAGCGTCGTCGCTGGCGCCGCTACTGCGGATGCTGGAGCGACAGGGCGATGCCCTCGGCCTCGACCTGGTCCGTGCGCGACAGGTCCGGCCGACCGGGGTCCACGGCCTGGCCGTCGCCCTCCAGGATCTGTCGACGGCCCCCAACACCTCGCCCGCCGAGCTCGCCACCCACCTCAACGACGTGGGGCTCTACAAGATCGCCGAGGTCCTCGAGGACGAGGCCGCGGTGGCGTACAGCAGCGTCTCCACGATCATCGACAAGGTGTGGGAGGCGGCCGATGAGGTCGTGCCCCTCGTCGAGGTCATGCTGAACGGGAAGGACAAGGTCGTCGACGCCCGGGCCGTCGTGAACAACGAGGTCCTGGTCCGCGAGGAGGGCCGCGCCGGCCGCAAGTACACGCTGCGGACCGTGACCGTGAAGACGGCGGAGCACCTCGAGCCGAACGTGGCGATCACCAGCGGCGAGGTCCCGGTCGGCGCGAAGGTCTACCGGCTCCGCGACGACGATGCAGTCGTGCGGCTCAGCGCGGGCTTCATCCGGGAGCTCCACGACCGCTTCACAGACCTCGAGCACACGCTGCGCAAGGCCCCGGAGCTGCTGACCGACGTCCGGCATCTGCTGTTCTTGGCCGGGGCGTTGATCGA
>ERZ795056.3666-NODE-3666-length-16329-cov-38.013273_pt1 | contig 16329 bp, 19 predicted proteins | sample MGYA00375140_ERZ795056 | MGnify/ENA primary metagenome ERZ795056 (study PRJEB30185, sample SAMN05720227) | activated sludge metagenome | isolation source: Anaerobic digester | place: USA | collected 2015-03-09 ... | reverse complement strand
GCCCGTCCAGATACTGCTTGCCGTCGGTGTCCCAGACGCGGCAGCCTCGGCCATGCGACAGCGCAAAGGGCAGTCGGCCGTAGGTGTTCATCACGTGGGAAGTCATCGCAGGGCTCCGAAAAGACGGCGGATCAAAGAAGAAGCCGGCGTGTTTTTCGCATGGTTCCCACCATGGCAAACCGCCGGCCCGGGGTTCGATTCTAAAGCGATGCACCTGACGTGCCGATGACCCGGAATCGTCCAGCCTCAAGGGGCCAACATGCTTGCTGCGCCGCAGCACTTCCACGGCACAATGCGGGGTTTCCCGGTGGCAGAGCCGGTGCCGGTGCGGCGTGTGCTGCGTCCGGTGGTGCTGCCCATCGGCTTTCCCGATCCAGTCCCTTCCCACCCGGCCCGCATGTCGACCGCCCCCAAACCGCGCGAATTCTTCATCCAGGGCGTCACCAAGGCCGGCAAGACCTTCCGGCCCAGCGACTGGTCGGAGCGGCTGGCGGGGGCGTTGTCGAGCTTCCGACCCAAGGGTTCGGGCATCGGCGCACACATCGGCTATTCGCCGTACTGCGTGCCGCGGGTGATCGACGGCATCAAGTGCGTGATCGTCAACGAGGCGCTGCGCGACCTGGAGCCGATGGCCTGGGACTTCGTCATGCACTTCGCGCGCGACAACGAACTGCAGGTGGTGGAAGCCTGCCTGATGCCTGAGCCACCCAAGCCGGATTGACGCGGCGGCGGCACCAAGCAAAAAGCCCGCTTGCGCGGGCTTTTCAGCGTGGGGCGGCAGCCTCTCAGGCGGCGGCGGACGCGGACAGCGCCTTGATCTTGGCAGCCAGGCGGCTCTTGTGGCGGGCGGCCTTGTTCTTGTGGAAGATGCCCTTGTCGGCGATCGAGTCGATCACGCTTTGTGCGTGCTTGAACAGCGCAGCGGGGGCAGCCTTGTCACCGGTGGGGGTGGCAGCCTTGTCCAGCGCCTTCTGCACGTTCTTGACCACCGTGCGGAACTTCGAACGCAGCGCGGTGTTGGCGGCGTTGATCTTCTCGTCCTGGCGGACGCGCTTGCGGCCCGAGGCCAGGCGAACGGTTTTCTTCTTGGCTTTGGAAGCGGTGGCCATGCTGGTGAGAATCCTGTGTCGAAGACGGTAGCGTGATCTGGCTGCCGGGCTTGGGATTGAAGGGTGGTTGAAAGCATTTCAGCCACCCATGCCGGGCAAAGACCGCGAGTATAGCATTCTGGATATGCTGCGGCCAAGTGCCACGCAGGTCGGTTTCTATAATGCGGAATCGGATGGGTTTGGCGGCACGCTGGCGGGCCGGGCCCCGCCTTCACTGCACCACCTGCCTGGCACGCCGCCCGCATGAATCTCTTCAAGGCCGCCTTCTCGGTTTCCGCCCTCACGCTGCTGTCGCGCATCACCGGCCTGGTGCGTGAGCAGATCGGCGCGGCACTGTTCGGCACCTCGGCGATGATGGACGCGTTCCAGATCGCCTTCCGCATCCCCAACCTGCTGCGCCGGCTGTTTGCCGAGGGCGCGTTCTCGCAGGCCTTCGTGCCGTTGCTGGCGGCCACCCGGGCGGCCAACGGCGACGCCGCCACCCGTGATCTGGTCGACGCCGTGGCCACGGTGCTGGCCTGGGCGCTGCTGGTGGTGTGCGCGCTGGGCATCGTGGCCGCGCCGGTGCTGGTGTGGCTGCTGGCCTCGGGCTTCGACTCCGCCACCGAGAACGCCGCGGTGGTGATGACCCGCTGGATGTTCCCCTACATCGGCTTCATGTCGCTGGTGGCGCTGTCGTCGGGCGTGCTCAACACCTGGAAGCGCTTTGCCATTCCTGCGTTCACGCCCGTGCTGCTGAACCTGAGCGTGATCGGCGCCGCGCTGCTGCTGGTGCCGCCGCTGCGCCGCCACGGCGTGGAGCCGATCTACGCACTGGCCGCCGGCGTGATGCTGGGTGGCCTGCTGCAGATGGGCATCCAGGTGCCGGCGCTGCTGCGCATCGGCATGCTGCCCCGGTTCGGCCTGACGCCGGGCCGCCTGCTGGCGGCCTGGCACCACCCGGGCGTGCGCCAGATCCTGGCCAAGATGGGCCCGGCGCTGGTGGGCGTGTCGGTGGCGCAGATCTCGCTGATGATCAATTCGCAGATCGCCAGCCACATGGGCACCGGCGCGGTGTCCACCCTGGTGTATGCCGACCGGCTGATGGAGTTGCCCACCGCGCTGCTGGGCGTGGCGCTCAGCGTGGTGCTGACGCCGCAGATGTCGGCCGCGCGGGCGCAGGGCGACATGGTGGCCTATTCAGCGCTGCTCGATTGGGGCCTGCGCCTGGTGCTGATCCTGGCGCTGCCTTGCGCCGTGGCGCTGGCAGTGTTCGGCCAGCCGATGGTGGCGGTGCTGTTCCACCGTGGCGCCTTCGACGCCAACGCCGTGGCCATGACCACGCTGGCGGTGATGGGCTACGGCGCCGGCGTGATCGGCCTGGTCGGCGTGAAGGTGGCCGCCCCGGCGTATTACGCCCAGCAGGACATGGCCACGCCGATGCGCGTGGCCATCGGCGCGCTGGTGCTCACGCAAGTGCTCAATGCGGCGCTGATCGGCGGGCTGGGCATGGGCGTGGCGGCGCTGGCGCTGTCGATCGGCCTGGCGGCCAATGCCAATGCCGGCGCACTGGTGTGGGGCCTGAAGCGCCGCGGCAGCTACCAGCCGGCGGCGGGCTGGGGTGCGCTGGTGCTGAAGGTGGTGCTGGCCAGCGCGGTCATGGGCGCCGGCATGGCCTGGGCAGCGCGCCGCTTCGACTGGCTGGCCATGGGCGCGCATGAACTGCTGCGCGCCGGGGCCATGGCGCTGGCGCTGGCGCTGTCGGCGGCGGTGTACTTCGGCGTGCTGGCGGCGCTGGGCGTGCCGCTGCGCAGCCTGGTGCGCAAGCACTGATGGGCCGCATGGCTGCGCCGGGCCTAGACTTGCACGCATGAAGCATCTGCAGATCGCCGCGCCGTCCAGGCTGGCCTACTTCGGCAGCCTGGTGGCCGAGGATGCCGGCTTCGCGCTGCTGGAGGCGGCCATCTGCGTGGCCCAGGACGACACGCCCGGGCTCGACCCGCAGGCGGTGCTGGGCGAGATCGACCGCCTGGCCGGCAAGCTCAAGGCGCGGCTGCCGGCCGATACGCCGCCGCTGCGCAGGCTGCGGGCGCTGAACCAGTACTTCTTCGTCGAACTGGGCTTCGCCGGCAACCTGAACAACTACTACGACCGCCGCAACAGCCACATCCACGAGGTGCTGGCCACGCGGCGCGGCATTCCGATCACGCTGGCGCTGATCTACATCGAGATCGCCGGCCAGCTGGGCCTGAAGGCACACGGCGTGTCGTTCCCCGGGCACTTTTTGGTCAAGCTGCGCATGCCGCAGGGCGAGGTGGTGATTGACCCGTTCAATGGCCGGTCGCTGTCGCGCGAGGCGCTGGACGAGCGGCTGCAGCCCTACCGCGCCCGCCACGGGCTGGAAGGCGACTTCGAGACGCCGCTGGGCCTGTTCCTGCAGGCGGCACCGCCGCGTGACATCCTGGCGCGGCTGCTGCACAACCTGAAGGAGATCCACCGCAGCCAGGAGGACTGGCCGCGCCTGCTGGCGGTGCAGCAGCGCCTGGTGCTGCTGCTGCCGCACGCGGTGGAAGAACTGCGCGACCGCGGCCTGACCTGGGCCGAACTCGGCCGCCCGGCCGAGGCCGCCGACGACCTGGCGGCCTACCTGGCCGCGCGGCCCGATGCCGACGATGCCGCCGCCCTGCGCGAACGGCTGGCCGAACTGCGCCGCCATGGCGCACCGCGGCTGCATTGACACCGGCTCCTACAATCGTGGGTTTGACCGCAGGCCACTGCGGCCGCAGGCGGCGCCCCACGTGCCGCCCAGGCAAACACTGCCGATGACCCTGTCGCCCGCCCAACGCCAAACCCTCACCTGGACCGCCCTGGCCGCACTGGCTGCGCTGGCGCTGTGGGCGCTGGCGCCGGTGCTCACGCCGTTCGTGGTGGCGGCCGTGCTGGCCTATGCGCTGCACCCGCTGGTCGAGCACCTGGCGGCCCGCCGCTGGCCGCGGGTGCTGGCGGTGTTGCTGGTCGAAGGGCTGGCACTGCTGGGCCTGGTGGCGGTGGTGCTGCTGATCGTGCCCGTGATGGCCAAGGAGCTGCCGCTGCTCAAGGCGCAGGTGCCGGTGCTGCTGGACCGGTTGAATGCCACCGTCAACCCGCTGCTGGCGCGTGTGGGGGTCGACTTCACGCTCGATGTGGCCAGCATCAAGGCCTGGCTGACCCAGCTGATGGACGCCAACATGGACGGCTGGCTGTCGGCCGCGCTGGCCTCGGCCCGCATTGGCGGCAGCGTGCTGCTGTCGCTGCTGGGCAACGCCATCCTGGTGCCGGTGGTGCTGTTCTACCTGCTGATCGACTGGCCGCAGCTGGTGCAGCGGGTGCAGGGCCTGGTGCCGCCGCGGGCGCGCGATGTGGTGCGCAGCTTCTTCGGCGACTGCGACGCCGTGCTGGGCCAGTACCTGCGTGGCCAGTTGCTGGTGATGGTGGTGCTGGCGGCTTACTACGCCATCGCGCTGGCCCTGGTCGGTTTTGATCTGGCGCTGCCGATCGGCGTGTTCACCGGTCTGGCGGTGGCCATTCCCTATGTGGGCTTCGGCCTGGGCCTGGCGCTGGCGCTGCTGGCCGCGCTGCTGCAGTTCGCCAGCCTGGGCGGCGTGCTGCTGGTGGCGGCCGTCTACGCCCTGGGCCAGTTGCTCGAAAGCTTCGTGCTGACCCCGCGCCTGGTGGGTGAGCGCATCGGCCTGGGGCCGCTGGCCGTCATCTTTGCGCTGATGGCCTTCGGCCAGTTGTTCGGCTTCGTCGGCGTGCTGGTGGCGCTGCCGGCCAGCGCGGTGGCCCTGGTGGCCTTGCGCCGGGCGCTGGTGGCCTACCGCAGCAGCCAGCTGTTCACCGGGTGAGGGCAGGGCGATGAAGCAACTGCCGCTGCCCATGCACCTGCCCGCCCGGGATGGCTTCGACGCCCTGGTGGTCGGCCGCAACGACCATGCGGTGGCCCACCTGCGTGGCCTGCTGCCGGGTGCCGGCGTGGCCGCGCCGGTGTACCTGTGGGGTGGCGCCGGCAGCGGCAAGACGCGCCTGCTGCGGGCGCTGGCCTGGCAGCACCAGGCGCAGGGCGAGCGCATCGGCTGGTTCGACGCCGCCGACGCGTTGCCCTGGCTGCTGGACGAAGCCTGGAGCCTGGTGCTGGTCGACCGCTGCGAGGCGCTGGATGCCGACCACCAGCAGGCCGCGTTTGCGCTGTTTGTCGAGGCCGGCACGCACGGCGTGCAGTGGGCGGCGGCCGGCCGCCTGCCGCCGGTGGACCTGCCGGTGCGCGACGATCTGCGCACCCGCCTGGGCTGGGGCCATGTGTTCGCGCTGCAGCCGCTGGCCGAGGACGAGACCCGCGCCGCCCTGCGCCGCGAGGCCGACCGCCGCGGCATCCTGCTGCCCGACGAGGTGATCGCCTACCTGCTGACCCGCCATGAGCGCGACATGGTGCACCTGATGGCCGTGCTCGACCGGCTCGACGGCTTCTCGCTGGCCGAGAAGCGCCACATCACCGTGCCCCTGCTCAAGAAGATGATGGCCGAACACACGCCCACCCCCGCCCCATGACACGCCTGGCCTTGTTCGACCTCGACGGCACGCTGATTCCCGGCGACAGCGACCATGCCTTCGGTGAATTCATGGTGCAGCTGGGCTGGGTGGATGCCGAGGCCCACCGCCGCGCCAACGATGCCTTCTATGCGCAGTACCAGGCCGGCACGCTGGACATCGACGCCTACATCGCCTTCACCACCGGTGCCTGGCGTGCCCGGCCGCTGGCCGAGCAGGCGGCGGCCAGCCGGCGCTTCATCACCGAGGTGATGCAGCCGCAGCTGCTGCAACCCGCCTTCGACCTGCTGCGCCAGCACCAGCAGGCGGGTGACCTGGTGGCCATCGTCACCGCCACCAACGAGTTCATCACCCGGCCGATTGCCGATGCCCTGGGCGTGCCGCATCTGCTGGCCGTGCGCCTGCAGCGCGACGCGCAGGGCCGCGCCACTGGCCGCATCGACGGCGTGCCGTCATTCCGCGAGGGCAAGATCGCCCGCGTGCACCAGTGGCTGGCCGAACAGGGACACACGCTGTCCGACTTCGACGCCAGCATCTTCTACAGCGATTCCACCAACGACCTGCCGCTGCTCGAGCTGGTGAGCGAACCGGTGGCCACCAATCCCAGCCCGGCGCTCGAAGCGATCGCCCTGCAGCGCGGCTGGCGCATCCTGAGGTTGTTTCCATGATCAAGAAATTCATCAGCCGTCTGCTGGGCAAGGGCGCCACCGCGGCGGCCCCGGCCGACACCACCACGGGGGCCCCGGCTGCACCTGCTGCGCCGGCCTCGGCGGCCGCGCCTGCCGCCGCCCCCAGCGGGGGCATCCCCACCGGCACGCGGGTGGAGGTGCCGGTCAGCGCGCACGGCATCGACCCCAAGCTGGTCGACGACCGGGCCATCAATGTGGTGCGCACCCTGCAACGCGCCGGCTTCGAGGCCTATGTGGTGGGTGGCGCGGTGCGCGACCTGCTGGTGGGCCTGCGGCCGAAGGACTTCGACGTGGCCACCAATGCCACGCCCGAGCAGGTGAAGGGGCTGTTCCGCCGCGCCTTCATCATCGGCCGGCGCTTCCGCATCGTGCACGTGATCCACGGCCGCGGTCGCGACCATGAGGTGATCGAGGTGTCGACCTTCCGCGCCTACATGGACAACAGCGAGGCCACGCAGGTCGAGGGCAACGAGAAGACCAGCAAGGCCGCACTGGCCGGCAGCGCCCATGCGGTGGACGCCAGCGGCCGGGTGCTGCGCGACAACGTCTGGGGCCCGCAGGTGGAAGACGCCGCGCGGCGCGACTTCACCGTCAACGCGATGTACTACGACCCCGAGAGCCAGGTGGTGGTCGATTACCACCACGGCCTGGCCGACGTGAAGAAGAAGCTGCTGCGCCTGATCGGCGACCCGCTCACCCGCTACCGCGAAGACCCGGTGCGCATCATCCGCGCGGTGCGCTTCATGGCCAAGCTGGGCTTCACGCTCGAGAAGAAGACCGCCGCGCCGATCGCCGAGACGGTGCCGCTGCTGGCCAACGTGCCCATCTCGCGCATGTTCGACGAGATGGTCAAGCTGCTGCAGACCGGCCATGCGCTGGCCAGCGTCGAATCGTTGAAGGCGTTGGGCCTGCACCGCGGCGTGTTCCCGGTGCTGGACGCGGTGTTCGACGAAAGCCGCAGCACGGCCGAAGAATTCGCCCGCCAGCAGGCCTTCATCCGCCAGGCGCTGCAAGACACCGACCGCCGCGTGGGCGAAGGCAAGCCGGTGGCGCCCAGCTTCCTGCTGGCCTGCCTGCTGTGGCATGACGTGCTGGCCGGCTGGCGCAAGAACCAGGCGGCGGGCGAGCACCCGGCGCCGGCGCTGCAACAGGCCATCGACGCGGTGTTCGACGCCCGCATCGGCGACATCAGCGGCCGCGGCAAGCTGGGCGCCGACATGCGCGAGATCTGGATGATGCAGCCGCGGCTGGAGCGCCGGCAGGCCAACACCGCCTTGACGATGATCGAGCAGCCGCGCTTCCGCGCGGGCTTCGATTTCCTGCGGCTGCGTGCCGACGTGGGCGAGGCGCCGGTGGAACTGGCCGAGTGGTGGGAAGACTTCTCGATGGGCAGCGACGACGAGCGCGAAGCCCTGCTGGCCGCCGTGCGCGAAGCCCAGCGCGGCGGTCCGCGCAAGGGCCACGCGCGTGGTGCGAAGCCACCCGCTGGCGCTGCCGCCACGGGCGACAGCGACGGCCCGCCTGCCGACAGCGACGCCGATGACGGCCGGGACGCCGAAGACCCCGGCGCCAACGCCAGCGGCGACGGCGCTGAAGAAGCGGCCGGCGGCGCGCCGGCCCGCAAGCGCCGGCGCCGGCGGCGCAAGCCGGGCGGTGCAGGCGCTGGTGGTGCAGCCATCGAGCCCGCTGCGCCAGCAGGCGACGGCGGCTGACCGGGCCGGCGGCCGCCTTCCCCGCGCAGGCCATGTCCGGTGGCGCGCTGTGCCATGTCGGCCTGGGGGCCAACCTGGGTGACGCGCCCGCCACGCTGCGGGCTGCAGTGCGGGCCCTGGCGGCGTGCCCAGGCTGCAACGTGCGGCAGGTGTCGTCGCTCTACCGCAGCGCGCCGGTGGATGCCTCCGGCCCTGACTTCTTCAACGCCGTGCTGGCGCTGCACACCCATCTGGCGCCGCTGGCGCTGCTGGATGCGCTGCAGGCCATCGAGCAGCGGTTCGGCCGCGAGCGGCCGTATCCGAACGCGCCGCGCACGCTCGACCTGGACCTGCTGCTGATCGGTGACCTGGTGTTGCACACGCCGCGCCTGACGCTGCCGCACCCACGGTTGCACCTGCGCGCCTTCGTCCTGCAGCCGCTGCTGGAACTGGCGCCCGACCTGTGCGCGCCAGGCCTGGGACCGCTGGCCGCGCACCTGGGCGCCACCGCCGGCCAGCGCCTGCAGCGGCTGGGGCCGGTGGAGCCCCCGCCTACAATGCCTTCGTGACAGGCTGGTGACGGTCTGATGACATGTTCGGGCGCCGATTTGCGCCTGTTCTCCCTGGAGACCACCCCATGCTGTTCGGCAAGCTGCTGCCGCGCGAAGGCAATTTCTTCGAGATGTTCAATGAGCACGGCAAGCACATTGCCGATGGTGCCCGTGCCTTCCAGTCGATGGTGCAGAACTACGGCGACGAGGCCCTGCGCGCCAAGTACGGCGCCGAGGTCGACCACGCCGAAAAGCAGGCCGACCGCATCACCGCCGAGGTGAACCGCCTGCTGCACAAGACCTTCATCACCCCGATCGACCGCGAGCAGATCCACGGCCTGATCAACGCGATGGACGACATCCTCGACCTGCTGCAGGACAGCAGCGAAGTGATGTCGCTCTACGACCTGAAGAACGTCAGCGACGACGTGCTGCGCCTGGGTGAGATCTCGGTGAAGTGCTGCGAGCGTGTGCAGCATGTGGTGAGCCTGCTGCCTCAGCTGAGCAAGGCCAGCGTGGCCGAGGCCGCGCTGAAGACCTGCGAGGAGATCGACCGCCTGGAAAGCGATGCCGACCGGGTGATGCGCAGCGCGATGAGCAAGCTGTTCCGCGACAACATCGAGGTGCGCGAGCTGATCAAGCTGAAGGCGGTGTACGAGCACCTGGAGAGCATCTCCGACCGCTGCGAGGACGTGGCCAACATCGTTGAGGGCATCGTCCTCGAGAACTCCTGATCGGCCGGGCAGTCTTTCATGGACTCCTTGCAGATCAGCTTCTGGGTCGTGGCGCTGCTCGTCGTGCTGGCGATTGCGTTCGACTTCATGAACGGGTTCCACGACGCGGCCAATTCCATCGCCACCGTCGTCTCCACCGGCGTGCTCAAGCCGCAGCAGGCGGTGGCGTTTGCCGCGTTCTTCAACGTGGTGGCCATCTTCGTCTTCCACCTCACGGTGGCGGCCACCATCGGCAAGGGCATCGCCGACCCCGGCGTGATCGACCACCACGTGGTGTTCGGTGCACTGATCGGCGCCATCACCTGGAACGTGATCACCTGGTGGTACGGCATCCCCAGCAGCAGCTCGCATGCGCTGATCGGCGGCATCGTCGGCGCGGTCATCGCCAAGGCGGGCACCAGCAAGCTGATCGCCGCTGGCGTGATCAAGGTGGTGGCCTTCATCTTCGTGTCGCCACTGCTGGGCTTCACCCTGGGGTCGCTGATGATGGTGCTGGTGGCCTGGGTGTGCCGGCGCACCAGCCCGCTGAAGGTGGACCGCTGGTTCCGCCGGCTGCAACTGGTGTCGGCCGGCGCCTATTCACTGGGCCATGGCGGCAACGATGCGCAGAAGACCATCGGCATCATCTGGATGCTGCTGATCGCCGCGGGTTATGCCAATGTGCAGGACAAGATGCCGCCCACCTGGGTGATCTGGGCCTGCTACCTGGCCATCGGCGCGGGCACGCTGTTCGGCGGCTGGCGCATCGTCAAGACCATGGGCCAGCGCATCACCAAGCTCAAGCCGGTGGGCGGCTTCTGTGCCGAGACGGGCGGCGCGCTCACGCTGTTTCTGGCCACGGCGCTGGGCATCCCGGTGTCGACCACGCACACCATCACCGGCGCCATCGTCGGCGTGGGGTCGGTGCGCAATGCCTCGGCCGTGCGCTGGGGCGTGGCCGGCAACATCGTCTGGGCCTGGGTGCTGACGATCCCGGCGTCGGCCTTCGTCGCCGCGGTGGCCTACTGGGTGAGCTTCACGCTGTTCTGATGGCGGCGGGCCGCCGCCGGTGCGCCAACCCGGCCAGCAGCGCGCCCCCGCCCAGCCACAGGGCCAGGGTGGATGGTTCGGGCACCAGTTGCGCCAGCAGGATCGACCCGCTGCTGTAGATCGAATCGGTCGACCAGCCCAGGCTGGCGTCGAGTGGCGGCAGGTCCAGCGTGTGGAATCGCCCGCTCGGCAGCGCGGTTCCTTGCGTGCTCGGGATGCCCGAGAACACGAACGGGAACATCAGGTGGCCGCCCCAGGTGAGGAAGGCGCTGTCCATCGTGATCTTGAGCGTGCCGTCGAAGTGCACGGTGTTGATGAACTGGATCTGGCTGTAGCAAGGCGACACGCAGCCCACGCCGCCGGAGAGAACCAGTTCCAGCACGCTGTCGGGGCCGAAGACCTGCGGGGTGTCGAGCACGTGCAGGCCGGGTTCAAAGCGCACATGGGCCGTGCTCTGGTTGCCGATGTCGCTCGCCTGGGCCGTGACCGGCAGCAGCGCGGCCAGGCCGGCAGCGGTCAACAAGTGCATGGAAGGGCGGCGCAGCTGCATCGGTGTCTCCTGGTGCCGGCATCGGTGCCGGTCGGCGTTGAGGGTGAGCGAAGGGCGGAGCTTGGCGCCGCCCGGGCCACCGGTCAAGCTGCGCTGGCCGCCAAACGCGGGGGGTGGCTGCCAGGGCCCAGCGCCGCTTGCAACAGCGGGCCGATGGCCTGCGCGGCGGCCTGCAGGGCGGCATCATCGTACGCGGCATAGCCCAGCAGCCAGCCCCGGCGCTGGGCCGCCACCGTGTAACGCGACAGTGGGGCCAGCAGCACGCCCCGGGCCTCGGCGGCCCGGGACACGGCGGCATCGTCGGTGTCGGCCGCCGCCTCCAGCGCCAGGTGCATGCCGTGCAGGCAGGGCGCCAGCTGCACCGCGCCGCCGCTCGCCTGCGCCAGCGCGCTGATCAGCACGCCCTGGCGCGCCCGGTACAGCTCGCGCATGCGGCGCAGGTGCCGCAGCATGTGGCCCTCGGCGATGAAGCGGGCCAGCACCGCCTGGGCATCGCCCGGGCTGTGGCGGTCGCACAGGGCCTTGGCGCTGGCGAAGGCCGGCACCAGCGCGGCGGGCAGCACCAGAAAGCCCAGCCGCAGCCCCGGGTGCAGGCTCTTGGAGAAGGTGCCGATGTACAGCACCCGGCCACCATGCGGCAGGCTGCACAGTGCCGGCGTGCGGTGCGGGCCGTACTGGAATTCACCGTCGTAGTCGTCCTCGACGATCCAGGCGTCCGTCCGGCGCGCCCAGTCGATCAGCGCCAGCCGCCGCGCCAGGCCCATGTGCACCCCCAGCGGGAACTGGTGCGTGGGCGTCACCACCGCCAGCCGCGCGGCCGGCCAGGCGGCGGCGGCGGCGTCGATGTCCAGGCCCTGGCCGTCCACCGCGGCCGGGCGCACCTGGGCGCCATGGCCGGCCAGGCTGGCGCGGATGCCGGGGTAGCCCGGGTCTTCGACGATGGCTTCGTCGCCGGCGTCCAGCAGCAGCCGACCCACCAGGTCGATGGCCTGCTGCGAGCCCGAGGTCACCACCACCTGCCCGGCCTGGCACCGCACCCCGCGCGAGACCAGCAGCCACTGGGCGATGGCCTCGCGCAGCGCCGGCAGGCCGGCCGGGTCCAGGTACTGGGCCTGCGCCTGGCGCTGCGCGGCCTGGCACTGCCGCGCCAGCCGGTCCCACAGGGCGAAGGGGAAGGTCGCCACCTCGGGTGCGCCGATGCGCAGGGCGCGGGCATCGGCCACCGGCGGCCGCCAGTGGCGTGCCACGTCGGCCAGCAGCGTGCCGCGGCGCGACAGTGCTGCCGTTGCTGGCGCCAGGCCCGGCGGCGGCAGGCGCACCTGCCGCAGGCCTTCGGCCACCACCGTGCCGCTGCCCACGCGGGATTGCACGAAGCCCTCGGCCTGCAGCCGCTGCAGCGCCCACAGCACGGTGTTGCGGCCCACGCCCAGCAACTGGGCATGGCTGCGGGTGGGCGGCAGGCGGCTGCCCGGCGCCAGGCTGCCCTGCTCGATGGCGGCACGCAGCTGCTGGTAGACCTGCAGCCGCCGGGTGAGCGTGCTGGCGCCATTGGCTTGGTGGGGCATCGCGAATTGGCTCCTTGAATCGGTGATTCTGTCGCTAAGCTGCAAGCCAATTCAACTCCAACGCCCCCGATGTCGACCTACACCGCCACCACCGCCTGGCAGCGCGACAGCCAGCCCTTCACCGACCGCCGCTACAGCCGGCAGCACCAGTGGCGCTTCGACGGCGGCGCCGTGGTGCCGGGCTCGTCGTCGCCGCAAGTGGTGCCGCTGCCGATGTCCGACGCCGCCGCGGTCGACCCCGAAGAGGCCTTCGTCGCGTCGCTGTCCAGCTGCCACCTGCTGTGGTTCCTGGACCTCGCCTGCCGCGCCGGCTGGGTGGTGGACGGCTACCAGGACGATGCCAGCGGCGTGCTGGCCAAGAATGCGGATGGCCAGCTGGCCATGACCGTGGTGACGCTGCACCCGCAGGTGCGCTTTGCCGGCCCGATCCAGCCCGATGCGGCCGAGATCCACCGCCTGCACCATGCGGCGCATGCGGCCTGCTTCATCGCCAACTCGGTACGCACCGACGTGCGCTGTGAGCCCGTCATCCCGGAGGTTTGAGCATGTACCTGCCCCAGCATTTCGAAGAGACCCGCCCGGCCGTGCTGCACCGGCTGCTGCAGGCCCATCCACTCGGCCTGCTGATCACGCTGGACAAGGATGGCGCGCCGGTGGCCAACCCGATCCCACTGATGCTGGATGCCAGCCGCGGCCCGCTGGGCACGCTGTGCGGCCATGTGGCGCGCGCCAACCCCGTGTGGCAGGCGGCGGGCCAGCAGGTGCTGGTGGTGTTCCAGGGGCCCGACGGCTACATCTCGCCCCATGGCTACGCTGCCAAGGCCGAACACGGCAAGGTGGTGCCCACTTGGAACTACGCCACCGTGCAGGCGCGCGGCCCGCTGGTGGCGCTGGACGACGCGGCCGCCGCGCACGCGCTGGTCTCGCGCCTGACCGACCGCCACGAGGCGGCCCAGCCCCGCCCCTGGGCCGTGGGCGATGCGCCCGACGACTACATCGCCGGCATGCTGCGCGCCATCGTCTGCATCGAGATCCCGCTCACCGCGCTGGTGGGCAAGTACAAGCTCAGCCAGAACCGCAGCGCGGCCGACCGCGCCGGCGTGGTGGCGGCGCTGCAGGCCCAGGGCGATGCCCCGGCGCAGGCGCTGGCCGACTGGATGCAGGACCCGGCCGGGGGTGCAGCATGAACGCCTCGGCCCTGCGCCTGGGCCCGCTGCGCCCGCAGGACCGCGCCGACTGGGGGCCGCTGGCCCGCGGCTACAAGGCCTTCTACGAGACCGAGGTCGACGACGCCGGCTACGACGCCGCCTGGCAGCGCCTGATGGGCGGCGGCGCCATGCTCGGCCTGGGCGCCTGGCTGCCCGCAACGGCCGGGCAGCCCGAGCGGCTGGTGGGCATCGCCCATGCGTTGTTCCATGCCAGCACCTGGTCGGCCAGCAACTGCTATCTGCAGGACCTGTTCACTGCCGATGACGTGCGTGGCCAGGGTGTGGCGGGCGCGCTGATCGGCCACCTGGCCACGCTGGCCCATGCCCGGGGCGCCGACCGCCTGCATTGGCTGACCCACCACACCAACGCCCGCGCCCGCCGGCTGTACGACCGGGTGGCGGTCCACAAGGGCTTCATCCGCTACGACCACCCGATGCCGCCCTGATTGCACGCGGCCGCTTCACATCCGGACACCGGATGTGCATGCACCGCTCACAGCGCCTGCGCAGACTGCCGCCATCGGCGGGGCCCGTTGCCCGGCCTGAAGGAGCAACCCGCATGCGCAACATCTTCACCCCCCTGGCCTGGGCCCTCATGGGCGGCGGCCTGGCCGTCGTCACCAGCGCCGGCGCGCTGAATCTGCCCTGGCTGCAGGCTGCCCATGGCCCGGCCGCGCCGCAGACTCCGGTGGCCCAGGCTGCCCAGCTGGCCACCACCCTGCCGGCGGCCGACCCGCTGCCGGCGCTGCAGCCCGGCAGCGCGCCCAACTACCGTGCCATCGTGCAGCGCTACGGGCCGTCGGTGGTGGGCGTGCTGGTCGAAGGCCGGCGGCTGGCCGATGCCGACACGCCCGACGCGCTGCCGGCGCTGCCGCGCGGCTGGCGCCCCGGCGCACCGCAAGGCGCGCAGCCGTTCCGCGGCCAGGGTTCTGGCTTCATCGTGGCGGCCGACGGGCTGATCCTGACCAACGCCCATGTGGTGAAGGACGCGCAGTCGGTCACCGTGCTGCTGGCCGACCGGCGCGAGTACACCGCCCAGGTGCTGGGCAGCGATGCGGCCACCGACATCGCGGTGCTGCGCATCCCGGCACAGGGCCTGCCGCCGGTGCGCCTGGGCCAGCCGGCGCAACTGCAGGTGGGTGACCCGGTGCTGGCCATCGGCGCGCCCTACGGCCTGGCGCAGACGGCCACCGCCGGCATCGTCAGCGCCACCGGCCGCAGCCTGCCGGGCGACGGCGCCGTGCCCTTCATCCAGACCGATGCCGCGGTGAACCCCGGCAATTCCGGCGGCCCGTTGTTCGACGCGGCCGGCAACGTGGTCGGCATCAACGCGCAGATCTACAGCCGCACCGGCGGCTTCCAGGGCGTCAGCTTCGCGATCCCGGTGGACGTGGCCATGCGGGTGAGCCAGCAGATCGTGGCCACCGGCAGCGCCCAGCATGCGCGCCTGGGCGTGGCGGTGCAGGACATGACGCAGCCGCTGGCCGACAGCTTCGGGCTGGAAAGGCCGGACGGCGCACTGGTGTCGCAGGTGGCACCGGGCAGCCCGGCGGCGGCGGCCGGTCTGCGCGTGGGCGACGTGATCCAGCGCATCGACGGCCAGCCCACGGTGCAGGCCGGTGCGCTGTCGGCGCGCATCGCCCAGGCGGTGCCGGGTGACCGCATCGCGCTGGGCGTGTGGCGCCAGGGCAGGGCGCTGGACGTGACGGTGACGCTGGGCCGCGCGGGCGAAGGCGCCCAGGCCGGCGCGCCGGTGGCCGCCGAACAGGATGCCGCCGCCGCCGGCAGCGCCCGCCTGGGCCTGGTACTGCGCCCGCTGCAGCCGGCCGAGCGGGCCCAGGCCCAGCTGGCACACGGCCTGCTGGTGCAAGGTGCCCAGGGCGCGGCGGCGCGGGCCGGGCTGTCGCGTGGCGACGTGGTGCTGGCCATCAACGGCCAGCCGGTGGACAGCGTGGAGACCCTGCAGCGCGTGCTGGCGGCCCAGCCCAAGCGGGTGGCGCTGCTGGTGTGGCGCGCGGGTGAGCAACTGTTCGTGCCCGTGGCGCCGGTCTGACCGCAGGTGGGCCGCAGAACTGTGGCCTAATCGAGGGTTTCGCACCCGCCTACCCCCGAAGCCCAGGACCCGAACCATCATGGCCACCAAGATCCGTACCGAAGCCGACCGCAAAGCCACGCCCCGCCCGCCCGCGCCCAATGGCGTGACCTACACCGTGGGCCGCGGCCAGAAGCGCAGCCTGGAGCGCGGTTCGCACACCCGCAGCAAGAAGCGCCCGGGCAAGCGGCCGCACCAGGGCTGAGGCAGGACGTCGGAGAGTCCCTGCGGACTGTCCGTCGCCTGCCGAAGCGGCCGGGCATGCAGGCCCGGCCGTGGGAGAGCCTCTCTCCACCACCGACCACAGCATCCGGGCGCCCAGGCGCCCGTTGTTCGTTTCTGAATCGCCATGTTGCGCATCACCGAACTGCGCCTGCCGCTGCACCATGCCGAGCCCGCCCTGCGTGCGGCGGTGCTGGCGCGGCTGGGCCTGCAATCCGCGCAGCTGCAGGGCTTCACGGTCTTCCGCCGCGCCTGGGACGCCCGCAAGAAATCGGCCATCGTGCTGATCTACACCGTCGACTGCACGCTGGCCGATGGCGTGGACG
>ERZ795056.3660-NODE-3660-length-16349-cov-6.641586_pt1 | contig 16349 bp, 12 predicted proteins | sample MGYA00375140_ERZ795056 | MGnify/ENA primary metagenome ERZ795056 (study PRJEB30185, sample SAMN05720227) | activated sludge metagenome | isolation source: Anaerobic digester | place: USA | collected 2015-03-09 ... | reverse complement strand
TTCCTGTTTGTGCATGCCGGAGTAACGCGTACCTGGGCAAGAAATAATGGAATTGACATTATCCAACCCATGGAATCAATCAATTCCTTATTCCGGAAATCGCAGGATGCCTTCCGGTTTACGCCCGGTGTGATGGAAGATTCGTATGGAGATGAAATCTGCCAGTCTCCCATCTGGGTAAGACCGGATTCATTGATGGCAGACCCTATCCCCAATTTTTCTCAGGTGGTGGGGCATACCCAGATCAAGAAAGTACAAAGGTCGGGTTCGGTTTATTTTATAGATACGCTTGGTACTTCAAATGAATATTTCGTTCTGGATAACGGGATCGTGACAGTCGGAAGTCTTTGATTTAATTCATCGTTTTGCAGCTTCCTTCATCACAAACACCATTTCGGTTGCAATCTGAAACGATCGTTCATCGTAGGTTTTGGCTTCGTCCGGTGTGTTGTCAGACACTTTCGGGTCTTCATACGGGATCGAAATGCGGGCTGATGCTCCCGGAATGATGGGGCAGTTTTTGTCGGCTTGCGAACAGGTCATGATGGCGGCAAAGTCTGAAGCCGGATTGCCCGGGTCGTTGTATTTTTTGGAGAAACACAAAAGAGGAGCGATACCGTCCGCAAATGAGACGGCGTATTTCGGGTTGGTTTCTCCTGCTTTGGTTGTTTTGAAACCTGCTCTTTCCAATGCCGCAATGGTTCGCGGATTGCAGGCTGTGGCTTCGGTTCCACCTGAAAATGTGGTGATGTTTTCAATGCCCAGCCATGTAGCTGCAGTTGCGGCCCAAACCTGACCCAAGTGACTCCGACGGCTGTTGTGTGTGCAGATGAAAGTGAGTTGTGTCTGTTTTCCGGCTTTCGACTGTGCCGAAATAAAGGCAGCCAGTTCCAGTAAATCTTCTTTCCGTTCCGGTGAAATGGGGCCGGCATTTTTGTCCGCTTTTTCCAGATACTGGTTCAAGGCATAATACAGTTTTGGTTTGTTATTTGGTTGGATACGTGTTTCCAAAGACATGGCAGCACAAAGGAGAATGAGAAATGTAGAATTGATCATCATGATAAACAGTTAAAAGAACCTTCTCCCAAAACAGTTTTCAGGAGAAGGTAAAATGAATGTTAACAGCAACCGGCGTTTGGTGGACAACAGGCTTTTACTGTTTCCGAGCCTGCTTCCGGATGGGGAGTTTTCAACCCCTCTTTTTCGGCATACACGGTAACACTGAAAATTCCGGTTGAACCATGAACAAAGGAATCCACGCCTTCTGCATCCAGGTAGCGAGACAAAATATCGGAAGGAATCCGGATCGCTTTTTCCTTTTGAACGGTGATGTTTTTAAAACCTGCTTCTTCAATGAAACGCAGGTAGTCGGATTTCTGAATCGCACCTGAAACACAGCCTGCGTACATTTCAGCGTCTTTCTGCAGCGCTTCCGGAAGTTCGCCAACCAGGACCACATCGGAAATACTGAAATGCCCTCCTGGTTTCAAAACCCGCATGATGTCGGTGATGACTGCTTTCTTGTCCGGAACCAGATTCAGAACGCAGTTGGATACCACCACATCGGCAACCTCATTTGAAACCGGCATGTTTTCAATGTCTCCCAACCGGAATTCCACATTGTTGAATCCTCGGGTCTCTGCATTTCTCCGGGCAAGTGAAATCATAGCTTCGGTTAAGTCGATGCCGATTACTTTGCCGAAAGCCCCTGCTTCATGCCGTGCAATGAAACAATCGTTGCCCGCTCCGGAACCGAGATCTATGACGGTATCGCCGGGTTCGATTTTCGCAAATTGAGTGGGCAATCCGCAGCCCAATCCCAGGTCGGCATCCGGATTGTAGCCATCGACCTGCGAGTAGTCATCGGTCATGATGTTGTAAATCGGGTCGGAGCAGGAAGTGGCCCCACAGCAGGATGACATGTTGGTTTCTTTGTCCTGGAGAGCAATTTCACTGTATTTCTCCAGGACCATTTGTTTGATTTGTTTGGCGGTTTCCATGGTTTTTATTTGATTATGATTGATTATGTTATTGCAATATTGCGATGATTATGTGTAAAAAAATTTAGCAGCAGCCCGACTTTGTAGAAGGAGAATACTGGTCGAAAACGAAATTGAAAAGGCCTTTGATTTCAGCCCATCTGGCAGGATTGATGCAGTAACTCATGCTGGCCCCTTCAATGTTGCCCTGAATTATGCCTATGTCTTTGAGTTCCCGAAGGTGTTGTGAGATGGTGGCCTGAGCAAGGCCCAGCTCCTGAACCAGATTGCTGTTGATGCAGGCGTTGGTCTTTAATAAGTATTGGAGTATGGCAACTCTGGCCGGATGCGAAAAGGATTTCGCGACCAGTGCCAATTCATTTTGTTCGGCAGTGAACAGATTGCTTTTAGTGACTCCCATAATTATATTGCAATATTACGATGGTATTCTCTCAAACCAACTAAATTCATAAAATTAAATTGATTTGGTCATAACCAGGACTCGCAGGAAACTTTAGTTTTGAATTTTGCAACCACTCATCTTAACCCATGAAACAATCCCCAATCAACTGGTTCAGAGCAGTCTTACTGGTTCTGTCGGCCGGAATATTTCAATGCACTTCGTATAAAGCCTGTCAGGATTTCCCTAAATCATTTCGTTCCATCGACGAGGCTGAAATCAGGCTCAATGCCCAGGAATGCGAAGCCAGTTTCGATTCTCTATCGTTTCCAGGTGGTGGAGAGGTGAGGAAAGCCCTTTATTATACCTGTGACAAATACCTTGGTTACCTCATCATTCATACCCCCGATAAAAAAATCCTGTACCGGAATGTTCCCTTTCAATATTGGAAAAACATGACCCGGGCAAAGTCCTTCGAAAAGTATTTTATGCAGAATGTGAAATACAAATTCCCGGTTTATCTGGAATCGAAACTTCACCCCTGAACAGGAGGTGTCCTGCGTATACTTAATAAAAAAGCCCCGCTTCAGACAGGGCTTTTTATTTTGATCAGCTCGTAGAGCTTACTGGTCCTTTTGAGCAGGATTGATCGTAATGTTCAGGACAAGCCGGTTGTGCTCTTCTTCATCGCGATCGGAGTTGCCGCACATTCCGCCACCACCATGATGGCCTCTGCCTTGGTGAGTATGATTTCCACTGTCACCAGCATGTTCCGCAGCCTCATCCTCAGAATCAAAAATCACCTGATCGGTACCAGTGTAATCAGTGACAGGTGTATACGTATATACCCAGTTTCCTGTTGCGGCGTCTTTCACCAGTGAACTGATAGCAGCATTCTTTGCATCTTTTGAAATAACAGGAGTTTCTTCCGACATGTTCGCTGGAAGAATCATCACCAATGTGTGGTTGGCTGAAATCACCGAATCAACGGAGGTGGTTTGCCAGTTAACCGTATGCGTTGGATGCACATGTTCATGGCGGTGACAGGAAGTAAATCCCAGGGCCAGAACTGCGAATGACAGGACGGCGAATCTGATTTTGTTTTTCATTTAAACTCTTCGTGTTAAAATTTTAAGCATAACGGTTGATGTGGTATAAAAATACGACCCGATTTTGGAAAACGGCCTGAAATGGATGGTTCCATTGCGAACTCGTGTTTTTCATCGGAGTTTGTCGATCGATTCAGAAGATGCAATGTACAAACCAGTCATTCACAAAAGCAACTTATTCCGAAATCAGCGCTTTCACAAACCGGACAGGCTGCAATCCGGAAACTTCCAGGGTATATACGCCTGATGGTAAATGTGAAATATCAAGTTTGCCTGTTTCATCCGGGGTAACGTGGAAGCTCTGCCCCAAAGGATTTATCAGTTTCATCCGTTTTTGCATGGGTATGAAATCTCCATTGATCCGTATTATGCCGGATGCGGGATTCGGATAAACAAAGACCTGTGGCGGAAGGGTAACCATCTCGTTTTCTGCCAGACATGTGCCCCCAATGTTGGATGTCATCCAGTTGGCCCGTTGGTTGAGCCAGTTCTGGAATCCGGCTGTTTCACCGGCATATGTTGTGTAGATTGGATCCGGATTTGGCCAGACATACTGTCCTAGAATGGGCCAGTACTGAAAATTTCGTTTTTGGGATTCATTCAGCAGGGCATTCACAGAATCCACCCAGGCCACTCGTCGCGTTGGCTGCCAGATGGATTGTGTAACTTCCAGCCACCGGCATTTCAGGGCACTGGTAAAGCCGGGATCCTGACGGAATCGTTTCCACCAGGTGGGTGGTTGCCAGTAACCTCCCGGACACACATCGTCAATCTCATACTGCCAGCCATATACTTTATCGCCTTCACAATAGTTGCTGTTTCTCCAGGCAATGTCGAAATCCCAGACAGGTCCCATGATGAGCTTACCGCCATTCTGGGTGATCTTTGGTTTGGTCAGAAAGGTCGAAATCCGGTAACCATCCACATTTTTACTCCATTCATTCACAATAAAATAGTCAATAAAAGACGGCATGTGGGCAAACTTCCGGTAGCCATTGGGAGTGGCAAAATCAGGGGCATGCACTGCCGTTTCAAAGCTGTCCACATACGACTGTATATAGGTTTTCTGTTGCGGCATCATATCAACGGCATCCGGATAATCGTAGAAAAAGCGGATTTCCTGTCCTCCGCTGCTGGTTTCAGGTGGAAAGGTTGAAGCCCAGCTTTCGGTGTCGTTTCCGGTGGATTTGTCAATTTTGATGATGTAGCCTCCTGTTACATCTGCCCCGCTGATATCCGTGGGTTTCAGTTTGGCGATATTAACCCGTTCATCATCCCGTTTAATTTTTTCCATCACCACATAAATGCCCTGGTATTCCCCGTTGAGGATGAGTTCTGCATAACGGGTTCGGGAAGCGTACCAACCCAGAGAACGGGCCAGATCGTATGCAAACGTATTTCGCATAAAAGACTTATCACTGTAGTTGGCTGATAAGATCCAGTCACTTTCGGCGGGCATTCCAAGAATGGAAGTCGCCATATCCTCACCCGCTGCATCCCGGATTTCAAAACCATATGATTTTTTGGGAAATCCGGATGAGCTGCTTCCTCTTTGCTCCACACCGCAGAGCATCCATGGATACTGGCTGCTGTCGCTCACAAAATTGCGGCTGCCATTGGTGTGGTGAATAATCCGGATGCGGGCTGGAATTTTGGGTTCATCGGGGATGAACTGAGCCCGGGTATCGAGTATCACCACCGGCAAATTGGACGATTCAAACCGGTATGGCTTCACCGGCTGGTTCGTGAATGTGATGGAAAAGCCGGTTAAAGAACCCTGTTCTCCCTGATATTGATCGCGGATACGAAGTTTCCAGGTTCCATTGCCGGGCTGGCCGTTATTCATGTGGCCCAGACTTTGAGCCGGACGGAACGATCCCGTAAACGGAGCACCAGCATCATAAAGCAATGGAAGATTTTGTCCACCTAAACAGGTGCTGCTGAAATTGTCGCCATCCCAGCCAATGCCGGAAAACAGACAAACCACCTTCCCGGAAGGCGAAACCAACTGCATCTCAAGTTGGCTCGTATTTGAATGTGTAATGGAAAAACAAACCCGGGCCAGTCCAAAGATGGTATCAATGCTTGCGGGCAGCCCCGTTACAGTCACGTTAAAATCTGTGTAGGTGTTGTTGTCGGGAATGATGCCTGGTTGTCCCCAGAAAGACTGAGCCATGACCGGATTACTCCAAAGCAAAGGAAGGAGTCCAAATAAAATGACAAGTCTCACAAGTATTTTCATGAATGACCAGGTGCACAAACCGACGCTTAGGCAGGAGGTTGATTTGAAGTTGCAATAACCAGAAACTAAATGGAAAATAATTCTGAATTGGTCTTCCTTCTTAATTTAGTCTTTGTACTTTATCCACCCGCCTGTTTTAATACCGGATTTTGTGTTGTACCGGACAATGTAGAGTCCGCATGGAAGGTTGGTTGTGCCAATCCCATTTTCGGTATAGGATTCCGTGCTGATTAACCGTTTGCCGGTGATGTCGTACACCATGCAGGCTCCAGGTTCCTGGTCCCGGATCCAGAATCGGGAGCCACCCGGATTGGGATAAATTCCGTATGGAAGAGGAAGCCTGTCAATTGGGTTTGGGTCCGGATTCGCCGGTTTCGGGAATGGATGGTAGTACATCCGGAACAAGCCCTGAATGGGTTTGTTGTCGACCCCATAAAAGTTACCCCAGACCAAAACCTTGTTGTTGTCCTGAGGAACCACACCGGAGATTTCAGCATTGTAGGAATTGTAAAACAGGGGAGGAGTGAAAAGTGTATCTGTACATAGATTCACATAGGACTGAAGGCCTGCGTTTGTTAAAACTAGTGAAGCGGTTGGTCCCATTGTAAATTCAAATGGACCTGAAATTCCCAAATCAGTTTTCAATGTTCGTCCACTGTCGATGGGGGAGAAGGTACCTGTCGGACTGATTCTGCCATATTGGTAACTACAATTATAAACTCCACCCATTGATGCGAATGTCAGGGTAATATGGCCTGATGGATCAGCACCGAGACTCAGCACTTTTCCGGCGCCTTGAGGAAGAAAGTGAAAGCTGGTGTCGATGGTAAAACTGCTGTCCAGCTTCAGGATCCGATGGATGTAGCCTGATGTCCAGAAGGGGCTTCCGGGGGGATCATTTCCACCTGGTTCGAACCATTTGACGGAAGAAAAGGTCAGGTAATTCTTTTTGTCCCGGCCCTGAAAAAAAGCGGGTTCCACCTCCAGATTCCGACCTGTATCTTCCAAAAACCCGAAGGTTTTCGAAGGGATGCTGAGGTCTTTTTGTCCGTCTCCGTTGAAATGAAGTACCCGAACCGGGTTTTTAACAAAAACACTCAGTTTTCCACCTGGCCGGGGACTCATTCCAAAAATAAAATTCGTGTAAGATGAGTCAGTAGGAAAGTCGATGGTGGAAATAGTTTGCCCGTTTTGATCGAAATGTACAATGCCCGGAAACGATGAATTACTTTTAGTATAGATCGTCCATATTGTGCCATCCTCGTTAAAAACCAGATGTTTGGGAAGGTAGTAGAATGGTTGATTTCCAGTACCATCCTCAAAAAAAGAACAACGGAATGTTGTATCCACTCCGCCATCTGGCATAAGTCGAACCAGGCCCGGGGACGAATGCCCCAGGTACTCTTTAAAATCTCCAGTAATCAGAATGCTCTGATCCGGAAGCGGAAAAACCCCTTTAATGTTCTTTCTCTTTAGATGTTCACCTCTGTGAACCATCAACAATCCTTGTACATTCCAGCGTTTGTATTCAAAACCATCCGGGGTTATTCCAATAACGCAAAAATCACCGGATTGCATTCTCGCCCATCTCAACCCGTCGGAATACATGTTCCAATAGGTGGTGCTGAACAGGCGGCTAATCTGGCCGGTGGAATCGATCCGCATCAGGGAAATGGAATCCTGGCTGACATTCACTTCTTTGTAGAATAAATCGCCATTTGAATCAGCAAAGGAGAGAAACTGATTGCTTTGAACCGGCTTCCAATCGGAAAAGAAAAGGCTTCCGTCCCGTCTCAGGCAATTGATTTTCTGGATTCCATTTTCATATCTTTCCACCCATGTATGGCCATTTGGAAGAGTTTCGAACCATGAAATACCGGTCAGTAAAGAAGGAGTTTCTACCTGCCCGTTTGAGGATATGGTTTTAAGTTGGTTTGAAAAAAGACCCAGGTATTTTCCATTTTCAATGGATTGAATTTTGAATGGTATTTCGGAACAGGTGAAAGAAGAATCCAGAGAGCCATCTAGTCTGTAACGAAGTAAAGCGGCTGGTTTTGTGCCGGAAGCCGTTTGCTTCAGAAAGAAAAAGGAACCTGTTTGGCATAAATAGGACCTGTTCTTATCGTCCCATCGGAGGGGTGAAAAGGTAGAATCAAGCCGACCGTCTGGAAGAAGGCCAATCATATTGCTTTTGCCCAACTGGCCGGTGTACATTATATCACCTATTGCCAGTAACCTGCCATTATCCAATTCAATGAGGTTATTTATATGATAATAATTTTGTGGATCACGGTTTCGGAAATTTGTATCCGGATCGCCATTTGGCAGCAAGCGGACAATTCCCTGACTTCTGAAGCCAGAGTAATGAAAGAAACTTCCTACAACCCAAACCTTCTCATCCAATTTGGAACCCATGGTCCCGATGTAATACGAATCCGGGCCATACCCGATGGGCGATTGAAACGAATAATCAATTGCACCTGAATGCTGGGCAATAGCGATGGTACCCAAAAAATGAAGCAGAAAAATCAACAGAGTTGGTCTCATTGGGAGTGGGTTTCAGAGCAATCTGGCTTGCAATATAATGGTTGCCCTTTCAGAAAAAAGCAATCGGTTGGTCTGTCCGGTAAATGTATTTCTCAGGAGCTTCAACGATAGGGTTTTGCTTCAGATCCAGCAATTGTTTCTATTCAGAATTCAGCTTCGGATCTGGATGTCAGAGATCAAACAAATTTAACATTCGGAATGATTCCGTCTTACATCTTCACCAATTTCCTGACCACGGGTTTGCCGTTCTTATCTGCTTTTACCCAGTAAACCCCGGCATTCAGATGGCTGGTTTTGATGCTCCCGTCCGCAAAACGAATGACCGGATATTCATTCCCCATGGCATCAATTATCTGAATAGTTGACGTCTTCTCAATTCCTGAAATGCGGAACGATTCCTTTGCCGGATTCGGATACAAACTCATGTGCGGCACCGATACCATGCTTTGGGTAGCCACCGGCGCTCCTCCATTGGTCGTGAATAAAATATTGGAATAGTCACCTGCTACCCATCCGTTCAGAATATCGGTGAAACAAACAGAATTGATGGACCGGGCCGTGTTGATGGAGGTATTTGTCCATGAATTGCCGGAATCAATCGTTTTCAGGACGGTACCGTTTGCACCCACAACCCAGCCCGACTGAAACGTAACAAACGAACAACCATACAGATTTTCGGTGGTGTTGCTTTCCAGTTGTTCCCAGGTAGTTCCGCCGTCTGTTGATTTCAGAATGGTGCCATTCAAGCCCACAGAATAACCAATCTGATCTGTAGCGAACCTGATACACATAAGATCCTGTGTGGTACCCGATTGGAGATCAATCCAGGTATTTCCACCGTTGGATGATTTCAGGATCGCACCGTTTTCTCCGGCTACCCAGCCCACGCTTTCATTGATGAAATACACACTGTAAAAGGATTTGGAAACATCCGGATTGTGGTCCGTCCAGGTCGTTCCGCCATCGGTTGTTTTAAATACGGTTCCGTAGCCATCGCTGTCGTTTCCAACAACCCAGCCATGAATAGAGTCGGTGAAATAAACACTGTTAAAATCGTCGCTGGTAAAGGAATTTGGAGGTGTGCTAAAGTCCCAGTTATCGCCTCCATCCCTGGTAACAGCCAGAGTTCGCCTTTCACCGCATACCCAGCCAACGGAATCGTCGAAAAAGTGGCAGCCATACAATTCGTCATTACCGGGGGAAGAATAACTGGTCCAACCAGTACCTGCGTTCACTGTTTTAAGGATGATTCCGTCGCCATCGCCGTTGTCACCTACAGTCCATCCAATCTGGTTGGTTGGAAAATGGATGCAGTTAAGGTTGTATTCCGGATCACCTTCGTCGTTTTCCTGAAATGTCCAGTTGCTGCCTCCGTCTTCTGTTTTTATGATCACACCATATGAGAACGGACTGTCTCCAAAATCGCCTACCGCCCAAAGTACGAGTGGTGACACAACAAAAAGTCGGCTCAGGTTTTCGCCGGTAAAGGTATCGTGGTTTCCCCAGGAAGCTCCTCCGTTGGTGGTTTTGATCAGGGCGCCGTTTCCGCCGGCAATCCAACCATTTTGTGTATCCGTAAACTGAATGGATTGAAGCGATTCAATTGTGCCGGAACTGGCCGTGTCCCAGGAAAGTCCTCCGTTGGTGGTTTTGAGAAGGGTTCCGGCACTTCCGGCAGCACAGCCTTTGGTTGTAGAAGTGAAGTACACAGCATTCAGTTCGGAAGTGGTGCCGGACGTTTGGATTTGCCAGTTGCCACCTCCGTTTGTTGTTTTTATAATGGTGCCATTTGTTCCAACAATATAGCCCAGATTGGCATCCAGGAAAAATAGGCTATGCAGCAATTCGGTCACGCCACTGGTTTGGGCCACCCAGCTATTTCCGCCATTGGTTGTTTTGGAAATGACTCCTCCTGAACCTGCCACCCAACCGGTTTGTTCGTTGAAAAAAAAGAGGCAGTGAAAATCGGCTCCTCCCAGATTGATTGATTCCCAGCTCAGTCCTCCGGTCGTTGACTTCAATACCATCCCGCCTTCACCGCACGTGTAGCCCACCTGGTCGTTTAGGAACTGCACTGCAAAGAGGTTGTTGGCTGATCCGGCTGCTTGTTTTTGCCAGGATGCGCCCCCATCTGTTGTTCGGATGATGAAACCATAATTGCCAACAGCAACAGCCTTTTGGGCCGAAAAAGCATGAATATCGTGCATCGATTCATTTCCTTCCGGTGTGGGATTCTGCCATTTCCAGGAGGAGACCTGGGCGGTAGCTGAATAGGAAAATAGAATAACCAGAAACGCCCGGAACAAAGAAAATGGATTGGATAAGCAAGCTTGTAACATATTTCGCAACGAATAGGAGGCTCAGAAAATGAACAGGCAAATAGCTCATTTTAGTCAGATTCCAAAACAAGCAGAACCAGGGTAGGAGATGAGAGTCCTCACGAAAAAAGGAGATTACCATATTGTTCATCCCGGATCTCATAGCTCTTTCAATCGAAAACCATCGGTAAGCGGGGGACCGGGATGAAGAAATTCAAGTCGGGTGATTTTGGGTTTCAACCAGTGTGAAGTGACCTTCAATCTGTCAGTTGTATATCGTCAACCGGAAATAGGTTCATCCTCCCAGCAAATGGAAACGATATTCCAACCTTTGCTTGTCCTGATATACTGAAACAGCTTATTGCCCTGTCCCTCAAAATAGGATCCATTTAGATATCCTTTCTTCTCGTAACGTGACACCCGTTGGGCTATATGGCCGATCACCATTGTGTTTTCCGATATTTCAAATTCTTCAAATTCGGTAAGAGTCCCGTCTGTGAGTATTTTTTTTCTTGGTTCTATAAAGGTTTCAATATTGAAAACCTCCTCATTTCCATTGCCCTTCTTTACAATGATGGTTTCCGGTAAGCAGATCTCATAAATTTTCCCGAAATAAGGCAAGTGCTGCCTGGTGTTTTTGAACAGGCTGTAAAAAGTTGTGGTGAGCTGATTCAACTGAAGTTTGTCCACCGTATTTGCAAACACCAGAATTTGATCCGTCCCGTTTGAAATCTCATTCTCAAAGTTAAGCCCCAGCTTTTTAAGGATGGTTGTTGAACCTGCGTTTTCGTTTTTTGCAATCGCAAGAACCTCTGAATGCACAGGATTTTGAATCACATCATCCAGAACAGCTTTCAGCGCCTCAAACGCATATTCATCCCGGGTAAATTCAGATAGAAATTCAAATCCAATATCCGGATGATCCAGGAATTCACGTTTGGTAAAGGTGATCATTCCGATAGGCGTTGTTGACTCCTTCAGTTTCACCAGCCAATAATGAAGAACCGTACTATCAACGATTTCACGAACAAATTCCCTGGCGTCCTCAAATGTTTTGATATTCCGGTCTCCATGAACGTCGATCCAGCCTGGCCTGTTAATCAAATCAAGAATAACGTGCTCATCTCCCGGATGCAACGAATTCAGAATAAGGTTTGGTGTCTGATAGCTGCTTTTCATAGTTCTGTCCTTTTGAAATATAGTGACCGGTTTGAATGTGCTCACAGATGGCTGAAAAAACAAAAAGGGGTGAGGATTGACTCATTTTCAGCCCGTCATAGATTCGGGTCATACGGCATGATCATCACGGCTTCAGTATTTTCAAATGACCCGTTTTGCCATGTTCAAATTGCACGGTAAGTTGATAAAGTCCGGGAGAAAGGCCTGACAGATCGGCCATGTTTGAATTGGAAATGGTCAGAACAGGTTTTCCGGTGATGTCCAGCACATGTATCATTTGAATGAACTGATCGGATTGAACCGTGAGGATGTTGGTGGCCGGATTTGGGAAAACATAAAGGAAGCTTTTGGTTTCACCCCTAACAGACGACGCCAGAACCGGAATGCAGGCACTGGTTTGCGAGCAGCCGTTCTCCGTTATCTGAACCGCATAACTTCCCGGGCCTGGTGCCACAAACCTTTTCCCGGTTGCATTGGCAATGGGTTGATTGGCATTGTTGCAATCGATCCATTGGTAGCTGGCATTGGCAACCGCCGTCAAGGTATCGTTGCTCTGCGTTACAACGGAAGACGATACCAGACATTGACCCTCATAGATGCGTACTTGCCCTTCTTTGTTGCTAAACGGGTTCACCGGTCCGGTACCCTGAATGGCACCTATCGCCAGGATCGATCCATTGTCGCTCAAGGCGACACTATGCCCGGAATATACGCTTACACCATCCCCTGTAATGGAGTCACCATTCTGAACCCAACTGTTTCCGTTCCAATCGAAAATTCGCACAAGTCCGGATGCCGGTAATGCGGTGTTGAAGCTTTTATATCCAATCGCCATTCGGTTTCCGTTTCCTGCAAGGCTGACGGAATAACCACATTGGTCGAAAAAGTTCACTCCCCGAATTCTCGCTCCCCGTTGCACCCAGTTGCTGCCGATCCAGTCATAAACGATCGTCTCACCTATTTCGTATGTGGTGTTGTTCGGGTTCGAATCCCAGCCTTTGCTGCCAACCGCAATAGTGTTGCCATTGTTGCTTATGCTCACGTCAAAACCGAATTGATCGTAGTTGTTAACCCCGTTTAACATCTGGCCCCGCTGAACCCAACTGGTTCCGTTGAAGTCATACACCACAACCCGACCCTTTTCGGTGTTCGTTTTGTATGCGCCTACGACGATGGTATTGCCCTCGTCATCAATATCAACCGAACCACCCGCATACGTTCCGGGTACAACCAACGGATTGCCACTCAAATGACCTGTGCCGTTGGCCGGATCTATGTCGAATGCCCATATTTTATTGGCAAGAGGTGAACCCATTACAGCAACCGTTCCACTGCCATTCATGCTGACAGAATGCCCGGCCCGTTGTGGACTTTCACTCGTGAAGATGCTTAGGTCATTCCCTCTCCGAACCCAGTTGTTGGAAATGTTTAGGTCGTACACCTGCATTTTATTTTGCCCCGGTGTGCCAATGGCGATGGTGTTTCCGTTGTCTGTTATGCTCACATCATAGCCCGATTCTACGTTGGCTGCCGTTCCGTTTATTTCAGGACCAAGCAATACCCAATTCCATGAATTGGAACCCGTATTGTACGTGTAACGGTAAACTCTCGCCTGGCCCTGTTTGCCCAGGTTGGTGAACCCGCCGTTGTTGCCAATGGCACCGACAATCATCGTTTTCCCATCTCCGGAAAGATCTACAGACCAGCCGAAAAGGTCGTCGGTGCCTTCGCCGATCAGTTCCTTATCAAGTTCAAAGGTTGCCTGAGCCGAAACAGCATTCACGCTCAAGAGAATCGCCAATATTGGAAGTGCTAAAACGAACTGTTTAAGTGCCACAGTTAGAATAATTTAATGCGAAACATAGGAAATATTTTGATCACAAAGGGAATATTGTCTTTAAGCACCTGTCTGTAGAATGGACCTTGCGTTCACCGGACAAGATCCAAATAGTAGGGATTTCTGGTCTTCGGCTTGAAGATAAGTACATGGAACAGGGGGAATTTCAATGCGATACAAGATTATGTTGAGTTGGTCTTCTCCCTTTCATTCAGCGCCAGGTTTTTTGGCTTCAGGATAATGATGGTCAATATTCCCCAGACGGTTATTAGAAAACCCATGTAATTCACAATCGTTTTGTCGGCAAAGTCTGCTGTGAAAGCAATGTCAATGGTTGAATGAAAAACCGCACAGATTAGAATGCTTGCCCTGGATGAGTTGTAAAGCCAGGTCAACAATATACTTCCGGTCAGAAGGCTGAACGTCCAGCCAAGAATTCCGGCAAAGTCCATTGCCGTGTAACCTGGTCGGTAAAAGAACAGTGGCCAGTGCCAAAAAGCCCAGAAAAAGGTCAAAAGAACACTTGATGTCAGGGCGTTATACCTTTCCTGAAATCGTGGCAAGGCAAAACCACGCCAACCAACTTCTTCGCCAAAGCCGAAGAATATGAGGTTGTACATGAAAAATGTCAAAATGTTGAATTGAGGGAACTCTCTGCAGGAAAGAAGTCCCGATAGATGGATGGGTGATTTCTCAATGAAGTGGTTTATAATGCTTGCTATCACGGCAAGCAGGAAAGGACTTAAAAAGGCTATAGCCAGATAGGAGAGTGGTCTTATCTGCAGGCACTTCGAAGTTAATTGTTTAACTCCCATGTCTTTATCATACATCCATGTCGTGATGAACGAAGCGATGAAAGGTCCAAGCCCACCAAGTGCGTGATGAAATGGCAAAGTCGGCAGGTTTTCCAACCCAATTATGTGTCCATACAAGGGGAGCCAGATGGTCCAGCTTACGAAATAGGAAAGGCTGAAAAATGTGATAAGTTGCCTCATTCTTTCAAATCGGTATCGCCATTATTAATTGATTTTAAAGGATCTGATTTTAGCGTTCGGACAGAAAATCAAAGCACAAAAGCTGCTGCTCTTGTTACGAATGTTCAATTGAAATACCGCCGTTGAGTTTTGCACTTCAGCCCGTCAGACTCACAACCCCCGTTGAAGGCCGTGCTTTATTTGGACAATTTTCATCACTTACTTTTCAATGTTTTCCGCTTTATCCACTGAACTGAAATGTCAAATGGGGTGGTGTCTTTGTCAAATGCGGTATTGTGGCCCAACGATGAAAATAACGAATACTCAAATGGTTTACCCTGACCTTTCATTTTGTTTAACTGCTCCATACATAAGGACACAGGAACTTGAATGTCTTTCTCCCCAAAAAGCCAGAGTCCGGGAATAGAAAGAGTGCTCAGAGACTTTTTGGGGTCAGTGGGAGCAAACGGATATTTATCCGGGTCATTTTTCGTGTGATCAATAGCATCTGCAACCGTATGAGTTTCCCAGAATTGATGATTTCCGTTGGTGTAAAACTGAAACCGCAGTTGTTCCAATGTTGTGATGGTAGGGCAACTAAACAGAACCATAAATTGAATCAGTAGGTTTTTGCTTGCCGCAATGGGAATAATCCAACCTGCCTGACTGAAGCCAATCAATCCAATTGGTGTATCCTTTGCTTTCAAGGATGTCCGCAATGTATGTACTGCTGCATTCGCATCCTGCGCCAGTAATTCAAGATTTGAAGGGTCGATGTTATTCGTTCCAACAGACGGTCCAACATACACACCGCCTGATTCTCCAACTCCACGTTTGTCATAGGTCAAAACAGCAATGCCTTCTTTTGCAAGACGTTGTGCGAACTCCATTTCTCTTTTTACCGGGTCTGAACCGTGAACAATGACAACTGCTGCATATGGTTTGTTTGGTGTTAATACAGAGCCGGCGAGAGTTACACCCTGGCTTTCGAACTTTACATCTACAACCGTAAAATCGACAGATTGAGAAAATGCCAATTCAGATAGTGTCATCAAAATGATCCAAAGGAATATGGCAGAGAATTTGGAATACTTCATGTTTGGCTAAGTTAGAATTATTCGTTTGGATGGACTGTACTGCAGGGTTGCAAGGAATAAGACACGCTCAACTATTTTTTGTTATGCATCATGCCTTAAACAAAGGAACAAATTTTCGCTAATGTTTTGTTGGACGAGGGCCTGGCATTTTCAAGGGAATGGATTGGCGAGCCGGGAAGTTTTGTGAGGTTAAGAGCAGCTGGTGGTGCGGACAACCAGGAATGAGTGAAGAGGATGCCTGGAGTTTTTAAAAACCCACTTGTATAAACCCGAATTTTGAATCTCACTTATCAATAGAGTTACCACAGCTCTCTATGGATTTAGTTGAATATTAAGGACTCCTTGCCTTCGGCTTGGAATGCCGGCCCGGTTCTGGAATAAGTGGTTATATCTTTCAGGATTTTGACAACAAATTACGGTCATTGTTTTGTAGAAGCCGAATTGAGATTTGTCCAAATACATATCTACCAGGTCATAGTCCATTGTTGGGCCTAGACTTCGGTCTACATCCGTGCGTTCGCGAAACGTAGTTTCGCTGGTTTTACAGCGTATTCGCGAATTTAAAATTCGCCATCGCCATGATGTATTCAAAGACTACACCAAAAGCCCTGCGGAACTCTACGCACAAGTGTCTAAACGGACGGTATCGTGTTGGATCGAATCGCTT
>ERZ795056.3657-NODE-3657-length-16354-cov-7.661513_pt1 | contig 16354 bp, 9 predicted proteins | sample MGYA00375140_ERZ795056 | MGnify/ENA primary metagenome ERZ795056 (study PRJEB30185, sample SAMN05720227) | activated sludge metagenome | isolation source: Anaerobic digester | place: USA | collected 2015-03-09 ... | reverse complement strand
CATTCAAAGGAGCTCCTCCAATTTTTTTATGAGAAGGAAAAACATCCCATAAAACCTCACCAAAGCAAACTGCTTTAAAATTATTTTTTTTATCCATCTTCGTAAATTTAAACAATTAAAGGGCAAGAAATACTCACCCTTTAAAATTACTAACTCAACCAAACTATTTATTAAACACATTATTAAAACTCGAAATCCCGTTATTAAAAATACTATTATCTATATTTATAATATTTTTTATCGTAATAAACGAACTCTATTTATTATGAACTGTTAAAGTTTCACTTAAGTCTTCTAAAGAGATTCCTTTAGTCTCTGGCATCATAAAATGTACAAATAAAAGTTGTAAAATCATCATAGCTGCAAAGAAAAGAAAAACAACTCCTGCTCCTATAGTGGAAAACAAGAATGGAACTAAAGAAGGTATAATTGCCGCAAATACCCAATGAGTAGAACTACCAAATGATTGACCCGATGCTCGTAAGTGATTAGGGAATATTTCGGATATAAAGACCCAAATAACAGCTCCCTGACCAATTGCATGAGAAGCAATAAATATAAATAAGAAAGCCGGCACGGCGATACCTTGCCAATTATAAAAAAAGGCTGCTGCCACTAGACTTAAAGAGATGATATACCCAAAAGAACCAATATACATCAATGTTTTTCTACCCAATCTGTCAATAAGTGTAACACCAACTAAGGTGAAGATAAGATTGGTAATGCCTATACCAATGCTACTTAAAAGAGCAGTGCTTTCTCCTAAACCAGCTTCTTGAAAAATTCTCGGAGCATAATATAAAAATGCATTAATACCCGATAATTGATTAAATAGTGCGATTAAAAAAGCAAGTATCAATGGAAGTCTATATTTTTTTATAAAAATGGTTTCACTCTTATCGGCTTGATTATCATTTGCAGTAATATCAACTAACATTTTATCTACATTTTCATCTGGATTTATAATTTTTAAAATTGCTTTAGCCTCCTCATTTCTGGATTTTGAAACCAACCATCTGGGACTTTCTGGTATTGTAAACACTAATAGAGTATATATTACTGCTGGAAAAGTTTGGACTCCCATCATCCATCTCCATGAATTTTCGCCCAATCCATTCAAAAAATAATTGAACAAAAAGGCCATTAAAATTCCAAAAACAATATTAAACTGATAAAGAGCAACTAGTCTTCCTCTATCTTTAGCAGGTGCTATTTCAGAGATATAGGCTGGCGCAGCAATAGTTGATGCTCCAATCCCTAATCCACCCAAAAATCTAAAAACAGCAAATGTTATAGGATCATTGGCAAATGCAGAACCTAATGCTGAAGCTGTAAAAAGCACTCCAATTAATATTAGCGTCATTTTACGCCCTAGCTTATTGGTGGGTATTCCCCCAAATATAGCTCCAATAACAGTTCCCCATAAAGCCATTCCCATAACTATTGACCCATGAAACGCATCCGAAGAACTCCATAATTCTTGTAATTTTTTATCAGCTCCCGAAATTACAACCGTATCATATCCAAATAAGAATCCAGCTAATGCAGCGGTTATAGACCATAGCAATATTTTATTTTTCATTTATTCTTTTTATTAAATTATTTACATTGACAAAATCCATCAATAAATTGTATTAAAACTCATGTTTAACTATTCCCAGATACTTGACAACTTTGTAATTTGACCTTCGGTTAATTCAACTTCACCATTTTCTGTAAACAGACTAACAATGGAATATTCTTCTGATGGAAAAAATTGATCGGTCATTACAATTAATCCGTCTTTTGCAAATAGCTCAATTGAAGATTTATCTATAATCAAACGCATATCTAAGGTATCATCCATGTTTATATAAGGAGCATAGTTTATCTGCGCGAATTCTTTAGCTGGACTATCCCATCCATTCTTAGTTTTGTCTATATAAAAGACTTTATTTAGATTATCATAACCAATAACTACTTTTTCATTTTTTTTATTTGAAAGTATAATTCCAAATCGTTCAGCAAAATTTATTTTAGTATTGTCTTTTGTATTAAAATGTAGCACTATTTCAATAGGTAATTCTTGCTTTTCTGTGATTGTAACTTCATTACTTAAAAGAGTTTTATCTATCTTTTTTTCTTTTCCTTTTAATTTATCAAACTCTTCAACAGGATGAGATTTAAGTAAATATTCATGGTGGCTTTCTATTAATTCTAATGATCTTGGTAATGTTGCTGCACCCCTCCAATTCTTTGAAGGTGTCAAGCCGGCATATTGCCAATTACTCATCCAACCTAAAAAAAGTCTTCTGCCATCTTTTTCGGGTACGTCAGACCATGTTACGCCTGCATAATTATCTTTTCCATAATCTATCCATTTTGTTTTTTCTCCGTCATTCTTAAATTTATGTCCATCAAAATCTCCAACAAAATATTGAGTTCCTGAGCCTCCATTTGGCGCACCAGGATTGATACTGACAAGCATAACCCATTTTGTTTTATTAGTGCCTTTAATCTTCATAGGAAACAAGTCTGGACATTCCCAAACTCCTTTATGAGCCCCTACGTTTTTTCCAAATTCACTTTCAAAATCCCAATTTAAAAGATTATTAGAAGAATATATATTTACGTGATCTACAACAGCTAAAATCATAAACCATTTTTGATTGATTTCACTCCAAATTACTTTTGGATCTCTAAAATCTCTTATCCCTGGATTTGCTATAATTGGATTCTTAGCATATTTAGTCCAAGTTCTACCTTTGTCTAAACTATAAGCAAGTCCTTGTGTTTGAAAATCATCCTTACCAAGTTTTTCTCTTTCTGAATTATGATACGTAAATACGGCGATCATAGGAGGAATACCGTCTTTACCAAGTCCTGATTTATTTTTCCAGTCAATAATTGCAGAACCTGAGAATATATATCCCAATTTGTCTGGATAAAGTGCTATTGGCAAATGTTCCCAATGCATTAAATCTTTGCTTACTGCGTGTCCCCAATGCATAGGTCCCCAATTAATATCTTCAGGATAATACTGATAGAATAAATGATACTCTCCCTCATAATAAACCATTCCATTCGGGTCATTCATCCATTTACTTTCTGGAGAAAAGTGCAATTGAGGCCGATATTTTTCATTTACTAACTTGGTATTTATTTTTTCTGAACAACCAATAATATTGAATATTATTATTAAGGCAATGAGATGACATCTATTTTTCATGTTTTTTATCTGATTATTGATTTTTTTAAAGGCGATATTGTAATGCTTTTTAAATATTTGTTTTCAGCACTGGAAATAATTTTCAGATATGAATATTGGAATTTTGGAAAAAATAAAGAGGTGATCGTTTGCTCCCCATTATTTATAAAGACTTCAATAGAAGATTTGTCTACCAATATTTTTACAGGAAGGGCAGTGCTTTTTGGATTGTAGGGACAGCGAAGAGGTTTGCTAAATAAGTTGCTGAAATCAACAATTCCAGATTTTCCTCTGTTTAAAATAAATTCTCCTGTGCTTTTTTGGTAACTAAGCGATAATTTTTCAAGGGAATTACCAATAGAAAATTCAAATTGATTGGCTATCGAAAGATCTATTTCAAAGTCTACCATATAACTTCCTGAGGCAATAGTTCCATTGTTTTCAAGACTGAAGTCTTTTTGAGCTACAGCTGAAGAACTTGACAATTGTGTTCCTTTTAGATTATTTATTTCTTTTACAGGAGGAAAATAAAGGGTGTGTTTTCCATTAGCTTCAACTAATTTAATTTCTCTTGGAACAGTCATTTCACCTCTCCAGCCATCAGTTGGAGTTGAATTTGCATAGACCCAATTACTCATCCAGCCTAAAAAGATTCTTCTCCCATCAACGCTTGGAATATCGCTCCAAGTAACCCCTGCATAATTATCCGTACCTAAATCAGCCCAAAGAACTTCTGTTTGACTAGAAACAAACTCTTTTCCATTAAAATCTCCAATGAAATATTGAGTTGAACTACCTCCGTTTGGTCCAGCGGACTCTCCTCCTCCGATACTCACAATCATTACCCATTTTTCTACCCCATTTTGATCTTTCATTGGAAATAAATCAGGGCATTCCCAAACACCTCGATGGTCTCCCTGATTTTGTCCAAAATCACTTTCAAAAGTCCATTCTTTTAAATTTGGTGAGGAATAAATCTTAATCTTATCAAGTGCAGCCAACACCATAACCCATTTTTGGGTTTTACTATTCCAAATGACCTTTGGATCTCTAAAATCATTAATTCCTGGATTCTTTATCACTGGATTTTGATCATATTTTATCCAGTTTTGTCCTTTATCAGTGCTATAAGCTAAACTTTGAACTTGTTTCCCGGTAATATTTTGATGATGTGTAAAAATAGCAACCAAAGGATCGTTAGCATTATTCTTAAATCCAGCGGTATTGTTTTTATCGACAACTGCTGAACCTGAAAAAATATACCCCAAATCATCTGGATACAGTTTGATCCCTTTGTCTTCCCAAGTAAAAAGATCACTACTTACTGCATGAGCCCAATGCATAGGTCCCCAAGTAGTTCCGTTTGGATAATATTGATAAAACAAGTGATATTGCCCATCAAAATAGACCATTCCATTTGGATCATTCATCCAGTTTTTTGCTGGAGAATAATGATAAAATGGTCTATAACTATGTGCTTTCATTACTTGTTGTCCATTATCTGTAGATTCTTCTCCTTTACTACAAGAAATTAAGGTGATAAATAAAAAACAAAGCGTTGCTATATTTAATTTCATAATTTAGATTTTAAGTTAACGCTGGGATTGAATAATCCCAGCGTTTATTTGAGTATCACTTAATTTTTTAATGACAAATAATCAATTGAATTTTTTGTGATTTTATTAATATTAGATTGATAAATATTAACACCATTTGGATTAATCGTTCCTTGTTTATTTTGATTAAATTCAAAACCACCAATTCCCATATAAATAGCTTTACCTTTATAAATTGGAGTTGGTTTTAATTCCATTATTCCTACCATCCAATAATCTCTAATTCCTCCCCAAACACCTAACCATTCGGCATTATGTCTTGTGGTAAACTCCACATAGGCAGCCTCGTTATTATTTGGTCCTAGTCCTAGAGAACCAGGAATGTTTTCAAGTACATAGTTATGATCTTCTCTCCATCCTGGACCAATAACTGGAACCCAATTATATCCATCACTATCTTGGTTAAATGAAATTCCTTTGTAAATTGGGTGAGTTGTTACATTATGTGACCCAACATTGGCTCCAATTGCCCACGTATCACCATTCTCAAAACCGGCACCATCACCTATTACTCTTCCGTATGGTGAATTTTCCATTCTTCCTAAATCCCAAAAATAGGCACAGGCATGACTATTGAATAATAGATTTCTTCCTCCTTTGTAATAACTCTTAATCGCCTCTAAAACTGTAGGATCTGTAGCGATTTGAGGAAGATTTCGACCTTCGTCAAAATACCACCACAATAAACGATACTTGGTAAGATTAACAGAACCGTTTTTAATAGCGTCAAAACTTACATATTCAGCATTATCATAAGTTTTAAAAAACCAATCTGCCGCCGCTTTTTCATCATCCCCAGTTATACCATTTACGTTTGGAGCCGTTCCTAAGAAGGCAATGTAAAATTGTTCGGTTACACTTATGGTGTATTTAGTATAGATAGCTCCATTTACAACAGTAAACTCAATGGGAACACTAAAATTCATATTAGCTGTAATTGCTGGAGAAATTACAGCTCCCTCTGGCAACACTATTACTGGACTCAATTTTGTAATATCTGTTCCGTCGGGAACAACTACTTTTATTGTTTTAGTTTTTTCATTTATAATACCTTCCGAAGTTCCAACTGAAAATTTAGAAATAGTTACTTGTCCATCAAGGTCTAAATTAGATACATAATCATCCTGACACGAATAATTAAGAACCAAAAGTAATGTTATAGCTAAAACATTAATTATATATTTTTTCATCTTTACTTTTTTTATAGTTATAAATTACCAACCGTTATTTTGTTTGTATAATCCATTACTGAAATTAATTTGATTTTGAGGTATTGGAAAATATTCATGTTTGCCTTTTGTGAATTTTCCAGATTTTATGTATTCTCTTTTTGAAGATTCCTGTACAAAATAATTGTTAATATATTCCGCAGCAACTCCCCATCGAACCAAATCAAAGAATCTAATCCCTTCCATAGCAAATTCTAAACGTCTTTCCCATTGTAAAGCTTTGATGGCAAAATCTTTGTTCCAAGTACAATTTACCCCAGATTTGTATATATCCATTCTATAATTAGATACCGCGTTACCTGCATTATCCTTCAACATTCCTTTACTGTCAATAGCCCTTTGTCTAATTTGATTAATAATAGTAAGTGCTTCATTTTCTCTATTCAATTGAATTAAGGCTTCTGCTTTCCATAATAGTACATCTGCATAACGAATAATGTCAGTATTTTTTGAACTGGCCATAAAAGGAGGTACTTTTTCAAAACAAGCACATTTATAATGTTGATTTTCTTTTAAAGATGAAAAATGCCCATATATATCTGTTGCTCTAGCCCAACTTTTTTGATAAATGAATCCAGCATCATATTTCCAAGGATGTCCTGGAATAGCTACAGTATGATCCAATCTAACATCAAAACTAGTGCTTGAATTAAAGTCAGCGGTTTCCTTAACATCTGAGTTATTAAACGTTGAAAATTGAGGCACACCATTTACATCCGTTTTAAATGAATTAACAAGGTTTTGAGATGGGATATGAAACCAACAACAGCCGTATTCTGGATTCATTGGATAGTTTAATGCATTACCCCAGTCTAGTCTTCCTTTTGAAGTACCATCATTAACAGATCTTTGTATCGCAAATACTGACTCTTTTCCTGTCTCGTCAAATGGTTGCAAAAAGTTTTGCCCAAAATCTGAAAACAATGCATATTTACCAGAACCTATAACTTCATCAACTAAAGAAACTACTTCTTGTAGTTTTGTATTATCAATAGTAGTTACTGCATTAGCATCATTTTGTTTGTATGCCTGATATAATTTTACTTTAGCTAAATAAGCTTTAGCCGCAAATTTATTAGGTCTTCCTTTATCTGCCTGCGAAGTAGGCAAATTGTCAGCTGCAAATTTAAATTCAGCCGCTATTTTATCCCATAATTCTTGATCCGAAAAAGCTACATTAGAAACTTTGTTATATTGATCATTAGCGATTGTTTCATCAATCCATGGGATAAATTTAAATAGGGTTTTCAACACAAAATAATGATGTGCTCTTATAAATCTTAATTCTGCTTGTCTTTCAACCTTTTTTGAATATGATTCCACAGGTAATTGATCTATTACTTTTAAAGCAGAATTAGCCCTTCCTATTCCTACATAAAGGCGGTACCATTTTTGATCTATTAAACCATTATTAGTAGTGTTAAAATCAAATAATTCCATAGCATTAAACTCACCAATATCTCCTGTTCCTCCACCTCCTTTATAAGCATCACCACTTGTTATATCGGCATAAGGCCATAATGAATTTGGCGCTGTATAATGATCATTACCTAATTCCGAATAAGCAGATATAACTAAAGCTTCTGCACTTTCTGGTGATACTAATTGATCCTCGCTAATAATACTTTTTGGTGTCATTTCGAGAAATTCATCTGAGCATGAATATTGAAGCCCTATCACTGCCAATACTATAAATACTGATATTTTACTTTTAAATGTTTTCATAATTTTTTTTCTAAAATGTTAAATTTGCTCCAATTGTGTAACTGGCGGGGATAGGATATGCAAATCCAGGAGATTCAGGGTCAACTCCCGTGAATTGATTATTCCCTTTATTGTCTTTTATAGTCCATAAATTTTCTCCCTGAACATAAAACCTTACTGATGACAACTTCAAAGATTTTATTAAATCTTCTGGAAGAGTATATCCAAATCTTAGGTTTCTTAATTTTAAGTAAGAACCATTTTCAATAAAATATGATGAATATCTTCCCTCATTATTAGTATCAGTCAAGGTAACAGCAGGAATAGTAGAGTTTGGATTTTCAGGTGACCAAGCATTGAGTGTTCTAGATCCATAATTACCTCCCGGCCAAATAGAAGAAAAATCGGTTAAGTGCTTGTATTCATTATAAACATCTACTCCTTTAACACCTTGAAAGAATATGTTCAAATCAAACCCTTTGTATGTAAAAGTTGAATTGAAACCTAATTCATAGTCAGGATTTGCATCCCCTATCCAAGTTCTGTCCAAATCATTGATTTGTCCATCTGGTATATTAACATATTTCCCATTTTCGTCAAGTCCACCAATATCTTTATATCGAATTCTTCCAATACCTTTTCCATTTTGTATTGCATGATTATCAACTTCATCCTGTGATTTGAAAATACCATCAGCAACAAAACCAAACTGTGCAAGATCTGAATGACCTAATATGCTTTTTCCATTGGCAGGATCTCCTGGGTATCCAGTTAAAACTGATTCTGGCAAAGAAGTTATTTTTCTTTTAAATGTTGAAATATTAGCAGAAATATCAATTCCTAAACCATTAGATAATTTTTTATTATATCCTAAAACAAATTCCCATCCTTCATTCATAAGAGTTGCACCATTTAAATATTGATTTCCTCCTTCACCAACAACTGCTAAATAAGGTGGTTCTATTAATATATCTTTTGTTTCTTTATTGAAATAATCATAGCTCCCGTATAATGATTGATCTAAAAATCCAAAATCGATTCCAATGTTTATTTGAGAAGCTTCTTCCCATTTTAATGATGAATTCGCTTGACGAACCCTTCTGTATCCAGAAGGAAGTGCTCCTGAGTCAGCTCCTGAAATGCTATAAGCTGTACCTGAATCAAAATTCCATGTTGGATCAGAACCATAATCAGTTCTGTAAATAGAATAAATGGCTTCATTATTAATTTCTTGGTTTCCAGTTAAACCCCATCCTGCTCTAAGCTTTAGATTGGAGATTGTTGGTAATGATTTTTTAAAAAAGTCTTCTTCGGATAATCTATATCCTAATGAAAATGCAGGAAACGTTCCATATAAATTATCTCTTCCGAAACGAGAGGAGCCATCTCTACGAACTGTTGCAGTTGCCAAATATTTGTTATTATAAGAATAATTTATTTTTCCAAAATAAGAAAAAAGAGAGTTTCCAGCACCACTACCACCGTTTAAAATTGATTCAGTCCCTGAATCTAAAAACATATATGTTGGGCTTTGAATTACATAACCTTCTCGACTGCCATAAAAAGATTCATATTCTGCTTTAATAGCCTCAGTACCAGCAACAGCATCAAAATTATGCTTCCCTTTCTCAAATTTATAATTAAGAGTATTTGTCCAATTCCAAGACAAATTATGCCATTGTGAAGTGGTAACACGATTAATATCACTCACCAAGAAACCTGATACATATTTATAATCTAATTTTCTAAAATAGTTTTCAGTATAATCTATACCAAAATTAGTTTTAAATTTTAAACCTTTAATTATTTCTAAATCAGCAAAAACATTTCCAAATACTCTAACCTTTTTAGATTGATTTTGTTTATTTTGCTCAATCAATCTAAGAGGATTATGCCTGTCAGTCATTCCTGGAGCAGGACCTCCCCAACCTCCGTCTTCTGAATAAACAGGAACTACTGGCTGTTGAACCAATGATAAGTACATAACATCCCCAACAGGAATCTCAGCGTTTTTCGTAAACGAAGTTGTTAAATTCTCTCCTACTTTTAATTTACCATCTAGAAAATTATAATCATTATTTAGACGAACTGTAATTCTTTTAGAATTTGTTTCTTTTATAATACCCTCATGATTAAAATAATTCATTGAGAACATAGAATTCCCTCTTTCATTACCATTTGAGAAAGCTAGATTATATGACTGTATAAGAGACTGTTGTGAAACAACATCAAACCATTTGGTATCAGCTGGACGCATTGTTTGCGCATCATCAATAAATTCTGGAAGTAATATATTATCTAAGATTGCTTTACCATTTTCATCTCTATGCCATTGATAATTGTAAACTTGTGATGAAGGAGTTCTTCCATCATTTATCGCAGCTTGCCAGTTTACCTTACCCCTATCATAAGTATTTAGGACATCAAGTTCTGTAGTAAAATTTTGTGCAGTTAAATAACTCGAAAACTCGATATTACTCTTCCCTTTTCTCCCCTTTTTAGTAGTTATTAATATAACCCCATTACTCGCTCTTGCACCATAAATACTTGAAGAAGATGCATCTTTCAGCACTTGCATTGATTCAATATCATTAGGGTTTAATAATTCAATGCCACCTGTAGTAGGAGTGCCATCTATCACATACAAGGGGTCATTATAGCCAGACGCTAGAGAACTACCTCCTCTTATCCTAACTGTTGAATATCCTCCTGGATTCCCATCAGTTTTAATATAAACACCAGCAACTAATCCTTGAAGTGATTTCATAACATTTCCAGAAGTGGCATTTTTCAGGTTGTCTATATCAACTACTGCAACAGCTCCCGTTAAATCTGCTTTCTTTTGTGTTTGGTAACCTGTAACGATAACTTCGTTTAATCCGATAGCAGATTCTTTAAGTACAACATCAATTGTTTTTTGACCATTAACACCAACTTCTTGGTTTGACATGCCAATAAAACTAAAAACCAAGATTGCATTGGGATTTACAGAAATAGTATAGTTTCCATCAAAATCTGTGTTAGTCCCATTCTTAGTACCTTTTTCAATGATTGATACACCAGGCAATGACATTCCTGTGTCTGCTTTAACAACTCCACTAACTTTTATTTGTTGCGCAGAGACCATCATTGAAAATAAACTTACCAGCAATGCTAAATTCAGGCGGGTGCGTTTTTTCAATAAACTTGTTTTTTTCATAATTTTTAATTTGGTTAATAGTTAATTTGATTTTGTCAAACTTACATTTAAACAGAAAAAGTAAATATGAAATTTGTTTCAAATGTTTAATTTTAAAAGAAAAGAAAAGAAAACACACTTAAAATCAAGAATATCAGAGTATTATGTTGCATTACAGGTTTGATAAATTAGAGAAATGTTACATTATTTAAAATATTGATACATTTTTAATTCATAATACCCCATTAATTTATCTATAAAAAAACACATTTTTTAAATTAAGTGCGAATAAATTATTAAATTATCAAAAATAAATTTTGTTTTAAGTAACAAAGTAGAGTCAATTAATAATAGTTGTCATTATTAATTTAAAGAAAAACTATAATATATTTGAGAATATTTATACTTGATATTAGTATAAAGAAGATAAATTTTGGGATTTAAAAAAAGTGAAAATTAGTTTTAAGTAATGAAAATGTAAAATTGATATAATACATTATTTTTTACAAAAAAAGAGCTTTAACTAAATTATATTTGGGCTCTAAAATCTTTAGGTGATATTCCATATTTATTCTTAAAGACATTGGAAAAATAATATAGTGAAGAAAAACCTACGGCATAAGCTATTTCTGATATGTTTTGTTTTGATTTTAATAAAAGTTCTTTGGATTTTTCTAAGCGTATGTTATTAACATGCTCACTAACACCAATTCCTAATATAGCTTTAACTTTCCGATACAATTGAACTCGTGAGATAGTTAAACTTCGTGCAAGATCTTCAACAGTATAATCCGAATTATGGAGATTATGTTCTATCAGTTCATTTAACTTTCTTAAAAAATCCTGCTCAGAAATACCAAACCCTACCTCATCATTTTTTACAATACTTACAATGTTATTAGAATAATAAAAACGTAATTTTTCTCTATTGAAAAGCAATGTCTTAATAGACTGTTTCAAAACTTTTAAATCAAATGGTTTTGTTAAAAAAACATCTGCACCATAATCAAGAGCTTTAATATAAGATTCCTGATCGTCTAATGCGGTTAATATAATTATAGGAATATGGGAAGTTCTCAAATCTTTTTTAATTGTCTCCGAAATTTGAAACCCATTTTTATTTGGTAAATTCAAATCACAAATAATAATATCCGGTATAATTTCCAGAATACGTTCAATAGCATTTGTACCATCTGAAGTATAAACCAAATAGTCTAAAGAAAGTTTATGAGATACAAAATCTAAAAGTTCTTCATTATCCTCAATATAAAGGACAATGTATTTATCTTCATTATTTTTCTCCTCTTTATTTTGAATAATCTCCAAATCTAAATAATCAGTTTCATGTACCAACTCTAAAACTGGTTCATTTAATATCGATTTTTCCTCCAAATGCTCTTTTCCTAATGGAAGTGTAATTATAAATTCAGTTCCGCTTTTTGAATTAATTTCTATTCTTCCGTGATGTAATTCAATAAAGTTTTTTGACAAATGAAGTCCGATTCCCGAACTATTTCTATAATTATTTGATCCGTGATAAAAGGCACTAAAAACCTCTTGAATCTCATTTTCAGGAATTCCTATTCCTGAATCTTTAAAACAAATTTTAACACTATTTTTAATTCTGTCTTCATTTATTGAAATAGATATTTTGCCATTTGTTGGAGTAAATTTGAATGCATTAGACAATAAATTAAAATAGACCTTATCCATTAAATTTCTATCTAAATATACTTCCAGTTCCTCATTATTAGTAACTAAAGAGAAGTCAATATTTCTTTTCTTTGCTTCTCTATTAAAATCATTAATAATACTCTTTGAGAATTCAAATAAATTTGTTTTGGAGGCTCTTAGTATAAATTTTTTATCCTCTGCTTTGCGGTAATCTAACAACTGATTGATTAACCTTAGTAATCTTCTGGAATTATTATACATCAGATTAAGTTCTTTGTTAACTGATATTCCCTTACTCTTTAATTCAGAACCAAGTGATTCTACTGAACCCAATATTAAGGTTAAGGGTGTTTTGAATTCATGAGATAAACCCATAAAAAAATTAAGCCTTGCCTCATTACTCATCCTTATTTCTTCAGCATGTTTTTCGATTTCATTTCTTTGACTAATAATCTTTGTATTCGTTTTTTCAAGTTCTTTCTTTTTTCTACTTATCGTTACACGTGAATATATACTATAGACAGCCAAAGAAAATAACAATATACTTAAAGCAATTGAAATTTTTAAAAGATTGCGTTGGCTACTATATTTTTCTTCCTGATCTCTAATGTAATTTTGTTGTTTTTCAATATCTGATTGTTGTAACGATATTTTGTCAAACTGACTACTCATTATTTCCCCATTGAGAGAATCTATTAACGTAGTATTAAGCTTGTTGTTTTTAGAAACTATTTCTTTGTTGGCTATTCTTAATGCTAGCTTAATTGCTTCAGCACCTCCTGTAGGATATAATACGGTACCTGCTAAAACGCCTTCCTTGACAAGTTGCAAACCTCCATTTGGACCGTTAAGTCCATCAACTCCTATAAATCTAATATGATTATTTGGCTTTTTCTTTTTAGCAATTTTCCATGCATTATATGCTATAATGTCATTAAAAGCAAATACATAATCAATATTAGGTAAACTATCTAAAATTTTGACATACATACTGTTTGGAGAATTAAAATCATCATTGTCAATACTTATTCTATGTATTCCAGGATATTGATCGATAATTTGTTTGAAACCAAAACTTCTTTCAGTACCAGGAGTTGTTACAGATTCCCCTCTGATTTCAATAACATTAGCATGACCTTTGGATAATGAAACTATTTGCTTAGCCGCAATTTTGCCTACCTCAACATTATCGGCCCCAAGAAATGCAGTGTAATTTGATGTATTTACTTTTCTGTCAACAATAATAACTGGAATTCCTCTGGTGTTTGCTTTTTCAATAACTGGAACAATTGAGTCGGATTCATAAGGTGCAATTATAATTACATCCATACCTTGCTCAATCATTTTATCCACATCTTCAATCTGTTTTTTTACATTGCGATCTGTAACAGAAATTGTTAACTTAACATCCGGATGAAGTGAAGCTTCAATTTCCATAGCATGATCCATAGATTTTCTCCAGATATCACTTTCAGATATACTTTGAGAAAATCCAATTGAAATGGTATCTGTATTCTTAGTATTTGAATTACAGGAATATAAAAAAAGAAAATAACTGATTGGAATGATATAACTAAGTTTTCTTAGCATTGTATATTTTATTAAAATAGTTGATTTTAAAAATCACAACAAAAATAGTTTAAATTATTTATTCTTGAAATGTAGTGTCATTTTATAAGATTATTGATTGTTTTGGCAACAATAATTGATGACTTTGTAAAAAACAATGTAAATATATATAAAAGCACTCTACAGTAAAAATATTTAACCTTTAAATCGTCAATAAAAATCGGTCTGATTTATGCAAAAACTAAGAGTGTAAATATTATAAAATTTGAACATTAAGTAATCGTAAATAAAATAAAGGTTCTTTCTCTTTTTGAATGTTAAGAGGTTTCTTTACCCTCTCTATAAAATTAAAGTAAGTTAAAAACAGGTTCATAAAACAACGATTTATATGAAATTGACAAGTATAACTTTCAAGAAAACAGAAACCTTAACACACAAATTTTCTTATATTTGCATAATCAAAAAGAGCTTTCTGGCTGCAGCTTCCGTCAATAAGGGGAGCAAAAAGCTAGTCTTGCGACTAGCTTTTTTTGTTTATATTTGAATGTGAATCATTGTGTCTATATCTTGTTTTCCAAAAAGGTAAACTCCTATTATATTGGAGAAACTTCCGATTTGCCAAATAGATTGATTTGGCACAACAATAGAGAATTCCAAAAGGCTTATACTACAATTGCTGACGACTGGGAGGTGTTTTTTGTAATTAACTGTAATGATAGTATTCAGGCTCGAAAAATAGAAAAGCATATTAAGGCAATGAAAAGTAGAATCTATATTGAAAACCTTAATAGATATCCTGAAATAAGCTTAAAATTACTTGAGAAATACATTTAAGTTATTATTTTAGTACTCATTTTCCAGCCCCGTAGTTCAACGGATAGAATGGGAGTTTCCTAAACTTTTGATTCGGGTTCGATTCCCGACGGGGCTACTTGAAAAGATTATCAGGATTGATAGTCTTTTTTTATACCACTAATTCAAACTATTCCTTCGCTTTTTTCCCTTATTTACAAATGAAGAAGAAATTCAAGGTCTTTTTCTATAAATGTTTTAAAAAGAACCATATAGCGAAAAAATAAAAAAATATTTTCTTTTTTTGTTAACAATAGAAGTTATTACCATACTGTCCATTTGAGTACAAAATTATTTTAATAGACTGAAATTCATATATTTAAAGTAAAAACATTTGGTATTTATATAATTAATTACGCTAACTAATGTTAATAAGAAAAGTTTTATTTTATAAAAGTAAATTTTAACTTTGACATCGTCAGTTAGGCACTGCGTGTCAGTGCATTAAGACAAACTGTTTTTTTATTAATTTAATACCATAAACGAAATGGCAATTAAATTCAAAGTACTTCCACGGAAGAATCCTCAGGATGCTACTGCACCTGAGAAGTTTTACGCCGCTGCTGTTGCAGATGGCAATGTCGATTTGGATAGGCTCGCGGAGCTGATTTCCTACCAATGTACGGTTACCGAAACCGACTGTTATGCCGTGTTGCTGGCTTTAGAGCACAACATCATTGGCGAACTCGGTCAAGGTCGAATCGTGAAACTGGGCAGATTGGGTAATTTTCAAGTGGGACTTAGCTCCACAGGAAGTGACACCGCTGCTGAAGTTTCGGCAACCGCCATCACCAAGAGTCGTATCCTTTTCCGTCCCGGAAAAAAATTGCGCTCTATGTTGAATGACGTAGCGTTCAAAAAAGCTGGCTAGCACCTCGTTTTTTGAACGGATTTTTAATGTAAGACCTTGGGTATTTCAGTGCCCAAGGTCTTTTTTTTGTCCTATTTTCAACGAAAACTTTCGTCAATTCGTCCTGACGAAGCAAAAAGTTCGTCCTGACGAAGTGAAAATCCCGACAAGACGAATTGAAAACAACCTTTTGCACCGCACTTTTTGCTAAAAACTATCGATTTTTTGATTTATTTGGAGGCTATGGCGGCTTATTATTTCCGTTTTTTTCGCTCAAAAACCTCATTTTTCGTCTCTTTTCTACATTAAAAAAAAAACTCAAAAACGTCCGCTTTTTGTCATTCCGACGAAGGAGGAATCTCATAACGAGAGCAACAAATTGGAGCAACTAATGTGATTTCTCCCGTTGGTCGAAATGACAAATAATCCGAATAAAAGAAATAATTCAACTCCTAAATCGCATTACTTTTAAAATAATAACCTCCTTTTCCTTCC
>ERZ795056.3656-NODE-3656-length-16355-cov-5.490982_pt1 | contig 16355 bp, 5 predicted proteins | sample MGYA00375140_ERZ795056 | MGnify/ENA primary metagenome ERZ795056 (study PRJEB30185, sample SAMN05720227) | activated sludge metagenome | isolation source: Anaerobic digester | place: USA | collected 2015-03-09 ... | reverse complement strand
TGCTTTATTTTGCGAACAGCGCCCAATTCGGTAGCATCACGGCACTTCATTTGGTTCAACCGCCGATCTGGTCGAAGTCGCGAGATTGGGGGTTTGTTCGAATCCGACGAATCGAGCGATTCAATGGTCCGAACGAGAATTTGATAACGGCTGTCTTGACCGCTTCCGATGGCATGCGCTACGGCGGCTATCCCATTGAGCCGTTGGTCGCTGACATAGGGCCACTGGAGTTCCTCGCTGAAATTGGTGAGGAATAGGGTGTTAGTGCCCGCTCAAAAACGCGCTGGTCCGGCTTTCAGCGTTGACGTCGGCCACTCAGCCTGTTCGGCGACCACCAGCCTAAACGGCAGAAATCGGAAAACCATGAGGTTGGTCGGGGTCCCAGGTCCCCCTCTAACTCCGCCGTTACTCGCACTCGCGATTGCGGCTCCTCTGCCTCGGAATTTGAAACTCACTCTGCCGATGACCCTTGAATCTTGCATGAGCTTGCGATCCGTGAGCGTAATACGACGTGCTAGAACTGTGAGCGCTTGAATGACCCATCAGTACAGCCGTTTTCTCACTTCCAAAATAGGCTTTCATGTTGGCTGCAAATTGCCCACGGAAAGTGTAGAGGCAATATGGCCGTCTTCCCGACCAAATCTTCCTGCATACCCTTTTCAAGACGCAAGAGCACTGCGCATGGTACTCATCAAAGGCCGACTGTCGTTCAGCGATACTCAAAATCCCAGATAAGTGACGCTCAATCGAATCCATGTGGGCTTGTATGGATTCAATTTCATCCGGCGTTAAAAAATCGATGTGTCGAATCGCGTGTGATGTTTCCTCTTCTGGCCAGACGCGACTTTCAAGGTCAATGTACTTCTCGGGCAGATCCGCAAGATCTGTATTGGCGGACGTTGTATTCGATTTGCCCGGCTTGAAGGTGGGCACACGTGCCTTGACTTTTGCATTGATGATCGTGAGAACCTTTCCCTCATGGTTGTGCCACTCTGCAAAGAGCCACTCGCAGGGACGTGCGCCCGTTGCCAACCCGGCTCGAAGCCACAGTGCTGTAGCCGGTGCCCATTTGGCATCTTTCCGGCTCTTGGAAAGTTGGTTCAGAATACGTTCAAAATCTGCCTCCGAAATTGCTCGCGGCGCCTTTTTCGCACATCGCTTGGGCCTATTGATTGTCAAATTCCTGAGATCCTCGAGTAATTGCCTTCTCGACTCGCACGGAGCGATAGTGTTTTCTAGTATCCAGATTCCAGCGGAACAATAAGTCCTGCGAGTGCTCTGCTGCAAATCCTCTCGGAGAATAAAATCGTGAATGATCTGCTCGATTGATGCGTCATCCTGCGATCCCAAGCCGAATTTGCGCCGGATACTGGAATAGTTACGCATCGCATTAAACTGCTTCAGGTAATTTTCTTCAGTCTCGCGCATGATGTGGCTCGGGCCATTGATTAGCGTAATAGTATTGATCATTTCACTTTCCCGGTTTAAGAACTACTCAAGGCAAGCCACTCAATTTGGAATGGCAATTGAAAAGTGTAGGAAATACAAACCTGAAAGTCCAATCGTCCCCATTCCGACCCCGATGGCCACCCATATTCCCTTGGATGGCGGCTATAAGTCAGGGTGATTGACGTGGCTATTGGCATTTAAAGATTGCCCCAATTCAGGGAAAGCGCAACTCCAGCTTCTGGAGGGCAGTTCAATCCTGGAGGAACGTCCGCCGCTAATAGCCATACCGGGCAGCATCGCCGACTGCCAAAAATGACAGCTTGTATGGCGGTGAACCGTTCAAACCATCAAAAGGCTAAAACTTGCTGTGCAGGTGGGGACCATCCAGGCAACTGACAACAACTTTAACGACAACATCGTGAAACTCAGGATGTTGTCGCGCAAAGAACGCGATCCGTGTCCAGTGAAATAGTCTGCCAGGCTCAATTTCCGTGAAGAAAATTGTAAAAAACTCATTTTGTGTAAGCCGCCGTTCAAAGTCTGTCTGCGGGTGAGGCAAAATCATCTTGGACTTTGTCATTGTCAGTGGCTGCAGGGCTGCGATCTGAATGACGTTACTTAAAAACCTCATGGCCCCTCCTCTGTCAGTACTTGTTGTGATCGTTAACTACCGGACACCGTCCCTGGTTGTGGAATGCCTTCGCTCACTAAAAGATGAAGTACTGGATCATCCCGGCGCACAAGTTATGGTTGTTGACAACGATTCAAGAGACGGATCGCCGGACTACATAACTAATGCCATCAGTTCCGAAGGTTGGTCATCGTGGGCGCGGGTGCTGTCATCTCCAATTAATGGCGGCTTTTCTTTTGGCAACAATTTTGCAATTCGGACGTCTTTGTCATCAGAACTCAAACCTGATTGTTTCTGGTTGCTGAATCCCGACACCATAGTCCTGCCAGGCGCTCTAAAAGGGTTAACTACATTCCTCACGAAGAACCCTGAAGCTGGAATCTGCGGGGGTGGAATAAACGAGCAGGACAATACTCCTTGGCCCTTTGCATTTAGATTCCCGTCAATCATCAGTGAATTGGAGCGAGGCCTGGGCCTCGGACTGGCTTCAAGGTTGCTTAAGCCGTGGATGGTTCGCCGTCAAATGCTGGATGTTCCGGAGCGCGTAGACTGGGTTTGTGGAGCAAGCATGATGGTGCGCTCCGAAGTATTTCAGCGCGTGGGGCTAATGGATGAAGACTATTTCCTGTATTTTGAGGAAACCGACTTCTGCCTGAAAGCTCAACGAGCGGGTTTTCAGTGCTGGTACGTACCTGAGAGCCGCGTAGTTCATATCGCCGGGCAGAGCACAGGCGTCACTTCCAAAACGACCACGCCCAAGCGACTGCCTGGCTATTGGTTCGACTCGCGTCGACGTTACTTTGTCAAGAATCACGGGCGCGTTTATGCGATGCTGACTGACTTGGTGTGGATGTTGGCCTTTACGTTTGGGCGTTTTCGCCGCTGGCTCCAGCGAAAACCGGATAACGATCCGCCTCATTACTTGGCTGACTTCTTCAGGAACTCGTCAATCAGAAAGTCGAGTATTCGGGGCGGGGTCTTGTCCGAAAAGTCTTGACACTACTATTCGAAGTGCTCTCTTCAAGGGGGAAAGCGTCTGAAATCAGTCAGGTCAGTGTTCAGGGGTTCCAATGCCGAGGTTTGGTGTTGCGACCTGGATAGTTTTCCATATGAAGATGAAATCGAGATGCTCTCGAAAGAGGAGCGTTCACGAGCTGACCGGTTCTTTCAGCGGGCACACCGATCGCGCTACCTCGCAGCGCATGTGGCATTGCGTCATTTGATCGGTGATATGACAGGTAAATCGCCCGGCTCATTGACGCTGCTCAGTGGCCGTTTCGGCAAGCCCTATATCGCCGACGGTTCAACTTGCCATTTCAACTTGAGTCACAGTGGTGGGATGGCACTGATCGCTCTCTCGTCGCAATGCGAAGTAGGCGTGGATATCGAACTTACTGCGGATCTTGAAACGGCGCCTGAACTGGCCGCGCAGCATTTCTGCGCAGATGAGCTGTCGGAGTGGTCGGCGCTACCAGCCACCCAGCGAATGGATTCGTTTTACAAGATTTGGACTCGAAAAGAGGCGTGCGTCAAGGCCACTGGCTGGGGACTCCAACTGCCGCCTTCGACAATATGTGTTGGCTTGGAATTGACAGAAAAGAGAATGAAGCTCCCTCTACCGGATGGATCGGTGTCCGCGGTAGTAGTGCAATCATTGCCTCTTGGTAACGGCAGCTTTGGGGCACTTGCCTGCGTACTTGCATGACTATCGGGGATCCGCAAACCAATAGCCTTTATCCGATTCCGGGCGATAGAAAAACGGGTTGTCGGTAGAGTCCTTGCGCATTCTCCAGTGCCATTGCCCGACATGGCGCAACCACCGGAAGTATGCGGAAAACAGGTTGGTTTCGCGCATCCAGGACGCGTCGCGCACATATCCCCAATACGTACCAATAAAGTTGGAGCGTAACTGCTCGCTGCAATCTTCAAGTGTCAGGGGCTTATTGGCGGTTGCATACTTTGAGGCGAATCCTGAAGCCATTTTTTGAAGTGAGTCCGCTTGCACTTCAGTCACGTTATTGGGGCGCCATGCGCCAGATGGCGATTTTCCGAAAATGAAGGAATAGCTGACCAAAGCAATATAGTAGGTGCCTAGCTCCGTGAGATGAACATCATCCCGCACGAGACTGTCAACAGTACTTCGCGTGTTGCCTTGGGTAATACCCGGTAACCCTTCGGGCCTGGTTGCATGGTCGACCAAATCGGCCAAAGCGGCGCCCGCCGGCAGCGACTTTATCCGATCGACACGGCCCTCAGCATCCAGCGATGCGTTGATACGGGTTGCGATACATTGCCAGATGGGTGATGCTTCCCGTTCGTAGGCTATCCAGCGTCGAGGATCACTTTTGTCATTCAGGCCAAGCCATGATTCATAAAAGTAAGTTGTCGCCCGAGGGTTGCCTGCAATCAAGCGGTCGTGATAATGGCGTAAGTACCGGACAGTGTCGTGCCAGGTCAACGAACCCAGCAGCCCATGCTGTTCAGTGATCAACAAGGCGTCATATCTGGCTCCCGAGACGGTTTTTGGATTTCGAAGCTCGCTGATGACGTCTAGACCCTCACCAGTTCGATTGAAACCACGTTGGTAGCCCTGCCAACTCCCATCGGCTGATCCCACTCCTCGACTACGGGCAGATATTGACGAGCCCACTATGTATTGCCGATTCCAGTCTAGAGGCGTTCCCAAACTACTTGCAATTGCCGCTAGATGATTTGGAAGAGGCTGATCGACGAGGCTGTGGCCCGAAATGAACAGTCGCAGCGCCTCGGAAGTTTGATTGGCGGAATTATTCACAAGTCTGTTGGTAGCCTCAGTTTCCTGAGGTGGGGGCCCGGCGAAACTACTCACGTGAACTGCCAACGTGGTCACCAGAATAGCCAGTAGCGAGATGACAAGTCGATAGCATTGCTGCCTCTCTGTTTGATGCTGCTGTCCCTTGCTGCTGGCAAGCAGGTCTTGGGGACCCGAATGACTGCCAATTCTTCCGAATGCAGGTTTCGGAATCGGGCTAAACAGGAAAAAATCGTCAAAAAACAAAATATTTACCAAATTGGGCCCCCGCAGGAATCGTGAAGTGCCACATTTGCAGCGTAAAGTCATTACCTGCCAGCACAGATTGGCTGGACTTGCGTCCTATCTATTTGCCCCTTTGAGTAACAAATTATTATGCCGTTCAATTGTGTCATCGTTGGTCAAGGCCCTCAATTTGTAGCCTGTGCCCAACATTGGTTGAGCCAAGGCCATCGTATTCACGCGGTTGTTTCAAATTGTCCCCAAGTCAGCGCATGGTCCCAGAAAGAAGGCGTAACCAGAATTGATCCGAAGGAAGATCAGGTTGCCCTGTTGAGTCGGGAACCCTTTGATTTCCTTTTCAGCATCGTCAATCATTCGATCATGCCGGCGGGTATGCTGGTTCTGCCGCGGCTGGGCGCAATCAACTACCACGACTCTGCGCTCCCCTCCTACAGCGGATTCAATGCGACTTCTTGGGCCATTCTTGACGGAAACAAAGAGCATGGCATTACCTGGCATCGCATGACCGCACAGGTCGATGCGGGTGCTGTGCTGCTTCAAAAGATCTTCCCCATAGCTGAAGAAGACACGGCATTTTCTTTGGCAGCCAGAGCGTCGGACATGGCGGTTAAGTCATTCGCTGAACTTGTGGATGGACTCGAAAAAGGCGCCATAACCGAATCACCGGCTCAGGCTGCCAGGGACTTTCACTACAAGTCGGACAGACCTGGATTTGCCGCACTTGACTGGACGCAGACCGGATCGACCTTGTTACAGCTTGTTCGGGCTATGGACTTCGGGACCGAGGATAGCTGGATGACCCGAGCGAAGCTCGAGTTGCCAAACGGTGACTTTTTATGCGTGGGCAGCGGCTCGATGGGGTCTGGCACTGATGGGGTGCCCGGCAAGATTTTGAGCGTGACACGCGACGGATTCGAAGTTAGCGTGAAAGGTGGTGGAATCGTCCTTTCAGACCTTTCGACAATCGATGGCGATGTTTTGTCTGGCGAGGATTTCAGTAGGCTTGGACTGATTGCTGGTGCAGTACTTCCTTTGCGACGTGTGGATTTTGTCGAAGCGGCCGTGAATCTTGATCGCGAGGTTTCGAAGGTGGAACGCGCCTGGGTCAGGAGGCTGGAAAACCTGAGTGTCCCTGCAATACATGAATTGAAAGTGCACGCCGCCAAGGGAGCTTTGGACAGGGTTGCCGTGCCCCTGCCAGCTTCTTTTGGACTGTTGCAAGAAAAAGAGCAACGCGCCTGCCTGGTTGCCAGCCTGTCCACCTATCTTTATCTGGTGGGCAATGATGAGCAAAGCGTAGATCTGGGTTTGTTTTTCAACGTTCTGCCACGGGACCTTCGCTCACTCTACTCAACAGTAGTACCCATATCGATCGACGTTCCCAAGCAAGTGTCCTGGTCCGAGATGGTGACCCGTGTTCAGGACGAAGTCGAAGGTGCCATTAAACGAAAGACCTTTGCAAGGGATATCTGGACCCGTTACAGCGGACTTAAGAAGAAAACTCCCGCTGAGCGCCAACTTCCAATTGCACTGTCGTTCACCGATGTGACCGAGGACGCGTTACCCTCAGGTGTATGTCTGCTTGTGACTTGCGCGATCGGATCGAAAGAGCTCGTGTTGACTTTCGATTCGGCAGCCATGGGTGGCGTTCATGCGCAACGCCTTGGGCTGCGTCTGGTCCAACTGCTTGAGAATGCACTGAAGGCGCCTGACAGCCCACTATGCAGTTTGCCAGTTGTGACCTCAGATGAGCGTGATCGCCTCCTGGGTGATTTTCAAGACACGCTGAGGCCTAACGTGGTCGTCTCGTGTATTCACGACCTCTTCTCGGCTCAGGTCGCACGCAGTCCGCAAAAGACGGCAATCGTTTTCAGAGACGACAGTCTTACCTACCAAGAACTCGAAGACCGGGCAAATGCCTTGGCGAGCCGACTGCAGAAATTGGGGGTGGGGCCTGAAAAGATGGTCGCAATTTCGATTGAACGATCACTGGATATGGTGGTTGGATTGCTTGCGATTTTGAAAGCGGGTGGGGCTTACGTACCTCTTGATCCAGCCTATCCGGGCGAACGACTTGCCATGATGTTAGAAGACTCGGGCGCAAAATGGCTGCTTACACAGAAGCACCTCGTCAACCAGTTGCCGGGCCATGGGGCCCAAGTGATTCTTGTCGACACACCCGATGGTCCTTCAGGTGCTACGGTCGCGCCTACTACGACCACGACCCCCGAGAACCTGGCCTATGTAATCTTTACCTCCGGGTCCACCGGCCGGCCAAAAGGAGTCATGGTTGAACACCGAAACGTGGCGAATTTTTTCGCTGGTATGGACGAGCGTGTGGGTCCGGAACCCGGGGTCTGGCTTGCAGTAACCAGTATCTCCTTTGACATTTCGGTGTTGGAGATTTTCTGGACGCTTACAAGGGGCTTCGAAGTCGTCATTCAGGAAGAAGGGGATCGGGCTTCCTTGCTCAAAACCCAAAGTACCGTCCGTGCTTCAAATCGCCCCATGGGTTTCGGATTGTTCTACTTTGCAGCAGATAGCACAGGCGCGCCTTCGACCAACGCCTATAGACTGCTACTGGAAGGTTCCCGCTTCGCTGATACGCATGACTTCACGGCGGTTTGGACGCCAGAGAGACACTTCCATGCCTTTGGCGGTCTGTATCCAAATGCCGCAGTGACATCTGCTGCAATCGCTTCAATTACAAGCAATGTTCAGCTGCGTGCTGGCAGCGTAGTTATCCCGCTTCATGATCCCATTCGTGTAGCCGAGGATTGGGCTGTGGTCGACAACATATCCGGCGGGCGAGTCGGCCTATCGTTCGCCTCTGGTTGGCATGCCAATGACTTCGCTCTCAAGCCTGAAAATTATGAGCGCCGTCGCGAAGTTATGCAGGAGTCGATTGATACGGTCCTGCGCCTTTGGGCGGGCGAGAAGATCAAGGTCAAGAATGGACTTGGTGAGGAAATTGAAGTGGGTGTTCTGCCACGTCCCGTTCGGGAAAGGCCGCCCATGTGGATAGCCTCAGCGGGGAACATTGAGACATTCCGTGCGGCTGGACGCTCCGGCTACAACGTCCTCACCAATATGCTTGGACAGGACATGAAGGACCTCGGTGGCAAGTTCGCCGCGTATCGTGAAGCACGTCGAGAGTGTGGTCACCAGGGTGACGGCATCATTTCCGTGATGCTTCATACTTTTGTAACTGATGACGACGAAAAGGCGCGCAAGTTGGCTCGAGGGCCATTCGGGAACTACTTGACGACTTCTTATGATCTTGTAAAGGTCGCCCCGTGGATGTTCCCGGCATTCAAGCAACCCTCCATTGCGGACTCGGGCACTTCAGCGTTTGACCCGAGTCGTTTTGATGCCAGCGATATGGAGGCATTGTTGGACCATGCCTTTGACCGGTATTTCGACACGGCCGGCTTGTTCGGAACGCCTGAGCGGGCACTTGGCCTGATTGAGCAACTCAAGGACATCGGTGCAACGGAGGTGGCGTGCCTGATCGACTTCGGTATTGACCCGCAAGTCGTACTGGACAACCTCGTTCACCTGGATGCGCTTCGCAGGCTCAGTAATCCTGGCGATTCAGTTGTAAACGCGCCAGCTACGCCGGTATCAATTCGTGAGCAATTTGAGAGGCGAAAGATTACACACTTCCAGTGCACGCCCTCAATGACGCGCATGCTCGTAGCAGACGGCACTATTCCTGAAATGCGTTCCCTGCGAAAATTCCTGATGGGCGGTGAAGCTTTGCCTGTAGATCTTGCAGAAGATCTCATGGTCAAACTTCCTGATATCCAACTCTTGAATATGTATGGTCCGACCGAGACGACGGTTTGGTCCACCAGCGCGCTCATTGGTAAGAGCGGAGAGCCCATCTGTATTGGTAAGCCAATTGCCAACACCCAAATACGTATCCTCAACTCCGAGCTCACCCTTGCGCCAATCGGTACGGCAGGGGAGCTTTGCATCGGGGGCGCTGGTGTCGTACGAGGCTATCTGCATCGCCCCGATTTGACAGACGAGAAGTTTATTGCTGACCCCTATTCGAGCGCGAACCGCCTGTATAAAACAGGCGATCTGGCGAGATTCAGGGAAGATGGCGCCATTGAATACATTGGCCGAATTGACCAGCAGGTGAAGGTAAACGGGTACCGCATCGAGCTCGGTGAGATCGAGACGATTTTGGCGAAGCACCCAGCTGTCACGGAGACTGTGGTTGCCGTAAAAGACGGGTCCTCCGGTCCTGAACTGGTCGGGTATGTGATTGCCGCTGGCGGTGCGTCGCAGCAGTCAGATCAAACGAGCGAAGTGATTGATTGGAAAGAGCGCTGGGATGAGGCGTACTCGAAACGTTCGGGTGCCACTGATGCGCCTGCACGGTTCAACACTTCGGGATGGCTCAACAGCTATACCGGTGACCCGATTCCCGGCGATCAAATGCGGGAATGGTTAGATCAGACAGTACAACGAATCCTCGACCTAGCACCGAAGAAAGTACTTGAGATTGGTTGTGGAACCGGAATGATTCTGTATTCCTGCCTGCCACATGTAGACCAGTACACCGCTGTCGATTTATCGCCTTTTGCGCTTGAGACCATCCGGGGCGAACTCAATCCCCAAGAAAGATCCAAGGTCACTCTTTTCAATCATGCGGCCCATGAGCTCGACTCCATTGGAGACAAGAGCTGTGACCTGGTCATTATTAACTCGGTCGCGCAGTATTTTCCAAATGCCGAGTACCTGGTACAAGTTCTTCAACAAGCCAGTCGCGTTTTGGTGGATGGAGGAAAGGTCTTTTTGGGCGACGTACGAAGCCTGGAAGAGGAACGTGCCTTCCATACGCTGGTGGAACTTCAAAAGGCGCCTGGTCAGATGCAGGCTGCCCTTCTGAAGGATCGAATTGCGGACCGTGCTGCAATGGAAACAGAGCTTCTTCTGTCATCAGGTTTCTTTGGTGAACTGGAATCGCGAGTTCCACAATTGGCGATGTTGTCCATTGATCTCAAGCATGGCCAATTCGCCACCGAAATGCGCGACTTCCGTAGTGATGTCGTCATGCAGGTGCGCCAGGCCGATGTGAAGCTGAATATGAACGAAGTCAGAACACTGGACAAACCTGCTGGTGTTGACTCCATTTTGGCGGTGCTTGCCGAGCAACCAAAGACGTTGCTTGTTACCGGGATGAAAAACGCAAGGCTGGACCGAATACACGCTGTATCCAGCAGTATTCAAAGCGCCGAGCGCGATCTGACTGTGGAGATGTTGCGCCAAATGCTTGACGATCAGCACCATGGCATTGAACCCAATGCGATATTTGACCTGTCGGCTGAGTATCAGGCAGAGCTGCGCTTTGGTAAAACCCCCGGAACTTTCGATGCGCTATTAAGAAAGCGGGGAGCAACTTCGAAATTGTCTTGGCCCGTACTGCCACTTGCAGCCAATCCTGCTCCTTTGGCTAGTTCCCCGCGCACGCGCATAGACTTCGATAGTCTGGTTCCGAAATTGAAATTGCATCTCAGGGATTTCCTGCCGGAGTACATGGTGCCTCAGTCCTTCGTCGCGATGGACGTATTTCCCCTGACCCCAAATGGGAAGATCGATAGAAAAGCTCTTCCCCGTCCAGCGGAAGTTGTGCGGAAGTCAGCGATTGAGTACGTTGTACCCGGCAATGAGCTCGAGCGGACAATTGCCGACATCTGGCGCGAGATGTTGGGCGTTGAGCGAGTCGGAAGAAAAGACAATATCTTTGACTTGGGGGCGAGCTCACTTCTCACCGTTGAAGCCAATAATCGACTTCAAAATGCGCTGGGTCGCAAGATCCCGCTGGTCACCATGTTCAGATATCCTACTATTGAAACCCTCGCATCGCATCTCGCCAAGGCGATGGCTCCGGAAGGGACAAATGGCGCTGCCGCGACCTCCGCAGTAGAAGACGAGCGACAGAGTCGTCTGGCAGCTGCCGCCGAACGCAGACGCCGAGCTCGTGCACAAGTCTAGTTTATGGAAACCAAAAAGAACGAAACTACTTCAACTCACCAAGCCACAGACTCAGGCAAGTCATCCGATATTGCCATTGTGGGAATGGCGGGCCGCTTTCCTGGGTCGGCCAATATCGATGAGTATTGGAGCAACCTGGTCAATGGAGTTGAGTCCATTCGGCGATTGACCGAAGATGAGCTACTGAAGGCGGGTGTAGCCCGTCGCGACTTCGAAGATCCTGACTATGTCAGGGCTTGCCCCGTGTTAGCAGATATTGACAAGTTCGACGCAGCGTTCTTTGGGCTGAGCCCTCGTGATGCGTCAGTCATGGACCCGGCGCATCGCTTCTTTCTTGAAGTGGCCTGGGAGGCGCTTGAGAACTCTGGCAATACGGGCCTTGCAGATGAGGGGGAGGTTGGCGTATTCGCTGGCTCGGGCGCACCCCTTTACTGGATGAAGAATGTGCGCACCCATCGTGAAATTGTTGAGTCGATGGGGGAATTTCTGGTTCGCCACACTGGCAATGACATGAATTTTCTGGCCACGCGAGCGTCTTACGATCTCGACCTGCGCGGCCCAAGTATCAATGTCCAGACAGCGTGTTCGTCTGCACTGGTTGCCGCCCATCTGGCCCGACAAAGTCTTCTGTCAGGCGAGTGTGACATGGCCCTCATTGGCGGGGCTACGATTGTGGTTCCAATGGGGCAGGGCTACCACTATAAGGAGGGTGAAATTCTTTCACCCGATGGGCACTGTCGCCCCTTTGACCACCGCAGTGCGGGAACTGTATTCGGGAGCGGAGCTGCGTGCCTCGTGCTCAAACGACTGGATGATGCACTTGACAATGGTGACACTATCCACGCCGTTATCAAAGGTTCTGCCGTAAACAACGATGGTTCTGTCAAGGTGGGGTTCCTGGCTCCAGGCGTTGAAGGCCAGGTTGACGTGATCAAGAAGGCACTCAAGTCGGCGAAGGTTAGCGCCCGAAGCATCGGCTACGTAGAAGCACACGGGACTGGAACCAGTGTTGGGGATCCAATAGAGCTCACAGCGCTCGACCAGGCTTTTTCTGATGAAACCCAAGACAGGCAGTTTTGTGGCGTTGGCTCGGTCAAGTCAAATATTGGTCACTTGGGCGAGGCTGCCTCGGCCGCCTCGATGATCAAAGTCGCTTTGGCCTTGAAGCATCGCATGTTGCCCCCCACACTTGGCTACGAACGCCCGAATCCGCGGTTTGATATGGACAACAGTCCATTCTTTGTAAGTGCGGAACTGAGAAAGTGGGATAGCACCGAACCGCTGCGTGCGGGAGTAAATGCTCTCGGAGCAGGTGGAACCAACTGCCATCTGATCATGGAGGAGCCACCAGCATTTCTTCCTGGAGAAGGCGGCCGTGAACGGCATCTGCTGGTTCTATCCGCAAAATCCAAGACCGCTCTTGATCGAATGAGTGAGAACTTGGCGGCCCAACTGGAACGAGATCCGAACATTGATCTTGCCGATGCGGCTTACACACTGTCCATGGGTCGACGAGCGCTTTCGCACCGAAGGGTACTCGTGGCGAATGACCATAAGGAGGCAGTGCAACTCCTTCGAGGTGAGAATCCATCGCGAGTTGGTACAACTGTGTCCGACTCCAGTGACCCGGATGTCGTGTTCACCTTTCCCGGGGGAGGCGCCCAGTACTCCCGGATGTGTTTTGATATTTACGACAGTGAGCCGGCCTATAAGAAAGCACTGGACGAGTGTTTTTCAGTCATCGATCAAGAACTGGATCCCGCGCTCAGAGGCCTATTGTTTGCGTCTCAGAACGATGCAGAGGTTGCGACCCGCAGTCTGCAAAGACCGTCGTATTCGTTGCCCACCCTTTTCTCTGTCGAGTACGCTCTTGCTCGCCTTTTTGAATCGTATGGGATTCGTCCATCTGCCTATATTGGGCACAGCATGGGTGAGTACGTGGCGGCCTGTTTGGCAGGAGTTTTTTCTGTTCGCGACGGCCTGCGTCTGGTTCACTTGAGAGGGCGCCTTTTTGAGAAGACCCAAAAGGGCAGGATGATTGGGGTCTCGCTTCCCGAAGAGGAACTGCGAAGCATAATGCCCCCAGGGCTCAGCATTGCTGCGGTCAATGCTCCCGAGTTGTGTGTCGCATCCGGCCCCAGTGAATTGATTGAAGAGTTGAGTCTTTTGCTCACTCGAAAGGAAACTGACTGGACACCCATTCATATCGACGTAGCGGCACACTCCTCGCTTCTCGACCCAATTCTCGAAGAGTTCCGAAGGTTTTGCAGGACGATCGACTTTCGCCCGCCACGCATGCCCATAGCCTCAAATTACACAGGCAAATGGCTGACGTCTGCAGAGGCAACCGATCCTGAATACTGGGTGAAGCACCTACGCAATACTGTGCGTTTTTCAGACTGCGTTGAGACCGTGCTGGAAGGTGGCAACAAAGTATTTCTAGAAATTGGACCTGGTAGAACACTGACAACCCTGGTCGGTGCACAAAAAACCAAAGTCCGTCATGCCGTCAACTCGGTTAGGCACCCGAAGGAGACCGCTCACGATGTTGACTATGCTTTGTTGACTTTGGGTAAGGTATGGTCTGCTGGAGCGCACGTTGACTGGACAGCACTGTTTGACGATCAGATACGCAATCGGATTCCCTTGCCCAACTATCCGTTTGATCATCAGTCCTATTGGGTTGAACCAAAAGCTGAACGGGTGGAGGACGCAGCGGAACCAGTTAAGCGTGAGAATATAGACGAATGGTTCTCAACCGTCGCTTGGCAACAAACGCCGTTGATTTCCCAGGCGCAAGGTAAGTCGATGCGATGGCTCCTGGTTGTCGATAGCCCGGAATTTGCAGCTTCGTTGACTGACGCCCTTACGGCTGAGTTAGGCGACGACTGTGAGGTAATGACTGTATTGCCAGGGAAGTCGCTGAGGCGCGTTGATCAACTAAGTTTTGAAGTTCAACCTGGCTCATTTGAGCAATATCGGGAATTGCTTGAGTTGCTGAAGACAGAAGGGCGCTCACCAGAGCACGTCCTTATCAAGGCGCGGACTGGCAGGACTGTAGGCAAAGAAGAGGATACCGGTTTTGGTGGCTGGATAAAGCGCTGGAATCGAAGTGACAAAACCAGCGTCTCAGCTGGAGTGTCGACCATTGCATTTCCCACATTGACTGCTGACGATCAACTCGAAGCAAACTTCTTTGCTCCTGTGCATCTCGGGCAGGCCATGGGTGCAGTTCTTGACTCGGCAGCCTTCACAATCATCACTGAAGGTGCATTCGCGGTGCAAGGCGATTCACCAGACCCTTGGGCACGTTTGAGCATGGGTCCGGCCCAAGTGATACCGCGTGAGCTCCCTGAACTCTCAACGCGGCTCATCGATCTGGGCCTTCCCAATGCCCATACCCAGTCGACCATTGCAACTGCCCGGCAGTTGGCGCGTGAGCTCTGTTCCGGTGACTCTACATCGCCTGTCGTACTGCGTTCTCCCGCACGTTGGACCCGGCATTTGCGCCCGGCCCAGCTGCCTGCACCTGAAACCGACCTGAGCTGGTTGGCGGATGGCGATGTTGTTTTGATTAGCGGAGGACTGGGGGGCATCGGTCTTGTTCTTGCCGAACATCTGGCTAGCAAGCGCAGAATTAGCCTTGCTCTACTTTCCAGAGAAGGGCTGCCAGCGCGGTCTTCATGGACCGAAGTGCTGGGTAGTACGACCGCCAGTACGCAAGTCAAACATCGAATCACATTGGTACAGGCGCTGGAAGATCTTGGTGCTCAGGTTTTGGCTGTACGCGGTGACGTGACTGATGAGGATAGTTTGCAAAGCGCGTTGAACGAGATCCGAAGCGTGCTGGGTCCAGTGAACGTTGTTATCCACGCCGCAGGCGTCATGGACGACGAGCCGCTTCAATCGAAATCTGATGAAAAAATGCGGCGGGTGCTCGCAGCCAAAGTCAAGGGTTCAATTAACCTGGATGCCTTGATAACGGAGGACACGAAGGCTTTCGTGCTGATGTCATCTGTGGCGTCCTTCCTTGGCCTGCCAGGTCAGGTTGACTACACAGCGGCAAATGCATTTCTCGATGCGTTTGCTGAGGAGCGTCAGTTGAGAAAGGCAGGTCGCACGCTTGCCATCAACTGGAACGCCTGGCGCGATGTGGGTATGGTTGTCGACGCGGAAACGCATGTTGTTGCAGAGGGGCCGCTCCCTTCCGGACGCACGAATCACCCCTGGCTGGAGGCGTTTGAACCAACGCCCCATGGACGAAAGTATTTCACCGATTTCAGTGTTTCGGCGAAATGGCTGCTTGGCGAGCACCAAATAGTGGGCGGCGAAGCACTGATACCGGGTACTGGTTTCGTGGAATTGGCTCGAGCGGCCTTTGCCGAAACGCTTGGTCAACGCCCGGATCGCGAACGTCTGAACGAGAGCATAGAGTTACGGCAGGTAACTTTTCTTAGCCCCTTTCAGGTAAGTCTTACCCAAACTCGGCGACTCCAGATAACAGTCGAAGGGACTGCTGAATTGGCTGCTATCGCGATGCGCTCTGGCATTGATGATGAAATGCATATGACAGCGGAGGCTGCGGTATGTACTGCCAAGAGCGGATCGGTCGACCTTAAGGCACTGCTTGCGCGGTGCAGTTTGATTGAGCCGACTCGCAATGGTTTTCTGGATCAAGACTTTGTTCAATTTGGCCCTCGCTGGCAAAACATCCAGGAAATTAGGTTAGGTGAGCGTGAGGCGGTGGTCCGACTGGAATTGAAGTCGTCTTTTGCGGACGATCTGGGGTCTTTTGCATATCACCCCGCGCTCCTAGACATGGCGACCGGTGCGGCGCAGGTTCTAATTCCAGGCTTCAAGAAGGGAACAGATTTTTTTGTGCCTTTCGGCTACGACCTGATTCGCATTTTTTCACCTGTGAAATCGCGTCTGGTGAGCCACGTTAGACTTCGCCCGGAGACGACGGCTGATGTTGCAGCGTTCGATGTCACGGTATACGGGGAAGATGGCGTCGAATTGATTGCGATCGAAGGCTTCACGATGCGGCGTGTTGATGCTCAAGCAGGTATCACGCAAAAAGCTCACGACCAAACTACCTTACCGCACGCCAGGCTCAACCCTGCCATGCAGGCACTGTTACGAGATGCCATATCGAAGACTGAAGGTGTTGTCGCCTTCGATCGTGCTCTCGCGCAGACGGAGCTGCCACAAGTTATCGCTTCATCAGTGGAC
>ERZ795056.3648-NODE-3648-length-16369-cov-7.796433_pt1 | contig 16369 bp, 11 predicted proteins | sample MGYA00375140_ERZ795056 | MGnify/ENA primary metagenome ERZ795056 (study PRJEB30185, sample SAMN05720227) | activated sludge metagenome | isolation source: Anaerobic digester | place: USA | collected 2015-03-09 ... | reverse complement strand
GTTCCATTGATCCTGAATCTTACGCCATGTTCTACAATATGGCAATAATGAATCCAGATAACATTTCCCTGCCACGCCGGTTCAGAATCGGGGCTTCTTATAACTTCTAAAATCTACAGCATGACTACTATGAAAAATGTATTGATACGTTTAAGCGTTAGCACTTTGATGAGTGTTGCGCTGGTCAGCATTGCTTTCTCGGCTGCTCCACCTCTTAAACCCGGTCAGTCTAATAATGGGACAACCGGAACAACCGGTACCACAGGAACCAATGCAGCAGATTGCGCCATTGGCCTTTCAAGGGCTGAACTTGATATTAACAACGTCCGGGCCCGTTACCTCAATGCTGGTGATATGTTCTGGGATCCAGGTTTGAGTCTTGCTAAATACGAAGTTCCAAAGCGAACAGATAACCTGACTTCCAGCAAAAACTCCATTTTTGCCGCTGCTATTTGGTTGGGAGGAACAGAGAGACAGACTGGAAATGTACTTGTTATGGTGCAAACTTATCGGGGCAACCTCAGGAACTATTGGCCTGGTCCTATCCAGTATACCGATACAAGTTTGGCATTACCTACAAGTAAAAAGGTGTGTTCGGCCTGGGATCAACATTTTAAATGTAACAGAAGAACTGTTAAGCAATTTGTTGATGACTATGAAGCGGGCACCGTGTCTTGTGAACAAATACCTTTGGAAATAAAGTACTGGCCAGGAAAAGGGAATCCTTTTTTAAAGCAGAAGGCCGAGTTTGCAGCAGATCCTTCTGCAGTAGCGTCTGTCGATAATAACCTTGCTAATTTCTACGACCGGGATAATAATGGTGTTTATAATCCTTGTAACGGAGATTATCCGTTATGGGCTGGAACTGAGGCTGATTTCAATTGTGAAAAGCCTGAGATAAACATAAACCAAGGTGCAGATCAGGTGATTTGGTGGGTTTGTAACGATGCCGGAAATAAGAAGAATTTCCTGGAAAACACCACAGCAGTTCCGGAAATCGGAATGGAAGTTCATTATGAAGCTTTTGCTTATGCTTCAACTGATGCGACGAATGATATGACATTCCTTCGCCAGAAGTTGTATAATAAAGGAAGTGTGATTTTGGATAATACCTATTTGGCTCAATGGGTTGATCCTGATCTTGGAAATGCAGGAGATGACTATGTTGGTTGTGACGTTATGCGTGGTTTGGGGATTTGTTACAATGGAGATGAAAATGATGAAGGAGCAACAGGTTATGGAGAAAATCCACCAGCAGTAGGGGTAGATTTTTTTCGTGGTCCATTTCCAGATGATTCTCTTGACATTGTAGACTGGGATCTGGATTGTTCCGGCCCTTTTGATGTCGGGAGTCGTGATACTGCAGAAAGAATAACAATGTCTGGATTTGTGTACTATAATATTGGTGGCGATCCCATCACAGGTGATCCTTCAAAATTTTCAGACTTTTACAATTATCTACGTAACAGATGGAAAGATGGAAACCATGTGAAGTATGGAGGAAATGGAAGGACAGGTGATAAAGATGCAAACTATATGTTTCCACATCCTTTAGGGTCAAAAATTAGTGATCCTTACGGATTTGCTTGTGGCGCAACAAGTTGTTCATCACCTGTTGACTGTGGAGATCTTTGGAATGAAGTTATTGCAGGGAATGCCCCTGGAGACAGACGATTTCTAGCGAATAATGGTCCATTTACATTGGAGCCAGGAGATTTTAATGAGTGTACAATTGGTATCGTGTGGGCACGAGCTTCTTCAGGAGGGCCAACCGGTTCATTTGGTAAATTATTGGCAGCAGACGACTTGGCACAGAAAAGATTTAATGACTGTTTCAAGCGTAAAGTAGGTCCGAACAGCCCGAATCTTGAAATTGTTGAAAGTAACAGAAATCTGATTTTCACAATAATTCCTGATACGATTGTAAAATCACCATTGATGACAACTGAGAGTTACCGCGAATTGGATCGCGATGCTAAGATTGGTGACCCTGCCAATCCTCAGGAGCTGGAGTATAAATTTCAGGGATATAAAATCTATCAGCTTTTTGATGATAAAGTTTCAGTTCAGGATTTGAGTAATCCTGACAAAGCCAGATTGCTGGATGGAGATGTTGATGGGGATGAAAATGCGGATTTTACTGGTTTGATGGATGTCAAGGATGGCGTCAGTTCAATCAACAATCTTGTATATGATCCGGAACTGGATGCTGAAGTTTCTACACCTATGGTTAGGAACACTCCGGATGATGGTATTTTTCATAGTTTCAAGGTTACAAAGGATATGTTTAATCCTTCCGGAGGAAACTTGAGTAACTTCAAGAAGTATTACTATGCTGTGGTGGCTTATGGGTATATCAGGAATAACAAAGTAACATCACCTTATATTCAAGGCGTTAACAACTATAAGGTTTTTACCGCGATTCCACACAATGCAACTCCTGAATCGTTTGGGACATCTTTGAACTATAATTACGGATATGGTGAAATCCAATTGACCAGGAATTTTGGTGTAGGTAATTCAGGCAATATTCTTGAGCTGGCAGATGGAGAAGAAAATAAGATTTTGCAGGAGAATCAGGTACAGGACCTGACTTATAAAGCTGGAAACGGACCTGTTTCAATCAAAATTTACAATCCGAAAGCAGTGAAGAAAGGCCAGTTCCAAATTAGGTTTTCATCCAGACTGCGGTATAGAGTTGGTAATCATGCGTTTGAAGTTGGGGATAGAATTATTGCTGATTCGGGGCAAAGTCTACAACCAGGGTTCAATACAATACGACACAGAGAGAGTTTTTCGCCTGGAGTAGCCACGATCCGTCGTGTATTACCAGCCACAGATGCACCAGGTTACTATGATCTCGATGTGGATTTGGATTGCACAGGGGGTGATTTTATTTATTATCTGGATCAGGTTGAATTGGAGAGGCAACAGTTTATTCTTAAGGCTTCAAAGAAAATTGGAATGAGATTCCACCTTGATGGTGATACTGGTTTGTTTGCATATGCTTTAGATTTTGTAAAATATGATTATTGGGAGCTGACTGAGAAAGTTTCAAATGTTCGTGTTTTATCAGAATTGCCGGTTTCTTCGGTTTCTGAACAAATCGTGCCTCAATTTGGTATCTCATTGAGGCCTAAGGACTCTCCTGATCCGGGAAATGATATCACGAATCCTTTGAGCCAGAATGGAGCATTGCCGTCTAGTATTGTTGTTGATCCAGACCCTTTGAAATTCTGGATATATGGTGTGTCAACCAGTAATTATTCATGGATGCGACAGGATGTTTTTGTTGCAGGAGAACAATATTATGCAATTGATCCCAAGCGTAGTTATTCAAATTTTGCCGGTGCTGGTTGGTTGCCTTTTCCTCTGACGGATAAAGTTGTTGTTAACCCAATTGGTAAAACAAGTTTTGGAGGTCCGCAAATTCCGGCAAGTAGTGTTCCTAATCCTGATATCGTTTTCGATGTAAAATCAAATGAATCGCTTTCTGCAATGTCTAAAATTGGAAACGTGGATATCGTTTTTACATCAGATAAATCAAAATGGACGAGATGTCTTGTTCTTCAATGCGATAGCTTTCCTGCATCATCTTCTGCAAAGCCAAAATTCCAAATGGCTAAAAGCCGCAGACTTTCAGTTGGTAAAGATTATTCTCAGGATAATTCAGTTTCGCCATATGATGGAAGAGCATCGAGAGGGATGAGCTGGTTCCCTGGTTATGCGATTGATCTGGACAAGGGACAACGTTTGAACATCATGTTTTCTGAAAGTTCTATTCTGGATGATCAGAGAGGCAATGACCTTAAATGGGAGCCACGAGCTAGTTTAGGTGGGACTGAAGGTACAAGAAACTTCATTTATGTAATGAATACCAAGTATGATGAAAGTCGGACTGCTGAATTGTTTTTTGATAAACTTTATACTGAGCAGATTACAAATCCAGTCAATACGTTTTTAACTAAGTACAGGGACTGGCAACTTCAAAATGTAATGTATGCAGGCTTGATGGGTAGAGGAATTGATTTCATTAAGCTGAATGAAAAACCATTGGATATGTCAGATGTTCGGGTACGCCTCAGGGTTGAAAAACAATTCCGGACGTTTGCTCACAATGGGCAGGCTGAAGATTGTAATCCACTCTATTCATTTACACTTGAAAATAGTACGGAAAGGAATTCAACAAAAGTGGCCAGCAGTGCTTTGGATCTTATCCGGGTAGTGCCAAATCCATATATAGCTCAGTCACTGTACGAAAACTCTCAGGTTGATAACCGGGTGAAAATTGTGAACATTCCGACACAGTGTGTGGTCAGCATTTTTAACCTGTCCGGTACATTGATCCGCCAGTACAATTTCGACCAGACGTCAACCAAAGCGTATGCGGCAGTTGCAGATGGAGTAACCGTTACAAATGAACGGGGAACCAACTACCAGACTTTCCTTGACTGGGATCTGAAAAACCAGCTTGGTATTCCGATTGCTTCCGGTGTCTACATAATTCATGTGAAATCGGATAAACTGGGAGAGAAAACAATCAAGTGGTTTGGTGTTCTGAGACCAATCGATTTGGATACCTTTAATTAATGTTTCATATTTCATTCAAAGAAACAGTGAATTTAAAAAGCATAATTCGTCTTAGCCTGGTAGGTAGCGTTCTCGCTACCCAGGCCTGGGCTGGAAACGATACAAAAAGAGGACAGGGTGGTGCTGTTGAACTTCTCATCAATCCCTGGGCACGTACCAGTGGAATGGCAGGATCCAATTCGGGTATTGTCCGTGGAATAGAGTCCATGGGTCTGAATGTCGCCGGCCTCTCAGCTGTCCGCAAAACAGAGATTAATTTCTGTTCTGCACTATATCTGACTGGAAGCGACATCCGAATAAACTCTCTTGGCTTTGGAACCAAAGTGGGAGAAGGTGCCATGGGAATTACGCTGAGCTCATACAGCCTCGGTGATTTTTATGAAACCACTGTTGAACTTCCGGATGGAACAGGCAATAAATTCTCACCTCAGATTTTCAACTTTGGTGCTTCTTATGCCAAAACGTTTTCAAAACGAATCTCTGCCGGAATCCTGGTGAGAGGAGTTTCTCAGTCATACAATTCAGCATCGGCATTCGGTGTTGCATTCGATGCCGGTATTCAATACCAGACAGGTGCCAAAAAGCAGTTCAAGTTTGGTGTTTCAATCATGAATCTTGGTCCAAAGATGACTTTTGGAGGGGATGCTTTTGCGACCCGTGGAACGAAACAAGGGACCAATTATTCACAGACCATCAGCCTGCCAACCGCTGCATTTGAGCAGCCTTCTATGTTGAATATTGGTATCGGATATGACTTCTACATGGAGAATGAGACTATGAAGCTTACTCCTTGTTTTAACTTCCGATCCAATTCCTTCACCTCCGATCAATACCAGGTTGGTGTGCAGGCATCATGGAAAGACATGTTCATGGTTCGTGGTGGTTACGATTACCAGGACGGTATCATTACCAAGGCAGAGGCAACTACCGTAAATCTGGGTCCTTCTTTTGGTGCCACATTCCAAATGCCTTTTACCAGATCCAGATCAGGTGAAATGACGCAGGAAAGTAGTGACGACCTGCATGAAGGTTCGAATAAGTCAAAGCTTTTTGGATTTGACTATTCATACTCTATGACGCGTTATTTTGGTGGAACACACAGATTTTCACTCCTGCTGTCTCTGTAAAAAAATACCTGTTACATTTGCATTCCGAAAAACGGTTCCCCCAGAGCCGTTTTTCTTTTTTTTCCGACCTTTTATACCATTATGGCAATATCTTATTATACCGAAGAGGGCTTGAAGCGGCTCAAAGATGAGTTAAACGATTTGAAAGTTCGAGGCAGAGCAGATATGGCTCGCCAGATTGCGGAAGCCCGTGATAAAGGTGATTTGAGTGAAAATGCGGAGTATGATGCCGCAAAAGATGCTCAGGGTCACCTGGAATTGAAAATCTCCAAGCTTGAAGATGTGGTGGCCAATGCCCGGATTCTGGATTCCAATTCGATTGATACCAGCCAGGTTTCCATTATGACAAAGGTCAAAATAAAGAATCCAAAGAATGGCGCAACATTGACATATTCCATCGTATCCGAGGAAGAAGCTGACCTGAAATCAGGGAAGATCTCCGTAAAAAGTCCGATCGGAAAAGGCTTGCTGGGCAAGAAGGTTGGAGAACTTGCGAGCATTCAGGTGCCTGCAGGTACCATGGATTTTGAGATTCTGGATATAGTTTCCGGGTTCTGATGGCCAGTATTTTCAGACGGATCATTCAGGGAGAAATCCCTTGTTATAAGGTGTCAGAAGATGACCAGCATCTGGCGTTTCTGGATATTAATCCCGTAGCGTTGGGCCATGTTCTTGTGGTTCCAAAAAGCGAAACTGACTATATTTTTGATATCACAGATCCTGCATATCAGGAACTATGGGTATTTGCCCGGAAGGTGGCAGTTGGTTTAAAGAAAGCTGTGCCGTGTTTGAAAGTTGGGGTCACGGTTATAGGACTGGAAGTTCCACACGCCCATATTCATCTTGTTCCTATGCAGAACATGAGCGATATGAATTTCTCACGGACTAAGCTCACACCCTCAAAGGAGGAATTGGAGACTATTCAAAAACTGATCGCCCAACATCTGGCTTAACCTGAAATATGAAAATCCTGATTGTTGGTGGCGGAAATATGGGCAGAACCTATGCCGAAAGCTTTATTTCCAACCACTCGGTTGCCCGAAGAGATTTGTTTATCCTTGAAAAGGCGGAAGACAAAAGACCCTACTTTTTGAGTCTGGGTTTTGAGTGCGTCGAAAGCAGTCCCGGTCCGTTTATTAGTGATATGAATCTTGTCATTTTTGCTGTTAAACCGCAGGATACGCAGGATCTCTTTCAGAAAATCAGCCCCTTTATGAAAGCTGATCAGCTGGTACTCAGTATTATGGCTGGCGTCCGGATTGAAACACTGCAAAATGCACTGCCAACAACTAAGATTATTCGGGCAATGCCAAACCTCCCGGCTCAGGTTGGCATGGGTATGACTGGTTTTACCGCCGATGCTTCAGTAAGCCGGTCGGAACTTTTCTCAGTCCAAAACCTCCTCAACACAACCGGAAAGTCACTCTATTTTGATGACGAGAGCCTTCTGGATGGTGTCACTGCTATTTCTGGTTCCGGACCAGCCTACGTGTATTATTTTATGCAATCCATGATAGACTCCGCCAGCCAGATGGGATTTTCCCCAACGGAAGCGGAAACACTCGTGGAGCAAACCTTTCTGGGCGCCATTCATTTACTGAGTAACAACAACTTTACCTGCCGGGAGTGGATCGGTAAGGTGTCCAGCCGTGGTGGTACAACAGAAGCCGCCATCCAGTCGTTTGAGTCCGGCCATATCGGAGATCATATCCGGACTGGTTTGCAGCAAGCCTTGAAACGGTCCATTGAACTGGGAAGCTGAAGAAGCATTTCCCGAATAAACAACCAACTACAAAACAACCATGTCTGTAAAATCCTGTTTACTGATCGCATTAGGTACTCTTTTTTTGATTTCCTGTTCCGATCAGAAAGAAGACAATAAAGATCAGGCTTCGATCGAAGGTGAAATTTCCAATCTGCCGGCACCGGTGAGAAGTCTTCGCTTATCCAGGATAGATACGAAAGGTCCCGTAGTTGTTGATTCAGCAGTATTTGAAACAGGAGGTAAATTCTCGATGGCTCTTCCATCCGATTCTGAGCGGCTTTATGTTCTGGAAGTAGGTGGCCAGCGTTTGCCATTGTTTCTGGAGGCTGGTCAACATACGCTTAAAGGTGATTTTAACCAGCTTTATCAATCATTCTCTTACACTAATTCCAGCCTGACCGATTTACTCAAACGGGTGGAATCGACCCGGGTTGGATTTGAACAAAAAGCGCAGGGCCTGGAGATGAATTATAAATCAGCCATGAATTCAGGCAGCCAGAAAGGAGCGGATTCTGCAATGAATGGTTTCTTTGCTTTGCAAAACACCACAAAACAGTATGTCAAACATTTAATCGACAGCATTGGGCCAAACCCGGTTTCTCATCTGGCTACTTCTATGCTTTCTGTTGAAGACGATTTCGGTTATCTCGACTCACTTGCCAACCGTTTCGAAAAGGAGAGACCAAAAGCAGTGTATACTGAAAAGATGAAATCATATCTCGAAGTACCCAGGAAGCTGGCAATCGGGAAAATGGCGCCTGATTTTTCACAGCCTGATCCAACAGGAAAGCCGGTCACACTTTCCCAGTTCAAGGGTCAGTGGGTTTTGCTTGATTTCTGGGCTTCCTGGTGTAAACCCTGCCGGGCAGAGAATCCAACTTTGAAGAAGGCATTTCAGGCCTTCAAAGACAAAGGATTTACCATTCTTTCTGTGAGCATTGATACCGACAAGGATGCCTGGTTGAAAGCCATTGTTACGGATAAAATGTTCTGGTCTCATGCGTCAGATCTCACGGAAGACAATGCCGCAGCCAGGCCCTATTTTGTACGGTCCATTCCTTCATCATTTCTGGTTGATCCGGAAGGTAGAATTGCAGCAAAAAACCTACGTGGACCTGCTTTAGAGCAAAAGTTATCCGAGGTTTTTCGCGGGAAATAGCCAGATTGCGGTGCCTGTTGTGTAAGTCCCCAACAGTTTGAAGGTTTCCTTTTCGATTTGGAACCAGTCCTGAATGAAGCAGATTATTCGCACCATACTCAGCAATAAACCACTCGCCGTCGTTGTGATTGGGTTTATTATGACCATTGCGACCTTCATTGGGAATATCCTTCTAACCATTAACATCACCCGGAACCTGAGGGGAAATGTGGGAAAGGTAGAAATGATTTACAGCCAGCTTACCTTGCTCGCACAGATCGAAAGTGACATCAGTTTTGCTGAAAACACGCTTAAGAACTACTTTATTTCCAACCAGGTAATCTATCTCCGTAGTCACGACCGGTCAGTAATCCGTCTTCAGCAGGCGGTGAAAGACCTTGGCGAAAATGGGAGTAAAGGAGTGGTGCCCAGTCCATTGCTTGATAAAATATCGAGGCTTGTCAAAGATCGAACGGATCTGTTTTATCAGACCAGACTCCTGCTTAAAGGTAAATTCAGTGGGAAGTCCAATCTGTCGAATGAATTGATCGCCCAGGGGGCTGATAAGACGCTCGAAATCCGCGAATTGCTGCATCGGTATGATGGAGAACTGAAGGTGTCACTGGAAGTCAACCGCAAATACATTAACCGCAGTATTTCATTCGGTAGCTATACAAACTATCTGGCCATTTGCATTGCTCTGGTAGTGGCGTTTTTCTCGACGGTTTCCATCACACAGGATTTCCTCCGGCAAAAGGAAATTGAACGGATTCTCAGGCACCTTAACGACGATAAAACAAAACTCTTTTCCATTCTGGGTCACGATCTGAGATCCCCACTTTCAGGCCTGAATGCCATCATTTACATCCTGAAAAATCATAGATCTTCATTGAATGAAAATGAAATTAAGGACTACATCGACCAGCTGGAACAAACGTCCAATAACTATGGGAAACTACTGGAAGATGTTCTGACCTGGAGCCGGTTACAGCTCAACAAAATTCAAATCAATCCGCTTCCTTTTGAAATCAAATTATTGGGTCAGGAAGTAATTGATTTATACCAGGAACAACTGAACACCAAAAACATTGCCATTCATAATCTGGTGAATTCTGATCTGGTTCTCAATGTGGACAAAGCGATGATCCAGACGGTACTTCGGAATCTGATTTCAAATGCCATAAAATTCACCAACTCCGGTGGTGAGATACGGCTTACATACAAAGAAGATAAGGAGTACCATTATGTAGAGGTGCAGGACAATGGAGTCGGGATGCCAGCGGGTATTCTGAAGACGCTTTTTACGAACAGCACCATCTCCATGGCAGGCACAGAAAACGAAGTGGGGACGGGTTTAGGCTTATCTATCTGCAAAGAGTTTATCAGTAAACAGGATGGCGATCTGAAAGTAAAATCTGAGGAAAATAAAGGTTCCGTCTTTTCTATAGTGCTTCCAAAAGAAGAAACGTTGAAGAAAATTAAAAAGATGCGGAATCTTCTGCCGGGTCAGACCGAATCCTGAGAATCGATTACCTCCTGAAATTACGGAAGTAAGACTGGATTTTCATTTGCAAAACACCCAGAACGGCTTCTTTAAAAATCCCTGAACTCATTTTGGATTCACCTTTCGTCCGGTCAGTAAAAATGATGGGAACTTCCGTGATCTGAAATCCGAATTTCCATGCAAGAAATTTCATCTCAATCTGAAACGCATAACCTACAAAGTCGATTTTGTTCAGGTCGATGGTTTTAAGGACGGTATCGCGATAGCATTTGAATCCCGCTGTCGTATCGTTGATCTGCATTCCGGTGACAAGCCGAACATAATAGCTGGCAAAGTAACTCATCAAAACACGTCCCATCGGCCAGTTCACCACATTTACCCCTACGACATACCGACTGCCAATGGCCAGGTCGGCTCCCCCATTTTTACAGGCATCCCGTAAACGGACCAGATCATTCGGATTGTGCGAGAAATCAGCATCCATTTCAAAGATAAACTCATATCCTTTATCAAGGGCCCATTTAAAACCATGGATGTAGGCGGTTCCCAGCCCGAGTTTGCCTTTGCGTTGTTCCATAAACAGCTTTTCCGGAAATTCCTGCTGAAGTCCCTGAATGATTTTCGCGGTACCATCCGGAGAACCGTCGTCAACAATCAGAACATGAAACTCCGGTTCCAAAGCCATCACTGCACGAACGATGGCTTCGGCATTTTCCTTTTCATTGTATGTGGGAATGATTACGATACTGTCGCTCACGGATCCGGGTGTTGTGTTTGAAGTGGTATGGAAAGAATGTGTCTGATTTGCCGGAACAAAAATGGTTTCCTGAAACGGGCTTTTCCAAATTTTAGTGCGATTGGTCAGTCAATTATTTTTAACCTCAATTGCATTGACTCTCAGAATGAACATTTGAGAATGCCTGAAATGGATATTCTGATAGCAAACAGGTTCGTTTCGGCCATTATTACGACTAAAACCTGGTGCATTCAAAAAAAATGCTGGCAGAAAACGGGGCCGGAGTTCTCAGGAATGCTGAGGCACTGCCAGAAGTACTTTCAGTTTGTCCAGCAAAACGTGCTCGGCTTTGCTGATTCCATGAAAGGCGGCTGCTACATGCTCGGCACCGTGCATCAGCAGGTTCCGGTCTTTTTCAGGCAGGAGTGCACTGTTGTGTTTCAGATATTCTTTGGCTTCGTCCCAGGCGTCAGATGATGGTGCGTCGCTCCCTTCCAGCACGTCAAATTGAAATTCTACGGCGAAGGCAGCATCTGTGCCAAATTCATCGTTGTGCTTTTCCTGCGGAACCAGTTCTTCACGAACCATTCGCCGAAGTTCTTTCAACTCTTTCGGAGCAATTTTTCCGTCAATGGCCGCAATACTGTACAGCAGATTGCCCATTTGTTTGTAGAATTCCTGGTAATTTTTCATAGTCAGATGATGTATAAAGGGTCGGAAATCCGAAGTCCCAAAGTATTAATTTTTAATCATTTTTTTTCCAGACAAGGCAATAACAGCGTCCTCCAGACCCAGATATTTCTGAGCCATCCCGAGAACCTCTATCGAACCTGCTTCCTGGATGATTCGCTGGTTGCGTTCCACCCGTTCAAAATCAACTCCGTTCACCCACATGGAACGGTAGCGTTCAGCCAGGCCATAGACATTGGTGACTGACGAAAGAAACTGACCCAGCATATAGTTTTTTACTTTCTTCAGTTCTTCGTCCGGCACAAGTTCGTTCTGGAGGATACGTGCTTCTTTCTGAATTTCCTCAACTGCGTCCAGTATGATGTCGCCTTTTACGTCGGTGCCAATTACCCAATGTGGTTTGGCAACCAACGGAACTCTTTGTGCATAAATACCATATGTCCAACCCTTGTCTTCCCGGATGTTGCTCATTAAACGCGATCCGAAATAGCCGCCAAAAAGTTCCAGTGTTAACGAAAACAAAGCTGAATCTTCATGCTGACTGTTAATGGCATATTGGCCAATCCGAAGCGAGGATTGCTGAGAGTCAGCTCTTTCATCCCACTGAATACCAGCAGACGGCATCGGCATTGTCCACTCCCGGTTCCGGATAACTCGCCTGCAATTCCTGAATTTCAGTAACCAGTCACGCAACTGCATTTGCATGGCGGCATCTGCATAGCCCGACAATAAAACGAGTCCGGGCCCGGTTGCACGCACCTGATCAAACCGGTTACGGAATTGTTCGGTCGAAAAGGAATCGACCAGTGCCTGATCGTATGAATAACCATAATCCAGCCCTGTGGAATAAAGCGATTTACGGAGCAGCCGCCCTGCCAGAAAGGAAGTCTTCTGCAGGTTGATATCATTCTGCCGGTGCTGTGTTTCCTTCATCGTGTTCCATTCCTTGTCCGGAAAAACCGGACTGTGCCAGAGTTCATCCAGAATGGTGAGAACGGAAGGAAGGAAACGGGATAGGCAGGAAATACTGATGGTATCGATATCAGCCTGGTGGCTGAAATCAATGCTGGCGCCTAAAAATGAAATCGCATCCGCCACCTGTTTTGAGGTTTTGGATTTGGTTCCTTCGGCCAGCAATTTGAAAATATAGCCCTCTTCCTGCCGAGTTTTGGAAGAAAGATCATCTGCCGGAAAAATCAATTCAACGGAGATCAGATTTTGATCCGCGTGAAAAAATGAAGTGAGTTCAATGCCGTTGGGCAGGATTTCAGTTTCAGGTCGGGTGAGAACCGGGACCTTCAATGGAACACAATCAGGGGCTATACTTCGATCCAGCATTTCGTAATTTAAGTGTGCAATATGCATTTGCCAAGGCGATTCATCCCTAATTTCCGTCATAGATCCGGGAAAATAAATTCAGTTTCCGGAAACAAATAAGGGTTACTCAGGCTGAAGTCAACGGGCAGGAGAAGCATTCAGATTTGATTTTCAACCCCCACTTTTAAGGGATCGGATCAATTCTTCGAATTCTTCCATCTGGTGCTTTTTGAGCACACGGGGAAATTTATTCTGACCTCCGAGTTTTCCTTTTTTCTCCAGATACCGGTGGAAATAGGAGAGGGGCACCACCTCAATCTGCAGTTCTTTCAGGCCGTGTCCGCGTTCTGTACTGTAATCATCATTGAGATTTTTTAGTTGCTGATCAATCGCTTCAATCAGTTTCTGGCTGTCGATGACGTCGTCGCAACTGACAAACCATTTGTGCCCGAATAATGTTCCGGAGCGGATTCCAGCAACAGCAAACTCGGTAATGGCCACATTGAATTGTTCCTGAACTGCCGCAATCGCGGAATTCATGTTTTCAACCGACATGTGCTCCCCACATAAACTGATGTAGTGTTTCGTCCGACCGGTGATCATGATTTCACACTTTTCCAGATCTGAAAACCGGATCACATCACCTATCAGATAGCGCCAGGCACCTGCACAGGTTGAAATGAGAATGGCGTAGTCTTTGCCTTCTTCTACTTCATCGATCAATAGAGTTTGCGGATTGGCGACCATATCCCCTTCACTGTTGAAGTTTTCTTCGTTGAACGGTACAAATTCAAAGAAAATGCCGTTGTCTATGGCCAGCTTCATCCCACGTGTTTCCGGACGGGCCTGGTAGGCAATGAAACCTTCCGAAGCGAGATAGGTTTCAAGATAAATAAGCGGACGGCCCATCAGTTTGTCAAAGGCTTTTCGATACGGTTCGAATGAAACACCACCGTGGCCATACACAGAAAAGTTTGGCCAGATTTCGTGAATCGTTTTCACCTTGTAGTGGCGGATGATTTTTTCAATCAGGATCTGAATCCAGGCTGGCACTCCTGCCACACAGCCAATGTCCCAGTCTTTTGCCTTCAGAACGATTTCATCCAGCTTTTTTCCCCAGTCTTTTTCCTGCGCAATTTTCGCCCCCGGTTTATAAAACGGCTGAAACCAGAAGGGGATCTGACTAACCTGAATACCAGACAGGTCACCTTCGTAGCTGATTCCGTTGAAATTCAGGTTTGTGGAGCCACCCAGCATTAGAATTCCTTTGATGAAAAAATCACTGGGCAGATCTTTGTAGTGCGAAAGTGTCAGAATCTGGCGGATGCTGGTTTTTTGATTCGATTTGATGATGTCCCGCGTGATTGGGATATGCTTGGTAGCGGCCTCTGAAGTGCCGGAACTGAGTGCGAAATATTTGGTTTGACCCGGCCAGCACACGTCCGGCTGTCCTTTCAGTGTTTTGTTCCACCAGGCATCAAAAATCTGGTTGTAGGTGTGGGTCGGCACATTCCGGCAAAACTGCTTATACTTGGCTTTCGGGTCGCCTGCCTTCCGAAGGCCTACCATCATCCCAAAATGATAGTGCTTTCCGAATTGAGTGTTCTCGGCTTTAACGAGCAGTTTCTGAAGGACTTTCATCTGCTCTTCCAATGGCGAAGACTGTTTTTTCTGTCTTCTGCTTCGGAGTTTGATTCCGGTTTTAACCAGTGTTCCTAATAAATCCATTCGTGTAGTGAGTAAGGCAATCGGCGAAACGAATGCGGGCCAAATCTACACGATTGGTGGAAAATGCATCAGTTGATTTTTATTGGAAGATTGAAGGGTTGATTTTATCGGATAATCAGGGAATAGGTCCCGGTAGGTGCAGTCCTTGGCATGGATTCCATGCGACCTGAAAAAGATCGGGCTTCAACAAAATATTCCACCTCTGTCCCCTTTGGTACCGAAGGAATTTCAGCATAGTAATGAAACCTGACTTTTGAGACTTTCATCGGAACTGAATGCCAATCTTTCTGTCCGATAACCCGCCATTTCAAAAGCGTTTTACCTGCTTCCAATCCTTTCAGGCTGTAATCGGTGATCCTGGCTATCACCTCCTTTTTTTCGGACGGTTTCATTCTGGCCGGTAACCGTTGCACCTGAATCAATAACATATCCGGATCCCAGATAGCCCGGGTTCGGCAGTGTAAGGCATCTCCGAAATTCCAGCCATATTCTTTATAGTGATCAACCAGTTCTTTGGATGCATAGGGTTCATCTTTGAGATCAAAATAAAATCCTTTTACGGTATAACCTGGCATTGCACGACGATACGTTTCCAGAGCCTGGCTGTCTTCTTTGATTCGGAAGAGTGGTACATAAATGGTTTTGTTGAGGATGAGCGAATTGGTGTAGGCCGCCAGTTTATCTTCGTTGTACCGATTGGTTTTGATTCGAAGAATCTCATATGGCCTTCCGAAACCCGATTTCAGGTTTTGAAAATGAAAGCGAACAATGCTGTCGTACAAAGGATACAGATCGTGGTCTTTCGGAGGTTCTGCCACCAGTATTCTTTCCTGATCCAGCAGCTTCATAAAGCAATCCACATGCTGGATGCCCCTCCGTTCAAAGTTCGGGAGGATATGGTAACTTTGGAAACCTAGTTTTTCCCGGCTCATTTTCCGGAAAGATTCTTCGCTGACGCCGAAATACTGATTTTCATTCAGCAGAATGCAACTGGAGAAAGCCGTTCCGGCACCGTCTGTCAACACGTTGCCGCCGGTGGAAATGAAGGGTAAATCAAGAACAGGAAATCCCAGAGTTTTGCCCAAATGAACAGTGGCGTCGTCATCGGTTTGAGTTTTGACGGGCTGTCCGTTTTCCATGCCGTATATGAAAAAGAGCGAATCCGAACATTTCTGGGAAGAGACGGGTGTGGCAAAAATGTATTTTGGATCGGCCAGCATCATCTTTCCTTTGGGCGGAAAAACGGCAGCAGGCCCCCAGTCGCGTGTCCAGCTGGCATCGATTCCCTGCGGAACAAACAGAAAGGTGTTTTGGGATGAATCGATTCCCCAGGTTTTATACCATTGGGCAGCTTCCTTTCGGGCGGATTCGTCATTGACAAGTGTGTAGAGATGGTTGTCCTTCGCCAGTTCGACAGCCAGTTTGTAAGGAATCGCTAACGGCCAGATGATCAATGTGCCCAATGCGGGTTCCCATTCGGCAGCGGTGCGGTTGACGGAGGTGTTTTCCGGAATTTCCTGAGTGCGATTTTGTGACTGCGAAAAAACTGGCAGAACAAGGGTAATGCTGGTGAATAAAATCGCCAGACAATGGTTAAAAAAGGATGACGTGCGTTGAAGATTCAAAACCGGGGTGTCATTTGGTGAATCCTCAATGATAGGAGGGAAAGGCTGAGAATCCAAAAGGGGCTGTCCAAAAAGGCGAAAGTCTCTGCTTTTTGAAATAAGAATCAAATTTCTCAAAGGAAAAACCTTATGTGCTCCTATGTTTCTAT
>ERZ795056.3645-NODE-3645-length-16378-cov-5.847577_pt1 | contig 16378 bp, 11 predicted proteins | sample MGYA00375140_ERZ795056 | MGnify/ENA primary metagenome ERZ795056 (study PRJEB30185, sample SAMN05720227) | activated sludge metagenome | isolation source: Anaerobic digester | place: USA | collected 2015-03-09 ... | reverse complement strand
ATCGAAAACGACGGCCTGCAGTGGCCCTGCCCGAACGTCGAGCACCCCGGCACGTTCTATCTGCACCAAGACGGCAAGTTTACCCGCGGCAAAGGCATGTTCATGCCGGTAGAATGGACTCCTCCGGCAGAAGTGCCCGACAACGAATATCCCTTCGTGCTCAGCACCGGCCGCCGCCTCTATCATTACCACACACGCACTCAGACCGGAAGAAGCGGCATGGATGCGATTCTACCGGAAGAAACCGCGGATATCTCGCCACAGGATGCGCAGCGCCTCGGCATTGTCGATGGCGATAAAATCAAGGTCAGTTCGCGGCGCAATCACGTGCAGGTTAAGGCCAGAGTCAGTGACCGTATTCCGCCGGGTCTGGTCTGGATGGCTTTCCACTTCCGCGAAGGCAACGCCAACTGGCTGACCAACGATGTTTTCGATCCCGAAACCAAAACCGCAGAATACAAAGCCTGCGCTGTAAACATCGAAAAAATCGCATAACCCTCGAAGCAGATGGGGCCGACGCCCCATCTGCCTTTTCTTCTTTCAAAAAACAAGGACAAGTGTGAATCTTATGAATATCGGCCCTCTCAGCTTTGAAGAATACGAAACCAGAACTGTTGCTTTTCATGGATGCATGTCGCCCGGCCTTCTTATCGGTGGCTTCATGGTCGATTTAGCCACGCGCAGTCTGCCCGCCGACGCTCTTTATGATGTTATCAGCGAGTCGGCCAAGTGCCTGCCAGACGCTGTGCAGCTGCTGACCCCCTGCTCGATCGGCAACGGCTGGCTCAAGATTCTCAAAATCGGCCGTTTTGCGCTGACATTTTACGACAAACACAGTGGTGAAGGCATCAGGGTTTATCTCGACACCGATAAGCTGCAGCAATGGCCTGAGATCAGAAACTGGTTCCTCAAGCTGGTTCCGAAGCATGAGCAGAACACACAACTGCTGATGGCGAAGATAAAGGAAGCCGGTTGCGCTATTCTTTCGAGCCGCCGGGTATCTATCGATGTCTCCAGATTTCAGAAAAAGAAGGGCAAACCCATTTCGATCTGCCCGAAGTGCAATGAGGCTTACCCCGGCGAACACGGAGCCATCTGCCAGGTCTGCGCCGGAGTCCTCGGCTATTTCAGCGAATCCGCCACGCAACAACCTGCAAAAATGCTGGCCGCCTGAACAGATTCGAAGAAGTTTTTTCTGTACCGGATAATGTGTTAGAATTTGATAACATTATCTTACAGGAGAATTTGAGATGAAGATCAGTGCAAGAAATGCTTTGAAGGGCGTTGTTAAATCGGTCGAGATCGGCGCAGTTAACGCCGAAATCGTTGTGGAAATCGCTCCAGGCAAAGAAATTACTTCGATCATTACCAAGAAATCCTGCGAAAACCTCGGCGTCAAAGTCGGCAAGGAAGTTTATGCCGTGGTCAAAGCTTCGAGCGTGATGATCGGCACCGATTGACCAACAACGTTGCGGCAAACAGAATAATCGAATGCCGCACCATTCTTTTGCTCTGGATTGTCAGACCACTATAGGCTGAACAGCTTTTTTATAAAGCGTTGCAGCCAGTCTTCGCGCGTCTCGACAACATGCTCGACAGACTGATAGTTGCCCTTTTCATCGAGCAGGCCAAAACCTTTCCAGCTCTCGGGCAGACCGAAAAACTCTGATTCACCGATCTTGCTGCTGAACCAGCGGTGGTAATGCGCGAAAAACCACTTTTTTGGCTTGAAATGCTCGATAAGTTCACTGCCACGCTCGAACCCGGGTTTACCGTAATACTCCATGCCGGGTGCGTTCGGCACGCCAATGCCGGCCGGGCAATCATGCGTGAGAATATAATCGACTTCATCGGCCATGTGCGCGAGACAGTGGCTAATATCACAATCTCTGATTTCTGAGCCCGAAGGCGAGTTCAGCGCATCCATGTAGCGTGCGCCGCCGAGCGACAAAAAACGTCCGTTGCAGATCTGCGTTACCTTGCCGCGCGCCAGATGATTGAGATGATGACTGTATTTTTCGATAAGACGATCGAACTGCGCGAATTCTTCATGGTTACCGTCGATAAAATACAGCTTACGCAGGAAATCGCCGCCCTCCTTGTCGAAAAACTGCCGTAGCGGCTGTTCGTAAATACCAAAATCACCAAGTACGATTACGGCATCGAGTACGCGGTCGATCATCTTTTCGGCATGGCGTATCTGTTCGTTGATTACGTGATACTGACTGTGTACGTCGCCGGAAATAAGAATCATCAGGTTTTAACTCCTGTCGTGCCAGTAAAATCGTAGCTGAGTCGAACCTGAAAGTTCTTTATCTGAGCGAAAATCTCTTTGAGAATCTTCTGATTTATCGTAGTGAGGTTCTCAGGCTTGATCAGATTATCTGGATTAAACCCCTGGTCGGTCTCTTCGACCTGATTCTCAAGCCTGATCGTCATCAGATAATTGAGTGCGCGTTCAAGATCATCATAGCTCTGACTTGTCAAAATCCCAAGCTCACTGAGTGCCTGCAGGCGTTCGTGCGTGTTGCGCGTGCGGACCCCATGTTTTAGCGCATAAATGCGGGCAAAATCTACTACCATGCTCAGAACACCCTTTATATCAAGCACGTCGGCGTGATGCCCGCGGGTTTCGAGAATGAAATCGCCAAAAAAACCGAGCGGCGGATCGAATTGCAGAATATTTATGGCAAGCAGGAAATAAAAGCGTGGGCTGTTGGCCAGTTCGCTTTCGAGGTGCTTCTGCAGGTGATCGACCAGCCAGGTTGAACGGTTGCCAAGTTCAGCGATTGCTCTGAAATCGAAAAATATCTTGGTCTGCAGCAGGTCTTTGGCTTCGAGAGTGTTGATCCAGGCCGAAAAATTTGCTTTCCATTTCGCGAGTGGCTGGCACCACGCCTGATTTTTTGCCATGATGTCGCCATCACAGTATCTGTAGCCTGAACGATCGAGCAGCGTGCAGACCTTGTTTCCGAGTTCGAGAAAATATTTCTTAACCGATTCTTCTTCGCTTTCAGCAACGTCGGCAAATATGATTGCGTTGTCCTGATCAGTGCATAGAGTCTGTTCTCGTCGGCCCTGACTGCCCAGCACCATAAAGCAGTATTCGGCCGGCGGCGGGCCCAGCTTCTTAACCGACAGCTCGATGGCTTTTTCGAGAATGAGGTCTGAAACGTCTGTTATCAGCCGATTCAAGTGACCGACACCGATCTGATTTTTGATAAAAATGCGAGAAAGCTCTGGCAGCAGCCGGTTGGCGGTGGTCAGCTTTGCTTCGTTGTCGATGACCTGAATTTCGCGCAGCAGAATCGTTGGCGAATAATTTTGCAGAAAGATAAAGCTGTGATTGTTGACCAGACCGGTCGGCGCGCCTTTGTCGTTGATTACGAAAACATGATTGAAATCGCTTTTTTCGATTTTGAGATAAACATCGAAAAGCAGTGCCGATTCATCGACAAAGACAGGTGCTTCGAGCTTGATGTCGGCAAGAGAAGTAGCCTTTAGATCGTAACTGCCTGAAAGCAGAAACTGAATGTAGGTCTGCAAAGAAAGCACACCTCTGATGCCGCTGCCATCTTCGACGAGAACAGCATCGATGCCATCGGGCTGAAAATGCCGGGCGACCGAATGCAGAGTTTCAGCTGGCGAGCAGATGATTGCCGGCAAACTGGCGATATCAGCTATGCGCTGGTGAAAATAGAGAAAACTGCGTTGCAGTTCTTCGAGCAGCCTGTCCTGGCGTATAACCCTTTCCTGCTGAACGGTAACCTCTGAAGCGATCATGAGGAAGCCTGATTTATTGCCCTGCGGAATACTCGACAGCAACATCATTACCCGATAACGTTCACCGTTTTTCTTTATCAGGTAGGTTTCATACTGATGCGGGTATTCTTCGCCTTTGACCAGAGCTACTGAGTACGGGTAGCCAAGATTCTTTTCGGCCGGCGACATTTCGACGACTTCGAGTATGTTTTTCTGCATGAACTCTTCGGACGAATAGCCGAGCAGTCTGAGCATGCTGTTGTTGGCAAAAAGCTCCTGCCCGCATAACGACATGATCATGTATTCACCGGCTGATTCAACCAGCATGCGGTATTTTTCTTCGCTTTCACGCAGGCTCAGTTCAGCAAGTCGGCGGCGCCTTTCCGATAGAAAACTGCCAACCAGCAGAAAGGCGAGCAGCCCGGTTGTAATCAACAGTATCGCAGTTGAAAAGAAGATCAGATTATTTCTGATCAAGGCGATTTCGTTACGCACATCGTTAAGATAGACACCGGTGCCGACGATCCAGCCCCAGGGTTCGAAACCCTTTACGTAAGACAGCTTAGGTGAGATTCGGCTCGGATCGTCTTTCCATTGCCAGAGATATTCAGCGTAGCCGGCATTATGGGCCTTAACGATTTCGACGAATTTAACGAAAAGCCGATTACCGGAAGGATCGGTGACGTCGTTGAGATCTTTGCCATTGAGGTCAGTGCGGTAAGGGTGAATGATCATGCGGGGCTGCATGTCGTTGACCCAGAAGTAGTCTTTCATGCCCTGCCCGTAATGTAGATTCTGAATCGATTCTATCGCCAGTTTCTGCGCCTGCTCGCGTGTCATCACGCCGATGCGCTCGTCGTATTCGAAGCGGGCAAGAATGTTCCAGGCAGTATTGGTGAGCTCCTTGATCATCTCCCTTTTCTGATCCATGATGCTCTTTTCGAGCGCTGGAAGCATAAAAAAGAAGATCGCCATCACGAAAAGCGCGATAGTCAGAAGAGTCGGGATTACACTGCGAACCAGAAAATACTTCATGCCGGTCCTCGCTATACTCTTATGCAAAACTTTTCTACGTCAAATCTGGATTTCAGCATAACAAAAAAGCGCCGTCGGGCATAGCTGCCCGACGGAACTTTATGTCAACAGAGCTCAGGCTACGGCCGTTTCCGGCATCTTTTCCTGACCGGGCTGCGTCATCAGCGATACGATAACCAGGGCGGCAAAGCTGATCGGAATCGAGAATATGCCGGGGTTGTCGATCGGAAAAGGCGCACTGGCGGGGTCGAGGCCATATATTCTAAACATGCTGGGTGAGAGCAGAATCATGCTCATGGCTGAAACGACACCGGCGATGATCGAAGCGATGATGCCGCTGGCGGTGGTGCGTTTCCAGAACAGCAGCATGATTATTGACGGCAGGTTGGCCGAGGCAGCGACTGAAAAAGCCCAGCCCACCAGGAAAGACACATTGGTGCCTTCGAAGAGTATGCCGAGAATTATGCTGACGATGCCGATGGCCACGGCCGAGATCTTGCCCGCTCTGACCTTGCGATTTTCGCTGAGATTGAGGCCGAGGTAGCGATCCATAAGATCATGCGCAACTGCCCCGGAAGCAGCTACGATCAGGCCGCTGACCGTGCCGAGAACGGTAGCGAAAGCAATGGCCGAGATGGCTGAGAACAGAAAGGTTCCAAACGATCTTGCCAGCAGTGGCGCTGACATATTGTCGTCGAGAAGGTTGACGGTGCCGTTGGTCATAGCGCCAAGGCCCATGTAGAGAGTGAGCACGTAGAAAGCGCCGATGGCCGCAATCGCTACGATAGTAGATTTGCGCGCTGCCGCCGGACTGGGAACCGTGTAATATCTGATCAGGATGTGCGGCAACGAAGCGGTGCCGAGAAATAGCGCGAGCATGAGCGAAACGAAGTCGAGTTTCTGCAGCCAGGTGCCTTCGACCTTGAATTTCAAGCCCGGACGCAGTATGCGGTTGCCAGGCACGAGTCCGGCAACATATACCGTCACCTGATTGTCGTCTTCGCTGAATTTGATCGCTTTCCAGGTCTTGACGCGGGTGTCACGATGTCCGATGTCAGCGAGAAATTCGGCTGGGCCAACGGCGCCGGTAGTGGCTTCTGCGCCACTTTTGCCTTTGATCAATTCGAGATTGCCGACCTGACGCAGATGGTTTTCAGCCGAAGCCGGACTGCCGTTTATCAATCGGCTGCCATCAGCTTTTACAACGACCGACTGAGTTTCATGCAGAATTACCTTGCCGGTGATAGCACCGGCCTGCTTATGCCACCAGCTGGCCTTTCCGTCTTTCAACAGATTGCAAATCTGTAAAGCCAATAATCTTTTTCAGGCGATGCGTACGGCCACAATGGTCAGGTCGTCGGCAAAATAGTTGTGGCCGACAAATGATTTGAAATCATTTACGAGCAGGCGCAGAAAAGTTTTTGCCGAGTTTTTCGGCAGTTCACGCAGAGCATGTATGAATTGCTTGTCGCCATATTGCCAGCCATGTTTGTCGCGACCTTCCGATAAACCGTCAGAATAAAACAGAAAAAGGTCGCCGTAGCCAAATTTGACTTCGAACTGCTCGGCTGCTCGCGGCATCGGAATTCCGATCGGAAAGTTGCGTCCTTTCAGCGGCTTCCATTCATCACTGGTGGCTGAATACCATAAAGTCGGCACATGGCCGGCATCGACATAATTGAGTGTGTACTGGTCGAGGTCGAAACGGGCGTAGACCATGGTTATGAACTTGTTCAGCTCGCCCAGCTTTTCGTGCATGTTGTTGTCGAGCGCCTGCATTATCGCTGCCGGTGTCGGATCTTCGCTCTGACGACGAGACAGGTTCCAGATCACGCGACTCAGGCGGTTGCGGGCGCCAGCTCCCACCAGGGCGGCATGCACGCCTTTTCCCATCACATCGCCAATTACAACGTCGAACTTTGTTGGTGTAAACTTGAAAAAGTCAATAAAGTCACCATCGACGCTCTGCGAAGGTATGCTTATCGATGCCAGTTCGGCACCCTGCATCTCTGTAGGAATTTCTTCAAACAGCAGAGTCTGTTGGATTTCTCCGGCTATCTGAATTTCCTGCTGGCGAGCTTCCTTTTCGATCTGTTGCAGCTGATACTGCCTATAGCCGGCTGCCAGCGATCTCTCAAGGTTTTCAAGTGAGCAGGGCTTGGTCATGAATCTGAAGATGTTGCCCTCGTTAACCGCCTTGGTCGCGATCTGAAAATCACCTTCGCCGGTCAGCATCATGCGTATGCTCTCTGGCGCAAGGTTAATCGTATTGGCAAGAAAAGTTATGCCATCCATGCGTGGCATGTTGAAATCGGCAACGATTATTGCAAATGGCCCGTTCTCGCGAATCTCATGCAGTCCTTCTTCGCCGCTTACGGCGGTGATGAGGTCCCAGTTGCGGCGAAGGCCGCGACCGTAAGACGCCAGAACATTGGGCTCGTCGTCTACCAGAAGTATTTTCGGTTTAACTGTTGCGTAGTTCTTCATGAAGTCTTTTTGCCTGATTAGACCAGGCGGGTAACATATTTTTGATTTTACCCTGACTCAGCAGAGTTTCGTCAAACTTAATTTCATCACCGGCTTCGCGGCAGAGCATCGCGTTTGCCAGATATGTCGCTGCCAGAACCCGTGAAGTTTCACCTGATATCTGGGTTGGTCGATGGTGGCAGGCAACCGCTTCGACGACCGGGTCAGGCAGACCCCAGAGTCCAAGCAGATAGCCGCCGATTTCGGCGTGCGAAGTTGAGTATTCAAGATATTCGGCATCTGCAAACGTTAGATCGTTGTTCTCTGACTGCTTCCAGGTCACCGTGTTGAAGTATTTCGGCTGTTCGAGCAACAGCAGCTTGCCGACATCGTGCAGCATGCCGGCAAGAAAGGCATCTTCCTGAATTCTGCTATTGCCACCCAGATCTCGTGCTATTTCTCGACTCAGCCTGGCGGTCAACGAACTCTGCGCCCACATGTCATCGAGCGAAAATCCCGGAAATTTAGAATCAGGCGCTGCAAAAAACAGCTTTACATAAAGAATCAACGACTTAAGAACATTCAAACCAAGCATCGCCGCTGCTTCGCGTGGATTCGAGACCTGGCGTGGCAGTCCGAAAAAAGCTGAATTAACAAGATGCAGAACTCTTGTCGTCATTGAGACATCGCGGGCGATAATGTCGCCGAGTTCGGCAATCGAGACCAGTGGCGACTCCATGGCGCGCAGAAGATCATGATAAAGCTGCGGCAGGCTGGGAAGATACGGCATACCACTGATTATTTCGCGCAACTCGCGACGGTTAAGAATTTTGCGCAGTTCGGCGGCCTGCTCGATGTTTGCGAGCAGCGTTTCTCCCTTGCATGGCTTGGCGAGAAAGCGGTGTGCCGACTGGGTGGCACGCAGAATAGTTTCGGCCTGCGCATCGGATTCACTCGAAAGCACGATTCTGATAACGTCAGGATAGAATTTTTGAACGGCCTTGAGCAGATCGGCATCATTTTCTATCGTCATGTTCAACTCAGTAATCATTGCATCAGGTTTGAGTTTGCGCATAATTTGAATTGCCTCACGGCCATTGGCAGCATAACTGGCCGACCAGGTCGGGCGTAACGCTTTGAGCAGACGTTTATAGGCATCGAGAGCATTGGTGTCCGGATCGACGAATAAAAGTTTGTAGGGAATCATACTCCTTCTCCGACGTTTTCGCGATCAGGCTGCCGGTGAGGCAATACCACGGTAAAAGCTGTCCCCTTGCCTGGTTCACTTGCAAAGCTGATGTTGCCGTTGTGCCTGTTTTCGACAATATGGCGAACCAGACTGAGGCCAAAACCGGTTCCAGCACCAGCTTTCTTGGTGGTGAAATTTGCCGTGAACATCAGCTTCTGATTTTCTTCAGAGATGCCGGCTCCGTCATCTTCGACCCTGATCTCGACCTTGTCTCCGCGCGCTGCGGTGGTTACTCTGATGATTCCACGATCATACGCGCCTGAGTCTTTCTTTTCGGCAACGGCATGCGCTGAGTTGACTACGAGATTGAGCAGAACCTGATGCACTTCATCGCGCGAACAGAAAAGAAATGGCAGATCTCCGGCCAGTTCCAGCTGCAGATCTGCAACCTTTTTCCACTCATGCCTCGATATAGTACATGCCGTCTCAACACATTTATTGATATCTGTCATCGAGAACTCCCGCTGTGAGCGGTGCGAGAAGTCCTTAAGTGCAAGCACTATACTCGAAACCATGTCGATACCTTCGATTGACTGCTCGATGGTTTTGCCGATCTCAGTCTGCAGATAATCAGGCTCGACTTCTGCCTTGATGCTGGTGAGTTCCTGCCACACCGAATCATCGAGCTTTTCGCCGTCCTGAATCTTCTGCAGCAACTTGCAACAGCAGTCCTGCAACCTCATCAGATCTTTAAAAGCTACTTTCAGAAAAGACAGATTGTGTTCGAGATAGTGCATCGGAGTATTTATCTCGTGCGTTATTCCCGAGACCAGACGCCCCAGCATCTGCAGTTTGTCCAGGTCTGGTGGCAGTTTTCTGTTCAGTGTATCTTCCATCGCCCGCTCTCTATTCGATCTTCGCATTTCGAAGTTGATACAAAATACCAGATTTCTAAAGTATTATACCGCAAACTTTCAACCCCCGCCGCAATTTATCAGCAATTCTCGGGAAGCTGTATAACCAGCACCAACTGAGCTCATGATATTGCGGCAGCGCTTAAAATTAAAGCCAGGGAAGAAATGAAAGTAATCCGCCGATTTCACAGATTTCACAGATTGAAGTGAGGACGCCCTTCATCTCTTTATCGCTATCGGGTCTCGGGATCGTTATCGATTTTCTCTTTCCTTTTTTCTCTTCGTCTTCCGTCGCTATCTGCGCAATCTGTGCAATCTGTGGACGATCTTCATCTCTGTGTCTCTGCGGCTCAGCGTGCGCTTCTTCTTGTTGAGGTTGACGACAGCCGCAGCCGGGAGGTATAGATATCTCATCCTAAAATCGTAATCGTAATCGTAATCGTTCTCGTCCTCGTTCTCGGCCTCGTTCTCGTCTTTGTCCTCTCTTCTTTCTCGATCGGATTACGAATGTTGTCAGAGGTTTGCTGATGAATGATCAATGGTTTGCCCGAATCGCAGATGAACTCAAAATCAATACCCTGCAGGTGATGTCGACTGCGCAGCTGCTCGACGAAGGCGGCACCGTGCCTTTTATCGCACGCTATCGCAAAGAACGAACCGGTTCGCTCGATGAAGTTCAGATTCAGACGGTCAGAGACCGGCTCGAACAGTTCGCCGAATTCGACAAGCGCCGCGAAGCTATCGTCAAGTCATTGTCCGAGCGCAACCTGCTCACTGACGAGCTGACAGCCAGAATCGACAAGGCCACCAATCTCAGCGAACTCGAAGATATCTATCTGCCCTATCGCCCGAAAAAGCGCACACGCGCCACCATTGCCCGCGAAAAAGGTCTCGAAGAACTGGCTCTGATTCTTTTAAAACAGGCCCCTGATCTTGACCCGGCCGCTGCTGCAGCTGCTTTTGTCTCGGCTGAAAAGGGTGTAGAATCAGCCGCCGACGCTCTTCAGGGCGCACGCGACATCATCGCCGAAACGGTGAGCGAGAATGCCGAAGTCAGAGCCGCTTTGCGCGAATTCTTCGCGGCTGAAGCCGTGCTGCAGTCGAAAGTCGTTAAGGATAAAGAGACCGAAGGCGCAAAATTTCGCGATTATTTCGACTGGCAGGAACCGGCTGCAAAAATTGCCGGACACCGCCTGCTCGCCATTCTGCGCGGCGAAAATGAAGGGTTTCTTAAAGTATCGATTCAACCCGATGCCGAAAAAGCCGCGCGCACTCTTACCAGATTCTATCGACAGGCTTTCTGTCCGGCCTGGGAGCAGGTTCGCGAAGCCATCGAAGATTCTTACAAGCGCCTGCTTTCTTCGTCAATCGAAAATGAATTTCGCAAACAACTGCGCGAAAAGGCAGAAGAAGAAGCAATCAGAGTGTTCGCCGCCAATCTGCGCGAACTGCTGATGGCACCACCACTTGGTCAAAAATCGGTTCTTGCCATCGACCCCGGCTTTCGCACCGGCTGCAAGGTGGTTTGTCTCGACCCGCAGGGCAAACTGCTCGAACACGATGTCATCTTTATCTCGCAATCCGAGCAGGCTCGCCTGGCTTCAGTGATTCTTGTAAAAAAGCTCATCGACCGCAACAAAATCGAAGCCATCGCCATTGGAAACGGCACCGGCAGCCGCGAAACTGAAGCATTCATCAAAAGTCTTCAGCTGCCGGCCAGTATTCCAGTGGTAATGGTCAATGAAAGCGGCGCGTCGATCTACAGTGCCTCTGAAGTAGCGCGCGAAGAATTTCCTGATTACGATGTCACCGTGCGCGGAGCTGTATCGATTGGCCGCCGCCTCATGGACCCGCTGGCTGAACTGGTTAAGCTCGATCCCAAAAGTATCGGCGTCGGGCAGTATCAGCATGATGTCGAGCAGGGCAAGCTGAAAAAGGGACTCGATGACGTGGTAATGAGCTGTGTCAACGGCGTTGGCGTCGAGGTGAATACTGCCAGCCGTCAGATATTGAGTTATGTCGCCGGTCTCGGCCCGCAGCTTGCCAAAAACATCGTAGCCTGGCGAGAAGAGAACGGCCCCTTCAAAAACCGCCGGCAGCTCAATAAAGTGCCGCGTCTTGGCCCGCGCGCTTTCGAACAGGCGGCCGGCTTTCTGCGCGTGCGCAGCAGCGACAACCCGCTCGACAACAGCGCCGTTCACCCTGAAAGTTACAAGATCGTCGAAAAGATGGCTGCCGACCTCGGCTGTTCGGTTGGCGATATCATCAAGAGCCAGGAACTGCGCAACCGCATCAAACTCAAAGATTACGTCAGTGAAGAAATCGGTATTCCGACACTCAGCGACATCATGAAAGAGCTGGCCCGCCCCGGCCTCGACCCACGCGACAAATTCGAAGCATTTGCCTTTGCCGAGGGCGTCAACGAGATCAAAGATCTTGCACCCGGCATGTTGCTGCCCGGAATCGTCACCAACGTCACGCAATTTGGCGCCTTCGTCGATATTGGCGTACACCAGGATGGTCTGGTTCACATCAGTCAGCTCTGCGACCGTTTCGTCAAAGATCCAGCCGAAGTCGTCAAAGTGCAGCAAAAGGTTAAAGTGCGCGTTCTCGAAGTAGATATCCCCCGTAAACGCATCTCTTTAAGCATGAAAAGCGAAAAGAAACCCGCCGAAAAGTGGTAGACTGATTTTAAACAAATACCGGCGGGTCGCCGTTGGCTGCAGGTTCGCGCGCCGGCCTGAAAAACAGTGCGACGGCAGCGCTGACATGGCCGCCGACCAGGATTATGCACGAAGACAGGTATATCCACAGCATAAAGGCGACCACGGCCCCAAGCGAGCCGTAGACCAGGCTGTAGCTGTCGGTGCCGAAAGACAGATACCAGATAAAGCCACGCTTGGTGACCTGCAATGCCAGCATGGTAAACAGAGTGCCGGCCAGCGATTCGCGCCAGCGCACCAGCGAATTCGGAATATACTTGTAAAGCATCAGCAGCAGCACAAAAATCGTTGTCTGCGGCAGATATTCGATCATAATCTGATTGAATCTGGTCATCTCGGCAAAAAGTGTTTCGAGATAAGTCGGAAAAATCCGCGGCAGCACGTCGAGCAGCGTATTTGTTATCAGCGACAAAATCAGAAAAATCACGAGAATGCCGATCATCATCAGCCCGATCAGCCGATCGATAAGAAAATGCCGGCTTTCGGCCAATGTCCAGGCGTTGTTGATGTTCTGCGCAAAGCCGGCAAAAACAAGTGTTGCCGACCACAGCAGCATGGCGGTACCAAGCAACCCGACCGCGCCGCTGGCTCGGATCAGATGCTGAATGTTTCCGGCCACCAGCGATTCTGAACCAGGCATATATTCTTCGGCAAACTTGAGAATCTGCCCCTGTACTTCGGCGCTCTGCAGAAATGACGAGCTAAAGGCGATCAGAAACAGAATCAGCGGAAAAAACGACAGAATCGCATAGTAGGCAATCGCTGCCGCCGCCTCGGTGACCTTGGTTTCAACCACCCGGTTAAAAATATGTTTTACGAATTTCCACAGGTTCTGCATCTGTTTATCTGCCGGTACATTTGAATATCTGCTTAAATAGCACAGTTTTGCAAAACAGCGCAACTTCAACGTGCTTCCCGGAACGGTCGCAATAAATTTCTCTGTTTGCCTGTGAAGACTGTTTGTCTGTATCATGCTGTCAATAATTCAGTGAGGTGACCGGATGAAACTTCAAACCCGACAGGTGTGGCCGGTTTTTATGCTGCTCGTGATAACACTGCTCATAGGAACGGGCAAAGTCAGCCTGGCGTCAGACGAGCCACTGCCCGGCCGCCTGCGCATCCATTACCAGCGCGCTGACGCCGATTATCAGCGATTTGGCATCTGGTCGTGGGACGAAGTGAAATCGCCATCGACTGACTGGCCACAGGGCGCCGCGTTATTTACGGCGAGCGACTCGTTTGGAGTGTGGCTCGATGTTGAGCTTCTCGCTGATGCACAGCAGGTGAGTTTTTTAATCCTCGACCGGATTTCGGGCGAGAAAGAGGGTGGCAACAAAATGGTAAAGCTTACAGAAAACCAGAATCAGGTCTGGGTTAAAGAAGGCGATGACAACATATATGATTCGCCTGAACTCAAAATCAGCAACGATCTGCAGCTCGCAACCGTGTTGTCGGCAGGGCGTATCAGACTGCTTTTCAACAGCCTCGCCGGTCTCGACGATGCCGCCCTGGCTGCCAGGCTGAAGATAGTTGATAAAAACGGCAATGCCGTTAAGATCACTGCCTGTACAATTGATAAAGAGCAGGCCATTGTCGACGCTGATTTTACCGTCACACAACATCCTCTTAAAATCGGCTGGGCTGACGCAGATCTTGTCGCCAGCCTTGACTGGAAGCTGGTCGACGAACTATTTGCCTATGCGGGTGACGATCTTGGCTGCCGATACGCTGATGGCACCGCCACTATCAAGCTATGGGCGCCGCTTGCTGATAAAGTTGAACTGATTGTTTTTGCACGCGAAGACCAGAACCGCGAAATCGGGCGTATCGTTATGCAACGCGGCGAACGCGGCGTCTGGTCGGCAACGATCGGTAACGACATTCCGACCGGACTGGCTGACCCGCGTGGTTTTTATTACCAGTTCGAGGTCGATAACCCGGGTCTGGCAGCCAAACGAGTCCTCGACCCTTACGCACGCTCGATGGCCGCGGTTACGGTCGATGCCGCCGGGCAGTCGGCCGGCAGCAGTCGCGACTTCGTCGGCAAAGCAGCGGTCGTTGATGTCGCCGCAGTCGGCAAAAAGCCGGTTCTGGCCAAAATCGACGGTTACGCGAAGCGCGAAGATGCCATAATTTATGAAGTTCACATCAGAGATTTCACCTCTGATCCTTCGATAGAGAAAGACCTCAAGCATCGCTGGGGGACTTACCGTGCCTTTATCGACAAGCTGCCCTATATAAAATCCATGGGCGTAACCCACATCCAGCTTCTGCCGGTGATGGCCTGGTATTTTGGCGACGAAACGCAGATGGGACAGCGTGAGCTGCATTATTCGGCAAAACACAGCAATTACAACTGGGGCTACGACCCGCAGAACTATTTTTCGCTCGATGGCGCCTACTCTGAAAATCCTGATGATGCCGAACTGCGAATTGCCGAGTTCAAAGAGCTTGTCGATGCCATTCACGCGGCCGGAATGGGCGTGGTTCTCGATGTGGTCTATACGCACATGGCGCAGGCCAGCTTTTTAAACGATATCGTGCCAGATTATTATTTCTTCAGAGACAGCAAAGGCACTTTTGTCGGCGATTTTGGCAACAACCTCGCGACAACCCATAAGATGTCGAAGAAGCTGATGGTCGATTCAGTCAGGCACTGGTTCAGGGAATATGGCATCGATGGCATGCGCTGGGACATGATGGGCGACGCCACCAGCGATGCCGTGCAGGAAGCGTTCGACGCCGCCGCTGCGATCAACCCGCAGGCCCTGTTTATCGGCGAAGGCTGGCGCACGTTTAAAGGACATCTCGAAGATCCGACGCTTGCCGGCAAAGCTGCCGACCAGGACTGGATGGCGCACACCGACAGCGTCGGCGTTTTCAGCGATGAAATGCGTAATGAACTCAAGTCAGGCTTTGGCTGCGAAGGTGATCCGATGTTTCTGACCGGCGGGCCACGCAGCATTCAAGGTCTGTTCAACAACATCAAGGGACAGCCATCCAATACTCCGGCCGATGCACCAGGCGATATGGTTCAGTATATCGAGGCACACGACAACCTGCCGGCTTACGATGTTATCGCTCAGTCGATCAAAAAAGACCCCGAAATAGCCGAAAACGACCACGAAATTCACCGGCGCCTGCGCCTCGGCAACCTGATCATTCTGACGTCACAGGGCACAGCCTTTTTACATGCCGGCCAGGAATACGGCCGCAGCAAACAGTGGAAAGGGAATAACACTCCCGAACACAAGTTTCATGTCTTTGCCGATGCCGAAGGCAAACCTTTCAAGCATCCGTATTTCATTCACGATTCTTATGACTCAACTGATGCGATCAACATGTTCGACTGGGCCAAGGCAACCGACGCTCAAAAGTATGCGGTTAACCAGATAACAAGCCAGTATACCCGAGGTCTTATAGCCCTGCGGCGTTCGACCGATGCTTTCAGGCTGGGCAGCAAAAAACTTGTCGATAAAGACGTTCAGCTGATCAAAGCCCCCGAAATTCTCGCAAAAGACCTGGTGATCGCTTACAGCTGTCGTTCGACCGCCAACAGAGTTTATTACCTGTTCATCAATGCTGACGAAAAATCACGCAAACTGACGCTGGACATAGATCTGACCGGAAAAAAGGTTCTGGTAGACAAAAAAACCGCCGGAACTGAAGCTATTGTCAGTCCGACGGGTTTTTCGCTTACTGCCGCCAATATAACGCTTGAGCCTCTTACTGCTGTCGTCTTTGCCGACTGAATCAGTTTTGGGTTTAGCTCGTCAGTCCGGCAATTTTGCTGATTCGTTGACTTCAGAGTCAGGCAAAGCCTTTTTCGGGTTCGGGGCCGGTGAACTCGTTGAAGAACTTGTAGATGTCGTCTGCGTTTTCGCTGATTTCGATGCCTTTGGCGAGTCGCTGCATATTGGAGAGCGATTCTTCTTCTGATTTGCCAGAGGTGACCGCCTGGCTCACCGTGGCAAAATACTGTTTGAGGTTGTCGGTAAGGCTGACTGAAGAACCAGAGTAATCAGCTTTTTCAACGCCGGCGAAGCCTTTGTTGAACGCTGTGAGCCCTGCCGTACCTGTCTGTTCGACTGTCGCAGTGAAAGCTCTGTTAAAACCATCTACCAGTGCGCTGTCGTTCTGCCCCATAGTGCGGGCCAGGCCGGCGAAAGCACTGTTGAGCGCCGCAGGATCATTGTTGGCGGTATATGAAGCACTGTTGACGAACCTTGTCAGCTGCAGCGGCTCTCCCGCTGTGCTGGCGCGTTGCATCGCCGTCTGGAACCCTTCGA
>ERZ795056.3643-NODE-3643-length-16384-cov-6.600037_pt1 | contig 16384 bp, 8 predicted proteins | sample MGYA00375140_ERZ795056 | MGnify/ENA primary metagenome ERZ795056 (study PRJEB30185, sample SAMN05720227) | activated sludge metagenome | isolation source: Anaerobic digester | place: USA | collected 2015-03-09 ... | reverse complement strand
CCATATTACCCAACTCGGGCATACCAGGATAACCAACAGGACCAGCATACTTTAATACCATAATACATGTTTCATCGATATCCAGGTCAGGGTCATCAATTCTGGAATTATAATCTTCTATGCTCTCAAACACTACAGCCCTGCCGGTATGTTTCATAAGCGCAGGCGAGGCAGCAGATGGCTTAATTACTGCACCGTTCAAAGCCAAATTCCCCTTCAATACTACAATTCCAGCTTCAGGAATAAATGGTTTATTATAGGGAGCAATAACATCATCATTGTAACAATCCGTGTTACCTATTATATTGTCATGGTGGTTTTTTCCGGTAACGGTAATTACATTCCTATGTAATTTTTCTTTAAGCTCATTTAAAATTACCGGAAGGCCACCAGCATAATAAAAATCTTCCATTAAATATTTGCCTGATGGCATTAAATTGAGTAATAATGGAATGCGACTGCCAATAATATCAAAGTCTTCCAATGTAAGATTTACACCGATTCTTCCGGCAATAGCGGTAAGGTGTATCAGGAAATTGGAAGATCCCCCTACAGCGGCATTGGCTATGATGGCATTCTCAAAGGCTTCCCTGGTCAAAATTTTATCAATGGTTAAATCTTCCCTAACCATTTCCACGATCCTTCTTCCACTCAGTTGTGCCATTACTTTCTTTCTGCTGTCTGCAGCGGGTATGGCTGATGCACCACTTAAAGTTAATCCAAGTGATTCTACCATAACAGCCATGGTTGATGCGGTACCCATTGTCATGCAGTGGCCAATACTCCGGCTCATACAGCTTTCTGCAAACTCGCACTCCTCCTGTGTCATTTTGCCCGTTTTCATTTCCTCATCAAATTTCCAGACATGTGTTCCGCTGCCAATGGTTGTTCCCCTGTAACGTCCATTTAACATAGGCCCTCCTGGTACAACAATAGTTGGAAGGCCCACACTTGAAGCTCCCATTACAGTACTTGGTGTTGTTTTATCGCAACCTGTTAATAATACAACACCATCAATTGGATTTCCACGAATACTTTCTTCAGCATCCATACTTGCAAGGTTCCTGAAAAGCATGGCTGTTGGCTTTAGTAAAGTTTCACCCAAACTCATGATGGGGAATTCCAATGGAAAACCTCCTGCCTCAAGTACTCCCCGCTTTACAGCCTCTGCATGCGAATGAAAATGGGCATTACATGGGGTGAGTTCACTAAAAGTATTGCATATACCAATTACCGGGCGCCCATCAAACATATCAGTGGGCATTCCCTGGTTTTTCATCCAACTTCTATAAATAATACCATCCTTATCCTTTCTGCCAAACCAATTGTGGCTTCTTAATCCCTTGCTCATCTGAATATTTTTGTATTAAATAATTGTATTCGATTTGCAACAACCTAAAAAATATCATTTTTTGTCCGATCTCCATTGATCAGCCGGAAAATATTTAGCGTATTCTTATTTTTTAACTCTGGAGGCAACATTGAATCGTTCAGGTTTTGATAACAAACAGGCCTTGTAAAACGATAAATAGCAGCAGTACCAACAGATGTAGTTTTACTATCAGTAGTAGAAGGGAAAGGGCCGCCATGCACCATCGAACTGCAAACTTCCACACCCGTTGGGAATCCATTTATTACTACCCTTCCTGCTTTTTGCTCGAGAATATCTATCAGTTCTATATATTCCGGCAGTTCCTCATCCGTTCCATGGACCGTTGCGGTAAGGTGCCCTGTAAGATTTTCAGCAATTTTCAACATTTCAATTTTTGAAGTAACAGAAATAGCGATACTTGTAGGTCCAAATATTTCCTCACTCAAAGCAGGATTATCAACCAAAACTTTACTGTCTGCAGCAAATAAAACAGGTACTGCTGTGCTTTGATCATTACCAGTTGTTAATTTGGATACAGCAAGGGGTTCTACTCCTTCAATCGCCAAATGATGTTTCAACCCGTCATTGTAAGCATTCAAAATGTTTGGCGCAAGCATCACGCCACCGGTTGTTTGTTCAAAAGCAGTTTTAAGCGATTGTTTAAACTGGTCATCAATGCTTTGATAAAGCAACATACCCGGGTTTGTGCAAAACTGACCAACACCCAATACCACTGATCCGGCATAAGCTGCAGCAATTTCCCTTCCACGTTCCTTCATTGCATCGGGCAAAATAAATACAGGATTTGTACTACCCATTTCGGCATATACAGGAATGGGTTCAGGCCTGCTGACCGCAGCATCAAAAAGGGCCTTGCCAGCATTAAAAGAACCTGTAAATCCAACAGCTTTTACAAGGGGATGTTTTACAAGTTGCATTCCTATCTTACTTCCATCGCCATACAAAAGCGAAAATATTCCATCCGGCATATGGGTTTTCCTGGCAGCGGTTTGAATAGCTTTTCCCGAAATGGCCGAAGTTGCAGGGTGTGCCGAATGTGCTTTTACAATAACCGGACATCCCGCGGCAAATGCAGAGGCCGTATCGCCCCCTGCAACTGAAAAAGCCAGCGGAAAATTGCTTGCTCCAAAAACCACTACGGGTCCCAGAGCTATCTGCATAAAACGCAAATCAGGTTTTGGTAAGGGAGTCCTGTCGGAAATAGCTGTATCTATTCTTGCATCCACCCATGACCCTTCCTTCAACAGGTTCGCAAACATTCTTAATTGGTTGACAGTACGCATCCTCTCACCCTCTATTCTGGCAGGGGGCAGTCCCGTTTCACTGCTACAAACAGAAATTAATTCATCTCCGGCATTTATCAATTCCTCAGCAATAGCTTCTAAAAAAACTGCCTTTTCCACACCGCTTATTTTACGGTAAACCTTAAATGCCGCTGCTGCCTTTTCCACTGCCCGGTTTACTTCATCTGATGTTGCTTTAAAAAAACTATACTCATTTTTCACCTGGTTTGCAGGATTGTAAGAATAAAACATCTCATTTCCCAGACCCGAAAAATCAAACCCGACAATTTGCAGTTCCTGCTTCATTAATTTCTTTATTTTAATTCGTGAATTATAGGTTTAATGACTGAATCTTGTAAAAAGACCTAATGTAGAAACAAAAGGTCCTTAATGCTTATATTAACTGCTTGCTATATGAAAACCCTGCTCAAACGACCAATTATTTTAAGGTTTATCCCAAAATACTCTTGATGTTAATAAATCACCACCCATGGCTGTTACTGCAGCCTGATAATTTTCTGCATTTGCAGATCCTTCAATATCAGGATATGATAATCTTCTGGCAAACCCACCATTCAGGTTATTGTTGTAAGTATTGGGACTTAAAGCCGGAAAACCGCTTCTTCTGAAGTTGGCGAATGCTTCGGTTCCATTCCTCACATTCACAACCCAATACTGGGTGTTAATCAACTTAAGTGCATCAGTTGCACTATATGCCACTGCAGGATTAGCTAAATATGCCGATACTTCTGCTGCAGGAACGGCCGTGGCACCGGTATATAGGCCGTAAATGGCCATATCGGCTACTATCCCATTTTCATAATATGTTTTTGCAGCTCCATCGCCACCGGGTATCCATCCTCTCTTGGCAGCCTCTGCCAACAATAAGGATGTTTGTGCATAGGTTACCCAAAACTCCGGAACGCCTGGTGCGGCAATAATATTTACATTAAACTGGGAATAATTCAGCCCTGATCCTCTTGCCCCCCTGTAGGGGCTGCCCGGTGCTAAAATTTGATCGCTGGTAACCCCAATCGGGCAACCAAACTGATTAGCCAAAGTAACATCCGGATTAACATCGTTTGCAATAGCTCCAGGATTGGCATAAAGTGCTATCATAAACTTTGCACGCGGATCTGCGGTTGTTTTTAAATGATTTACAAATGGCTCTGCTGCATAGTTAAACTGAGAGAAGTTTCTTAATGCAGCATTATCAGCTTGTGAAAAGTTAGTTCCATCGTTTTTAACAAAAGCTATATCTGCATTAGATGTCATCACACCGCCTGCAAATGCCTCTGCTACAATAGAAGCAGCTTTGGTAGGATTTAATTTTGAATAACGCATACCTAACCTCAGCAACAATGAATTGCCCAATTTTTTCCATTTTGCTACCTGGTCTGTGGCAGATGATGTTTTTGTTAATGATTGCGCATTAGTTCCATAAAAAAGGTCAGTGGAAATAAATTCACCACTGGCACTAAGTGCCGCAGTTGCTTCCTTCAGTTCCTTGTACAAGTCTTCATAAATGGCAGCATCATCATCGTATTTGGGATAAAAAATACCTTCTGAAACTGCTTTTCCTGCCTCTGAATATGGCACATCTCCATAGTTGTCAACCAAACCCATAAAAAGTTGGGCCTTCCATATGCGAAGCATACTCAATAAATTAACCCTGGTGGTAGAAGGCCCCAAAAGATTTATAGCCTGAATTAAATTTTTCACAGGCGCTGCATTTCCATTAGATCCGTTAGCATAGGATTGATCCCATTTGGGGTTACTATTACCATCAATATCGGCATTGAAATTAAATCCGGTATTTGCCCCGGTATTGTAAGGGCTCAAAAATTGCTGAACAATTGTTTGTTCTCCATACCAGGTTCCAATATGCGTACGCTGAGCGCCGGCAAATATGATTGCAGGGTCAATGGCCGTTATAGCATATGGGTTGGTATTTATTTCAACAAAATCTTTATCGCAACCTGCCAGAAAGAAGAGAGAGCCGATAATGACAATTTTCTTATATGTGTTTATCATACAATTAAAATTTAACATTTAAAGTTAAGTTGTAATTCCTTGTAGTTGGCAAGGAGGCATTCTCGTAACCAGCCCTGATATCGCCCGAGGATTGTATGGCTTCGGGATCAAGGCCCGGTATATCCTTATAAAGAATTGCAGCATTACGACAGGATGCAGACAGTGTAAGGCCCTTAACAAAGCTCAGTACAGTTACCTTTTTCAGAAGGTCGGTAAAAGTATAGGCCAATGCAATATTCCTTAGTTTAACAAAATCAGACTTGAAAATAAAAGGATCACCAACCTGTGCGTTTCTATATTCTGTATAGAAGCCCTGCAGGTTAACAGGCGTGCTTGAGACAGTAATTACCGAAGTGTTTGGTAGTCCTGTGCTTTGGTAAACTCCAGGGAAAGTCAGGCCGCCATCACGCCCCTCCAATGATAATTTGGAATGACCCTGCCTTGTCATATTTAAAAGTGTAGAACTTAATACAGTACCGCCAAATTTGTAGTCGATAAGCATGCTCAGGTTAAAATTCTTATAGTTAAAAGAATTATTCCATCCACCTGTATACTTTGGTATTGAACTGCCTACGGGTAGATAGCCATTGGTCTTTTCAGCTCCGGGTGTGTTTACATTTGTTGGCAGGAAAACTCCATTATTATTCACCAGAACCTGACCCTTATCATTTCTAAGATAAGTTCTTGTATATAATTGATTCATTGCAAGGCCTTCTGTGTATCTTATTTCACCAAGGAATTCATTACCGGTGCCGTTAAAATAAAGCAACAATCTGGTTCCGCTTGGAGTTCCCACATCGAGTACTTCTGTTTTAAGAAAGGCGTTATTCCATGAAGTTGTCCAGTTAAAATTCTTGTTTTGTATTACTTCGTATTCAACAAGGGTTTCCAGACCGCTGTTTTTTAATGATGCCTGGTTTTCTTTAGAAGTAGTATAACCTGAAGCGCTTGAAAGATTTACGTCTATTATTTGTTCTGTTGTTACCTTATCAAATGCAGCAATATCCAAATGCAACCTGCTCTTAAATAATTTAAGCTCAAGACCTATTTCCTTTTCCTTTACGGTAAATGGCTGCAATAACGGATTAGGAGCGCTGGTGCCGTTAATACTTCCCAAAGTCTGCCCATTGAACAAATTCGCATTAACTCCATAAGTAAGGATTCCATCATATGGGCCAACAGAAGCTATACTACCCACCTGCGCAAAGGAGCCTCTCAACTTACCATATGATAGCCATGAAGCATCTTTCATCAATTCTGAGAAAATAAAGCTTCCGGAAATTGAAGGATAGAATTTACTGTTATTTTCAGGATTTAAAACAGAGAACCAGTCGTTACGGCCGGTAATGTTCACAAAGATCATTTGATTCCAGCCAAACTCAGCCAACCCATAGAGTGAATTCAGGCGGGTTTGATTATAATTATAACCATCACCAGCGCCCTTAACTGTACCATTCCTGTAAGAATAGAGATTTGCAACTGTAAAATTAGTGGCGCTCTGTACCATATTCCTGAACTCTGTCCGGTAAGTATTTCCGCCAAAACTTGCATCAACTGAGAACTTCCCAAACTCTTTGCTGCCACCAATGAGAAAGTCAGCATTTATATCAGTTGTGGTAGTTTGGCTGATATTATAGTTACCCCTGTAGGTAACGGTGGGGGTTGTGGTAGCCACAGTTGTATTGGCACCTGTACCATTCAGAGCATATGACTCTGAATAATTGGTACCTCTGTCGTAGTTGAACCTGCCTTGTGCATAGAGCCAGTCGGTAATTTCATAACGTAAAGTGGTCGTTCCCAGCAAACGATTTCTGTCTTCTTTAAATTTCTGACCTCCCTGTAACGGGTAATACGGATTATTAATAGTACCGAGAAAACCGTTTGTTTGCCATTCAGCTCCTGTAGCTGGATTCTTTGCATGATCCCTGTATGCTTCCAATGGTACAGAAACAGGCATCCTTGTAAAGAAATTAACCACACCATCACCCTGTGTACCTATCTGCGGAGGATTAATATAATCTTCATCTGCATAATTTACGTTCACCTGCAACTTAAGGTTTTTAGCAATGGTCTGATTGACCCCAATGTTAAAAATAGCCCTTTTATACTCGTTACCGGGAACAATACCTTTTGCATCCGTTGTGGAAATAGATGCCCTGAAACTTCCATTTGCCCCGCCACCTGATAATCCAAGAGTATTGGTAAAATTGGTGGCATTTTGCAGGTAATCGAAAAGCTGGTTAGGGTAAGCAGAATAAGGTCTCATTATGCCATCAAAATTAATTACAGGCTGGCCATCCAGTTTTGCACCCCAGCCCCATTGCCCATTACCCTGCACCTGGGCGGCAGTTGTAAATTTGTTACCTGCCTGTCCCTGTCCATACTCGGTCTGAACAATTTCGTCCATGAAATTCAATGCTTCCGAAGTAGTATAACTGGTAGTAAAGTCCACTCCGATACCAGAATTTTTTGAACCTGATTTTGTGGTTATCAGTATTGCACCTGCTGCAGCTCTTGAACCATACATCGCAGCAGCCGTAGCACCTTTCAATACTACCATACTTTCAATGTCATCCGGGTTAATATTCGCAAGGTTATCCCCGCGGTCACGCTGCTGGCCGGCACCTTCAGCATTCCTTACCCCCTGATCCATAGGCAAACCATTAACTACAATTAATGGTGAATTGGTTGCTCCGGCAAAACCAACCTGTCCACGCAGCCTGATTTGATTACTTGATCCTGCACCGGCAGCAGGAGGTGTAATATTCAGGCCTGCTACCCTTCCTTCAAGGGATTCCGAAAGATTGATGGTCCGGCTCTTAACTAAATCATCCGGATTAACCGATGTTACTGCATAACCAAGCTTTTTTGATTCTCTTTTTACTCCCAATGCAGTTACAAGAACCTCGGTAAGGGCAGATTCCTCGCTTGCCCGCATACTGATTGAAATGTTGCTCCTGTTTAGTATAGGCACTTCCAGACCAACGAAACCTATAGAGCTTACTACCAAAACATCAGAAGTATCGGCCCTGATACTGAAAACCCCAGCATTATCTGTAATTGTTGCCCTCGTTGTTCCCTTTACCGTTACGGTTGCCCCTGCAATTGGATTGTTTGAACCATCCAAAACAGTTCCACTAACAGTTTGTGAATACAAACCAATAGAAAAAAGAATAGACAACAGGAAAAGAAAACAAAAACGGGATTTACCTGGCGGAAAAGCCAGAATAGTTTTTTTCTTCATAGTAGCAATTCGTTAGATTAAGAAATAAGCCTTTTTGACAGGCTTTAACGGTACAATATTAAAACAGGAGAGTACAGAAAAACTTCCAAAAAAAACCGTTGTTGGATTTTGTACAAAATACAATTAATTTTTCCTGACATTTACTTTTTGAAATTCATGTATTGTTGATTGCTAACGTTTGCCAGATGAGTCAATTTCTATTGCAAAAAGAGAATTCAACGGAATTACAACTTTTTGAGCATATAAATGAATTTGCATTTAAAAAGAATAATTCAATCAGGTTGAATTCATTCAATGAAAACTGCTCAGACTGCTTACGCCTGTATTATATTATTGAAGGAAAATTTGACTGGAAAATTAATAGGGAGAATTATACACTGTATCCTAATGACCTTGTAATTATTTTACCAGGACAGGAACTGATTGCTGAAAAGGGCTATCTTGAAATCGGTTCCCTTTACTGGCTAAAGATTTATTTAAATATCCAGCATAATGGTAATAAAAATGCACTTGGCATTTGGAGCAGCATTTCGGCACCTGAATATATTTCGATTAAAAAAATAATATTTCTGAACAATGTACCCGTACTTTCAAGACTAACGGATGCCGCTTCAATCTTCTCCCAGTTACGTAATGAAATTTTTGGCCAGGAGATTGGATATGTAACAAGGGTAAATCAATTACTTGATGAATTGATAATCCTCATTACCCGTAAAGTAACCCAACAAAGCATATGCCAGCGGGACTTTCCCCAGGCCTTTTTAAAACTGGAGAACGAATTGCGGAAAGACCTGTCTCACCACTGGACTGTGGAAGAAATGGCGGCCATAGTAGGTTTGGGAACTACAGCTTTTAGCGATAAAGTAAAAAATTTTACCGGGTTTACACCCATTAACTATTTGATAAACATCCGGATTTCTGAAGCCATTAAACTTTTAAAAAAGCCTGGAGAAAATGTAACGGATATTGCCCTGGATACCGGATTTTACTCATCTCAACATTTTGCAACAACATTTAAAAAACTAACCGGCTATACACCAAGCCATTTCAGGAAAAAAAATATTTAAATTTAATAACATATATGGCATCCAAGAAAAACTGCATCATCACCATTGAAATAGGAACAAACGCTGTCAGAGTAGTTGCCTTTGATCTGACCGGAACCACAATTGCTTCCATGAAAGGTTCATATCCTACTTTTCATTCCCAACCTGATTATAGCGAACAGGATCCTGAACAGATATTTATAACGATGTTATACGTTTTAAAAAATCTTCTTATTGAGCATATTCATCCGCATAAAATTAAGGTCGAAAGTATTTGTTTCAGCGCTTCAATGCACAGTGTTCTTGCAATAGACAAAAGAGGAAACCCATTGGGTAATGCAGTAATCTGGGCCGACAACAGGGCTAAAAAGGAGGCTGAAAAGCTAAAAAACTCGCCACAGAGTAAAATAATCTATTCAGCCACCGGCACTCCTATGCACCCTATGTCACCTCTATTTAAAATAGCCTGGTTCAGGCATAACGACAAGGAAAGATTTAAGCAGGCTAGCAAATTCATTCAACTAAAAACATACATCATTCAGCAGCTTACAGGCGAATACCTGATTGATCACAGCCTGGCCTCGGCAACAGGGCTATTAAACATCCATAAAATCAAATGGGAATCCGAAGCACTAGCCTATGCCGGTATAAACAGCGGAATGCTAGCCGACCTTGTTCCTATTTTCGAATCGGCAGGAAAATTAAAAAAGGCCTATCAAAATTCCTTAGGCATTCATGCGGATACAAAGCTCATTGTTGGCTCAAGCGACGGATGCCTTGCTACCTTAGGTGCGGGAGTAAAGGATGGCTGCAAGGCCACCATTACCATTGAAGACAGTGGAGCTGTAAGAATTATGGGCAATAAAGTGCTGAATGATAAGAAACAGCGATTCTTCAATTATCTGCTCACCGAAAATTGTTATGTGTCGGGGGGACCAACTAATAGTGGTGGTGTTATTTTTGAGTGGTTTACAAAACAGTTCGGGGATTTCAAAAATCCATTTGACATGGAGTATACCATGAAAGAGCTTTTCGCTGTTGCAGCAAAAGTAAATGCCGGCTCAGATGGTCTGATTTTCCTTCCGTACCTGCTTGGAGAAAGGGCTCCAATTTGGGATGCCAATGCAAGGGGGGTATATTTTGGCATAAACATTAACCATGAACGCCAACATTTTATCAGGGCGATAATTGAAGGTATCCTATTTGAGATTTATAGTATAGGGAAAACTTTGGAGGAACATTGTAAAATCAACAGCTTGTCTATAAATGGAAGCTTTGCCTCTATTCCGCTATGCGCCCAGATCATTGCTGATATTTTCAATAAGCCTGTCAGCATTAGTCAGCATAACTACAGCGTAGGCCTTGGAGCTTATTTGCTTAGTGCAACTGAAATGGGCATATTCACCAACCTGGAGGAAGCTGCAAAAAGTATTGTTTTACCTGAACAGTATTTCCCTAAAAATAATCTTCATGATATCTATATGAGGCATTTTGATATTTTCGAAAAACTGAGTGTCAAATTAAAAGATGATTTTGTAGATGTGGTCAAACTTCAATAATTTTTCTTAAACAAATTTATGACTGATTCAAAAAATATATTCAAGCTATTTTATGGCAGTGCAGTTGCATTGGCAATCGTTTTCCTGATCCTTTTATTCATAAATAAATATGACTGGGCAGGATGGGTTTTACTCTTTTTTTTCCTGAGTCTCGCTGTGGGTTTCAGAGGAAATGAATCATTGAAGGGACTTTCATTTACAGTTGTTATTTTTGGAACAGTTGCATTGGCGCTATTCCATCCGGAATATTTTCAGGAATGGGGAACGTTTAAGTTGAGTAACCTGATTACACCGCTCATTCAATTGATTATGTTTGGAATGGGTACCTCAATGAGTTTAAAAGATTTTGGAGCAGTTATCAAAACGCCAAAGGGAGTGGTAATTGGCGTACTGAGTCAATTTATTATTATGCCGGTACTTGGCTATACGCTGGCAACCTTATCAGGTTTCCCCCCTGAAATTGCAGCAGGAATCGTTTTAATCGGATGCTCACCAAGCGGACTCGCTTCTAATGTTATGTGCTACCTTGCAAAGGCTAATCTCGCGCTTTCTCTTTCAGTTACATCAATTACAACTTTAATTGCCCCATTTGTTACTCCTTTTCTAATGAAATTGTTTGCCGGGCAAATGGTGGAAATTGACCTGTATAAAATGATGTGGGATATATCCAAGATGATTATTATTCCCATTGGTGCAGGATTAATATTCAACAGAATTTTAAGCGGTAAATCAAAATGGCTTGATAATGCTATGCCCCTGGTATCAATGTTCGGCATTGCATTCATACTTACTATCATTACTGCAGCGGGCAGAGATAGCTTGCTAAAAATTGGACCACTATTGGTTGTATTAGTGATTATTCACAACTCATGTGGCTATTTATTGGGCTATTGGTCAGCAAGACTATTTAAAATGCCCGAACGGGATTGCCGAACAATTGCCATCGAAGTTGGGATGCAAAATGCTGGGCTCGCATCAGGAATTGCAAAAGAAATGGGGAAAATTGCAACGGTAGGTCTCGCACCTGCCGTATTTGGGCCATTAATGAATATCAGCGGTTCTATACTTGCCAGTTGGTGGCACAACCGGGCACCAAACGATGTTCTGAAACCAGATAGCAAATCTGCGACAGACTAAATTGTCATTTATCAATTTAAATAAAACAACCATGATTAAGTATCTATTGACCTTTTCGATACCAATTTGTTTTGTCCTGCAATCATATGGTCAGCAGGTTCAAATTAGTAAAGAAGAATTAATTGCACTGACACCCGAATGGAAAGGGGAGCGTTTTCCGGATGGAAGGCCAAAAGTACCAGATGGAATTATCCGGAGAATGAAAGCAGTAAGCGTTGAAGAAGCCTGGGCAACTATGAGCAATGCAGGTTACAGGTACCAAATAGCAGAGGGTTGGGAAACAATCAATCCCGATAGTGTATTGGTTGGCAGGGCGGTAACCACAACATTTATGCCCGGACGTCCCGATGTATGGAAGGCTATTGATTCGTTGGGAAAAAAAGAGGGAAGAAGGGCACAAAATGTTTGGGCCGTAGAAATGCTGGTAAAAGGTGATGTTTATGTTGCAGATCAATTTGGTGCAAAAAGAAACGGGCCAACCATTGGCGATAATGTTGGAAATGCCATTTTTTCTAAAACAGGAAACGGAATTGTGTACGATGGTGCATTGCGGGATGTTGAAGGTTTAAAGGAAATCGGGGGTTTCACATCATATTATACAAGCTATGATCCTTCATTTCATAATCCGGGTGGCGGACAAAACAGGGATTTAACAACAATGATTGTAGGAATCAATAAACCCACCCGAATCCGCACTGTTACAGTTATGCCGGGGGATGTGGTTTTAGGCAAAATGGGGGTGGTTGTTTTTATTCCGCCGCACCTTGCTGAAAGAGTTGTGACTACATCTGAAATCGTTCGTTTAAGAGATATGTTTGGCCATCAAAGAATAAAGGAAGGAATATATACAGCAGGTCAGATAGATACAAGATGGTCAGATGAGATTGAGAAAGATTTTTCGAAATGGCTGAATGATCACATTGATGAATTGCCTGTAGCCAAAGAACAAATACAGGAATACCTGAAAGAACGTACATGGTAGCAATAACAATATTACCCATTAATTTAAAAACTTTATAAAATGTCAAATTCAAGAAGATCATTTTTTTCAAAAGCTGCTGCAGCAGCAGCAATGACTCCATTATTTCCCTTTTCATCAATTGGTAAAGGGCTTGAGGATGCCGTTGAAAAGAAACAGTTTAATTCACCGCCATCCGATTTAAAAATAACAGACGTAAAATGTGCCTATATCGGAGGGAGTCTCTTTGTGAAAATATTTTCAAACCAGGAGATTTATGGATGTGGCGAAGGAGTAGATGCAATTGGGGGAACCTATTACCTTGTTCAGAATATGAAAAGGAGATTGGTGGGACAAAGCCCATTTAATATCCATAAAATATTCGAAGATTTCAGGAGAGGTGCTCACTTTGGAGGTGGCCAGTCGGGGATGTTTGTTGCGGTTTTATCTGCCATCGAAACTGCATTATGGGATCTTACTGGGAAAGCACTAAACCTTCCGATATACCAATTGTTAGGCGGTAAATTTCGTGATAAAGTAAGAGTGTATTGTGATACTGCCCTTTACCGGGTCAGATTCCCTTCTCCTGACGATTTTGCAACCGCCGCAAAAGACGCTATTAAAAACTGGGGATTCAATGCTTTGAAATTCGATCTGGATTATGCTTCAGACCCTGACAAATACGACCGTTATAACTGGACTGCCAGTCCCGGAGAAATAATCAGGATGTACAACCAACTCGCTGCAGTACGTGATGCAGTAGGCCCGAAAATTGATCTTTGTGTTGACATGCACGGTCGCTATGATTTTGTAACTGCACAGGCAATTGCCAAGAAAGTAGAACCATTGAACCTGACCTGGTTGGAAGAGCCGGTTCCGGCAGAGAACTATGCTGCATTTAAGGAAATTGGAGCGGAAACCAATACGCCAATTGCGGCAGGTGAAAACGTATACCTTGGCTATGGTTTCAAGCAATTAATGGATAATGGGGTGGATATAATAATGCCTGATCTGCAAAAATGCGGTGGTTTGGGAGAAGGTCAGCGAATAGCCAATCTTGCCAATTTATATTATAAGCCCTTTTCACCTCACATGGTGGCATCGCTACTTGGTGCTATGGCTTGTGCACATGTTTGTGCCACAGTACCCAACTTTCATTTAATGGAATGGCAATCTTATTTCCATACCAATGTTATGTATAAGGAAATTGTTATTTTTGATGAGGGAGACTGGGTGAAAGACAGCTTTATTAAAGTATCAGATAAACCAGGTATCGGTGTTGATCTTAATATCGAAGCTATGAAAAAATATGCAAACCCTAATGTGCCCTTCTTTACATAATATTAAAAAGAAACCAGAACTCCGTCATAGTAGTTCTGGTTTCTTTCATTCTCACTTTTAACCCAAGGCAATTTACATAACATTTCAACCTGGGCCTATTCAGTTTTACTTCTGATTAATTGAATATAATAAACAGCGCCTGCCGTATTGCCTTGAAGCGCCTGAAACTTCACTCTTACGGCACCCTTACCTTTAACCATTAAGTCAGGAATGGGGTATTCCATATACTGAAATCCAGACTTATTCCATCTGCCGGTATTATCCTCCGTCACCAGTTTTTCATCATCAATAAAGATGTCAAATTTTCGACTTCCCCATTCTGCTCCCCAATATTTAATTCGTAACAATAAGCCTGTTTCATTATTAGTAGAAAGTAAATAGCTGAAAAAACCGCCATTTCGTGCATCACGCCAAAATTCATCACTGAAATTTCCGGTATTTGAATTTTGCTTTTGGATTAAGTGATCAGCTTCGGGCTGCTGTTCGCCGGGTGCAACAAAATCAATAGTGCGCTTTTGCAATGAGAGCTTTTCCTTTTCCAAAATTGCTATTGAATCAAGATAGGAACGATAGCCAGCATTACTTAGTGACATCCAATACATCATATACCTTGTATCGTGAATCTTAAAAAAGGGTTCAAGTAACAATTCAACCGGGTTAACAACTTTAACTTCAGATGCTGTAAAATTTAAGGGGTTACCAGAAACAGGCTTTAACTTCTCAGAAAGCTTGGAAAGATTATCTTCAATTATTACCGGAGCCTTATCAACAGGAAGCTTTTTGCCAGATGCTATATGAGCCCATCTGCCATCGTTTGCCACCAACCCCTTTAAATCTTCGTTGCCACTTTTTGCACTCAATAAAATCGGCCCATGCATAAAAGCTATATAATTGGGTACATTTGGCATGTATTCAATGGTAGTATGCATCGGAATAGTAACAGTTACAACATCTCCCTTTTTCCAATAACGTTCAATGGCTATATAAGACTGCGCACTTCCGGTTGATGCAACAGGGTTACCATTAAGAGTAATTTTAAATTCTCCATTTGATACCCAGGCAGGATAACGTATCATGAGTGTAAAACGGGATCCCCCCTCAGTGATCATTACCTTAGTTTCCTCTTCATAAGGGAAAATGGTTTGTTGCCTAATTTTCACCTTCTTCTCTTTCCAGTTTAGTTCAGAAGCAACGAACAGATTTACATATAATGAATCATCGGTATGGGTATAAACAAACTGGCTGTACTTGCTATGGTTTTCCATACCACTGCCTACACAGCACCACATCCCTTCATTAGGTGATGAATATACCCGGTAATGACGCGGGCGCGCCGGGGTAAAATACACATAGCCCCCATGTTCAGGATGTTGGGTTGATAAAATATGGTTATACAGTGTACGCTCATAAAAATCTGCATATTTTGCCAGGGGATTAATCCGGAACAAATCTTCCGTTAGTTTAAGCATGTTGTAAGAGTTGCAGGTTTCCGGCCCTTCCACCTCATTTACAAAATCGCTGCTTGCTGCTACACCGGGAAAAAATTCCCGCCGGCTGTTTCCACCAAAGGCCAGGCTACGTTTGGTAGCAACTGTTTCCCAAAAAAATTGTCCTGCCCGTTTAAATTTATCATCGTTGGCTATTTCGCCTATTCGCTCAAACCCTACTGCTTTTGGCACCTGTGTATTGGCATGTTTATTATCCAGGTTATCATTACCCACAGCCATAGCGTCAAGCAGCATATTGTGTGAAAATCGTTTTGCCGCCAGAATGTATTTTTTATTACTGGTCATTTGGAAAGCATCTGCCAAAACCTCATTCATGCCTCCATGTTCAGTATCAAGCATGGACTGCATTTGCACATCAGTCAATGAGGCGGTGATATTTACAGCCCAGTCACAAAAATTCAAAAAGATGGCTTTGGCTTCTTCATTGCCGGCATACATCCAGGCATCTTTTAAACCTGCAAACATTTTATGAACATTGTACCAGGGTACCCAGGCCGATTTGTAAGCTGCAAAATCACCTTGTTGTAAAGTACTCCATATTTTCTTACCATTTGGTACAGCACCTGCGTAGCCAATAGCCCAATCCGGGTTATTCTTTCCGTTGGCTTCCTGGCAGGCTTTCAACTCGGCAATCAGATAATCCATCCGCTTTTTACATTCCTCATTTTTGGTAGATGCATAATTCATAGCCAGGGCTGATAAATAATGCCCGCCTACATGCCCATCCAGCCCATCCCAATTTGGAAAAATTTTTGCCTTTTCAGGTAAACCCGCCTCCTTTCTGTAACCTGCTAATAAGCGGTCTACATCATATTGTAAAAGAACCTTTATATTAAGGTCTCTTGCATTTTTAAAGGGTCCATCAAGCAAGGTTACATCGC
>ERZ795056.3633-NODE-3633-length-16429-cov-6.795713_pt1 | contig 16429 bp, 11 predicted proteins | sample MGYA00375140_ERZ795056 | MGnify/ENA primary metagenome ERZ795056 (study PRJEB30185, sample SAMN05720227) | activated sludge metagenome | isolation source: Anaerobic digester | place: USA | collected 2015-03-09 ... | reverse complement strand
ATCGCAGAGCGCGGGGACCTTGGAGTCGCCCACCTCGTCCTCGGCGTTGCCTTCGTTGCAGAGGCTCGCGACGTCGCGCTCGGCGTCGTCCACGCGCGGCTGCTGGGTCGCGACCTCGCGGTTCTCGCGGGAGACGATGGTGATCAACGCCGACGGAACGCGCCGTATGCTCGACTGGGCCCGCGGCGCGGGCGTTCGGCACTTCATTCAGATCAGCTCCATCGGCGCCTATGGCAGTCAGTGCGTCGGCGAGGACCGACGCGAAGATACCGGCCTGTGTTGGTTCCCGCTCATGCCCGCCTACCTGAGGTCCAAGGCCCAGGCCGAGCGCCACATCCTCGCCGCCGGCGTCCCTTACACCATCCTTCGCCTGCCGGCCGTATTCGGCGCGGGCGACACCGTCGTCACGCCCGCGGTCGTCCCGGCGCTGCTGCGCGGCGCCTTCCCGAGGATCTCCACGCGCGACCCGCGGGTCTCGACCTTGTGGGTCCGAAACGCCGCCGAGGCGGTCGCGGCGGTGCTCGAGCATGGCCCGACCCACGACGCCTTCAACCTCACCGATGGCGAGACCCGATGGTCCGACTTCGTGGCCACATTCGCGGCCGCGCTCCAGCGGGAGGTCGTATGGGGCAAGCAGCGCGCGCTCACGCTGCTCACCCGCTCCGAGGACAATGAGAACATGTATCTCGTGACGACCGGTCACTTCGGCGCCCATTTCCCGGCCGACAAGCTGCTCGCGGCCCTGCCCGGGCTGGTGTTCGCCGACTGGCGAGACGGCGTGCGTGAGGCCGTCGCTGCGTACCGCGTGGTGCACGGCGACGCGCCCGTGCGCGGCGGTCTCGCCGGGCAGCGCGGCTCCGCCTCGTCGACGTGAATTGGGGTAGGATCGCCGCCATGGCCGGGCCTGTCTTCATCCTCGGGGGCGCACAGAGTGACTTTGCCAGGAGCCTGAGCAAAGACGATCGTGGGCTCGAATCGCTGACCCACGAAACGATCCACGCGTGTCTGCAGCGGGCGCGGCTCGACGCCGGCGCCGTCGAGTCGATCCACGTCGGCAATGCCTTCGGCGAGCTGTTCACCGGTCAGGCCCAGCTCGGCGCCATGCCGGCGACCGCGGTGCCCGAGCTGTGGGGCGTGCCCGCCATGCGCCACGAGGGCGCCTGCGCCTCCGGCAGCCTCGCCGTGCTCGCGGCGATGAGCGAGATCGAGGCCGGGCGCTATGACTGCGTGCTGGTGCTCGGCCTCGAGCAGGAGCGCAACGTGCCTGGTGACATGGCGGCGCGGTACATGGGCGCGGCGGCCCATGTCGGCCATGAGGGGCAGGAGGCCCGGTTTTTGTGGCCGGCGATGTTCGCCCGCATCGCCGAGGTCTACGCCGAGCGCCACGGGCTGCGCCAGGCGCACCTCGCGGCGATCGCTCGCAAGAACTTCGCCAACGCGGCGCGTAATCCCCTGGCCCAGACCCGCAGCTGGCGCTTCTCCGACGCGAGCTTTCGTGAAGACGACGAGGCGAACCCGGTGGTCGAGGGCCGATTGCGCCGTCAGGACTGCAGCCAGGTGACCGACGGCGCGGTCGCGCTGGTGCTCGCATCGGCGGAGTTCGCCCGGGCCCACGCCGCGCGCACGGGGCAGGCGATGGCGGCGTTCGGGCGCATCGCCGGCTGGGGGCATCGCACGGTCGGGCTGTCGCTGGCCGCGAAGCTGCAGCGCGCGGGCGACGGTTACCTGTTCCCGCACATCCGCGCGGCGGCGCAGGATGCATATCGTCGTGCCGATATATCGGGGCCCGCGGCGCTGTCGGGGATCGAGACCCACGATTGTTTCACCATCAGCGAATACCTGGCGATCGATCACCTCGCGGTCACGCCGCCCGGTGAGGCCTGGCGGGCGATCGAGGCCGGTACACTCGAGCTCGGTGGGGCGCTGCCGGTCAATGCGACCGGCGGGCTCATCGGCGGCGGACACCCCGTCGGCGCCACCGGCGTGCGCATGCTGCTCGACGCGCACCGGCAGGTCACCGGCAGCGCCGGCGACTGTCAGATCGCCGGGGCCGATCGTATGCTCACCTTCAACCTCGGCGGCAGCACGACCACCAGCGTGTGCCTGATCGTCGAGACCGGCGCCTGAGCGGGAAACGCGGGGACGCGACGGCGAATGCTCACAATGCGAGCAGCGCCGGCAGCACCGCGCCGGCCTTGCCGAGCACGACCTCATCGAACTCGTCGGCGTTCGCGGGCCGCTCGAGCCCGACGTAGATCGATCGCACGTGCTCGCCCATCGAGCGGCGGTAGGTCATCTGGCCGACCAGCCCGGCCGCCGGGTACACGACGCCGGAGCTGCCGACGCACAGGAACACCGTGGCCCGCTGGACCCGCCTGGTGATCGCGTGCATCTCGAAGGGCACCTCGCCGAACCATACGATATGCGGACGCTGCAGCGCGCCGCACTCGCAGCGCGGCAGGGGCGGGAACTCGTGGCGCGTATCGGTGAACGGCGGACGATCGCAGGCGGAGCAGCGCGACTTCATCAGCTCGCCGTGCATGTGCGTCACGCGGCGCGAGCCGGCGGCCTCGTGGAGCGCGTCGACGTTCTGGGTGCACAGAAAGAAGCGATCGCCGAGCCGCTGCTCGAGGGCGGCCAGCGCGAGGTGGGCCGGGTTGGGCCGCACCGTGAGCGCCTGGGCCCGGCGCTGCGCGTAGAACCGCCAGACCAGCGCCGGATCCCGCGCGAAGCCCTCGGGGGACGCGACGTCCTCGACGCGGTGCTGCTCCCATAAGCCGTTGGCGTCGCGAAACGTCGCTATCCCGCTCTCGGCGCTGATGCCTGCGCCGGTGAGCACGAAGACGTCGGTGGTGGAGTCGAGCGCGAGCGGCATGGCCGCGACGATACACGCAAGGGCGGGCCATGGCGACGAGATGTCATTCGCCGCGGCTCCGCTCGTGCGCTCGGCGACGCGCTCGTGTTGGCCCGCCTGGGAGGGCCCGGGGCCGCCGGGGCCGCCGCGCGCGAGTTTGCGCTGACCCCGCTCGGGGCGCCGCCTGGACCGCTTCACAATGATCCGAGTCCAGGCACGACATGGCTGTCAGGCGTGGCGCACCTGTCGTGCGGATATTGCCGATCCACGTCCTTTCGCAACACCGTTTTGCGCTGGACAGGCGGAAGGGATCCCCTACGCTGAGCGTCATGAGATTGACTTTTGTCCCGCATTGTCTGCTCCTCGCCCTCGTTGCCTGTGCCCCCGGGAACGCCGACACCGGCGAGCTGCCCGACGCGCCGAAGGTCGATCCGCCCGCCGCGGACCCGTGGATCGCGGAGGTTTACGAGCCGGTGATGAAAGAGGCCGCGGAGATGGACGTCGCCGGTTTCCTCGCCAAGTACCCTGGCCCCGGTTACCTGGGCCAGCTCAGCTACGACCCGAGCAGCGCCGCCGGCCTCGCGGAGATCCGCGCTTACGCCAAGCTCGGTCCGGAGCACGACAAGGTGCTCGCGCAGAACGGCTTCGTCGCGGTCGGTGATTCGCCGACCTTCACCTTCGCCAGCACCTATCTCGACCTCTACTTCAACGACCTGCCGGTCTTCATCTCGACCGACAGCATGTTGCACGCGCTGCACAAGTCCTTCGACAGCATGCTGCTGGACTTCGAGCGCCAGGTCCTGATCCCCGAGATCGATCGTATGCTCGCGGCGATGCACAAGCAGCTCGGCAGCGAGCTCGCGGCCCTGCCCGCCGGGCTGAAGACCTCCGGACGCGACCTCGACCTGTACCTGTCGGTCGCCCGCAGCCTGCTCGGCGGCGTGACCGTCACCAGCGTCGGTGGCGACGCCGCCATCGACGCCGAGGTCACGCGCATCCTCGCGGCCGTCGCGGCGCTGCAGCCGATGGACCTCGAGCTGTTCGGCGCCGGGGTGCTCTACGACTTCTCGCAGATGGAGCCGCGCGGCCACTACGAGGACGAGCCGGAGCTCCAGCGCTACTTCCGGACCATGATCTGGCTCGGTCGCACCGACATGGCGATGGTGATCTACGATGCGGAGCAGCAGCCGAAGTTCAATCGCCGCGCCCTCGAGGCCGCCTTCGTCACCAACCACCTGCTCGCGGCCAGCGGCGCGCAGGCCAACTGGGACCGCGTCGACCGCGTGCTCGTGCGCCTGATCGGCGAGCGCGACAGCATGAACCCCCAGGACATGAACAAGTTCATGGCCGAGACCGGCGTCGGCAGCCTCGCCGAGCTCGCCGCGGCCAGCGACGATATGCTGTACAAGGCGCTGATCGACAGCCCCTACGGCCTGCAGCGCATCATGTCGCAGATCATGTACACCGACCCGACCGACCCGCAGATCATGCTCCCGCGCGTGTATCAGCTGCTCGGTCAGCGCTTCACCCTCGATTCGTATGTGTTCAACAACGTCACCTACGACCGCGTGCAGGATCTCCGCACTGGTGCCAAGGTCGAGCGCATGCTCCCGAGCGAGCTGGACGTGCAGTTCGTGCTCGGCAACGACGCCGCCGCCCACAACCTCAAGCCCGAGCTCGACACTTACGGTTATCAGGGGGTCCTCCACGAGATGCGCTTTTTGAGCGACGCGCATCCGGCGGACTTCTGGGACGCGACGTTTTACAACGGCTGGCTGGCGGCGATCCGCGCGCTCAACGACACCACCGACTTCGCGGCCCAGCCCGAGGCGATGCGCACCGCCGCGTGGGCCGACAAGAACCTCAACACCCAGGCCGCCTCGTGGGCCGAGCTGCGCCACGACACCCTGCTCTACGTCAAACAGTCGTACTCCGGCGGCGAGGGCTGCGAGTACCCGGACGCTTACGTCGAGCCGGTGCCGGCCTTCTACGAGCGCCTCGCGCACCTCGGCAAGCTCGGCGGCGAGATGGTCGCCGAGCTCGCGGCGGACGGCTTCGAGGTCTCGCGCGCCCAGACCTTCTTCGCCGACCTGAGCACGACCTCCGCGACCCTCGAGACCATCGCCCACAAGGAGCTCGAGGGCGAGACGCTGACCCAGGCCGAGTTCGACTTCCTGCGCGGCACGATCGAGGAGGAGCTGGTCGGCTGCGGCCAGGTGCAATATGACGGCTGGTACGCCAAGCTGTTTTATGACAAGGAGAAGATCGGCGAGTACAAGCCGACCATCGCCGACGTGCACACCGCACCGACCGACGCCCAGGGCAACGAGCGCGGCTGGGTCCTGCACGCCGCCACCGGCCGCCCGATGCTCATGGTCTTCACGGTGCCCGAGTGCGGCGGGGTCAAGTCGTATGTCGGCCCGATCTCCAGCTTCCATTCGGTGCTGACCGAGCAATACGATCGGCAGACCGACTCCGTTTGGGCCGAGGTGCTCAGCGAGGGCACCCCGCCGCGCCCGAGCTGGACCGAGAGCTTCGTGCGCTGAGACGCAGGGGATCAGCGGCCTTCGCCGCGTGCCTGCAATGCCGCGAGCTCGGCCGTCGCCAGCGCATGGCCCGGCTCGAGCTCGAGGATACGCTGCAGCAGCAAGCGAGCGCTGCGCCGGTCGGTGGTCCGCGCCCGGTGATACTCGTCGAGGAGCTGCTCGGTGCGGGTGCGGGCGCGCAGGTTGTCACCGAGGACCTGCTCGTCGTCCGGGACCATGGCGAGCAGCTGCCCGAGGATCGCCTCGGCGCGGGCGGTCGCGCCCGAATCGACGGCGTCGCGGTAGGTGGAGCGCAGCGTGGCGAGGCGCGCGGCCTGCTCCGGCACCCGCGCGGCGATCTCGGCGAGCAAGCGGGCGCCGGGATGTGCGTGGATATTCGCGTCGCCATTGTCGCCATTGTCGCCATTATCAGTGGCGGCGAGGTGTTCGCGGAGGATGGCATCCGCCCGAAGGCCGCCGCGAACGATGGGGACGCGATCGCCGAAGGCCTCGCCGTTGGCGCACAGGCGCGCGCCGGCCCGCGTGAAGGCCACGCTGTAGGCGATGCGGAGCTCGTCGGAGACGTTGGGTCCGCTGCGGTGGGGGAGGCGGCCGTCGTAGACGAACACCTGGCCGGGCTCGAGCACGATCGGGACCGCCTGCCGCTCGTCGACGTCGCAGCGAAAGAACAGCAGCGTCTCATCCCAGCGGTGCGGCAACAGCGAGCCGCCCGCGGGCAGCGGCGCGCGCAGCACGGTGCCGTTCTCCACGGTCGTGCGCGTGACGGCGACCCAGCAGTTGTATGCGCGGGCATCGATGGTCGCGTAGTACGCGTCCTGATGCCACGGGATCGCGGTGAGGCCGTGGGGATCGGGCGCCTTCACGTAGGACTGATTCCAGAACAGGTCGGCGTCGTCGCCGAGCAGGACCCGCGCGAGCTCGGTGAAGGCCTCGTGCCGGCAAAATGTGGCGAGTCTGTCGCTGGCCCGGTGCAGGCGCTGCAGCTCGGGACGTAGCTGCGTGAACAGGTGCTTGCGCGAGGTGCCCGGCGCCAGGCGCAGCTGGTCGTGCCAGAGGCGTTCGATCTCGGCGCGTACGGCTTGCAGGGTCGGCGCGTCGAACAGCGGCTCGGTGACGAAGAATCCCTGCGCGTCCAGGTCGCGCGCGGCGTGGGTCGGGAGCTGCGGCATCACGGGGGGGAGCATATCCGCGTACCCGCCCGAACGCCCCGCTTTCGCTGCGGGGACCGACGGATTGGATCCCACCGCGGCGCGGTTTCGGATATAGTGGCCACCGTGCGCTCCGCCGGCTTCGTCCCACTCACCCTGACGGTCCTCATTGTTGGTTGCACCTCGGATCCGCCCGCGGGCGCCGAAACCGGGGCCACCGAGGGCACGGGCACCAGCGGCACCGCGGGCACCGAGCCGACGACCGGGGTCCCGACGACCGGCGACGCCGGCACCACCGGCGAGGCGCCGGCGCTCGACACCTACGGGTTCGCCAACGGCTGCTACTCGCTGCGCAGCGGGGACGTCTACCTGTCCGCGGTCGGCAACAACTTCTCGTTCGGCGCCGCCAAGGCCGACGCGGCGCGCTTCGTCATGCGGGCCGCCGACCTCGGCACCTACGTGCTCTACGACCAGGACGGCGGTTATCTGGTCGCCGACGACGGCCCGCTGGTGCGCCAGACCAAGCTCGACTCCGATGTCACGCTGATCGACGACGCCTATATCTCCGGCGCGGAGTGGACGCTCGAGAACTCCGTGGTCGACGGCTCACAATATCAGCTGCGCAACCGGCGAAACGACAGCCTGCTCGGCATCAACGCGCTCGCGGCCGAGGGCGTGCCCGTCAGCTTCGAGCCGGCCGCCGATTGCAAGGCGTACCCCGAGCTCTCGCTCGACGCGACCGGCAAGGTCACGCGCACGATGTTCGACGACGGCGACCTCTACGGCATCGTCGACACGCACTCGCACGTGCACTCGAATTACGCGTTCGGCGGCGGCGGCCTGTTCCACGGCGGCGCGTACCACCGGCTCGGCGTCGAGCATGCCTTGCCCGACTGCTCGATCTCCCACGGCGAGATGGGCCGCAAGGACTTCTTCGGCTACATCTTCGACCAGTCCGGCAACGAGCAGCCCGACCTCTCGAGCCTGCTCCCGGACCTGGTGGCGAAGCAGCTCGCGGTCGACAATCACGCGACCGCCGGGTACCCCGACTTCACCGAGTGGCCCAACGGCCCCAAGCGCTCGACCCACCAGACGCAATACTATCTGTGGCTGCAGCGGGCCTACCTCGCGGGCCTGCGCCTGGAGGTGCTGCACGCGACCACCAACGCCATCATCTGCGACTTCATGGTCGGCGAGGAGATCCAGCGCAGCCGCTACGGTTGCGACGACATGACCGCGGTCGATCGCATCATCGACGAGAGCTACGCGATGGAGCGCTACATCGACGCGCAGTCGGGCGGTCCGGGGCTCGGCTGGTTTCGGGTCGTGCACACGCCCGCCGAGGCGCGCACGGTGATCGCCGCCGGCAAGCTGGCGGTGGTGCTCGGCATCGAGACCTCCAACCTGTTCAACTGCAAGCTCACCCCGCACGCCGGCGACCCGACCTGCGACGAGGCCTACATCGAGTCCCAGCTCGACCACTATTACGATTTGGGGGTGCGGGCGATCTTCCCGGTCCACAAGTACGACAACAAGTTCACGCCCGGCGACGGCGACCGCGCCTTCATCGAGCTCGGCAACTTCAGCAACAGCGGCCACTGGTCCAACTTCACCCTCGACTGCCCGGATCCGCAGGTCGGCGGCTTCGACAGCGGCGACGTCAACTTCGGCGGCCTCAACATGCCGCGCGACGTCTACGACTCCCCGGCCCCGGTCGACAACAGCAAGTTCCCGACCTCGCCGCTCACCACCACCACCAAGTACCTGGGCCAGATCTCGGAGCCGCCGCTGGTCGGCCCCTATTGTCAGAATGCGACCCTCACGCCGCTCGGCGAGCACATGATCAGCGAGATGATGGCGCGCGGCATGATCATCGAGGTCGACCATCTCCCGCAGTGGTCCTATGTGCGCGCATACGAGATGCTGCAGGCGGCCAAATACCCGGCCTCGGGCAGCCATGGACGCAACCACGACGGCCAGCTCTACGAGCTCGGCGGCGTCTCGACGACCGGCTTCGGCGTCTGCCGCAACGACACGCCCGGTTCGACGGTGAAGGGCTTCAAGGACAAGATCCAGTTCATCAAGGACCACGGCGGCTACCCGGCCGAGGGCTTCGGCTTCGACCTCAACGGCTTCGCCGGCGCCCGCGGGCCGCGCTTCGGCGACGGCGTATGCCCGACCCCGCAGGCCGACCCGATCACCTATCCCTTCGCCTCCTACGCCGACGACATCGAGTTCTCGGCGCCGGTGGTCGGCAACCGTAAGCTCGACTTCAACACCGAGGGCCTCGTGCACATCGGCCTGCTGCCCGAGCTGATCGAGGACGCCCGCCGCGACGCCGTCGACCCGGCCGACATCGAGCCGCTGTTCCGCTCGGCCGAGGGCTACCTTCGCATGTGGGAGCTGGCCGAGGCGCGCGCCGCCGAGCTCGGCGGCTAAAGCGGCGCTCACGAGCGGACGAACAGATAATTGCAGTAGTCGTGCTTGCGGTTTTCGTCGTACCAGCGATGCATGCGGGCGCCGACGAAGCCGCCGATGGCGCGTCCGAGGCGCGCCTCGCCGAGCACGGTCGGCGAGAAGGTGGCGTCGAGGACCCGGAGCCCGTGGCGCTCGGCGAGGGCGACGTAGTCGGCGTGCGGTCGGATGATGTTGATGCCGTTGTCGTCGTGGATCTCGCGGCGCGCCAGGCCGTGCGCGCGGACCGATGTGCGCATGTAGACCATGCCGTTCGTCGGCATCGTGCGCACCATCGCGGCGAACAGCCGCTCGAGCACCGCGTCCGAGCAGTACATCGCGCAGCCGCCGAAACACACCAGGTCGGCGCCGCGATAATCGTCGAAGTCGCCGACGTCGGACTCGACGAAGGCGAGGCGGGCGCGGTCCTGGGGGGATAGCGTGCGATCGGCCAGGCGCAGGCCGTGGGCGAGGAATTCGGGGTTCACGTCGACGCCGACGACCTCGCGCGCGAGGGGCAGGTAGCGGAGCGTCCAGTCGCCGATGCCGCAAGCGAGGTCGACGACCCGCGCGAAGGGCTGGCGATAGCGGGTCACCGTGGCGAGGTGGGCGAGCATCGCCTGTCGGAATTGCGTCTGGAAGGTCGTATCGATCCACAGGCCGAGCTTGCGCTTCGAGAACCCGTACGCGCTCAATGATGTGAACTTGCGCTGCTTCCAGTGGGACGCGGCGTCCCGCGCGGGGCTGGTCGATTCGGCGTCGTCGTGGTTCATCTTGTTGGTATGCATGGCGGATAGGGTCCCGAAGATCCCAGGTTCATCGGCGATATCGTCGACGCCTGGAACACAACTCAGTAACAGCGTCGGCGCCGTCGTGCCATGAGTAGTTCCGTGACAGGCGAGGTCCACGACCCGGCTGAAGGGCAAGAGCGCGAGCCAGGGCCCGCTGTAAGAGAGCCGTAATGGCCCGCTACGGGGTCGCTGGGCATGATGCGTATCGCGGGCGCAGGGGCCCGAATACACAAAGGGCGCCACACGAAGATGGGTGCCTTTGTCACGAAATTACTGAGGCACGTGGTCGCGGCGTATCATCGATGCGATGAATGAAGCCAGAGTATTGCACACACTTTCATGGAGAGATCCGACGATGCTCGTATCATCAGGGCTGCCGACGATCGCGCCGCTCCCGACGCGGTGTGGCTGCGGGGGCAGCCGTGACCGTGGCGTTGCGGCGGCGGGGCCGGGCCGGGGCGACCGAGTCGCTGCGCGCCGCGGCCGTCGCCCACGACCAGGCCCGCGCGGGTGGCTGCGACTGCGACGATGCGCTCGACCTGCATGGGGCCCTCGTCGGCGGACGCTGGTGTCTGGTCGACACCTTCGAGCGCGAGGGCAGGCGCTACCTGATCGCGCGGCACAACACGCTGGCGTCGGCGTCGGCGTCGGCGTCGGGGCCCGGGCTCAGCGTGCGCGAGACCCAGGTCGCCGTGCTCGCGGCGATGGGACACGCGCTCAAAAGGATCGCCTATGAGCTCGGCGTCAGCGAGTCCTGCGTCGCCACCTACCTGCGTCGGGCCCTGGTCAAGCTGCGGCTGCCGGATCGCATCGCCCTCAGCCGGCGCTTCGCCGGGTTCCGAGATCGTCAGGGTCCGACGCCGGGAGGGTGACCGCCGGGCGTCCGCGCGCGGGCGCGGTTCCTGTCACGAAATTTCTCATCGTCCGCTGACCGCATATCTGACGCGTATCGACCTTCACGTCGAGCCGTTGAGCCGCGCGGACAGCTCGGCGCGGCTGCTGACCGCCAGCTTGTGGAAGATCGCCGCCAGCTGGTTCTCGATCGTCCGCACGCTGCGTCGACGCTTCACCGCGATCTCCTGGCTCCGCAACCCCTCGACGACCAGCGCGACCACCTCGCGCTCGCTCGGCGTCAGCCGGCCGAGCGCGACCTGCAGCGGCAACGCCTCGTCTTCCATGCAGACCACCACATAGTCCTGGCCCTCCACGGTGAAGGGGGTCTGCCGCACGAGTGCCCTGGCCATGCGCGCCAACAAAACATAAACGCAGAACGACCGCAACAGGGACCCCGAGCACGACAAGCACAACGCAAGCACGACCGCAAGCACGACCGCGACCGAGCACGAGGGCTCGCGGCAGGACAGGCACAATACGACGTTTCGCCGCGAAGGCCGCGCGCGCACGCCCCGACCACGCCGGGTGTGCGCTTGTCCCTCGTTTGCCCCTCGGATACCCTGGCGGCGTGGCGCTCCTCGTTCAGCCCGACACGGACACGCGAATGTTCCTGCCGAGCCGCTGCCTGATCGGGCGGTCGCCGGCGAGCGACCTCGTGCTCGCCGAGAAGAACGTCTCCGGCCAGCACGCGGTGCTCGAGTGGACCGGGGCCGTCTGGCAGCTCCAGGACCTCGGGAGCCGTAACGGCACTTATGTCGACAATCAGCGGATCGGCCCCGACGGACGATGCGCGCTCCAGTGCGGCCAAGAGCTCCGCTTCGGCCGGGAATCCGCGCCCTGGCTGCTTCAGGACATCGCCGCGCCGGTGGCGATGGCCCGCAATCTGGCGTCGCGCGAGTGGCAGCTCGCCGTGGGCGGATATCTGTCGCTGCCGCGCCTCGACGCCCACGAATGCTCGATCTATCAGCTGGCCGACGGCACCTGGGTGCTCGAGCAGGGCAGCGAGGTCTCGCGGCTCGAGGACCGCGCGACCGTGCCGACCAGCGCGGGCGCCCTGTGGCGCGTCTTCCTCCCCGGCTCGCTCGGCACCACGATCCGCGAGGATGTCCCGCCGGTCCTGATCACCAACCTCCGCCTGCGGTTTCGCTTCAGCCTCGACGAGGAGCAGGTCGAGATGACCGGCTATTGTGGCGACACCCGCCTCGACTTCGGTATCCGCGCCCACCACTATCCACTGCTGCTGCTCGCCCGCCGACGCCTCGGCGATCACCGCGCCGCGGAGGCCGACCAGGGCTGGCTCGCGCTCGACGACCTCCTACGAATGCTGAATATGAGCGAGTCGCACCTGAATATCAGCATTCATCGCGCGCGCTCCCATCTCAGCCAGGCCGGTGTGCTCGACGCGGCCTCCCTCATCGAGCGCAAGCCGCGGACCCGGCGGCTCCGCCTCGGCGTGCACAACGTCGAGCTCTCGCCGCTCGACGGGGCGTCGACGTCGGGCTCGGCCCTGTAAGAGACGCGTAATGGTCCGCGCAGCAGCCCGCCCGTTAGCCTCGTCACCGGTGACCGCCCTGGCCGGGGGCGTCGACTGACATGGAGGAGAGACCGCCGCACGCACCGCTCGCCGCGGGATCCGCCTTCATGCTGGAGGTCTCGGCGACGATGGTCGAGGACGAGGTGCCCGGCGGCACCGGCGGCCCCGCAGCACTGCCGGTCGTGCCGGTCGTGCCGGTCGTGCCGGTCGTGCCGAATGCGGCGAATGCGGCGAATGCGGCGAATGCGGCGAATGTACCGACAAAGCCGGTCATGCCCGGCGGGTCGATCGGACGTTATCTCTGTCTGTCGGTCCTCGGCAGCGGCGGCATGGGGGTCGTTTATGCCGCCTACGATCCGGAGCTCGAGCGCAAGGTCGCGCTGAAGCTGCTGCGGCCGAGCGCCGTGGCGGTGGAGTGCGCTCGCCTGCTGCGCGAGGCCCGGACGCTGGCCCGGGTGGCCCACCCGAACGTCGTCTCCGTGTTCGACGTCGGCACCCTCGGCGACGAGGTGTTCATCGCCATGGAGTTCGTCGAGGGCGTGACCCTGAGCCACTGGCTGCGCCAGCGCAGCCGGACGACCCGCGAGGTGCTCGAGGTCTTCGTCGCCGCCGCGCGCGGACTGGCGGCCGCGCACCGGGCCAATGTCATCCATCGGGACTTCAAGCCCGACAATGTGATGGTCGACGGCGACGGCCGGGTGCGGGTGCTGGACTTCGGCCTCGCCCGCGCCGGACAGGGCCAGGGCCCGCAATCCGAGCTCGACGTGACGCTCGTCAGCGCCTCGAGTTCGGCGCTGAGGGCCGATTCGCAGACGCGCGAGGGCGCGCTCCTGGGCACGCCCGCATATATGGCGCCCGAGCAGTGGCAGCGCGCCGCGGTGACCGCGAGCACCGATCAATTCGCGTTCTGCGTCGCGCTCTGGGAGGCGCTGTTCGGCCAGCGTCCATTTCGCGGCGAGACGATGTCGGCGCTGGCCAGGGCGGTGACCGTCGGTAAGCCCGAGCCGCCGACTGGGAGCGAGCGAAGGATCGCTCCATTCCTGCGCCGGGTGCTCGAGCGCGGGCTGTGCACGGCGCCCGAGCGGCGCTTTGCGACCATGGACGACCTGCTGGCCGCGCTCGCCCGCGGACCGGCCCAGCAGCGCCGACGCCTCTTCGGGCTGGGGCTCGGGCTCGCGGCGCTGATACCCGTCGGCGTGCTCGGGCTGCGCGAGCACCGGGCCGCCGCCTGCGTCACCGCCGGTGCGGAGATCGCCGCGGTGTGGAACGACGACGCCCGGGCGGCCCTGCATGCGGCCGTCACCGCCACCGGGCTGCACTACGCCGAGGCCTCCTATCAAAAGGCCGTGGCCCGCATCGACGTGTGGGCCGAACAATGGTCGACCCTGCGCATCCAGGCCTGTCACGATACGACCGTCGCGGGCACGCGCTCGCCCGAGCTCCACGCGCTCGCCGCGGAGTGCCTCGAGGAGCGCCGGGACAGCCTCGCCGGAATGCTCGAGGTGTTCGACGAGGGGGTCGCCTCCGATGTGGAGAGATTGGTGCCGGCGGCGGCGGGCCTCGATCGCCTGGAGCCCTGTGTGGACGCGGGCGCTCTGGCGCGGCGCCCCCGGTCGCCGGAGGAGCCCGGGACCCGCGCGTCGGCCCTGGCGCTGCGTGGCGACCTGATGCGCATCCACGGCCTCTGGATCGCCGGACGCTACAAGCAGGCCTTCACGCGGATCGAGGGGCTGCTGGCCACCGCCGAGGGCCTGGGCTACCGGCCGCTCGAGACCGAGGCGCGGGCCCTGTTTGCGAATGTGGCCATGCACCTCGACCACTTCGAGCGCGCCGAGGACGCCTTCCAGCGCGTATATATCGACGCTGGCGCGCTCGGGCGCGACGAGATGGCCGCCGACGCGGCGGTGCAGCTGGTGCGGCTCGTCGGCGTCTTGCGGCAGCGCCCGGCCGAGGGCCGGCAATGGGCGCTGTCGGCCGATCTGTTCGTTCGCCGGCTCGGGCAGGAGCAGGGCCTGCTCGGCGCGCGCCTGCTGAGCCACCGGGCGCTGGTGATGCGACGCGAGGGCAACTTCGACGAGTCGCTCGCCGCCCAGGAGCGCGCGCTAGCGATCCGCGAGACGCTGCTGGGTCGCGATCACCCGGAGGTCGCCACCAGCCTCAGCCACGTGGCCAACATTCAGCGCGACCAGGGCGAAACGGCCGCGGCGCTGGTGGCCCTCGAGCGGGCGCTGGCGATCCGCGAGCAGGCATTCGGTCCCGACCACCCGACCGTCGCCGCGGCGCTGAACGACCTGGCCCTGCTGCAGCAGGTCCGCGGCAAGTATGCCGAGGCCCAGGCGTTGCTGGAGCGCGCGCTGGGCCGCGTCGAGGCGGCGTGGGAGCCGGATGGACTCGACGCCGCGACGATCCTCAACAACCTCGGCCGTGTCCACCATATGCGCGGCAATTATGGCGAGGCAGAGCCCCTCCTCGAGCGGGCATTGGCGATCCGTGAGCGCCGGCTCGGGCCCGATGACCTCGACCTGGCGACCTCGTTGCAGTACCTCGGCTTGCTGTATATGGTCCGCGGCGATCGACCGCGGGCCCGCGATATGTTGGAGCGCTGCCTGGCGATCCGCGCGCGCCACCTGGATGCTTCCAACCCCGAGATCCTGAACATCCGCGACAGCCTCGGCACCGTCTATTACCGCCTCGGCGAGTATGAGAAGGCCGAGGCGATTCACGTCGAGACCCTGGCGGCGCAGCGGCTCAAGTTCGGCCCCCGTCACGCCTTCGTCGCCCACTCGCTGCGAAACCTCGCGCTCGTCCAGCAGGCCCGCGGCCAATACGAGGATGCGCTCGCCGGCGCGAGCGAGGCGCTGGCGCTCGGCGAGGCGGCGCTCGGCCCGGAGCACCCCGATATCGCCACCTTCCTCAACACCCTCGGGACGATCCAGCGTGGCCGAGATCCGCGCGCGGCCGAGGCCAACCTGAGCCGGGCGCTCGCGCTCTCGTTGCGGACCCGCGGCCCGAAGCACCCGGGGACCGCGGTGTCGATGCAGCGCCTCGGCGAGGTCCTGCTCGACCGTGGTGCCCTCGACGAGGCCGGGACCCAAATGCAGGCGGCGCTCACGATCCGCGAGGATGTCGGCCCTGCGAGCCCCGAGGCCGCCGACGTGCTCGTCAGCCTCGCAGACCTGGCGCTCGCCCGGGGTCGCCCCGAGCAAGCGATCGCCCCGCTAAAGCGCGCCGTCGAGATCCGCAGCGCCGGCGGCGTCCCGGACCAGGAGCTCGCGCAGGCGCGCGCCCGGCTGGCGCAGGCGCTGCGCGCCGCGGCGACCGACTCGCGCAAGGGAGGCCGCCCGTAAGGGACGCGTAATCGTCAATGCCGGGCCCGGGCGACATCCTCGATCCTGTGAGCGCTCATTCGGTGATGGCGCAGGCTCGAGGAGGAGCCGGGGGGACTCTCAACCAGCAGGCGATCATGGAGTTGGATGGTATGACTATTTTAAGCAGAATCAACGCGGGAGCTCTGTTCGGATCGGTCGCATTGTTCATCGTCGCGTGTGGGGTCGACGATCGCAGCACGGCCACGCTCGATCAGATGAATCAGGGCGCATCCAGCGCTGGCGACGGGGTGCGCGCGGTGAACGTCACGATCGAGGCGGGGCACGGTGTGTCGGGGCTCGACCCCGGGGTGGAGATCAGCAGCGTCGTGGACGGCTGGACGGTGCGTTATGACCGGCTGCTGGTCGCGGTCGGCGACGTGAAGGAGATCTCGGGGAGCGCGCCCGAGTCGTATACCGACGGCACCGCCTATCTCGTCGATCTCCGGCAGGTCCCGGCCGGTGGGGCCAGCATGGCGAGCAGCGCGCTCTCGCTGATGAGCTTCGAGAACTCGGAGTTCTCGACCCTGATATCCTCCGATAAATCCGTCCTGATCCTCGCCAGCGAGGCCGACCGCGATCTCATGGTGGCTGCGGGTCACTCGATCTACATCGAGGGCAGCATGACGAGCGCCACCGGCCGCTCGTGCCGACCCGACGATCCGGGCGATTGTGTGCCGGCCCCGATGATCACGTTTTCATGGGGGTTGGCGGCGGCGGCCAGCTTCTCGGGTTGCGACGGATTCATCGTCAGTCAGGGCGACACCGCGGAGCTGACCGTCACCCTCCCCGGAGACCACTGGTTTCTCGGCAACTTCTCGGCGGACGCCGAGCGCTCGCCAA
>ERZ795056.3620-NODE-3620-length-16449-cov-8.033915_pt1 | contig 16449 bp, 17 predicted proteins | sample MGYA00375140_ERZ795056 | MGnify/ENA primary metagenome ERZ795056 (study PRJEB30185, sample SAMN05720227) | activated sludge metagenome | isolation source: Anaerobic digester | place: USA | collected 2015-03-09 ... | reverse complement strand
AAAAAACAAAATCAGAAACACCACGGCAATGGCCGCCATAAAAGCGAAATAGAGCAGGTACTTCCGCCTATTTTCGACAATGCGGTTTTTCAGCAGCAGAAAAAATCGTCCGGAATCAAAGATGGCGTTCATGGGAAGTGGTTTGAGGAGTGAACACAGAATGAGCAACTGCAGGGTTTGTCATAATAAGTTTGTAGAGAAGTTCCATATCGGGTTGCCGTCCGTGAGATGATCCATTGGCCAGAATAAAGTCAAATCCCCGGGAGGACGGCTCGGAATAAAGCGCACCGTCCGGAACCCGGGAGCCCGATTCAAAGGACAGTTTCGAGGAAATGGCTTCGGTATTTTCATCGAAGAGAATGTTGCCTGAATCGATTACGGTGATCCGGTTCACCAGATCTTCGATGTCCTTTACCTGATGTGTCGAAATGATGATGCACCGGTCGCCTTCGAGATTGAGCTTGCGGATGATCTGCTTGAACTGCGTTTTGCTGAGAATATCGAGTCCGTTTGTCGGCTCATCCATCAGCAGAATTCGGGTATTGGTGGCCAGACTGAACGATATGAGGCACTTTTTCTTTTGACCTAAACTCATGGCGCTCATTTCATTGTCGGTCGGAATCTCAAACTCTTTGAGCAGATTTTCAAACAGGGCATAATCAAACCGGGGATACAACGGCGCCATCGTCCGGGCCCAGTCCTGAATACGGATCGGGGGCACATGAAATTCTTCCGGAAGCAAAAATACGTCCCGCAGCATGCCAGGATTCCGGTCAAACGGAGTGAAACCAAGTGTCAAAATACTGCCATGCGTTGGTTTCAGAAGGCCACAGATATTTTTGAAAAGTGTGCTTTTGCCTGTACCGTTTTTTCCGAGAAGACCATAAATAAAGCCGGGATGGAATGAAAGCTGAAGGCCATTGAATACGATTTTCTTTCGGTCGTACCGGAAATGAAAATTCTCGAGTTGAATCATACTTAGGAAAAAGATGCTGCCAATAACGCAAATTTTCTTTCCTGATTTAACCGCCCCCCGAAATGAATTTATCCAACAATTGACGGAACCGTCTGATAAAAAAACACCCTGGCTACTTGCGTAACCAGGGCAACCGAAACGGGCAAAATGTAAATAAGAGCAAGTTCGCTATGACAACGCTTCCTTCAGATCCTTCATCGTGCCGTTATGCTTTGATTTTCTTGTTTCGATGATGTCTTCGGTTTCCTTTTTAGCGGAATCGAACTTTTCGTTCATAAATTCCATGAAATCGTCGACACGGGCCATAAGTCGTTTCCCGTATTTTTTCTCGGCAGACATAATCCGTCTTCCGGCTGGGGTATCTTTTCCGGTTAAATAAATGATGGTCAATACCGATACAGCTGCAGTTCCGGCCAGAATGCCGGTGAGAATGTTTCTGGTTTTCATAGGAATGAGAATTAGTTATTGAGTCGGTTTCCCTGAATAAAACGAAGCAGAATGGAAATCACCGCTATCACCAGCAGAATATGAATCAGATAACCGGCACCGTACGCAAAAAAACCCAGTGCCCAGAAGAGGACGAGAATGACAGCGACGAAATACAGGAGGTTATTCATATAGATTGGAAAAGGTTGAATCTGATTGGTTTGAAGGAGGAAATATCCGACAGTCAAAATTAGGCAGGCAACCAGACGACTCTGTTATACAACTCTGGTTTTGCTTTGTAAAATCCACCGGTTGAATTTCTGTATCACTCAAAAACTTCTGTTTGCTTTGCGTGAAAATCTGAACGAAGGAATGACGGACGAACTACCGAAAAAACGATCCATGTTTTTCTCCCGGCCTGGTAAAGATCTAGGCTATCTCGCTGAAGTGACCCTCATCATTTTCTCCATTTTGTTTGCTTTCTGGATGGAACGGCTTCGCGAAGGTTGGGAAGATGATAAGAAGCTGGAACAGTATTTTTCCGAAATCCAGGCAGATCTGAAAGAGGAAATTCAAACTTCAAAAATGAACCGGTATGATTGCGAAAACGACATCAAAGCTCTTCTGAAAATTCTTGAGTTATCCGAAACCAGGTCCTTGGATTCAACAACATTGTACCGGAGCAAATTCCTTTCTGTCTATTATCGGGGTGTGTTCCGGACATTCGCACCCACCACAGCAGATGTGATGGCCAATAACGGAGACCTCGAACTGATCAAAGATCACACCTTACGAAAGTTAATTATTTCCACCTTTTCCTTCCGCAAAGAGGTCGCGAATGAATTTACGGCTTATAATCTTGCGGTTGATGAAGCAGGCAAAATACTGTATGAAGAAATAAAGCCGGACAATTCAGACAATATCCGACCTGATCCCTTGCTTCTGTGCCGAATTAAAAACACAAATGCCATATTTAGTTTGTACCGACGAGCTGCCTATAAAGGATTTATGCTGGACAACTACATTGAAGAGCTGGAAGGCTTACAAAAGGAACTGTCGAAAGTAAAATAATTCCGGCCAGCTGGTTCTGAATCAAATAGATTTCCATGAGATTCCGACCGTTCACATGCAGTTCAGACATCAACTTCGTTACCACCTGATCCGGCTACTCCGGTGCAGTCATGATGCAGCTGATGCACATTGCCAGAATGGAGACATTCGAATCGACGGAATTGTTGAAACCAATGCCCGGCGCATTCTGGAACCACACCAGGAAATCCGACTTTTGGATACCGTCCTTCGGAAAGGCATCCAACGGAAATACATATTGTTTTACAAACCACATGGTTATGAGTGTACCACCAACCGGGCCATTGCCAACAATATGTTTGAGGTGATTCCTGAAGAATTTCAGGATCTGTTTCCGTTGGGGCGACTAGACATCAATTCGGAGGGATTGCTCCTGCTCACCAATGATGGTCAGGTGTACAGAGAGCTGATGAGCCTGGAAGCAAAGGTGGAAAAGGAATATGAAGTAACCACATGGCATCCTGTAACAATGGAGCTTGAAAAGTCGTTCACCGAACCCTTTCAACTTGGGCCAAGAACCACCCTTCCGGCTGTATTTGAAAAACTGGATGCCTTCTGTTTCCGTGTTGTTTTAACGGAAGGCATCAATCGCCACATCCGGCGAATCTGTGCAAAAAATGAGAACCAGGTAAGGCAACTTGTGCGGGTCCGATTCGGTCGATATGTGCTGGGAGATTTGAAACCCGGAGAGTGGTTAGAAGTTGAACAATTGATTGACCAGTAAAGGAATCATGCCAACAAGAATTTGTGAAATACTTCCTGAATGATGAATTGACAGCCTTATACTTCAATTGCAAAGGCAGGCACGAAACAATCTGGCTTGTGACCAAGATTCAAGTATTGACAGTCGGGCTACATCAACTCTGTTTTACTCTTTTCCAACAGGATACAGCAGGTATGTTTTGTCGTAGTAGGGACTTCTTTCGTAAAACCATTCCAGAATGGCATCGGGATTTTTGGCAAAAGCCGGGTCTTCCTTTTTCTTCTGTCGTAACTGATCACGAAGAGCGGGAGTTTCAGTCAGCATTCTGGCTGCCAGTGGTTCCATGAAATAAGCCTCTGCATATTCTGTTTTCTGAAAAATTGAATGAAAAAATCCCCACTGCAAAAACGATTCCGGACAATCGGGTTCCAGTAACAACACCGCCAGTTCACCCAATGGCTGATCAGAGGGAATCCAGGCAGAACCCACAGGCATCAGGACTTCCTTATTTTCAAGAATGGCTTTTCCTTTCACCTGTATCCTTCCTTCAAAAGGTGCTGAGGCAAATTTTGGCTCCCGGATCCGGTACATATCCAGTGGCATGGACTGTGGTTCTTTCAAAATGGTCATCTGAATACCATGGATTTTCAACCGCTCCAGCACATCCGGGCAATACGATGGAACCCAATATCCTTTAGGTGTCTGGACGGAAATGGCAGGCTCTTTCAGAACATAAGAAGGGACATTTTTGGTTACCTCCTCACCAGTCCAGCGCACAACTTCCGAACCCAGTATCTCTGAATATTCTTTCTTACTCCGAATTCCAGGTAACAAAATAGAATCAGCTGTTGGCTTTTTCGAATCGGGCGATTTCATGGCAAGCACAACAGAAGAGGGTCTTCGTGCTTTGTCAGTCCGGATGGCTTCCTGCAATGCCTGTGATTCTTTACCCAGAATTTTCATGGTTTCTTCCAGCAAGACATAAGTTCCCAGCACACGTTGTTTATATGGTTTGAGCGAGTGAGTTTCCACCAGCAGACCGGGCAGATGCCGGAGATCGGCGTACACATTTGAAAAGTTCGGACCCGCCGGATAATCAATTACACCTTCTGTGAAATCCGTCCAGTTGGTTGGAATCAGAAAAGGTCCCGGAATATGGCCCATAGCCTGAAGTCCTTTGTCAACAAAAGGACTATATATCTTTGAAAACCAGGAAGAAATGGCTGGAGAATGACCATGCTTACCCACATAGTTATAGGTTATATCGTATTGAAAATCGACCCCGTCCGTAACGTGGATGTCCATATAAAAATCAGCATCCCAATCGTTCATCACATCCACCATGGCCCGGATTTCCCGGGTATCGAGGCGGGCATAGTCACGATTCAGGTTCAGATTCTGGGCATTGGTTCGCCAACCCATATTGGCTGGTCCCCGCTGGTTGGGACGATTAAACGCTGAACTTCTCTCATGGCCATCTGCATTGAGAATGGGTACAAAAAGCAGATTGACACGGTCGAGCAACGACTTTTTCGAGCCCACTGCAATATCACGCAACAGCATCAGGCCTGCATCTTTCCCATCAATTTCTCCACTGTGTATTCCAGCCTGCACAAGAAGACAGGGTTTGGTTGATGCCTTAATAGTTGCAGCATCTTTCGCTGCTTCGGTTGATACCACCACCATGATCAGTTCACGACCTTCAAGGGTTTTGCCAATGGATATAGTTTTCAACAGAGGACTCTGGCTGCAAAGTTTGTTGATCCAGTCCATCGTTTCCTTATAGGAAGGAGTTTGTACAAAACCTGACTTTTCCGCTGGTGTACACCAGGCATGTGCTGGTCCCACGGCAATGGATTCGCTTTTTCCTTTCCAGAGCCTGGCAGGAGGAAGAAAATCCTGCGCATTCAATGGAACGGCAGGCAAAATGGTCCAGAGAATCAGGAATGAAGAAAAAAGACGGTTTGTTTTCATGTGTGGGGTCGGTCCGGAAAGGCTGAGTCCGGAACCAATGGCAAATAGAATAAAAATATGGAATCTCAGATTCGGGGAAATCTGATTCCGGATAGTTCATTCTTTTCCTTGAAACCAAATTATCTAAAGAATGAAAGTTTGGTGATTCACCTTCCGGAACCGGATGAACCTGTATTTTTGGCCATGTTTCATTACTTGCCTACCGATCAAATATCACGATTTCATGCCTTTTTACAGATTTCGGTTCTTCTCGTTTCTATCTTTTTTTTGGTCTCATGCAACTTAGCAGCACCTTTTACTTATTCTCCTGCACCGAGGCTTGCCAAAACTCTGATTCGTACTGATTCATCTTTTAACCTGGAAGTCAAAGATGAGAGGTCGATGGTGGAAATCGGGATAGATTACAACACCGGAATTCCAATTATTCCCAATGAGTATTCGCTCTCTGGTCCACTACGCACAGGTTTTAGCCAGGTTTTCCAGAATCTTGGTTTTCGATGGAAGCAAGCACCGGCACAATACAAACTGGTCATTACAGTAAAGCAAATGTTGGGGATGGTTCAACCATCATATCCCACAACCAATTGCTCCGGTCAGGTGATGCTAAAAGTTGAAATTTATGAGAATCAATCGTATGCCGCGAATTTTTCGAAAACGTATATTGCATTTGCTGATGCACGTGATCTTGGTTATGGCAGGAAAGCAGTGGTAAAAATCACTAATCTTGCTCTTGACAATTGCTTCTCAATCATTTCGCGGGATCAGGAATTCGCAGATTTTCTGGAGAAGTTCAATTAAAACAGCAATAATGGACGGTCAGAAAAACCGGGATCTTGAAACAGAGAACCATTCGAACGATCAATGCAAATCATCAAATGACCGACTTCAGATCGATGCCTCGCCTCTTCATTTTTTTATTCATAGCAACCATTTTCACTCTTGACTCCAGGGGCGAAACAATTTTGATCACCAGTCAGGGTGCTGTTGGTGATGGCATATTTCTGAACACACAAATCATCAATCAGTGCATAACGAAGGTGGCAGAAAAAGGAGGTGGCTATGTAGTGATTCCTGCCGGGATATTTCGGTCAGGCACAATTGAACTTAAATCAAATGTAATTCTCCGGCTCGAATCCGGCTCTGTACTGAAAGCAGTTTTTCTAACAGACGGTATCAAAGATGTCAAAACATCGCAGGTCACCCTTCTGAAAGCCGTTTCTGCCAGCCGGACAGGGATCATAGGCGAAGGAACCATAGAGGGAATTGGTCCGGAGTTTTCGCCCTTGGTACCAGGCAATGAAATCTTGCATCCGGTAAAGAGCCCCACAACGGAGAGTTCACTTCTGGATTTTCGCAAATGTGATATGGTGGAAATCCGGGGAATTCATGTAAAGAATGGCAGCGGATCCAGCCTTTCATTTTTCCGATGCCGGAACACTACTGTCGATGGCATTCGTATTTCCGGTTCATTGTTGAATTTTGAAGCAGATGGAATCTCCATTCAGGGTGGACAGTCCTTTCGTATTCAGAATACCCGGATTGAAACAGGTGGAAACGGAATCTCATTTTCCACCACTTCAGATAGCGATTCATGCATTGGCGTGATGGTGAGTAATTGTTTTCTTCAGGCAACCGGTACAGCTTTTTTGATCGGCAAAGCATCGGCAAATGATTTCAGGCAGTTCCTCTTTTCCAATAGCATCATCCAGGGATCGGGTAATGCCATCGGACTGCTTTCTGAAAACGGAGGAAACATCAGTGATGTGATGATCAGCAACATTCTGGCAGACAATAACGCCCCGGTTATTCTTACTGAACCTATCCATCTCCATCTTTTGAAACCTGAAAGTGGACAAGCAGGTACCATCCGGAATGTTAGTATCCAGGACTTTTCTTGTTCCACGCAGGGAAGAATTCTTTTGGTGGCGCAAAAAGGAACTGTTGTGGAAAACATTCAGCTTCGCAATATCCGGTTGCGTTACCCTTGGCTGGAAGATCCTTCACCGTTCACTGACAAAACAAGACATCATCTCTTCATTAAGCTGCCGGTTGCGACAAGAAAACAACGGGCTTCCATTGTGGCGGAGCAAATAAAAAATCTGGTTGTGAATCATATTCAGGTGGAGTGGCCATCAAACGAGGTTCCATCTGATTGGAAATGGCCACAACGGATGGACTATGGCATGTTGGGTGAAAATATACACCCGAACTATAATCGCAATAAGGAATGCGATCTGGTCATTTTATGGGGGAATCAACTGGAAGGCGGCTATATCTGGGCACCCAATTCGGTTTCGAGTTCTGGCAAGCCGGGAATGTTATTAACAGGTTGCCGAAATTTTACAGTCCGTTAACAGCCTGATTGTTGCCCCGGAATTTTTCCATTGTCGCGGAGGTGGCAGAATTAACCCCTTCCGATTTCACTACTTTCATAGCTGTGAGCCATAATATCCGCAAGTCGAGCAGAAAGGAGATGTTTTCCACGTACCAGACATCCATTTCAAACTTTTCGCTCCAACCCACAGTATTCCGTCCGTTGATCTGTGCCCAACCGGTTATCCCGGGTTTGACTTCATGCCGTCTTCTCTGGCGGTCGTTGTAAAGTGGCAGGTACTCTTCCAGAAGTGGGCGGGGTCCGATCAGACTCATGTCTCCTTTCAGGACATTGATGAGTTGAGGTATTTCATCAAGGGAAGTCTTCCTTACAAATGCTCCAACAGCAGTCAATCGTTCTGCATCAGACAAAAGCTGACCATCTTCTCCTTTCCGATCGTTCATGGTTTTGAACTTTATGATGGAGAAAATACGGCCATTCAACCCTGGTCTTCTCTGAAAGAAAAATGGTTTTCCCTGATTTGCAATGTATAAACCAATGGTTACCACAACAAAAACCGGACTGGCAACCAGCAATCCGACCAGTGCAATTACTTTATCAATCAGTCCTTTAAAAACGATTCTGTACACGTTGAAGTCCGTTTGGTCCGGCAAACCTAAGAAAACCAAACCATCAAATTCTATTACATTGCGGCATTAAATCACCGTGAAGCAACTACAGGTTCTCCGACATTCGCATTTTGCGGCCGATCCATGGGGCGACGGCGGCTGTAAACGAACCGCACAGATTTCCGAAATACTGGATGGAAACCAGATCAGCCAGGAATTCTACCAGCCGGATATCACCCAGATATTTCAAAAGAAATTTGCAGCACTGGAGGGTTTGCGGCTTCTCAATCAGCATAAAATCCAGTCAAGCCTCAACAAAACAGCGCTAACCCAACTGGGCTTTAATTACTACAAAAGGCAGCAAACGATGGAGTATTATGCTCAGACTCACAAGCTCCTTCTGTGGGAAAGCAGTCGCCAGCAAAACTATCTGATGAGTTATGCTGCCCGTGACATGGGTTTGAAAGTGATTGGGCTTCCACACAATCTGGAATCATTGGTTCAGGGCCAGGCTTCTGACTTTACCGGTAGGCTGGCACCATACTGGTTCGAAGAAGAACTTCAAAGTCTGGGTCAGTGCCATTCTATTTTCACCATTTCAAGGGAAGAGCAATACCTTCTGAAGTTATTCGGTCTGGATGCTGAGTTCCTACCATACTATCCAACGTCAGAAGTTGCGGAATACCTGCTTAATATCCGGGAAAACCGGAAACAGAAGGCGAAGGAAAACATGATTTTGCTGATGGGTACGGCCGGAAACAAACCGACATTTGATGGAATGCTGAACCGGATTGTTTTTTTTCACCGTCATTTAAAGGACAGTCCTTTACAATTGCATGTGGCCGGATACCTGACCGAAAGTCTGGCGCCACATATTCCGGAGAATCCCAACATTCATTTGCACGGCACATTGACCAATGAGCGTTTAGCTGAAATGCTGGAGGAATGCTCCTTTTGCTGGATTCACCAGAATATCAGCACTGGTTCTCTGACAAAAATCCCGGAATTGATGATGGCGGGTGTACCGGTTCTTCTGAATTCAGACGCAGCAAGAAATTTCCACAATGTTCCGGGAATCAGGGTGTATGAACACGATGATGATTGTGTGGATGCGATGAAAGGCGAGCTGCCGGTTCCTGAAATTCCGGAAAAGCCATTGGTACATGAAAAAATATTAGTCAATACAATACGAAAGCTACTTCTATGACAAGGTAAATACCTTTTGAATCAATTGATGCAGAAGTCACAATTGTACTTGTTGGACTGAAAATCGTTTTCTATGACACCATCCAAATGGCAGAATGGCAGAGTCTGAAATGCGGGATGGTAAATTCCGTCAGACTTTGTCGTTTGAAAAAATTCCGTAAAGTTCCCGATCCACCTTTTCAATCACTTTTCCAAGGTCTTCCGGGCGGGCGACAAAATCAAGCTGATCGGCATTGATAATTAATAGTTTGCCCTTGTTATAGGTTGAGATCCACTCTTCGTAGGCGTCTCCCAACTTTCGCAGGTATTCTAGTTTAATATTATTCTCGTACCCGCGGCCTCGTTTTTCAATGCGCTCTACAAGTGTCGGCATACCTGCTCTCAGATAAATGAGCAGGTCAGGCGATTTCACAAAACCCGTCATTGTTTCAAAGAGATTGAGATAATTGGCGTAATCTCTTGGATTTATGTGTCCGGAAGCATGCAGGTTTTTAGCAAAGATCACCGCATCTTCATAGATCGTACGATCCTGGATAATGGTGTGTTGAGCCGACTGAATATCAAGCACCTGCTGAATCCGTGTACTTAGAAAATACACCTGGAGATGGAATGCCCATTTATGCATATCCGAGTAAAAATCCTCGAGGTAGGGATTGTCGTCAACAGATTCATAGAAGACTTCCCATTTATAATGTTGGGCCAGCTTTTGGGCCAGAGTTGATTTGCCGGCTCCAATGTTTCCCGCAACCGCAATATGCATATGACTGAAATTTGGCTTCAATATTGCCAGTAATTTTTCAAAGCCGGAAGTCATTTTTTCATTCTCTTCATGAGCAATATTCCAAATCAATCAGCATCAGCGACTAAGCCTTTTCAAAAAAGGTTCCTGTATTCGCTTACTCCACCATTGCTGGCGGCGGGCCTCATGACAATTGTCAAACTGTCCGAATGGCTTTCACACCGCTCCTTTGCCTTCCTCGGTCTGGAACCAAGAGAATTCAAAGGTTTAGCCGGCATCCTGTTTTTTCCTTTCCTGCATGCAGACAGTGTTCACCTGATGTCAAACCTGCTGCCCTTTGTTTTTCTCAGTGTTCTGATTTACAACATTGTACCTCAGATTTTCTGGAAAGTGTATGGATTCACGTTTTTGTTATCCGGCTTCTGGACCTGGTGTTTCGCCAGACCCGGAATTGTAATTGGAGCATCTGGATGGGTGTATGCCTTGCTTGGATTTCTGTTGGTTGCAGGCTTTGCAAGATTGGGGCGTAAAACAATGGTAATTGCTGGAGGACTCGCCTTTCTTTATGGCGGAATGGTGTATGGCCTCGCTCCTACTCAAACCCATATTTCATGGGAAGGTCACCTGATGGGATTGCTGGCGGGTTCCATGGCGGCATTTTATTGGAAAAATGAAATAAAGGCAGCGGAAGAAACCGAACATCAAACCAAACAGCGACTACCCGAAACAGAAGCGCCCTATCCATACTGGCAGTTTCCGTTTCCGCATTTTGTTGATGCTCATAAAAACATTATTCACCCTGAAATGCTGGTTTGGGAAAATGGCAAACCAAGGCTCAAAACACAGGAAGAACTGAATCCACCTGTTGTCTCTAGTCCTGAACCTGAATCCACACCAGAACCCAGAAAAGCCACTAGTTTTACTCAAGGTGGCTGGACGATTCATATTTCGTAGATTTTCAGAAAGAATTTATTCCTTCTTTCACCGATCCTAAACCCCAAGTTTTCGGGCTGCAAGCAAAAGGCCCGCAATGCTGAGAGAATCGGTAATCTTGCTATTTTCAACCATTGAGACTGCATCTAAAAGTGGTAATTTCCAAACGCGAAGATCTTCTGTCTCTTCAGGGTCTGATTCTCCCTGAATCAATCCGGTGGCCAGAAAAACAAATCCAGCCTCATCTGTTACGGAATTAGATGTGTGAATGGGTGTGAGTAGTGACCAATTGGTTGCAGTAAGTCCGGTTTCTTCCAGAAGTTCACGTTGCGCTGTGGCCAGGGGCTCTTCTCCAAACGGACCCCCTCCTTCCGGGATCTCCCAACTGTATTGTTTGAGTGTGTACCGGTACTGGCCTACCAGAAACGTGTTCAGGTCTTCGTCCACTGCCACCACACCGATAGCCAGATTCTTAAATGATACGACTCCGTAAATTCCTTCGTTACCGGAAGGATTGAGAACGGTGTGGTGATTCACCTGAATCCAAGGATTGTCGTATACCTGCCTGACACTCAGCGTCTGCCAGGGATTTTCCTCAGAAGGATTTACCATTTTGCCTTCAAATATTGTTTAAACTGCTTCACAACAGTGGCATTTTCAACCCGATCGGTAAAACATTCGATCACTGCGGGGCCACGATTTGAAATAAATTCCTTCCAGACAAAAGCCAGATAATCTCCATCCCGTGCTTCATAGTAATCCATACCACTTTCCAACGCAGCATTCCGTGCAGAAAAGGGTTGATTCAATTCAAAAAATTCATCCAGCTCGGGGATGGAACCGGATCCTGGAATAATACGGAATATATTTCCACCTGCATTATTCAGGACAACAACCCGGAGGTTTGAAGGAACTGACTTTGTCCAGAGAGCATTTCTGTCGTACACAAAACTCATATCACCCAGAACAGCCAGAATGATCCGATCCGGATGCGCCAATGCAAGGCCTATTGAAGTTGACAGGCAGCCATCTATTCCGGAGGTACCTCTGTTGGAAAAAACCGGAATACCGGATGGAATCCGGAAAGACAACCATTGCAGGTAACGAACTGACATGCTATTGCCTGCAAACAAGACCAGGTTTACTGAAAGTGCCCTTGTGAGTATTTCTACTGACGCCAAATCACTCCAGGCAACATTTCCGGCAAACTCTTCTGTGATCTCTCTGGCTTTCTGCTCTGCTTCTTTCCAGATCTGAAAATACCGTTTCGATTCGTTTTGCTTTTCTTCAACTGTAAAATAGGATGCTTCTCCCAGTTTGGTCAGAAACCAAGTGGGATCTGCCTGAATATGATGGGTGATGGTACCGTTCGGATCGGCTGGAAAACCCTTTTCCTGAATATGCCAGTGATACCTGGGTTTCGATTTTTTCAGGAAAGCCCGGGTTGATTTGGACAACAATCCCGCTCCAATGGTGATAAGAATTTCAGGTTCGAGATCCGGTGAGTTCCAGAAGATCTCAGGAAATGAATCAGCAGATTTTATGAGGCCGGGATGATTGTGGAGATTGTGCAGGAAATCGCCTGACACAGGACAATGGCTGTATTCTGACAAAGCCTTGATGGCATTGCTCAATTCATCATCAGGTCGGTGCTGTCCTGCAATGAGCAGCCTGCTTCCGGTCTTGTTCCACAGATCTAGTAACGGGCTTAAGACTTCCCGCTCCAGTTTCTGATGTGAAACCATTGGCTCCATCCATTGATTGCTCGCATTTATAGGACCGAAGTCAACCGGTTCCTGGGGATACAAAGGCTCACGAAGCGGAACATTAAGATGAACCGGTCCCTGAGGAAGGCTGGTTGCTGAATGATACGCCTGGTTCAACAACCGCCTTGTGAACGTGAACACTTCTGAACCGGATTCAGATGTGGGTAATGTACCGGAGAACTTGGTATGAAGATGGAAGATTCCATTCTGCCTGACAGCCTGCCCATCGTTTTGGTCAATAGACTCCGGCGGTCGATCCGCAGTGAAAACGAATAAAGGAAGATTCTGATAAAAGGCTTCCGCAATAGCAGGGCCATAGTTGAGAACAGCTGTGCCGGATGTACAGAAAATTGCGACGGGTTTGTTCAATCCAAGGCTGAGTCCAATTGCTTTGTAAGCAGCCGAACGTTCATCCATTTCCATATGAATGAGAAAACCTCCCATCCGAACAAACGACAACAGGATTGGGGCAGATCGTGAACCTGGACTGGCAACAATATTCAGAATGCCAGCCTCTTTGCAAAACTGTGCGATCTGAAGTACCTGATACGGAATCATCCGGAACGTAAGGATTACACCTTCGCTTTTACCTGGCTTTTGCGATTTTTCCGGTCGTCAGCTGATGAATCAGAATCATCTTCGGATTCTTTCTCTTCATCCGGAATCGGCATAACCCTGGATTCTTTAAATGTGGAAAGAATAACGGTTGACTGAGTGTTATCGATCTCAGGAATTTCATTGATCACCTCCACCAGAAGTTTCTGGTAGCTGGAAATATCCTTTGAAACCACCTTCAGGATAAAATCTCCCTGACCGGTAATGTGATGGCATTCGACAACTTCCGGTATATTAACAATCTGAAGTACAAACGAATCCACAATACTCTTCCGGTGACCAATCAAGGCTACGTGCACAAATGTTGTCACCCCAAGCCCTATTTCCTGTTTATTCAGATTGGCATGATAACTTTCAATGACACCGTTCTTTTCCAGCTTTTTAACCCTTTCCAGAGTTGGAGCCGGGGAAAGACCAACCTCAATTGACAATTGAGCATTTGTAATTTTACCGTTGTCCTGTAATATACTTAATATTTTTCTGTCGATCGGATCGAACTTTTGAGTGCTCATGAACGAGATTTATGAAGGAGGCAAAGCTAATTTCTTTTTCGATACTTAACCAAAGATTATTCTACAAAAAGGGTCGAAATCAAAATAATCGTTGTTGGAATTTATTTCCGGCAAAGTTTCTGATCAAATAACCACTTTTTTGCGATTTGGTTCTTATTATTTCCGGCTGATGGCCTTTTTGGCTGCTTTCACTATGCTGCTGGCATTAAGACCGTATTTTTCCATCAGAGCTTCAGGTGTACCGCTTTCTCCAAACTGATCATCCATACCGACCATTTCCAATGGTTTTGGATAGTTCCGTGAAAGAAGCTGGGCGATGCTGTCACCCAATCCACCATTCAGCTGGTGTTCTTCGGCAGAGACAGCACAGCCTGTTTTGCGAACAGATGCCAGAATCAACTCACTATCCAAAGGTTTAATGGTATGAATATTTATGATCTCAGCCGAGATACCTTCTGCTTCCAGTTGCTGACAAGCCAGTAGAGCTTCCCAAACCAGGTGGCCGGTAGCAAAAACAGACACATCGGCTCCTTCACTCAGGACAATACCTTTGCCAATCACAAACGGCATTGTTTCAGGAATAAAGATCGGAACAACCGGCCTGCCAAATCGGAGATACACCGGACCGTTCCATTTGGCAATGGCTAGAGTTGCCTGTTTTGTCTGGTTAAAGTCGCAGGGATTTATGACCGTCATATGCGGTAGCATTTTCATCATCCCTATGTCCTCCAGAATCTGATGCGTGGCGCCATCTTCCCCAAGCGTAAGGCCGGCGTGAGATGCACATATCTTAACGTTCTTTCCGGAATAGGCCACCGATTGCCGGATCTGATCATACACCCTTCCTGTTGAGAAATTGGCGAATGTGCCGGTAAAGGGAATCTTCCCTCCTATTGTCATACCAGCTGCTATTCCGATCATGTTCGCTTCTGCAATTCCGGTCTGAAAAAACCTCTCCGGATATTGTTTGGCGAAATCGGTTAGTTTTAAAGAGCCGGTGAGGTCGGCACAAAGGGCAACTACATCCGGATTGGTGGCACCCAATTCCATCATGCCAGCCCCAAACCCGGAGCGGGTATCTTTATTGCCTTTGACTTCGTAATGCTGCATAGAAAGAACGTTAAGGGTGCAAATCAAGAGAAATGCTGAAGAATTTTATACAGGTCCACAGAATAAACCCTATTGACAAACCAAGGGACGACACTGAATTGAAACGCATAGTATGCTCAAAATCAGCGAACCGCACATCTGTCCACACCTTTTTTGCCCAGGAAAAAAAATAATAAAAAGAAGGTCCTGTGGCACAAAGAAGGATCAGGATGGCCATTGGCTCCTCTGATTTTATGAAGGCAAACATCAATAAACCGGCTCCCAAAAAAATGAAAACAAAAGAGAAAAGGAAGGTTCCTTTCACACCCAGCATAACAGATAAGGTATTGTCTCCCCGTTTCGTATCGCTTTCGTGCTGGTAAATCTGTGTCATGGGATAAGATCCGGCCAGGAATAAGGTTGCGATCAATGGCCAAAACCACATATGCGGCGTATCCAGGATAGAATCATTCCCCAAAATTCCGCACCAGATCATGTACACAGACCATCCTCCCTGAAAGAGACAGACCACCAACCAGGAAACAACCGGCATTTTTTTCAGTCGAATGGAAGGTGAGCTGTAGGCTTTGCTTACCAACCAATAGACCGATACACAAAATCCAAAATACAGGCCGATCCAGAACGACAGTCCAACTGCCAGAACATCAAAGATCAGAACCAACACCTTGAGATGGACAGTCACAGGAGGCGGTTTTCTGATCCCCCCTACCGGTTCCGTATCCTGATCAATTAAAGAATTATATCCATTACTGGCAGGATACAAAAACAAGTGCAAAACGACAAAAACAGAGGCAACGGAACTCCAGGACCAACCTGCAACAGGTAAGACCGAAGTACTAAGCCAGAAAACTGGCATTAAGTATACCGAAAACGGAATCCGCATAAGGATCCATGCATTTCGCCAGTTTGAGTTCATAAAAAAAGCCACGTTTCTGGCGTGGCTTCTGTTTATTTTATCGGGTAATCCTGAACCAGCCTCCGGTTTTGTAATTGTACCGGGAAACCGTGAATTCAAAGAAATAGATACCGTCCTGCAGATCGTCTTTCAGCTTATCAAAATTAAGCTCATTGTTGTAGTTATCCTTCTGGTATACCTGTTTACCCCAGCGATTAAAGACTGTAAGATTACCTTCTTTGATTTCTCTCAGAATATTACCATCCTCATCTCTTGCTGTAATAATAAAAGCGGAGTTCCGGCTATCCTGGTTGTCTGTCACAAGATTTGGAATAAATACCTGCCCCAAAGGAGTGATGGTAAACTTTTGCATTACCGTGTCACTGCAATAATGACTTCCTTCACGGGAATACACCACAACTTCTGAAATATAATTTCCTCCTTTCCTGAATGTTACTTGCGGAGAAGTACCGGTAAGGGTAGTATCCCAGGTCATTGCTTCATTATACAAATCCCAGCTACGTGCAAAACTTGGCGGATAGAAACTGGACTCAAATTTAAC
>ERZ795056.3617-NODE-3617-length-16457-cov-6.635654_pt1 | contig 16457 bp, 17 predicted proteins | sample MGYA00375140_ERZ795056 | MGnify/ENA primary metagenome ERZ795056 (study PRJEB30185, sample SAMN05720227) | activated sludge metagenome | isolation source: Anaerobic digester | place: USA | collected 2015-03-09 ... | reverse complement strand
CAGCGGGGGGCGGAGGTTGTCGGGGTCATGGACACGGACCTCGGCCGCGCGCGGGCGACGGCCGGCAAGCACGCGGTCCCCGGTGTGTTTGATGACGTTGACAAAATGTTGAACGAACTGGCCCCCGATGTCGTGTCGGTCTGCACGCCGGCCGGCTGCCACAAGGCGCATGCCGAGGCGGCGCTCCGTGCCGGTGCGCATGTGCTCTGTGAAAAGCCGTTGGCGATCACCAGCCGCGAGGCGGCGGACATCTTCCGGGCGGCGGAAGAGGCGGGCCGGCATCTGTTGGTGGGGCAGTCGATGCGCTTTTACAACCAGGTTGCTGCGGCGAAGGCGTTTGCCGCGGACGGGCAGCTCGGCGAACTCTACTGCGCGGATGCGGCACGGCTTCGCCGGCGCGGCATCCCGACCCACGGTTCGTTCCACATCCGGAAACTGTCGGGCGGCGGCGTGCTGGTTGACCTCGGGGCGCACATGCTGGACATGGTGCTCTGGATCATGGGCAATCCCAAGGTCGTGGCGGTGTCAGGCGCCACGTACTCTAAAATCGGCACGCGCAACGAAAACCTGATCACCTCGTCCGTCGAGAGCGGCGCCTTTGCCGGCGGCGTGTCGAGTGCCTCATACAATCCCGCCACGTTCGACGTGGAGGATTTTGCCAGCGCGTTTCTTCGGCTCGACAACGGCGGAACCATTCACCTCAAGGTCTGCTGGGCGGCAAATGTCCCCGACAGTGCCGGCGGCGTGATGATCATGGGCACAGAGGGCGGGCTGTCGTTTGATCCGCGCGTGCTGGATCTTCGCGTCATCCGGAACATGGGCCGGTATCAGGTCGACGTGACGCCGAAAATCCTGCCTCCCGAGCCGAATCATCCTTTCTACGCACACTGGAATGAGGTGGCGCATTTCGTCCGGGTGATCAAGGGCGAGGAGGAGGTCTGCGTGAAAAAAGAAGAGGCGCTGAACGTCATGCGCGCGTTGGAGGCCATCTACCGGTCGGCCGAAGAGGGGCGCGAAGTGCGTCTGGACGCTGAACGCTGAACATCGAACTTTGAACGCCGAACGCTCAATTCTCAACGTTCAACTTTCAACGCTCAAGTTATAGAGAAGGGGATTTGACATGGGCAAAAAGTACAGAGTCGGGATCATCGGTTTCGCGCATCCGCACATCAACCATGTGGCGTCGCTGTTCGCCGCGCATCCGCAGGCTGAAATGGTCGCCTGCGCGGACACGGTCCCGCTGTGTCCGGAGTTGAGAAGCGTGCCGTATACCCGCGAGTGGAACCGCAACAATGTCATGCGGATGGCGGGCATCACCCAGTGCTATGCCGACTACCGCGAGATGCTGGCGAACGAAAAGCTGGACATCGTGGCCATCAATTCCGAAAACAACCAGCATCCCGACGCGGTCGAGTCCTGCGCGCGCGCGGGCGTTCACGTCTGCGTGGAGAAGCCGATGGCCATCTCGCTGCCGGACGCGCAGCGCATGGTCAAGGCGTGCCGCGACGCGGGCACCACGCTGATTGTCAACTGGCCGGCCACCTGGCTGCCGCATGCGCGCAAGGCCAAGGCGCTGATCGCGGCGGGCGCCATCGGAAAACTCGTCGAGATCCATTACCGCGTGGGCCACTCCGGACCGTACGGGCCGGGCGCCTCGCATAAAGGCGTCAGCGAGTCGGCCGAGCCGCTCACGGAGAAGGAGCGCGCCGCGATCTGGCTGCACCAGAGGGCGGCGGGCGGCGGCGCGACAATCGACCTGTGCTGCTACGGCGTGATGTACGGCCGCTGGTACACCGGCGAGCGCGCCGTCTCCGCGCAGGGCCTCTGGGCCAACCTGGACAGCGGGTGGTGCGACGCCGACGACAATGGCGTGATGGTCGTACGCTTCCCGAGCGCCATCGCCGTCGCGCAGGGGTCCTGGACAACCCTGGGCAAAACGTTTCTGACCGCCGGGCCTCTGATGCTGTTTGGTTCAGCCGGTGCGCTCTCCTTTGAAATCTACGGCGATAAACCGGTGGTGCAGCTCACGCGCGGTGCCGGGCATGATGTTGAAATCATTGAGGCAGAGCCCCTGCCGGAAGGCCGCGCCACGCTGGCCGAAGCGTTCATCCATCATCTTGAAACCGGGGAGCCGGTTCATGAGACGCTGAGCGCGGCGTTCAACCTCGAGATGACGGCGGCGTTCGATGCGGGCCTGAGGTCTGCGGCAAGCGGCCGGATGGAAATCGTCAACGACACAACCGGGCGGTGATCGCATGTCAAACACCCCAGTCAACTATTTGCGGCTGATGGCGTTGATGTTCCTTGAGTTCTTTATCTGGGGCGCGTGGATTGTTCCGGTCAGCAGTTACATGAACGCTACGCTGGCGTTCACCGGCGCGCAGATCGGCTGGATCTGCGGCGCATCCGCGCTGGGGGCGCTGATCTCACCGCTGTTCCTCGGGTATGTGGCGGATCGCTTCTTTGCCACGGAACGCCTGCTCGCCGCGCTGCATCTGGCGGGGGCGGTCTGTCTCTGTCTCGCGCCGCAGCAGACAACATTCCCGGCGCTCATGACGCTGATCGTCATCGATGCGCTCTGCTACATGCCGACGCTGCCCTTGTGTAACAATCTGGTGTTCCGCCACATTGACAAGTCGGAGCGTTTTTCATGGTTCATGATCGGCGGCACGACCGGATGGATCGTCGCAGGACTGATGGTCGGGTTCTTTTTCGGGGAGAAAGACGGCGCTTTCTTTTATCTGGCTGGAGGCGCCCAGGCCGTGCTGGCCGTGTACTGTCTGACCCTGCCGCACACGCCGCCGCGAGGGGCCGGCAAGGAGGGACGGGACATCTTCGGCCTGACCGCCGTTAAGCTGCTGAAGGACCCCGCCTTTCTTGTGTTTGCCGTATCGATTCCGCTGGTCACGATCTCCAAGACCTTCTACACGACGTGGACCAATGCGTTTCTGGCCGAGATCAAGATGCCGAAACCGACAGCGCTGATGACGCTGTGCCAGGTCTCGGAATTGCTGACGATGATCGTGTTGCCGTGGTTTATTGCCAAGCTCGGCTTGAAGCGGATTCTGATGATCGGCATGGCCGTCTGGGCGCTACGTTTCTTCGCGTTCGGCAGCATGCACGGGCCGGTCGTGATCGCGGGGCTTCTGCTCCACGGCCTTTCGTACGGATTGGTTGTAACAGGAGCGTCCATTTATGCGGCGCGGTTGGTGCCTCCGGCCATGAGCGCGCGCGCCCAGAGCTTTATTTCAATGCTGATTTTCGGGGTGGGCATGTTCCTCGGCGCGCAACTCGCGGGCTTTGTCGGCGATGCGTATCGGGGCGAGGGGGGCCGGTTGCACGACTGGACGGCGATTTGGGGTTGGGGTGCGGTGATCGCGCTGGCCGCCTGCATCCTGTTCGGGATCGGCGGGAAAGACCCCAAGGCCGTGGAGGCGTAGAAGTGACAGGGTGGGTGACGGACATCGTGCGGGGCTCTTTTCACGACGGGCCCGGCATTCGCACGGTCGTGTTTCTGCAGGGATGCTCGCTGCGGTGCGCGTGGTGTCACAATCCCGAGACGTGGAGTACGCGTCCCGTCCCGCTGTTTTATCCCGACCGGTGTCTGGGCTGCGGGGCATGCGGCGGTTCGGCCGAACACGCGGACCGGTGCCGCTTCGGCGCGCGCAGGCTGTCGGCCTCTGAACGAACGGTGGACGAGGTCATGGCCGTCATCCGCAAAGACCGGCCGTTCTATCCACCGGAGGGCGGCGTGACGTTCTCCGGCGGCGAACCCTGCGGCCAGCCCGGTTTTCTGCTGGCCTTGCTGGAAAAGTGCCGGGCGGAGGCGATACCCGCGGCCATTGAGACGAGTCTTCATGTGCCGGCGGGCGTGCTCGGGAAGGTGCTGCCGTTCTTGTCGGTGCTGATGGCGGACCTGAAACTGGCGGACCCCGAACGCCACCGTCGCGCGACGGGCGTGGCCAACGACCTGATTCTGAGAAATGTCGCCGCTTTGCAAACGGCGCAGCTTCCGTTGATCATTCGCACGCCGCTGGTGGCGGGGGTGAACGACGATGACACGAACATCGAGCAGACTGTCGAGCTGCTGAAGCCGCTGCGAACGCTGGCGTACTATGAACTGTTGCGCTATCAGCCGCTGGGACAGGAAAAGGTCAAGGCGTTGGGCCGGGAAGCGCCTGTGTTTCACGCGCCTTCGGATGAGCGCCTGCGCCGCCTGTGTCAGATCGTTCGTGATGCGGGTGTCCCGCTGGTTGTGGATGGGGGAAGAGTATGAGATATACGGAACAGATCCAGCGTTTGCGCGAGGCGAAGCTGCGGCAGACGGAGGAGAAGCGCCGCCGTCTGGGCGCGATGGACGAGGACGACTATGGCTGGGTGCTGCCGCCGGAGTCGCTGAGCCTGACCCTCCCTTGCCGCGACGCCAACGGCTCGTTTCACGGCGTGCGGGCATGGGGCACGAACTTCCGCTATCTGATGGAGCGCCACCCGGTCTATGTCGATCCCGACGACGCGCTGGCGGGACGGTGGATGTTCATGCTGTCGCGCATGCGCACGAACTATCGCTTGGAGCTGTCGCCTTTCGGCTTTGATTACAGCCACCTGCGGCCGGGCCAGCTTCTGTACGACATCACGCCGGGTATCGGGAAGGACGCCCATTTCGCGCCGGACTACGCCATCGGGCTGAGACTCGGCTGGGGCGGGCTCCTGGCCAAGGTTCGCGCGCGTCTCGCGCAGACACCGCCCTCGAATCAGGAGAGCCAAGATCTCTATCGGGCCGAAGAGGATGCGCTTCTCGGCGTGCAGGATCTGATCCGGCGCACGGCGCAAGAGGCGCAGGAAAAGGGACTGCCAGAGCTTGCGCGCATCAACGCGCGTTTGATTGAGCACCCGCCGCAAACGATGCGCGAGGCGTGTCAATGGATCGCGTGGTTCAATATCGCATCGCGCACCTATAACCGCGATGGCGCCGGCGGACAGTTGGATGCCCTGCTGCGTCCCTACTATGAAAAGGACAAGGCTGACGGACGGATCGATGATGACGACGCCGTGTTTTATCTTTTTTGTCTGTTGCTCAACGATCCGCATTACTATCAGATCGGCGGACCCGACGAGAGCGGGGCCGATCAGACCTCCGCGCTGTCGTATCTGATTCTGCAGGCGGCGCGGCTGCTGAAAAGCACCTGCAACATCACCATCCGCGTTCATGACGGCCTTCCGGAAGCGCTGTTTGATGAAGGCGTGCGCTGCCTGGTGGAAGAGCGGCAGTCCTTCCCGCGTTTTTCCGGCGATGCGGCACTGTGCAGCGGCTTCGTCAAAAACGGCTATCCCGTTGAATTGGCCCGGCGGCGGATCGCGCTGGGCTGCAACTGGATGAGCCTGCCGGGGCTGGAGTACTGCATGAACGACCTGGTGAAAGTGAACTTCGCCAAGGTGTTTGAAGTCGCGTGGAAAGCGGCGCGGTGCGAATCCACGGAAGCGCTGTACCGGGCGTTTGCGGAGCACCTGCAAAAAGCCGTTCACATCACGGGGCAGGGGATCGCCTTCCATTTGGCGCACCAGTGGGAGAACGAACCGGAACTCCTGCTGAACCTGCTGTCGGCCGGCCCGATCGAGACGGGGCTGGACGCCTCTCACGGCGGGGCGCAGTACTACAACCTCGCGATCGACGGTGCGGCGCTGGCGACCGTGGCGGATGTGTTCACCGCGCTGGAACAGCGGGTCGAGCGCGAGGGACTTCTGACCTTTGATGACATTTTTTGCGCGACCGAGTCCGATTTTAAGGATGCGCCGCAGGTGCAAAAGCTCTTGGCGCTGTCGGAAAAGTATGGTAATTCCGAGCGTGGCGACGCTTGGGCGCAACGGATCATGCGCGACTTTACCGACAAGGTCCGGGCGGAGGCGAAGCACATTCCGTTCGTCAAGCCGATCGTCTTGATTCCGGGACTCTTTTCGTGGGCGGACACGGTGCGGCTCGGCAAGAGCGTGGGCGCGCTGCCGAACGGCCGGCGCGCGGGCGAGCCGATCTCGCAGGGCGCGAATCCCAGTGTCGGTTTCCGGCGTGACGGGGCGGTTACGGCGATGGCCGCGGCGGTGGCGTCCGTGCAGCCGGGCTACGGCAACACCGCGCCGCTGCAGTTGGAAGTGGACTTCGGAAGTCTGGACATCGCGCAGGCGGCATCCTGCCTGAAAACACTGATCCGCTCGCATTTCGCGCTGGGCGGAACGCTCATGAACATCAACGTCGTAGACGAGCGGCAGATTCTGGCGGCGAGCCAAGATCCCGAGGCCTATCCCGATCTGATTGTGCGCGTGACCGGCTTCACGGCCTACTTCGCCAACCTCTCGCCCGACTTCCGCAAACTCGTGCTCGAGCGGATCGTACGCCAGGCCTCCTGACGGGAATCCCGACAAGAATACCGCATTGAGAAAGACACGGGAAACTGGTAATATTTAGACATGAAGCACAGGGTCGTTCAGATCGGGAGCGTGAGCAAGAAGAGCCCCTCCGACGATGTTGCTTACTGGATGAGCAAGTCGCCGAACGAGCGTTTCGCGGCGATTGAATTTTTGAGGAGTCAGCAGTATGAAACTCCCCCAAGACTTCAGAGAGTTTTTAGAATTGTTCAACGCGAAGGGCGTTGAATACATGATCGTAGGCTCGTACGCGCTGGCCTATTACGGCGCGCCTCGCTATACGGGTGACATTGATCTTTTCGTCCGCCGCACGGAGGTCAATGCTCAACGTATCATTTGTGCGTTAAATGAGTTCGGTTTTACCTCTCCCAATCTCGCCTGGAATGATTTCGTCAAGGACGACACCGTCATTCAACTAGGCGTGCCCCCGGTGCGTATCGACATCCTGACCTTTCTTTCCGGCATGGACTGGGACGTGGCGTCGAGCCACAAGGTGCCGGACGAGATCGACGGGGTTCCTGTTTTCGTGATCGGAAGGGATGACTATATCGTCAACAAGAAAGCCAGCGGCCGTGCAAAAGATCTGGCCGATATTGAGGCTCTCGGCGAACGGCCCCCCTCCAGCCCGTCAGTCCGCACAACGGAGTGACCGCCGTGTGTGGCTGACAACGTTGACCAAGCGAAACCCAAGAAAATGTCGGAGTCGCACCTCCTGCCAACCGATTCCGTGTGATACGCTTGACGCCATTTAGGTTATTTGGTACCTTAATCCCGATTTAAGCAAGCGCCAGCAAAAAAGGAGACCGACATGAAAGCAAATGTGGACAAGGAGACCTGTATCGGGTGCGGACTTTGCGCGACGATCTGCCCGGCCGTATTCGCCATGAAAGAATCGGTTGCGGAAGTCATCGCAACGCCCGTTCCGCCCCCCGATGAACCTGCCTGCCGGGAAGCCGTTGAAAGCTGTCCGGTGGCCGCGATCACGATCACCGAACAATAAGGGAAACCCATGAGCTGGGAATGTCCCCATCAGAGTGGCGACGACCTGACGTGCGAACGGCGCTCGCAACCGTGCCAACCGCTCAGCGAGGGCTGCGTGCTGTGCGGCAAGGTGCAGTTCATCGGGCAAGACCAGGAGATTGCCAGGACGACATCAGAAAAGACCGATGCGGCCGACACGCTCTGACACAAGGAAGCGGTATGTCCTCTGAAAGAAACGCTAGCGGCAGTCAGAGCGCATACTCGGTCGCTCTGTGCCGAGGCATGCGATCATGCTCCTTCGGCCTTGTTGACCTGGAGCCGATCCGCGCAGCCATCGAGACGGTCATCGCCGACTCGCCTTGGAACGCATACGTCGAAAGCGCCAGAGGCGGCCGGTTCAGACCGCATGAAAGGCTGCGCATCGCGCTTTCAGCCTGTCCCAACGGCTGCTCGCAGCCGCAAATCCAAGACATAGGCCTCATCGCCGCGCTTCGCCCCAGAGAAGTTGCCGCTGCCTGCACAGGGTGCGGCCTGTGCAAGGCGACCTGCCGTGAAGCCGCGATGCTCGTGGAAGACGGCCGCGCCGTCCATCGCCCGCAAGCCTGTATGGCGTGCGGCGAGTGTGTCCGAGTCTGTCCTGCACACGCAGTCCTATGCGAGCCGCTGGGGTTCCGTCTGCTCCTAGGCGGACGAATGGGACGACACCCGGTCTGGGCGACTGAATTGCCCGGCCTCTACACGCAAGAGAGAATCCCGCAGCTCTTCCGCGACCTCTTGCGCGTGCTGCTCCGTGAGCGCCGTCCGGGTGAACGTCCTCGACAGGTGCTCGCACGTCTTGACATTCAGCAGATCGAACATGAACTCGGAGAGTGTCGCTATGAATGATCCCGTGTCATCAAAAATTCTCAGGAGCGAGAGCCCTTCCCGCAGAGTGGTCCAGATTGCCTTCGCCATCGGCGCCATCCTGACCGCGGTCCAGTTCCACAGATTCGTCGTGTCCCTGTCCCAAACCGCGCCGGAAGTTCTGGCGCTGCGCCCGGCGGCCGTCGACGCCTGGCTGCCGATCAGCTCCTTCATGAGTTTGGTTTATCTCGTCAGGACAGGCGTCGCCAACACCGTACACCCCGCAGGGCTCGTGCTCTTCACGCTCATCCTGTTGCTGGCGCTTACGCTGCGGCGCGGTTTCTGCAGTTGGGTCTGCCCGGTCGGCACGCTTTCAGAATACGCCCATCTGGCGGGGCGATACCTATTCAAGCGCAACGCCCGCATGCCCAAGCCGCTCGACATCGCGTTGCGCTCAATCAAGTATCTGCTGCTGTCACTGTTCGTCGTCCTGATCTGCAGGATGACCGCTGAAGATTTGCGCGCCTTTATCCACGGCCCATATAACCGGGTTTGCGACGTCAAGATGTATGCGATGTTCGCGCCGCCCAGTGTGACCACGCTGACCGTGATCGCCGCTCTCGGGATCCTTTCTCTCGTCTTCAAGAACTTCTGGTGCCGGTATCTCTGCCCGTATGGCGCCTTGCTCGGGCTTGCGTCGATACCGAGTCCAACCGCAGTGCGGCGCGCCCCGGCCCGCTGCACCGGCTGCGGTGCCTGCACGGCCGCCTGCCCCAACAGCATCCGCGTCCACAGCTCAAACACAGTCCGTTCCCCCGAATGCACCGCCTGCTACGGGTGCGTGTCCGCATGCCCGCAAGCCGGCGCGCTCCGCATGGGGCTGCCGCGATCGAAAAAGGCCCTGACGCTCAGCCTCTACGGGCTTGTCACTCTGGCGGCCTTCGTGTTCGTTCCTCAGGCTTTCCGCGCCTTCGGATATTGGGACACCGACACGCCGAACGAGCTCTACCGCCGTTTCGTTGCGGACCTCTCTGCCATCGGCCACCCGCGTACCTCCGGGCGTCTTTCAGGCCCGGAATAGAGGCAGGGCCGACGCGTCAGAATTCTTGTCTTCACGGCCTTTCACCCACGATATTGGCCCATAGAACTCACTTAGCCCGTGTCGGGATTCTGTGAATCAACGCGCCAAGGGGGTTATCCGCCGTTCTCGACGCCCTCGTATCGCACCAGACCGCGCATTGACACCAAGACGGTTTCTGCATATTCTAACGCATTATTGATATGAAAACGTCGTTGGGCGACAAAACACGGAAACACTGGAATGCAGAGGTATCGTCTAGCACGAATGTCGCCAGGAGTTTTGGTGCTAACCATAGTGCTTCTCGTCGTCCCCGTCGCGTTTTTTATTGCCATACTCACCGGCCAGAAGGAGATAGCGGCCCCATTCTTGATCATCTGTGACATCTATGCCTGGGTTTGGCTCGGCTTCCGCCCTAGCACGTTCATCATTCATCCGCACGAACTGGAAGTCGTCTGGCCCTTGAAGCAACGGCGGGTACCCCGACAAAGCATTTTGACCATTCGCCAGCTCGACCCCAAAACGCTGAAGGCCGAGATCGGCTGGGGTGCTCGTGTAGGAGCTGGCGGCCTCTGGGGCGGGTTCGGATGGTTATGGTCCAAGAACCGAGGGATAGTCCAGATATATATTTCCCGGACCGATCGATTCGTCTGGATCGAGCGTGGGGACGAGCGCCCATGGCTCATCACACCGGAACGACCAGACGAGTTCATCCGTGAACTCTCGGACAATGAACACCCCATCGCCCAACCCGCCGTCACAGGATATGCCTCGCCGGCTCGGCAATCCTGAACGGCGACGTTCGCCGCGTAAAAACGAGAAAGGATTCGTCACAATGAATACAGAGCCACAATTTCCACAACCGCGCGTAGGTCCAATGCCATACGCACACGAATTGCTCATTTTGGCTGAGAGTTATTATTTGGAGTCTGGGGCCGGAGAAATCGCCCCTGACATCTGGTATGCAAACGGTGTCGGAATGCTTGGACCCACTGATAGAACGTATGTCAACTATGAGGACATTTTCCGCATTAACAAGATGAAAAACGGTGGTTGGAAGAATAGGGGATGCGCCATATATCGAAACCTCGAATCGGCGATGCGAGACGCTGGTATGGTTCAAAAACACAACATGCTGGACCACTGCACGATTGGCAACTGCTTTTTGAGACCAGCGTACAAAGGGCAATCTTTGCGCCTGTCTCAAAGCGATGTAACACATGCATCTAGCTTTCTCAAGGCATGGGTAGAACGGCAGAACGTCAGATTGCTCATATGCGCTTCATCCTTTGCGTATTACTCAGTCGTACGCTATTTGGTGCTTCCTTGTGATGTGGTCAAGGTTGTTCACCCCGCTTGCGTATGGTGGAATAGAGGATCTGGAAAGTACGGCAGGCAGAAGTTCATCAATACACTGAAAACGTTCGCTAAACAAGGTGGCGCTCCGGACGCCTTTGTTGCATGTGCAACGCCGCCGCCATCACCCGGCTAACGACCTGCGCAAGCGTTTCCTCGTTTCTTCAGTCACATGGAGTGGCATTACTGAGAGGGAACGAAGGAGGATGCGGGTGTTGCCGACCGCCAATATTGCGGTTCGCAACGACGAGAGTGACAGCGCGCCAGAGCCAGGCTGATTGCACGACTTGAGAAACACCCCGTGTTGGTGGTATAGTCTTGGTGTTGGAGGCGCTATGGGCAAATACGCAAAGGTATACGAACACATCATGACACGGCGTTCGGACTCGCATGTCCCGTTCGATGACCTGTGTGTTTTGTTGACCCGTTTGGGATTTGAACGCCGGGTGCGGGGCGACCACCATATCTTCACGATGGAGGGAGTCGAAGAAATCATCAACATTCAGCTCAAGAACGGTATGGGCAAAGCCTACCAGGTCAAACAGGTTCGCGATTTGCTGCTGAAGTACAAGCTTCGGATGGAGGACTGAGTCATGGATCACAGGTACGAAATCATCATCTTCTGGAGCGAGGAAGACGGTTCCTACGTGGCGGAAGTCCCCGAACTTCCGGGTTGCATGGCGGACGGCACGACCTATCAGGACGCACTCTCAAACGCTGAACAAATCATCCGCGAGTGGATTGAAACGGCGTCCGAGATTGGAAGAGCCATCCCCAAACCCCGCGGGCGTCTTGCCTATGCGTAGATAATGCCGAACAAAGCGGTAGAGGCGGCGGGATACCGCCGCCTCTACGCTGACTTTGCCGCGACAGCCGCAGAGCACGGTTTGGTCCTTTGCACGAGCAATGCAAGGCACCTCAGCCCAATCCGGGACGTAAAGACGAGGCTATTCAGACCTTGAGAACTGGCCCAACCATGCGCGCACACATCCTCCAGCACGTGCCGTTCGAAGGGCTGGGCAGCATTGAGCCCTGGCTGACGGCGCGTCACGCCCGCGTCACCTGGACGCGCTTCCTCGAAGACCCCTCGCTGCCCGAGGCGGCCGATGTCGACCTGCTGATCGCGCTCGGCGGCCCCATGAGCGTCAACGACGAGGACCTCTTGCCGTGGCTGGGCGCGGAGAAACGTTTCATTGCCCGCGTCATCGCGCTGGGTCGCCCCGTGCTCGGCATCTGCCTGGGTGCGCAGCTCATCGCGAGTACGCTCGGCGCCCGCGTCTACCCCGGCCCGCACAAGGAGATCGGCTGGCACCCCGTCTACGGCGCGCCGGCGGTGGACGGCCCGCTCGCCTTCCCCGGCGAGTTCCTCGCCTTCCACTGGCACGGCGAAACCTTCGATCTCCCGCCGGGCGCCGTCTGCCTCGCCGGCAGCGACGCATGCAGGCACCAGGCTTTCCGGTACGGCAGAAACGTGCTCGCCCTTCAGTTCCATCTGGAGACCACCCCCGCCAGCGCCGATGCGATTATCACGCGCTGCCGGGACGAACTGCAGGCCGGGGGCGCGTATGTTCAGTCGGTGGAAACCCTGCGTGACGCGCCGCCGCACGCTTACGCGGCGGTCAACGCCCGGATGTCCGCCGTTCTCGACGCCCTCGTATCGGGCCGGACCGCGCATTGACACCAACACGGTTTCTGCATATTCCAAGGTGGATTCTGCGGTTATCACGCGCCGCGGTAGCGGGCGTGAAAACCGCAGACTCCACCTTGGGCATAAAAAGCGAGACGATACTCAAAATGAGGATCATTGATGTCACTGAAATAAGGGAATACACAAAAGAGCGAGTGCCTTCGGCGGATTTCGATGGCGTCTATACATTCTATTATGACGAAACAAACAACGCCGGGAAATTCTATGTCAGAGAGTTGGGCTTCAACTCCCCTTTTGCAGATAACTTCGTGTTGGGGGGCATTGTTCATGAAGGTTTACCACCAGATGACGTTCAGTCATTAATAGACGGATTCCTGTTGCAGGACTCGGTAAAAGAAGTCAAATTCAAGCATATTGCTAAAGGTAGCTTTCTAGATTGCATGCGATCACATAAACTCCATCGTTTCTTGACGTATATCAATTCAAGTAATCTGTATATCCACTATTCAAGTGTGAAAGAGGCAGAACTCACGCTTGTCTTGTCTTCCGTTGTGCGGAGGCGATCGACAGGTTTTTCTTCGAGGTGTCGCAGGCGCTGGCCCGCGGGGATGTCTTGTGCCGGCTGCGCGGCCCTGTCGCGCACAGCGGCTTCAAGCGGCTGCTGTGAGCGAAACGCGGGACTTCGCGCCGTTACTGTTTGCGCCAGGCGAGCGGCTTGAGGCCCGTCGCGCGCTTGAAATGGGAGGAGAAGTGCTGGGAGGAGCAGAAGCCCAGATCCTGCGCGATGCGCGTGATCGAGAGCCCTTTCACGCGCAGCCGGCGCTTGGCTTCTTCGATCCGGCAGGTCAGCAGAAAGTGGTGGGGCGGCAGGCCGGTTACCGCTTTGAACTGGTTGATGAAGTGCGAGGGCGAGAGTGCGGCCTGCCGCGCCAGCGAGTCGATGTCGTACTGCTTTTCGGGCGCGCGGCGCAGAGTGTCGATGATCGCGCCGATACGGGCGGAGTGTGAAACCGGAGGACCGTGCCGAGAAATCTCCAGCAGGCCGGTGACCAGCCGCATGCCGATGGCCGTCATGCAGAGCGTGCGGTACCGCCCCTGCAGCGAGTCATACGCGTGAAAGAGTTCGGCGAACTCATGCTTGACCAGCGAGGTGTTCGCGGCGAGATGCGCAGGCAGCGCATGCAGCCGTCTGCGGATCTCCGCGCTCTCGGCTTTCGTGAAGCGCAGCAGCGTGTGCTTCGGGCTTTCGGTGCGGATCAGCATGCCGTAGAGCACCGTGCCTTTCGGATAATCCAACAGCCGGTGCGCATCCGCGGGACGGTTGAAAAAGAGACCGTCCGCCAGCACCGTGTGCTGGGCGCCGTTGTTTTCCAGGACCAGCGAGCCGCGCAGGCAAAGGCCGATCTCGAAACAGCCCCTGTGGCAGTGCGGTTCGACCGGTGCCAGACGCTGCGTGTGGCGGATAAAATAGAGGATGGGGATATCCGGGATGCCGATCTTGGCCAGATCGAAGGCCCGGTAGTTCGGCAGGTCGCCGCAGCGCATTCTGGAGTTCTTGATGGTCATGTCATGCGCATCTCGTATCGGAAAAGGCAGGGGGCGTCGCACGTCGCATCACTCCGCACCATGTGTTGCTCTTCAACTCTTTTTCAGTATGAATCATCATTTCTCTGAAAACAAGGGGTTTGTGTGTGTGAAGGAGGATTTAGGATTTAGGAGTTTTAATACCTCGGAGACAAGGAGATGATAAGCATCAAAAAAAAGGGGGCTTCACTTGTGTCTTCACGATGAAGACGCCAATTCCCGCGCTCAGATCGAGACTGGCTAGCAGCTCAAGTTCCATGGAACGTCCTGCTTCTGTCTCCCAATCGAATAGGGGCTTGCAGCCGGTAGGGCGGTCTCGCCGAGACCGCCGCAGAGGCGGGCCGCGATCACGTGTTTCCAGTGAAAAAGATACGCAAGACCGGGGGCGCGGACGGCCCCGTCCGCGGGAAAGGCTGGCAACCGGTTCAACCGTCGGCGTTTAGAGTTGGCGAGATACGGGAGGGCATTTGTCCCGGTGGATGTAAAACACAACAAAAATAGAATTCTCGTTTTGTGACCGTTTTAAATGGCCGGAAGGGGTAAGATGGTGTTGATAACTGGACAGGGTGTTGTCGCCGGATCGTCAAGTCTCAAACGAGGAGAGCGTCCATGAAAGTGAATGGAGGGTGGGTGTTGCGTCTGGCCGTTGCCGGTTTCGTGCTGTCCGGATGGCGGGCGGTTGCGGCGGAGTATTCGTGGGTCGGCAACGGACCTGACAACAAGTGGACAACATCTCTTAACTGGCAGGGCGGCACAGGCTATCCCGACGCGGCGGGCGACGTCGCCACGTTCAATGCAGCCGGCACAGTGCTGCTGGACACGAGCGGCGTACTGACGATCGGCAGGCTGCAGCTCACCTCGTCGACACCCAAGACGGTGCGTATTGAGGCGGAGCCGGGCGCGGCGTTCACGTTCAGCGGAATTGCCGCGCCGAACAACGGCATCCAAATGGGTGGACATGCGGACAATCGGCTGGTAATCGCCCCGGATGTCGTGATCCCGAGCCGGACCGACCGGATGGGCGCGGGTGTCGTTGTGTTTGAAGGCGCGGTCACCAGCACGGTGGCCAGCGGCTATGCGCTCATTTTCGGGGCGGGCACGAGTGTTTTTTCGGGCGATGCCTCGCTCGCGATCCCTTTCGCGACGGTCGGTTTGGGCAACGCTGGATATCAAGCTGTTGTGATGTTAACCAACCAGACGGCTTGGTCGGTGGCCCGGATGGAGTTGGGTGTCTCCAGCGCAGCGACCACGCGGGGCACGTTGGTGCAGGATTCTAAGGAGAGCGTGGTCGCGGCCGGAGACGTGCGTTTGGGCGTCGTAAACTCGGCTAACAACACCAACGCGTGGTATCTGTTGCGTAAGGGCAGTCTAATGGCAACGGAGATGGTTATAGGCGTCAACTCGCCCGGAAGGTTCGAGAATGAACAGGGGGAATTGCGCAGCGATAAGGTGCATGTGCAAAAAGGTGTTTTTTATCAGGAGGGCGGTTCGTCCGAGATCGGCGCGCTGTCTGTGGGCAATACCAATCTGACGGCCGCTGTAGCGCTGGCTGGCGGTACGCTGCTTGTCAAGAGCGACGTCTCTTCGCTGTGGATGCCGGAATGGCAGACCTTCGCTTTCTCAGGCGGCGTGCTGCGCGCGACGAATTCGCTATCGTGCCAGATCCCGATGTCGCTCAGAGGAAGCGTGACCTTTGACACGCCGGTTGTCGGCCAGGGGCTCACGTTGCGTCGCGGTTTTTCAGGACGCGCTGAGGTCGTGAAAACAGGCGCGGGCGGGCTCGGGCTGGGCTCGATGCCGCAGGCTTTCCTGTCAGGCAGCCTGATTATCTGCAACGGCTATGTCAACCTGCCGAGCAACTTTGAACTGTCCAGCTTTGAGGGCTCTGAGGAACCTTTGGCCGTGAAGGTGTGCGACGGGGCGATCCTGCGTCTCCAAGATATCACGACGGTCGTGTCCGTGCCGCTGGACCTCGAGATCGAAGGCAGCGGCAAGATCGATTTTCCCTATGCGGGCTCCTCGTATAACCGCGGCCTGGTGGTCGCGCGCGCGCTCGCCACCAACGGCGTCGCGCTGCCGCCAGGACGATACACGACAGCTCATGGTTTCGTGACAGGTGGCTCGACGGCCTGTTCCGTCGTGGTGCCGGTCACCTGGACCGGCGCGGGCGACGGCGAGGCGTGGCACGATCCCGCCAATTGGGCGGGGGGAAGCGTCCCCAACGGCACAACGGCTGTTGCGGATCTCTCGAACGCGCGCGGGGACGTTAGGCTGGATGGCCCGGTGACGTTGACCTGTCTGGTTTACAATCCGCAGGGCGCGCAACGCGGGTTGTCCCTTGTCGGCAACGGATCGCTCACGCTGCACGTGCCGGTGATCGTCTCGCCCTGCCTGTTTGTCGGACCGGGACGGACGCTGGCGCTGGACGTGCCGCTCAGCCGGACGCCCGACGGCGGATCGCTGGCGATCATAGGCGGCGGTTCGATCCAGGTCAATAAAGGATTCCCCGGAATCGGCGGAGGCCAGGGGGCCTCTTTCTCACTCAACGGG
>ERZ795056.3615-NODE-3615-length-16463-cov-6.208008_pt1 | contig 16463 bp, 21 predicted proteins | sample MGYA00375140_ERZ795056 | MGnify/ENA primary metagenome ERZ795056 (study PRJEB30185, sample SAMN05720227) | activated sludge metagenome | isolation source: Anaerobic digester | place: USA | collected 2015-03-09 ... | reverse complement strand
AAGCGGTGACTGGAGTTCAGACGTGTGCTCTTCCGATCTTCTCTCGCACCGAACCATCCTCGACGCGCAGCGCCCGGCCGAGGAACACATGGAGGTCGCCCAGGGCGAGAGAGTCCACGAGGGTGAAGGTGCCAGTCACAGTCTCCTAAACTACAGGGCATGAGCGACCCCCTGTCCGGCTTCCTCGCAGCGCTCGACCTCACCGACACCGGTGCCCGCACGAGTGAGGACATCTTCACCGGTCCGAGCCTCTGGCAGCCCCACGGCCGGGTGTTCGGAGGGCAGGTGCTCGCCCAGTCGCTGGTAGCAGCGCAGCGCACGAGCCCTGACGGGCGCGTCGTCCACTCGATGCACGCGTACTTCCTACGTCCGGGGCAGGTGGACCTGCCGATCACGTTCTCAGTAGACCGCATCCACGACGGACGCTCGTTCTCCACCCGCCGTACTCAGGCATATCAGGAGGGCTTGCCGATCCTCTCCATGATCGCGTCGTTCCAGGATGAGGATGAGGGGCTAGAGCATCAGGTCGACATGCCCGTGGGCATCCCCGACCCGGAGAGTCTTCCCAGCGCAGCTGAGCACCTGGGCGAGATTGACCACGCCGTTGCTCGCTTCTGGGCCACCGAACGCCCCTTCGACATGCGACACGTGCCGTCACCGGTCTACCTCTCCGTCGAGGGCGACAGGGTCGCGCACCAGGCCGTGTGGCTGAAGGCCGTCGGCCCACTGCCCGACGACGACAACCTGCACCGCGCAGCGCTCGCCTACGCCAGCGACTACTCGATCCTCGAGCCGATCCTCCGGCGCCACGGGATCGCGTGGGCCATGCCCGGTCTCAAGGCCGCGAGCCTCGATCACGCGATGTGGTGGCACAGGCCGGGGCGCGTCGACGAGTGGTTGCTCTACGTACAGGAATCCCCGAACGCCATCGGCGGACGCGGGCTCTCGCTGGGCCGAATCTACCGGCGCGACGGAGTGCTGCTGGCCAGTGTCGCGCAGGAGGGCATGGTCCGGGTGCCGAGCGCCTAACCGCGCTTGGTGAACTGCACGGGTGGCTCCACATAGGGCTGCCAGAGGGCGCGAAGCTCGTCACCGATTCGCTGCGGCTTACCCGTGGCGGCGGTGACCATGACCAGCGTGGTTGCCGCTCGCGTGAACAGCACCCGTGGCGTCAGGCCCACGGGCGAGAACAGCTCGTAGCAGATTTCCAGGCTCGCACCGCCGATACGGCCGATCCACATCTCGATGTCGATCGGAGCGCGCATGTACGGGATCGGTACCAGATACTCGATCTCCTGCCGGGCGATGAGGCTGATCGTCTCGGCACCCGGGCGAGCATCGAGAACGGCCGTCACCGCGCCGCCGTCACTTCCCTCGTCGGGACGCCAGAATGCCTGGATGCGCGCCTCCTCGAGCAGGCGCAGCATCTCGGCGTTGTTCACGTGGGCGTACGCGTCGAAATCGCTCCACCGCAGCGGGATGGGGACGTGCAGTCTGGTCATCAGTCCCGAGTCAACTTGCGATAGGCGCTGCGGTGCGGCTTTGCGGCATCCGGTCCGAGGCGCTCGATCTTGTTCTCCTCGTAGGCCTCGAAGTTGCCCTCGAACCAGTACCAGTTGGCCGGGTCATCCTCGGTGCCCTCGTAGGCAAGGATGTGCGTGGCGATCCGGTCGAGGAACCACCGGTCGTGAGTGATGACCACCGCACAACCGGGGAACTCCAGCAGCGCGTTCTCGAGGCTGCCCAGGGTCTCGACGTCGAGGTCGTTCGTGGGCTCGTCGAGCAGAAGGAGGTTGCCGCCCTGCTTGAGCGTGAGGGCGAGGTTGAGACGGTTGCGCTCACCGCCGGAGAGCACGCCCGCCTTCTTCTGCTGGTCGGGTCCCTTGAAACCGAACTGGCTGACATAGCCGCGCGACGGGATCTCGGTCTTGCCGACCTGGATGAAGTCCTGGCCGTCCGACACCACCTCCCACAGGGTCTTGTTGGGGTCGATGCCGCCGCGGTTCTGGTCGACGTACGAGATGTCGACGGTCTCGCCGATCTTGAGGTCGCCCGAGTCCAGCGGCTCGAGACCGGTGATCGTCTTGAACAGAGTGGTCTTACCGACACCGTTGGGACCGATGACGCCGACGATGCCGTTGCGGGGCAGCGTGAAGGTGAGGTTGTCGATGAGCACGCGCTCGCCGAAGCCCTTCTTCAGATTCTTCGCGTCGATGACCTGCGAGCCGAGGCGCGGTCCGACCGGGATGACCAGCTCCTCGAAATCGAGCTTGCGGGTCTTCTCCGCCTCGTTGACCATCTCCTCGTAGCGGGCGAGGCGTGCCTTGGACTTGACCTGGCGGCCCTTCGCGTTGCTGCGCACCCACTCGAGCTCGGAGGCGAGGCGCTTGGCGAGCTTCGCGTCCTTCTTGCCCTGCACCTCGAGGCGCTCGCCCTTCTTCTGCAGATAGGTCGAGTAGTTGCCCTCGTAGGGGTACAGGTGGCCGCGGTCGACCTCGGCGATCCACTCGGCGACGTGGTCGAGGAAGTACCGGTCGTGGGTGACGGCGAGTACGGCACCGTGGTACTTGGCCAGGTGCTGCTCAAGCCAGAGCACGCTCTCCGCGTCGAGGTGGTTGGTGGGCTCATCCAGAAGCAGCAGGTCGGGCTTCTGCAGCAGCAACTTGGTCAGGGCGACACGGCGCTTCTCGCCACCCGAGAGGTTGGCAACGGTTGCGTCGCCGGGCGGGGTGCGCAGGGCATCCATGGCCTGTTCGAGCTGGGAGTCGAGATCCCAGGCGTCGGCGGCATCGATGTCTTCTTGGAGCGTTCCCATCTCGGCGAGGAGGGCATCGAAGTCGGCGTCGGGCTCCGCCATCTCGAGCCCGATCGCGGCGTGCCGGTCGACCTTGTCCTTGATCTCGGCGACACCCTCCTGAACGTTCTCGAGGACGGTCTTCGACTCGTCCAGTTCGGGCTCCTGCATGAGAATGCCGACGCTGAAGCCGGGGGTCAGACGGGCTTCCCCGTTGGACGGAGTGTCGAGACCAGCCATGATCTTGAGGATCGTCGACTTACCAGCACCGTTCGGGCCGACCACACCGATCTTCGCCCCCGGGTAGAACGACATGGTCACGTCGTCGAGGATGAGCTTGTCGCCGACCGCTTTGCGGGCGCGCACCATGGTGTAAATGAATTCGGCCATTGCTCCATTGTAGGGAGCGCCGGAGGCCTACCAGTCGATCGGGCGGGTCGCTCCCACAAGGCACGTGCCGCTGCCGAGAAGTGGCGCAACGATGCCCTGATAGCCCACGTAGGAGAATCCCCCGATGAGGCACTCCCCCTTGATGCGCACGGCCACCTGAATCGAGTCGACTGTGAGGTCGAGCGCGGTCGTGTCGGCCGTCACCTCCATGTCGGCCTTGGTGAACCCAGCAGCCACGAGGTTATCCACGATTGTGCGGCCGTCGGACAGACCGGATGACGCGTTCAGTGCGCGATTGACATAGTCGAAGTACTGCTGGTTTGCCGCCGCCGAGCCGTCCGGGTGGAACACGGGAGCCTTGGCAGTGGGACTTGGCGAGGGGGTCGCGCTGCGTGACGAACTCGCGGTCGGTGTCGGCATGGGTGCGCCGCCACATCCCGCGAGCACCGCGCCGAGCGCCACAACACCCGCGATCGCCGCGAGGTGACGGGTGTACCGCAGTGGCATCGATGCGTCCTTCCGCGGCCCGCCGGTGCGATCCGCACAGTGATTCTAGGGTCAGCAACCTGCGGAACCGGTCAGAATGGCAGCGTAGCCATGGGACGCGACTCGTCGGACTGCGCGGACGTCTCGTCGGCATCGGCCGACGGCTCATCCGCAGTCGGTTCGTCGGCGGTAGCCGAGCCCGAATCGGCAGAAGCCGTTGTGGCGCTGATGCTCCGGCTGAAGGTGGAGGTACCCCACGCCAGGTCGTGACCCAGGGCATCCGCCTCGACATCGATGTTGAGTCCCGTGCGCTCGCCGCTCTGCCACTCGCGAATGCGAAGCCGGCCGGTCACGACAATCCGCTCGCCCTTCTTGACGGAGCCCGCACTGTTCATCGCGAGCTGGCGGAATGTCGTGATCGTGTACCAGTTGGTGTCGCCGTCGATCCACTTCTCCTGACTGCGATCGAATCGTCGCTGCGTTGACGCGAGACGGAAGCTGGTGATCGCGAGCCCCTCGCTCGTGACGACATGGCGCGGGTCTGTGGCGACGAGTCCGGTGAGGGTGATGGTGTCAGTCATGTGTGTCTCCTTCGGTAGTGGACGGTCCCCGGTGAGCCCTGTGCCGGGACGCTGCACCGGGGGCCGTTGCACCAGTCTGAGCACCACGACACAGATCGCCCGAGGCGGGGGAAGGATCTGGGGATGCCCCGCTGACATCGAGTCATCCGCGGAGAGGTTCGGGCGATGTTCGCAATGCGAATACCCCCACGGCCCGGCCGGTTGCCCCGGCCATTCGGGCCGCAGAGAATGATCACGGGTAAGCAGCATCGCCCATCGCAACCGCAGAGGGAACGCGGGATCGGGGGATCAGCGAACGGGTTGGTGCACTCTACGGACCGCTTCTTCTCCATTCGGGTTGGAGAAGAAGCGGCCCGCCCCATCTCGGACAGACCTGGTGATCGCTGGCTAAGGTGGTGAGGTGCACGTGCTGAGCGTTCGCGAGGCCATGGGCGGCCCGTGGGCCGGTAACGTCCCCGGCTGGCTCATCCTGTTCGTGCCGACCACGGTTCTCGTGGTTCTTCAGGAGACGACGATCGGCGCCTCCGGGTGGGCCGCGGCACTCGTTCTCGCAGTTCTGGAACACCTCGCCGCCGGACTGCTGGTCTTTGCTGTCGTCTGGGCTCTGCGGCGGCGCTGGCGCGTCATCCCGATCGGCTTGGTCTTCGCCATGTGGGTCGGTGTCGGCGTCGTGCGCGGACTCGTTTGGAGCGCCTGGCATGCCTGGGTGCTTCACACGGAGGCCGACGTCGGCTACCGCGTTCTGGTGTGGGTGGCGATCAGCCTGGTGTGGAGTCCGCTGTTCACGTACACGCTCGCCCAGCTCGACCATCGCCGCACCCTGCTCGGCGAACTCACCGCCGTGCGGCTGCTGCGAGCAACAGAACGCGCTCGCGTCGACCAGTCGGCTCGCGAGCGGCGCGAGCATCTCATCGCGACCGTGCAGTCCACGATCGGGCCTGTGATCTCAGAGTTGCACAGGAGTCTCACCACGATCGCGCCCCGGCTGACTCGGAGCTCGGTCGCGGCCATGGCCAAGAGGGTGAGCAGCGTCGCGTACGACACCTCTCGTCTGGTCGCTGCCCGCGGGCCCGAGCACCCGGCACCGGTCTCCCACATTCAGCGGGCGCCGATCTCGGCGGCCCTCGACTTTCCCCCGGACCGTCCGCTTCTGGCGGCGGTGCTCGCCGGTGTCGCGATGCTGCCCCTGGTGGTGCCCGACACGCTGCGAGTTCAGGGGTTCGGGTTCGCGTTCCGAACGCTCATCGCCATCTCGGTCACGGTGCTGCTTCTCGCCCTGTCTCTGGTGGTGCTGCGCTTCACGCGAATACGGTTCGGCCGACCCTCGCTGGTGGCGCTGCTGCTCGCGTTCCTGATACCGGGTGCTGCAGGGTCGGTGGTCATCGCGCTCACCCCGGGTTGGCCGCCGATCTCCGAGATGCTCTCGCTGCTCATCCTCTTGCCGGTCGGCTCGGCGATCGCCGGAGCCAATGTGTCCACCGCCGTCGGCCTCGCGCACTCCAACGAGGATCTGGCCCAACGGGTTGAGGCGATCCGTCTCGAGACCGACCAGTTGGTGGTGCTCGCCGACGAGTCTGATCTGGCCGCACGAGTTCAACTGGAAGAACTACTCCACGGGCCGGTGTACGGCAGACTCTCGGCGTGCGTCATGGCCCTGAACTTCCACGCCGAAGAACTGGCTTCCGGTGATGACTCCCGGAGCGAATCGATCACGAGCACGGTGCTGGAGTACCTCGATGCGGCATCCCGTGATCTTGATGCATTGTCAATCAACCGCCTGTGAAAAGCGCGAATCAGCCGTAAAGTTAGCCCCATGGCTGACAGGGGCCGCAACCCGATAGTCGTCATCGCTGATGATGATGCTTTGATCAGATCAGTGCTGCGCGCCACTTTGGAGGGCGAGGGCTTTCGGGTCGTCGAGGTGGGTGACGGATCCGCGGTCACGAGCGCCGTGGCATCCTGCGCCCCTGATCTTCTCATTCTCGACGTGCGGATGCCCGGCTCGAGCCTCGCGCAGACCTTCGCCGAGGTTCGCGCCCGTGCCACCGACCTACCGATACTGCTGCTCAGCGGACAACCGGAGGTGCCGCTGGAGGCATCGAGCCCGCAGACCGGATACCTCTCCAAGCCCGTGCCCCTCACGCAGTTGAGGTCGACAGTGACCGCCCTGATCTCCGGAACCACCAGAGCATGAGGGTTCGCGCGCAGATCCTGGAGCTACTGCGCACCAGCGGTATCGACAGGCTCGTGCACGACCTGCCCGATGCGATGTTCGTCTTTGATCTGGCGGGAAGCCTCATCTATGCCAACGCGCAACTGACCGCTCGCCTCGGCGTCTCGCCCGAGAACTACCATTCGCCCTTCGGTTCCCTTGTCGCCGCCGAACAACGGGACGAGGTGCGGGCTCACTTCGCTGCCGTCGCCCGGGGAGAAACAGCGCACTACACGAATGCGGCTACGTTGCCGGATGGCCGGACCGAGCGCGTGCAAGTCACCCTCATGCCGCTGCTTCATAACGACGAGGTGGTAGCAATCGTCGGCATGGCACGGGACATCGAAGAACTCGAGGCGTCCCGTGAGATCCGGTCTGCGCTGGAGAGCCGACTCGAGTCGATCCTCAACAGCATCAGCGATGGCTTTCTCTTCTTCTCGCCCGACTGGCGGTTCACCTACATCAACCCGCGCGGTGAGGCGATTGTTCAGCGCCCAGCCTCGGAGCTGATCGGCAGGTCGCTCTGGGAGGAGTTTCCGGAGGCCGAGGACAGCGGTTTCGGCCTCGCATACCGTCGCGCCGTGGCCGAGAACCAGACCGTGACGCTCAGGGACCGATATGAACCGCTCGGGTCGTGGCTGGAGGCGAGCGCCTATCCCACTCCCGACGGGCTGGCGGTCTATCTACGGGATGTCACGGCCGAGGAGGACTCCCGTCTGCAATTGATCGCCTCCGAGAGCCGACTGAGATCCCTCGGTGCACTCCTGGATGTCGCTCACGACGCGATCATCGTGCGTGACCCCCACCACGTCATCCAGTACTGGAATGCGGCCGCCGCGCGCATCTACGGGTGGACCGCTGAAGAGGCAATCGGTGCCTCGGCGCGCGATCTGCTGTACGCCCGGCACGACGAGTTCGACGAGGCCACCCGGCGGGTGTTCGCCGATGGGCACTGGCGGGGCGAACTCGCGCAGCAGACAAAGTGGGGCGACACGATCATCGCCGACTCGAGCTGGACGCTCGCGCTCAACGCTCGGGGTGAGCCGGAGACGCTGTTCACTGTCAACACCAACATCACTGATCGCAAGCGCGAAGAGGCGACTCTACTCAGGGCTCAGCGACTGGACAGCCTCGGCACGTTCGCCGGCGGGCTCGCGCATGACCTGAACAATGTGCTCACCCCCATCCTCACCTCGGCCCAGTTGCTCGCCGAGCAGGAGGCTGATCCGCTTCGCCAGCGGCTGCTTTCATCGATCGAGTCCAGCGCGCTTCGGGGTGCGGAAATGATCCGGCAAGTTCTGTCGTTCGCCCGCGGGGTGGAGAGTAGGCGAGTGCCGATCGACCTGCGGGAGCTTCTGGCTGAATTCCGGGAGTTGTGTACCACTACCCTCCCGAAGAACATCACGTTGTCGATCACGATCAGCGATCGCGCGAAGAACACCGTCGGCGACCGCACTCAACTTCTCCAGGTGCTGATGAACTTCGCCGCCAACGCGAGGGACGCAATGCCCGACGGCGGAACGCTGTCGGTGTCGACACACTCCGAGCGCGTCGGGCGCGCCGAAGCCGAACGACACCAAGTCGCTCCCGGTCGGTTCGTGATCATCACGGTCGAAGACACCGGCGTGGGCATGACGCCCGCAACGATCGCGCGACTATTCGAACCGTTCTTCACCACAAAGTCGGCCGGCTCGGGAACGGGCCTCGGCCTGCCGACATCGCTGGCCATCATCACTGGGCACGGCGGGTTTCTTCAGGTGTACAGCGAACCGGACCACGGGTCCCGATTCCAGATGCATCTGCCGTCGACCGCGCCGACGTCCTCCCCCGCTGACCCGGTGGATGACGAAGATCCCCCCGGCCGCGGCAACGGTGAGTTGATTGTGGTCGTGGACGACGAGCAGGAGATCCGGGACGCCACCAGTCGCGCTCTGAAGAGTCACGGATACACTGTGGCCGCCGTCAGCAACGGTCAGGAGGCACTTGACTTCATCACCGCCCACACTGATGTTGCTCTCGTAGTGACCGATCTCATGATGCCCGTCATGGACGGCGCGACGCTGGCTGCCTCCCTCGCACAGTCCTCCCCGGGAATACCGATCGTGGCCATCAGCGGTTTGGCCGGCAACGCCGATCGAGCGGATGTCACGAGCATGAGTGCGTTCCTCGCCAAGCCGTTCTCAACCGCCGATCTGATCCGAACCGTTTCGCACTGGGTGTCTCCGGCGAAGGGAGACGCGAATGGATGACGCGGAGCGTTCGCGACTGAGGGTGATCGTCGCCGACGACGATGCATTCACGCGCTCACTCGTCGCCGACGGACTCCGATCTCTAGGCTTCGAGGTGTCGACGGCGGGCACGGTTACCGATGCCTGGTCTCTTGTGCTCGAGGTGGATCCGCACGCCCTGATCAGCGACCTGAACTTCGGGCCGGGAGACTCGGGTGCGAGCCTGCTGGCCCGCGTTCACGAGGAGGCTCCGTGGGTCGCACTGGTCGTGCTCACCTCGCACCAGTCACCCGAGCTCGCCGTGCCGGATGCGGCGGCCATCCCGCGTGATGTGGTCTACCTCGTCAAGTCCCAGCTCAGGGAGGTCGGCGCACTCGGGGATGCAGTTCATCGGGCGATCGGAGGCGAGCCGGTCGCCCAGCTGCGCGATCCCGCGAACGCACTTTCGCTCACATCAGCCCAGGCGGAGGTTCTGCGTCTTCTCGCCAGCGGGGCTTCAACTCGGGCAGTCGCCGAGCACCGCGGCACGAGCGTTCGCGCCGCCGAGACCATGCTCGCCCGCCTCTACTCCGCCCTCGGAATCGACGACGACGCGGACTCCAACCCCCGCGTTGCTGCGGTGCAGCTCTGGCAGCAGGGCCGTATCACGGTGCGCTGACGCGGTCGTTGCGACAGGCCCATTTGTTCGAGGGTGACGTTCAAAGCTCTCTAGGCTGGAGGCATGCCCTACCAAGCACACCCCGACCGCTACGCCACCACCGAGTACGCACGAGTCGGGCGCAGCGGCCTTCGGCTGCCCCGGGTCTCACTGGGCCTGTGGAACAACTTCGGCGCGGACCGTCCGCTGGAGAGCCAACGCGCCATCCTGCGCAGGGCCTTTGATCTGGGAATCACGCACTTCGATCTCGCCAACAACTACGGTCCGCCAGACGGGTCAGCCGAGACCAACTACGGCATCGTGCACGCCCAGGACTTCATTCCGTACCGCGATGAGCTCATCATCTCGAGCAAGGCCGGGTACTACATGTGGCCGGGGCCGTACGGCGAGTGGGGTTCGCGCAAGTACCTGCTGTCGTCACTCGACCAGTCGCTGAAGCGCACCGGTCTCGAGTACTTCGACATCTTCTACTCGCACCGGCCCGACCCCGATACCCCGATCGAGGAAACGATGGGCGCGCTGGCGAGTGCAGTGCACGCGGGCAAGGCTCTCTATGTCGGTGTCTCCAACTACTCCCCCGAGCAGACCCTCGCTGCTGCCGCGGCGCTGGCCGAGCACAGGATTCCGCTCACCATCCACCAGCCCCGTTACAACATGTTCGACCGGCACATCGAGCGCGGCCTGCTGCCCGTGCTCGACCAGATCGGCGCTGGGAGCATCGTGTTCTCGCCGCTCGACCAGGGGTTGCTGACCGACCGCTACCTGAAGGGCATCCCGTCGGACTCCCGTGCCGCCGAGGGCCGCTGGATGACGGAGAACACCATCGATCCGCAGTATCTGGAGCTGGCGAAATCCCTCAACGAGATCGCCGCGGCGCGGGGCCAGAGCCTCGCACAGCTCGCGCTGACCTGGGTGCTGCGGCATCCGCAGGTCACCAGCGCTCTCATCGGGGCGAGCAGCGTGGCCCAGCTGGAGAACAACTTCGCGGCGCTCGACTCGCCGCCCCTGACCGCCGAGGAACTGGCTCTCATCGAGCCGCTCGCGGTGGACGGCGCCGGCTCGCGCCGCTGACGTGGGCTACCTCTTCGGCCTCCTCGCGGCTCTGCTGTTCGGGGCCAACGGAAGCGTCATCAAGGTCGTGCTCGCGAGCGGGCTCAGCCCCACCCAGGTGACCCAGTTCCGCACGCTCGGTGCATTCCTCATCTCGGGTGTGATTCTGCTGATCATTGACCGCACGGCGTTCCGCTTGCCGCGGAAACAGATCGCCATCATGGCGTTGCTCGGCATCGTTGGTCTCGCCCTGCTGCAGGTGACCTATGCGTTCGCCATCCAGCTGCTGCCGGTCGGTATCGCGCTACTGCTCGAGTACCTCGCGGTACTGCTGGTGGCGCTGGTCGCGTTCTTCTTCTTCAAGGAGAAGGTCAAGCCACGCATCTGGGTCGCTGTCGGCTGCGTGCTGCTCGGCCTCACGATCGTCGCGCAGATCTGGGCGAGCACTCTGAACGGCCTCGGTGTGCTGATGGCACTGGCCGCAGCCGTCACGCTCGCGATCTACTTCCTCGTGGGCGAACGTCAGGTGGTCGCCACCTCACCCCTCGCCGTCGCGTTCTGGACCAGCGGATTCGCCGCCCTCGCATGGGCACCCTTCAGCCGGTGGTGGGAGGTGGACCCCGCGATCCTCGGCGAGCACGTCTCCCTGAGCGGCAACCTCGCCTCTGTCATCGTGCCCCTGTGGATTCCCCTGCTCTGGCTACTCGTGATGGGATCCTTCCTTCCGTTCCTGCTGTCGTTCGCGGCCCTCGGTCGCCTCAAGGCGACCGCGGGCGGCATCGTGGCATCCTCCGAGGTGATCTTCGCCTTCATCGTCGCGTGGTTGTGGCTGGGCGAGGCGTTGAGCGTGCTGCAGCTCGTCGGCGCCGCGATAGTGCTGGCCGGCATCATCCTCGCCCAGACTTCGCGTCCAGACCGGGTGATCGAGGCCGACCTGGCGCTGGTGACCGACACGTCACGCCCCTGAACTGAGATGTCGGTGGTCGAACGTATGTTCGATACATCGAATCAGCATCTCTCAGGGAGGCACCGTGACCGTACTCGACTTCGCTCCAGCAGGAACCAGCATTCGTGCCGGTGTGGCGACCATTCAGCTGCACGATGATCTCTGGCGCATCACCCGATCGACGGGCGAGGTGCTCGGCTACGTGCAGTGCATCGACTCACCCGCAGGCCACAAGTACGTTGCCAAGAGGATGCTGCCCCGCCAGCGGCGCTTCCTCGCCGTGGGCGAGTTCTGGACCGTGGACGACGCGATGGACTGCTTCCGCTTCTGACAACACGCCCGCGCGCTTGCCGGGTCGCGTGACGCGTGGGGTTACAGTGCAGTCATGTTACTGGAGTGGTGGAATGCAATCGTCCGTTGGTTCAATTCCGACGCAGGCTCGACCGTGACCACGGGGGTCATCCTTCCGTTCGTCGCCATCCTTGCCGCCGGCATCATCGCCGGCCTCATCATGCGCAGCTCCATGAAGCGTTTCGTCGCGCACCAGGACCGCCAGGCCAAGGCCTCCGCCGTCGCCGCACTCATCGCATCCGGCCGCAAGGCGGCGGTGTGGAATGCCCTCTCCGCGCAGGAGAAGGAGCACATCGAGCACCAGATGAGCGAAGCCGAGGTGCGAGTGCGGCTCCTGCCCGTCTCTGGCGCATCCGTCGCCGCCGACTGGGCCGCACACCAGCTGGCCGAGATGAAGCGCAACTCCGCCAGCTACAGCTACCAGGCCGAGCAGAACCTCGCCGACCTTCAGAACGGACTCATCGCCTGGCAGTCCAAGCCGGGGCGCGCGAAGAAGCTCTTCGCCGACGATCTGGCCGCGTGGAAGTACGAGTCGGCGATCGGTGAAGACGACCTCGTCGCCAAGCAGCGCGAGTGGGCGGCAGCTCAGGAGCCGTCGATGGCCGGGGCTCGCGCCGAGGGTTAGGCTCCCGGCCCCTCCAGGGCGATCGGCACCGCGCTCCACGGGCAATAGATGTCCGAGGTGAGGGTGCGATCCTCAACGTACTCGGGCAGTCCGTCGCAGACCTCGGTCGTGGCATCCGCGAACTCGAGACTTGCCGGGTCGATGTGCCACGACCAGGGCGCGTTCACGCTCGGATCGTCTCGCACGATAGTGCCGACCGGGATGCGACCCTCCTCGGAGCCCGCCATGAGGTCTTTGACATGCTGGATCAGCTCGGGCGTAGCGAGTTCGATCTTGTAGGTCTGATCCCCCGCGACCTGGAACGTGGCGACGGTGGGGCCAGTGGGTGCGCAACCGGTGAGCAGGAGTGCGGCCGGCGTGACCACGGCGGCAAGGATCAGTCTCAGTCTCACGCGACCAACCCTGCCCCTGGAGCGCGCCCCGGGTCAAGTGACGGTGGCCGAACCTAGCCTGCCGGCCATGAAGGTCTGTTACCGCTGCAAGGAGTCCAAGAGCGAGTCGGAGTTCAACAAGTCGAACCGCACGCGCGACCGACTGCACTCGTACTGCCGCGACTGTCAGAAGCAGCACTACCGGGAGAATGCGATTCGCCATCGTGCGAATGTCCGACGCAATGACAATCTGCGCATCGCGCGCCTGCGCGAGGTGATCTACGAGCGCATGTCCCACGGATGCGTCGACTGCGGAAACAGAGACATCCGCGTACTCGAGTTCGACCACGTCCGCGGCACGAAGGTGCGCGGAGTCGGAGCAATGGTGACGCGCGGCGCAGGCTTCGAGGCGGTCATCCAGGAGATGGACAAATGCGAGGTCAGGTGCAAGAACTGTCACGCCATCGCCACATCGGTGCGGCGCGGTGGTTCATGGCACGATGACTTTCAACCTCGACCACCACAGCGTGCCCCCGGCAGGAATTGAACCTGCGACCAAGAGATTAGAAGGCTCCTGCTCTATCCGCTGAGCTACGGGGGCGGGACTCGTAAACGATACCGCAGCGTTCCCTACACGGCCTTAGCCAGCGCCACGAGGACCTGATTCACGCTGGGCACTCCCTCGGCGCGAAAGACCTCGGTGCCGTCATCCCGGAGCACCACAACAGTAGGCGTCACCCGGATGCCCGCCCGCTCGGCCTCGTCGGGGGCGAGCGCGACGTCCAACTCGGCGATCCGTGCGGCCGGAACGAGCGCCGAAGCCTCGGCGAGCACCTGCCGCGTGGCGATGCAGGGATCGCAGAAGCTGGAGGAGAAGAAGAGCAGGTTCACCTGAGGCCCAACCACGTCGGGCGCATCAGGATTCCTAGTCGTCGTTGCGCTCGTCGAGAGCCTCGAGCGGCTCGCTGTCGGGCTGATCCCAGCTGTAGGTGACCTGCACCTGTTCGCCGACGGCGTGCGCGACGGGCGACGCGTAGACGAGCTGCGTCTCCTTGCCGTCAACCGCGGCCAGCACCGTGATCTCGGACTCCCACGTTCCGTCGGTGCTGATGCGCCGATCGGTCTGGCCGTCGTACGGACCGCCGGTGTAGAAGACGATGTACTCGTCCCCGCGGGAGAGCTCAGGAGTTCCAGTCATGAGTCAGTCCTACCAGACTCCGAGGCCCCGCCGTGCACGAAGTGGGAGCATCGCACCCCGACGATAGACTTTCGCCCATGGCTTCATCGAGTGACCTCCTCGTCTGGATCGACTGCGAGATGACCGGACTGGACGTGTCGATCGACGAACTCGTCGAGGTTGCGGTGGTCATCACCGACTACGACCTGGTGCCGGTGGACCCGGGTTTCAGCGTGGTCATCAAGCCCGACCAGGCGGCGTGGGACAACATGGCCGAGTTCGTGCTCAACATGCACCGCGAAAGCGGACTCATCGAGGAGATCCCCCACGGCGTGTCTCTGGCCGACGCCGAGTTCGCCGTGAACGAGTACATCCTGAAGTTCGTGCCCACCGCGAAGACGGCGCCGCTGGCCGGCAACACGATCGGCACCGATCGCACGTTCCTCGCCAAGTACATGCCGCGGGTCGACAGCCACCTGCACTACCGCTCCATCGATGTGTCCTCGATCAAGGAGCTCTCCCGCCGGTGGTTTCCCCGGGTCTACTTCAATGCCCCCACGAAGGATGGCGGTCACCGAGCACTTGCCGACATCCTGGAGTCCATCCGCGAGCTGCGGTACTACCGCGAGGCGGTCTTCGTCGCCGAGCCGGGGCCCACGACCGAGCAGGTGCAGACGATTGCGGCTCGAGTCGTCGAAGCGTTCGCCCAACCTCAGTGACCCACGGCGCCAACATGGTGCCTCCCCTGAGGGTTGGCGCAGCCGCACCGAGCGCGATGTAATACACTATTCAGGCTGCGCCTTACCGGCGGAGTTCTTGGTGGGCGTAGCTCAGTTGGCAGAGCGCTGGCTTGTGGAGCCGGATGTCGCGGGTTCGAGCCCCGTCGTTCACCCCAAGTGAAACGGTCTGACCGGTGGTCAGGCCGTTTTCCTTTTCGGCAGGAGGTTCGCGTGTCCCAGACACTCGAGTCGCCGCGCGTCGAGGCGCACGAGGCATCCGCCCCCGACACCCCGTGGGTCACGATCGTCTGGAACGATCCGGTCAACCTGATGACGTATGTCTCGTGGGTCTTCCGCAGTTATTTCGGGCATTCCCGCGAGGAGGCCGAGCGCCTGATGCTGCTCGTGCACACGGAGGGGCGGGCTGTGGTCGCCTCGGGCGGGCGTGAGGAGATGGAGCGACACGTGGAGGCCATGCACGACTTCGGGCTCTGGGCGACGCTGACTCGCGAGGACTCGTGATGCCATTCCGCCCCGGCGACGGGGGCGTGACGGTGCGGTTCACCCGCAACGAGGCTCTCGTGCTCGCCGACCTGGCGGGCGAGCTCATCGAGCTCCTCGAGCAACGGGGCCCGGATGCCACGGGCGACATGCTCTACGCACAGCTGGGCATCGGCGGCTCCTCCACACCCCCTCTCGACCCCGCGCTGGCCCGCCTGCTGCCCGACGCGTACCGCGACGACGAGGACGCGGCATCCGACCACAGACGGCTCACCGAGCGGTCCCTGGTGGACCGCAAACTCGCCAACGCGCGGCGGGTGCTTGCTGACCTCGATACACCGGTGGTGGTGCTGGATGAGCAGGGCATCCAGTCGTGGCTGCGCACCCTCACCGACCTGCGTCTGGCCCTGGCCGCGAGGCTGCAGATCGAGGAGGACGGTGACGCCGGCCTCGGCGATGAGGACATGCTGATGATCTACGACTGGCTCGGATACCTGCAGGGCTCGCTGGTGGAGGTGATCGAGTGAGGGTCGACGAGCTTGACGAGGATGCGTTCGAGCGGCTCGTCGTGGATGAGCTGGACCTGCTTCCCGATGACATGGTGGACGGCCTGGAGAACGTGGTCTTCGTGACGGAGTCCCGCCCGGAGGACGGCAGCCTGGACCTTCTCGGGCTCTACGACGGTGTGGCTATGACCGAGCGCGGTGCGTACGGTTTCGGCGAACTTCCGGACCGGATCGTGCTCTACCGCGAGCCCCTGCTCGCCATCAGCGAGGATCTTCAGGAGCTCAAGGACCAAATCCATGTGACCCTCGTGCACGAGATCGCGCACTTCTACGGTCTGGACGATGACCAGTTGCACGAACTCGGTTGGGCATGATGTCAACCCGATAACGTTCCTGATGCGTCGTGCCAGCGAAACGTAGAATTCCGTCACTACCGAATCGAGGCCCCGATGCTTTCCTCCCACCGCGCCGTCTCCCTCGCAGCTGCTGCTGCACTACTCCTGACCCTGGCTGGCTGCTCGCTTGGCGGCGGCGAGGAGCCGGGGTCGAGCGGTACCGATTCGGGCAGCTCGACGGGCACCGACTCCGGTGCCGGGGCCGGCGCCGCCAGCTGCGTCGAGGACCGCACCTGGGTGCTCGACACCGATGATCTCGCCGCCCAGCTCGCCACCCAGATGAGCGCCAGCGGAATGACGGTGACGGAGTCCACCGCCGAGGGGCGCCAGAGCATCGAATTCGCCTCGGATGGCACGGCCTCGTCCAGTGTGGATGTCACCTACACCCTGACCGTCGATAGCGGCGATGGCATCGTCATCACCGTCGTGCAGACCCACTCGGGCGAGCCGCACGGGCAGTGGGAGTGGGTGGG
>ERZ795056.3600-NODE-3600-length-16512-cov-6.541229_pt1 | contig 16512 bp, 13 predicted proteins | sample MGYA00375140_ERZ795056 | MGnify/ENA primary metagenome ERZ795056 (study PRJEB30185, sample SAMN05720227) | activated sludge metagenome | isolation source: Anaerobic digester | place: USA | collected 2015-03-09 ... | reverse complement strand
GGTCAGCCAGCTTTGAAATTGACCATGCTGAAAACCGGTAGGAATAAACTGCCGGTATATTCATTTACTTATGGGACAGAGAAATAGATACAAAGGGGCGAAACAAATGATTCAAGGGATAATTGTATTGAAAGGCGGAATTATTTCAATGGTTGCGTGTAGGCGATAGCGTTGGTAACTCTGTAAGTATTGGATAGTAGCTAAAAAACGCCGGTTCATTACCGGTAAAAAGCAGTTGTCATTCGGGGGTTGATACGTTACGATGGTGGCGTAACGATGCGCAATGTAGAAACAATATTTTAATATTACAATAGGACTTCTATTTTTTTTTATGAATAAAAAAGATTATCAGGTATTGGGGTGAACCCACATAAAAAAAAGTGATACGATGGTATCACTTCAAAATATAGTTTCCGCTGAAAGCATTGTTGTTACTGGATATTTTCGATTACCATTGCACTCGCACCTCCCCCACCGTTACAGATACCCGCAGCGCCATACCTTGCGTTGTTCTGCTTCAATACATTGATCAATGTAACAATGATTCGTGCACCGCTGCATCCAAGCGGATGGCCGATGGAAACAGCACCGCCATTTACATTTACCGTAGCCGGGTCGAGCTTCATCCGGCGGCTGTTTTCGATTCCAACTACAGAAAATGCTTCGTTCAATTCCCAGAACGAAATATCGCTCATTTTTAAACCTGCTTTTTCTACCGCTTTGGGAACAGCGATCGCTGGAGTAGTGGTAAACCATTCCGGAGCCTGTTCGGCATCGGCATAAGAAACCACTTTTGCAATTGGTTTTAAACCGAGTGCATCTGCTTTTTCTTTGCTCATGAGCAGCAGGGCTGCGGCACCATCATTCATGGTAGATGCATTGGCAGCTGTAACACTTCCGCCTTTCTGAAAAGCACTATTCAATTCAGGGATCTTGTCAAATTTCACATTGAAAGGTTCTTCGTCTTTTGCAAAGATCACCGGGTCGCCTTTGCGTTGCGGAATGGCCACTGGTACGATTTCATTGTCGAATTTACCTGCCTGTACAGCGGCCTGGCTACGTTTATAACTTTCAATGGCAAATGTATCCTGTTCTTCCCGGCTGATATTGCAGGTTGAAGCACAAAGTTCAGCGGCAGTGCCCATGGCTTTGCCGTCGTATACGTCGGTGAGACCGTCTTTCGCCAGCCCATCAATCATCTGAGTATTTCCATATTTGTTACCCCAACGCATGCTGTCTACATAAAACGGCACATTGCTCATGCTTTCCATACCGCCGGCGATCACGATATCGGCATCGCCCAGGAGAATGCTTTGAGCAGCCTGTGCAATGGCTTTCATGCCACTGGCGCAAACTTTATTAACGGTGGTGCAATTCACTTCATTTGGAAGACCTGCAAATTTTGCGGCCTGGCGGGCAGGTGCCTGTCCGAGGTTGGCCTGGATCACCGACCCCATGAGTACGTCTTGTACCTGGGCAGGATCGATACCGGCTTTTTCGATCGCTCCTTTAATGGCAAAGGAGCCAAGTTGGGTGGCAGAAAATCCTTTCAGGGAACCTCCAAAACTTCCAATCGGCGTACGAACGGCCGAAATGATATATACTTCTTTCATAGCAATGTATTTTTTCGAGCGCAAAGTTAAGCATAAAGGATTGAGATTCCGGGACCTGTTCTAACTCAATTTATAGAAGCCTGCGTTTGTCACAAATAATTAAATTTTAAAGGCTCCCTTTGAAAAATTAACCGTATAAAATATGTAAAATATTAAAAATCATCAAGTTAGCAATTATCAATCATTAATGTGTTCACCAGATCTTGCAGCAAAAAACGGATGGTAAACACACTTAAAGTTCAATTTATTTAAATTTTTGACTGTCAATCTGTTGAGAAATTCCGATGGGTTCGGTGCATTGAAAGAAACCGAATTTGAGACTGCGTAAAAAAATACTCAAAATTTTGTTTCAGAAATTTGCATATTAGACTTTAGTATATTACTTTTGAGCTATAAACGAGGGAATTATCCTACTTCCTTCAGACCAAAGCTTATCCAATCTTAAGAAAAGTACAACCCTTTTATCTCCAGTATTCATAATTCCACCACAGAATTCATTCCTAAGAATAGTCCTCTGATTTGAAGTATTGTTTATTTGCTTCATTTTACCTCCGATCCACCCCTTTCGAGAAATCTCCTATTGACATTTTTTGACTATTCAATAATTACCACAGCTAATTATAAATGAATTTTATGGCTCGACCTCTATACATTCTCGGATTGTTTTGTTTACTGATCGTAATGGGAACTTCTTGTGTAAGCACGCAGAAATCAACTTATTTCTATAATGCACAGGATACAATGTTCCTGTCGAAGCTAGATGATATGGAGCCGCCGATTCAAAAGAATGACATCCTTAGCATTTCCATCAGCAGTTTAAATCCTGAGGCTTCAGCCATTTTCAATTCTACCAACAATTTTTCTACCAATACAACGAGCAGCACCGGAACCACCAATACAACCGGAAGCGGTTACCTGGTAAACAGTGATGGTTTCATACAGTTACCGATCCTCGGAAATGTGAAAGCTGCCGGCATTACCAAGAAACAATTGAAAACGGATATTACCAATTCCATCCTTGATAAAAAATTATTGCTCGACCCGATCGTAAACATCCGTCACCTGAATTATGAAGTTACCGTGATCGGTGAAGTTGGCAATCCAACGGTTATCACGGTACCGAATGAGCGCATTTCGCTGATCAAAGCCCTTGGCCTGGCTGGTGACATCACTGTTTATGGTAAAAAAGACAATGTTTTGCTGATCAGGGAAATTGATGGTAAAAGGAATATCAGGCGCATTGATCTGAATTCAAGGAACTTTCTTACCTCACCTTATTACTACCTGCAGCCAAATGATGTGATATATGTGGAAGCGAATAAAGATAAAGTTGCCCAGGCTAACCGCAGCCAGCAGCAGCTGTTGCCAACGATCTTAAGTGGATTGTCGATCATTGCCATTGTAGTTACCCAGTTAGTAAAATAAATTATTACCCCGAGAAATCGAATGCAACCAAAACAGATACATAAGAACCCATTGCAGAAGGAAGAGAACCTGATCACGACGCTTATTTCGAAGTATGTCGCGTACTGGCCCCTGTTCCTGGTCGCAGGCGTGCTCGCCTTCGGTTGTGCATATGTGTACCTGCGTTATACTATACCGTTATACGAAGCAACTGCAACCCTGATCATCAAAGATGAAAAGAAAGGATACGATGATTCGAAGATGATGGAGTCGCTGAACATGATGAGCACGAAGAAGATCATTGAAAATGAGGTTGAGGTATTGCAATCAAGGTCGTTGATGGATAACGTGGTTAAATCGCTTCACCTTTATGCACCGGTTTCGCAGGAAGGAAAATTAAAAACGATCTCTGCTTACATTGCTTCCCCTGTTTCTATTGAAGCTGCGGATCCTGATGATATCAAAGAAGTTGGCAAGGTTTACCTGAAATATGATGAGCGTTCCGGCGAAATTAGCCTGAATGGTAAAAAAGCGGGCAAGATCAATGAGTGGTTATCTACTTCATTTGGCAGGCTGCGTTTCATACCGAATAAAGTGTACAACAAAAGTGCTTTGAATGAGCCGTTCTTCTTTTCCCTGGTTCAAACCAAAACGGTTACCAAGGGCATTTTGAACGGGTTGAAAGTAACGGCTGCCAGCAAATTATCTAGCATCATCAACCTAAGTTACCGGGATGCAGTTCCCCGCCGGGCAGAAGATGTATTGAATGCACTCATCTATTTTTACGACCGTGCCGCCATTGACGAAAAGAACAGCCTGGCCAAAAATACGCTCCAGTTCGTTGAAGAAAGATTGAATATTGTAGCTAAAGACCTGGATTCTATTGAAAAAAATGTACAACAATATAAAGCAGGTCGTGGTGCAACTGACATTAGCACCCAGGGCCAGCTTTACCTGCAGAACGTGAGCACCAATGATCAAAAGCTTGGTGAGATCAACATGCAACTTGCTGCCATGGGTGAAGTAGAAAAGGCACTTACCAACAGCAATGGCGCTTCTGCTTCAATCATGCCATCAACAATGGGTGTTGCAGATCCAAACCTGGCCCAGATGATGAGCAACCTGCATACGTCTGAAATGGAATATGAGAAATTGAAGAAGACGGTTGCCGAAAATAATCCGATGCTGGTATCGGTAAAAGACCAGATCAGTAAACTTAAACCAGGCATTTTAGAAAACATACAGAACCAGCGTAAAAACCTGGAAGCAAGCAGAGGTACATTGGCCACTACCAATAACCGTTACTCTTCTATGCTGAGTACCATTCCGCAAAAGGAAAGGCAATTGCTTGAAATGAGCCGCGACCAGAATATTAAAAACGGCATCTACTCCTTCCTGTTGCAAAAAAGGGAAGAAAGTGAATTATCATATGCCTCTACCCTGTCTGACAGCCGCGTGGTAAACAAAGCCCAGTCGACCAGGTTACCGGTTAGTCCAAATAAAATGCTGATCTACATGGCAGCCATGGCCGTAGCCTTTGCTGTATGTATCGTATTCATTGGCGCAAGGGAAGCGTTCAGCCGCAAAGTGTTGTATCGCCAGGACCTGGAAGGTTTAACCAGCATTCCTATCATTGGTGAAGTGGCTTTCAACAAATCGAAAGAATCGTTGGTGATTGAAGCTGGTAAAAGAAGTTTTATTGCAGAAGAGTTCAGGAAGATCAGGGTATCGCTACACTTCCTTGGGATAGATAAAGAGCATAAAAAAGTATTGGTTACATCGAGCATACCTGGCGAAGGAAAGAGTTTTATCGCTGCCAACCTGGGCATCAGCAATTCCCTGACCGGCAAGAAAGTGGTGTTGGTTGACCTGGATCTGCACAACCCTGGTATGGGAAAGATCTTTAACAAAACCACGGAAGATGCGGGTGTAAGTGATTTCTTAACTGGAGACAAAGACCCTGAAGAAATTATCAAACGCGTGCCTGAGCACCAGAACCTTTTCTTTGTTTCTTCGGGTACGCTGCATGAAAGCCCGTCGGAATTATTACTGAACGGAAAGATCCAGGAGCTCATTACTTACCTGGAAGGCGTATTTGACCTGGTGATCATGGATACGGCTCCTGTAGTATTGGTTACGGATGCATATATCCTGTCGCCACTCAGCAATGCAACTTTATACGTGGTACGTCATAAGTACACGCCGAAAATACTGGTAAAAAGAATAGACGAGAATAATAAGATCAATCCATTAACGAATCCTGCCATCATTTTTAATGGTGTAAAAGTGAGGGGATTCTTCAAAAATAATTATGGCTACGGTTATGATTATGTTTATGGAAGTAAAGACAAGAAAGGCAAGAAGGAGAAAAAAAAGGACTCAATTAAAACCTGAGTTCACCGAGAAACAACCCGCTTTAAAAATCATATCCATCCAAAAACCAAACAACTGCAGGCAGCCAGTTAGCAAAAAAAGCGCCGCCATATCCATTAAAAGACCAGAGTATCTAATCCAGTGAGAAGCTGCATATTTTATCAATAAAATTAGACCAAATGAAAAAGAATTGGTATGCAGTTTACACTAAGTCACGATGCGAGAAAAAAGTATCGGCTTTGTTAACGAAGAAGAAAATTGAAAATTACTGTCCGTTGAACAGGTTGTTAAAACAATCTCCGGACCGTAAGAAAATTGTCCAGGAACCCTTATTCACTTCGTATGTGTTTGTACACATTACTGAAATGGAGATGGCTGCAATCCGCCAGATCAACGATGTTGTAAACTTCGTGTATTGGCTGGGGCGCCCTGCGATGGTTAAGGACGTTGAAATTGAAAGCATTCAGCAGTTTTTGAGCGAGCATTCCGATGTTCAGCTGGAAAAAACGGCCGTGAATGTAAACGACATGGTACGTATCATCAGCGGTCCGTTAATGGAGTTCGAAGGCAATGTTGTATCAATGCAGAACAATAAAGTAAAGGTGATCTTACCGTCACTGGGCTTTATGATGACAGCAGAAGTACAGAAATCAAGCGTCGAACTTATTGATTACACCTATAAATTGAGAAACATGGTATCGTAACCGGCAGACCGGCATCCATGAACTGTACAAAATATTTAGTGCAGCTATACCGTTATATGCGAAAACATATAAAAAATGATGTTATACCTATAGATCTTCATTTTTAGTGTCATTACAGTATTATATAACTCATTTTTAATGATTTTCAGTATAAGAAATATAGCTGCATTTTTTGCTGCATGGATGCTGATCCTATCGGGTAAGATGAGCAGGCTGAGGAAAAGAGCCGCCAATGGCGATTTTCTATTGTCGGTTTATTTTCATGATCCCAGCAGGAAATTGTTTGAATCCTGCGTAAAATGGTTCCTTCGCAAGGGGTTTACCATTATTTCGGCAGATGAATACGAGCAGATTGCTTCAGGGAAAAAACCTTTTCCCAAATCGGCTGTGATCCTCACAGTTGATGATGGCTGGCGGAACAATAAGGAAAATATTGCCGCTGTTGCCAATCAATACAAAATTCCGGTAACTATATTTGCTTCAACCCAACCGATCGAAACCGGGGAAGCCTATTGGTGGTCGTATATTGCTGCGGCCAATAAACAGGGCCTGGTGAAACAATCTGTTACGGCCTGTAAAAAATTGGCCAATGAAGAGCGGGTGCACCTGGTGAATGAAGTAAAGGTGCGTATCCCGTTGGAAAGGGAGGCACTTACCGTAGATGAATTAAAGGAAATTTCAAATACGCCCTTTGTATCGATCGGCAGTCATACGGTCACCCACCCCATATTATCTACCTGTGGAGATCAGCAATCACATGATGAGATCGCAAGATCAAAGAGTATCCTGGAAACCTGGCTACATACGCCCGTAAATCATTTCGCCTATCCAAATGGCGATTACAAGGAACGGGAAATAAAGTATTTGCAGTCGGCCGGGTACCGGTTGGCATTTACAACTCAAACGCACTATATTACACCAGGAAATATTGCCCACGTTTACACAATACCCCGTTTCGACGTGCTTGAAACCATTTCATTTACAGAAAACATCTGCAGGATGACCGGTTTATGGTTTAATAAATCATTATTCAATGAAAAGCATTAAACCATGGGAGGCATAAGCATAACCCAACTATTGGCCATGCTCACGGTTGTGATGTTCCTGGCCATGATGGTGTTTACGAGAGACGACAAGAACCGACTTTATGTTCAATATATACTGCTGAGTTTTCCATTCCTGGCCATTTATCTTTTACCAGGTACACTGGCCATGACCACATTTGATCTCATCACTTACCTGTATTTTTTTGTATTCTACCGGCCGAAAAAAGTATCGTTGTATATCGGTCATGTGTATACGATATTATTTGTTTCCTTACTGGCCGTGATCCTGTTGGGGCTCATCAATGCCGACAGCCTGGGCAATGATACCATAAGGGATATCATCGCTCATTTTCCCATTTTCATTTTTGCCAAGATACTTACCGATGAATGCGTAGATGATCCTAAATTCTTTCACACAGTTGTGAAATGCCTGCAGATCACGCTTTTTGTATCATTGATTTTCCTTGCATGCCAGTTTGTATTTGGAATCCAGTTTAACCTGGTAAGAACAGCCAACCCAAATATCGCCGGTACGGTAGTGATCCGTTACCCAAGTTTTATGTCTGACCCCCAGGTGTACTCGCAGTTCCTGGCGGCTACGAGTTTTTTATGCCTGATCAAAAATTATGGTGCAATAAAATTGCCTTATAAGAATTATATCCTGCTCATCCTGTCGTTGGTGGCCATCCTGTATACCGGTGGCCGGAGTGGCTTTGGTGGCTGGGGACTTGGATTATTCCTGGTGATCTTCCTTGGGAATTCCAATTACCGTATTTCGGCATTGATCGCCTGCACGATCCTCTTCATTGTGATCTATAATTTCCAGGATAGCTTCCCTATTTTCAACCGTGGTGATGACCTGAAAGACAGTTACGATTTCAGGTATTCGATCTGGGAAGATGCGTTTCGGATTTTTCAAAAGAATCCATTCTTTGGCATCGGGCTGGGCAATTACAGTAATTATGTATCAGTGCACAACCCCGATCAATTCTGGATGGTAGACAATGAATTTGTGTATTTCGATCACCCGGAAAGTGGATACCTGAAGTTTTTAACCGAACTCGGTGCCCTGGGGTTCATTTGCATTTATGCATTCATACTGATTCCCATTTTCAACGGGTTGCGGCTTTATTTCATCACGAAAGACATATCCATTGTACTGCTGATCGCCGGCGTGGTAAGCTGGATGGTAGGTTTTTATACGGTATATTCATTTGGCGATGTGCGCATCAAAATATTAATCACAACCCTCACCTGCCTGCTGGCAACCAGCTATGCAAGGTTGGAAGAACCCGAACCAGAAGAAGATGAAACTGTTTAAAGCGCTGACTGCAAAATTGCAGACCAATCTTTTTAAAAATAGCCTGTGGGGAATATTATCCAATATTTTTCAAAACATTTTATTTAGTGTATTCTTCATCGTTATAGCCAGGCAATACGATACACATGACTTTGCCAATTACATCATTGCCAATACACTTTATTCATTTGTTGCCGGATTTTCTACATTAGGACTTGGGAGCTGGTTCATCCGTGAGCTGATGCATTCAGAAGATAAGAAGGCGCTGATTGATAAATTCTTAAAAATACAATTGTACCTGGGCCTTGTTTTCTATGTGTTCAATGTAGGATTATCTTTTGTATTATACGACAGCAGCATCATACGCTCCCTATCTCTTATCATCGGTATCAATGTCATTTTTGATAACCTGATCTACATGATCAAGTTCATGAACATTGCCCAGTTTGAACAAAAGAAAAGTTTTGTTATTCTCACGGTAGAAGCTCTGTTGAAATTTTTATTGGCCTGCCTGTTGCTCATCAAAACCGTTCCCATCATTTACCTATGCGTGATGCTTATCGTTCTGCGATTGGTAACATTGAACCTGTTCATAAAATTCGGCAGTTCAAACCAGATCAATATCCGGCATATATTATATGCAAAGGTTGACCGGCAGGAAGTAAAGAAGATCGTAGCGGCCAACTGGTCGTTTGTGATCATTGCAAGCATTTCGGTGATCTATTGGCGTATAGGTAACATCATTGTTTCCAAGTATCTCACCCTGGCAGATGTGGCCAACTATGAAGTGTCATACAGGTTATTTTCCATGGCCGAAATATTGCCGGTGATCGTGGCCAGTTCTATTTACCCATTAATGATCAATGCACATAAACTGGGTGTACCTAATATGAAACCCATTTACAAAAACGCATTCCTCGCCTATGCGGCGTATGGCCTGATGGCTTATACTTTTGTGTATTCATATTCAGATATTATCATTCCATTCTTATTTGGAGAAAAGTATTTGCTAACAGCTGCATACTGTAATGAAATGTTTTTAACGATACTCATTTTTCCAACCGCCCTCATACAGGCGCATGTGTTGCTAACCATGAAACTGGAAAAACTTGATATGCTTTGTAATGTGGCCAGCCTGGTGATCAACCTGCTGCTGTGTTTCATTGGGCTGCATTATTTCAAATCCTTATCGGTGATCAATTATGCCATTTTCTTTTCATTCCTGGCATTTCACGTTGTACAGGATATCGTCCTGATCAGGAGAAAGGTTACAACCGTATTGCATGTAACTTCTTTTTATGCAGGCAGCGCTGCCATTGTGTTTGGCTTTTATTTCCTGTCGGATTATATTAACAAGATATATTTATATTTTATTTTCTGGTCGGTGCTGGGTTTGATCTTTGCAGGTGTTTTCTTTAAGTGGTTCTATAAAAAAAATGTCCCTGTAATAAGTCAACCCGAATCCGTTGATCCATTGATACCGTAAACAAATCATCATTGATTGTATGCTTTACAGGCGTGATGATTGCTTATTAAATTAACATTATGGTTGTTGTTTATTATACTTCTACGAATTTCCTGGATGTGATCCTCGAAACGATACAGAGCTTAAAAAATGCGGTAAGCCTGCATGTTGTCATTGAGATCACGCCTGCTTCCAAAAACAGCACCATTGTGAATGTGGATGACCTTTCAGGCCTGGGCCCCATTGAAACCGGGGAGCGTGTATTGGGCAAGGAAAAATGGGCCAGGTTCCAGCCATATTTTGAAGGAGTGGCCAGCGTGCAGTTTGTGGTGCATCAACATAAAAAAGCCATTTCATTCAGCAGCTTACGTACTGCGTTTACATTAGGCCGTTACTTAAAGAAGTTTAAAGTAGATGTGCTGCATTTTGATACCGTGTCTACGCGTGCCATCGGGCTGGTGCCATTCCTGCTGGGCAAAAAGGTATTCATCAGCCTGCACGATCCGGCTCCACATTCGGGAGAAGAAACCTGGAAGGATAATATTCCGAACTATGTTTTCTTTCCCATGGCCAAAGGATTTTTTTTCTATTCAGGATTTGCAAAAAGCCAGTTCAGGGAGCATTATAATCGGATCAAAAAACCTGTTTACCAGGTAAAACTTCAGCCTTACACTTTCATATCACAATTCCTGGGAAAGGAAAAACAACCTGGCAGAACAATTCTTTTCTTCGGAAGGTTATCTTATTATAAAGGGATCGACCTGTTGATAGAAGCCATTCCCCTGGTTTTGGAAAAATTTCCCCATGAGCAATTTGTAATTGCCGGCAGCCCTTCATACGGATATGATATTGATGAAGCAACCATTGAAAAATACCAGGACAATGTTACTTTGCTAAAGGGATTCTTAACAACACAGGCATTGGTGAAGCAAATAGAAGCTTCAAAATTTATTGTTTGTCCATACCGCGATGCCACCCAAAGCGGCGTATTGATGACTGCCTTTGCTGCCGGAAAAATGGTTGTAGCCACCAATGTGGGCTCCTTTTCTGAGTACATTGATGAAGGACATAATGGATTAATGGCCGAGCCCACCGTGGCTTCCATAGCAGAAAACATTATGAAGGCACTGGCGAATGATCAATATAAGGAGATTGAAAAGCAACTTGAATCGGGCTACTCTAATCAAACAGGCGAATTTAACCGCAGGAGTTTCCTGGAAGCCTACCAGGCAAAATAACAATCAATTAATCTCAATGATTTAGTTTTGCAGCCGTTTACAAACAACGACAGATACTATACTGTGCATATGTGTATAAAATTATACGCTAATAAATCGTAAAATATAATATTATACATACATAAATCGTTCTCTATCATTAATAAAGCTACAAGAAAATGCGTATAATGATGCTGGTGATACATTTTCCCCTGGATATTGAACAGATCCAGGGTGGTGTTCATTCTGCGGTAAGTAATTTGCTCAAGGGACTTTCTAAATTCAACATACAGGTAAGGGTGATCTCTTTTAACAAGGAAATATCTGAAGAGCGTCATGTACAATTTTCTGAAAATATCGATATTATATATTGTCCTGAAGGATCGTACCCGCTTCATTCTTTAAATTACCTGTTGAAGTGTTCTTTCAAGGTTAAAAAGCATATACGGAAATTTAATCCCGACCTGATCCATTATGAGGCCGGCGATGCATTCCTGTTCACCAAACTCTTTGGGCTTAAAAAGAAGAAATATCTTCAAACGATCCATGGCATTGCGATTGCGGAGGGAAAGATCAACCGGAAACTGAAGGTAAAGATGAGTTCGTATTTTAACGGGTTGGTTGAAAAAATGATGTTACCAAAAAATATCATTCATTTATCCAATTATTCGCACCAGATCTATAAGGATAAAAAGATAGAAAACTATACCATCATTCCCAATGCGGTGGTAGATGCTTATTTCAATTTGCCGGTTAAAACGGCAACGGATAATCGCCTGTTGTACATGGGCGTTATAGACCGTAATAAGAATATTCTGTTCCTGTTGCAATGTTTAAAAGCTGTGGTTGATCGTAAAAAACCTTACCATGTAGATGTGCTTGGAGGATTTAAAGATGAGGCATTCAAGGATGAGGTATTCAGGTTTATAAAGGACAATGGTTTGGCACCATATGTGCATTTTCACGGATGGGTTCCCCAGTCGGCGGTTGTGCCGATCGTGGGAGCGGCAGATATGCTGGTAGTATCATCGAAACAGGAGTCGCTGCCGATGGTGATCGCAGAATGTATGTCGGCAGGCAAAGTAGTGATTGCATCCAAAGTTGGCGGCATTCCCGAAATGGTTAATCATGGAGTGAACGGATACCTGGTGGATATCAACCAACCCGAAAGCCTGGTCGAAGTGCTTGATGACCTGTATAACAATCAGGTTAAAGTAAAAGCACTATCAGAAAAAGCTAAGTCTGATGCGGTGAATAAATATCATTGTGAGAGTGTGGCAGAAAGAACGATTGCTTTTTACAAAGAAGTTTCAAAGTAACAGTTTGTTATCTTGAAATACATTTTAACCTTAACCGAAACCCTACAAAATATTAACTAGACATGGTAAGATTTTACAAGAAATTCTATTTTTTCAAAGTTTATGAAAACTGGTTTGTTTATAAGTTCAGGTTATTGGATCTGTTTACACTCAATAGTCACCTGCATTTAAAAAACACCGATCAAAGAAAAGTATACGGTGTTCGCAATGATTCACATACCGTTGAATTGAACCTGGAGCAAGACCTTGATACGATCTATGCAAATTTCAGGAACACGGTAAAGCAGGAGATCAGGAAGTCGGAAAAGGAAGGCGTTGTATGTGATTTCAGGCAGGATAATATTGATGAATTTGTGCAATTCTATAATGATTTTGCCCATGCCAAAAAAATATATCCTACCAGCAAAAATCGTATCATTGAGATGGGTGACAGCCTTAAAATGAGCTACGCCACCCTCAATGGCCAATTGCTTGTAGCCCATAGCTACCTTGTAGATGAAGAAGTAGGAATTGCCCGGTTATTTCATTCTGCTTCCAAAAGACTTGACGAAACGGTAGACCGGAATGTGATTGGAAGAGCCAACAAATTGCTGACTTATAAAGACATACTTTATTTCAAAGAAAAAGGGTATAAAATCCTTGACTTTGGAGGCTACCTCGATAATGCACAAGATAAAAGCATGCAGGGCATCAATGAATTTAAAATGTCATTTGGTGGAGAAAAAGTAACCTGTATAAACTACAATTCTTTTTTGTACTATATCCTGAAAAAAGCCGCAGACAAAATCGACTGGCGTTATTAATGAATGCAGTAATGATTTATGCTATGCCGAATCACTCGAACCATTTTTTTAAAAGTATAGAGGATTGTTATGAAAGTTTTGGAAAAAATTTACGATAAGATGTGCATGAAGCAGTGGAATGTAGGCCTGGCAAGGTTTCGTCCCGATCAACTGCTGCAACAAAAAAACATCAATGCAGATTATACCTGGTTAACCATTGACACGAAAAATCGTTTTTTTGCCGACCCATTCATCTTTAAAGGATATGATGGTCATTTGCAGGTATTGTATGAAGATTTCAGCAATAGCGATTCTTATGGTAAGATATCACTCACGGCATTGAATGGACGCTTTGAACCTGTTATGACCAAGGAATTACTTGATACTAAGAGCCATCTCTCCTATCCTTACGTTTTCCAGGAAGCAGGGAAAACCTATATTATCCCTGAAGCCAGTAAAAGTGGCAACCTTACCAGTTATGAATTTGATTTTGGCAGTAAAACGCTGATCAATAAAAAAGATATTATTACAGGGCTTCCCCTGCTTGATTCAACGATATTAAAATATGAAGGTAAATATTGGCTATTTGCCACTCATCGCGGAACGCATAGTAACAGCAGGTTATATATTTATTATGCCGACCGTTTCGACGGCCCATACCAGGAACATGCCGGCAACCCGGTTAAAGATAACCTGGATGGGTCAAGGCCGGCAGGCGATTTTGTATCCATACATGGGCAAATTTACCGGCCAACGCAAAACTCATCAGAATATTATGGGAAATCTATCACGTTAAACAGGATCATTAAATTAACCGAAAAAGAATTTGAGGAAGAGGTTGTGGTGAAGATATTGCCCCCGGCAAATGGTGACTTTCTTTATGCAATACATACTATAAATTTCATAGATGACGTTATTGTAATCGATGGATTGAAACGCATTTTCATGCCTTTGGAGAAGCTGGGACTATTCATCAAAAAAAAATTAGGTTTAATTAAAAGTATTTATCCCGTCACCCAAATGTATCTATTCAACGAATACATGCTGTTGTAAAGAACCGTGAAGCAGGATAAAAAAATCAGCTAAGTATGAATGATCTGTTTAAATATTATGCTAAGAACAATTTACTCACTACCCAGAAACTAAAAGAGGTAACGCAACTCTATGAACTGAATGATCAGCAATTGCTGGAAAGATACAACGCTAATTTTCTCAAGATCTTCAGGGGCGCTTATAAAAATTCTGAGTTTTACAGGAACCTGTACCAGGAACATGGCATCCAGGTGAATGATATTAAAGAACTATCTGATATTAAAAAACTTCCCATTATTGAAAAGCCTGCGGTTAGGGCCAATATTGATAAGATCTATTTCGGTTCCAGCCTCATTAAATCGATCGGGTACACGAGCGGCACAACCGGTACCCCATTAAATATTTATCGTACACCCACCAACGTTGTTACCGAACAGGCTTACCTGCGCCATTATCGTTATAGCCACGGCTACCAATTGGGACAACCATTGCTTTCTATCCGCGGCATGCTGGATAAGAATACAACGCACAAGTTTTACAAGCAGGCTAATATCCTTTACATATCGAGCCATAACATTAATGCAGGCACGATAGATTTCTATTTTAAACTTATTAAAGATTTCGCTCCTAAGGCTGTAGAAGCCTTTCCAAGCCTGTTGTACAAGATCTGTAATGAAATGCGCCTGAAGGGATATCGCATCAGCATTCCCAATGCATTTACCTCATCGGAAACCCTGTACGGGTTTCAGCGTGAAATGATAGAACCATTTTTGGAGACCAGCATACACGACTGGTACGGAAACGGCGAAAGAACGATCTGCCTGGTGCAGGATACTGCAAACCGGTATAAGCCGCTGCCTCTTTATTCGATCAATGAATTTGACGACGACCAGATCATCACTACCGGGTTAACCAACAAGAATTTCCCTTTGATACGGTACCGTGTAGACGATATCATTAAAGTAAATGGCAACGACTTCTATAAAAACATTACTTCACCGGAGATACTGGAGATACAAGGACGTGCGGGAGATAATATAGATCTGAAAGATGGCAGTTCAGTACCGTGCATAGATCATGCGTTCAAGGGTGTTGATCACCTGGAAATGGCGCAGGTGCATCAATATGGTACGGTAAGACCGCTCGAGATAAAATTAGTGGTTACCCCAGATTTTGGTGAATCAGATCTTAACATCATCAGGACAAAGTTTTCGAATATGGTGGGAAAAGACACGCAATATATGGTTACTTATTGTAAGGCAGAAGACCTCACCTATTCACCAAATCAAAAATATAAACTCGTCATCAAACATTAAAAAAGCGTTTTACCATTACCGTGAATCGGGCTGAAACACCCGGAGCAACTTACCACATTGAACAAAAAACCTACCATACTTATCTTTGGCCCGCTTCCCCCGCCTGCCGGTGGCATCAGCATTCATATCTGGAGGCTGAAATACCTGCTGGAACAGGAGTTCACGGTAGATTTCATTGATGAGGCCAGCACGCGTAAAAAAGCATATTACAACGTAAAAAGTTTTAATCCCTTTCCCTATTTGCGAAAAATAGGCAGGGCCGATATCCTGTATATCCAAACCGGTAGCAGGATCCTCAAAAAACTTCATATACTTACCGGTAAACTGATGGGAAAGAAAATGATCATCACGCTGCATGGATATGGCCCGCGGCGCAAGATGCCTTTTCGGGCCATCGACAGTTTTTTCTTCCGGATGGCTGATAAGATCATCCTGGTGAATCCGGATATATTCAACAGGCTGTCGCTGCCTGCCGAAAAATGCATTTATAAACATGCCTTTCTTCCACCTGTTTTGCAGGAAGAAGTGCCGTTACCTGCTCATGTTTCCGATTGGCTGCTCAATACCAGGAAATCCGGCGCTACAATTCTTTGTGCCAATGCTTCCAGGCTCGACCTGTTCCAGGGCAAGGAATTATATGGTTTAGACATGTGCATCGACGTTACCAGGCGATTGCTTGATAAGCGTATACCCGTTGGGTTTATCTATACCGTTTCCTCTACTGAACATTGTGAAGACCGGTTTGAACAATACCAGCAACAGATCAAAACGCTTGGTTTAACCAATCATTTTATGTTGTTGCATGAAAAAGTTTCCTTTGTGAAAGTGATCGAACAATCGGATATAGTGTTACGTCCAACCAATACAGATGGAGATGCCTTAACGATCAGGGAAGCCATATACCTCGGAAAGCCCATACTGGCCTCGGATGTAACAGAGCG
>ERZ795056.3599-NODE-3599-length-16513-cov-12.783145_pt1 | contig 16513 bp, 12 predicted proteins | sample MGYA00375140_ERZ795056 | MGnify/ENA primary metagenome ERZ795056 (study PRJEB30185, sample SAMN05720227) | activated sludge metagenome | isolation source: Anaerobic digester | place: USA | collected 2015-03-09 ... | reverse complement strand
GATGATCCAGGAATTGAACTTTGAACTTGTCCGCCTCCGAAGTTCCAATTATAGGTAGCAGAACTTGATGCTGATCCTGAGTAGTTGAATGTGATGTCAGAACCAGCACAGAGTGGATCAGAAGTAGCAAATGTTGCAGTTGGAATTGCATGTACAATTACCGACATGCTTTGAGTTGGGCTAGGTATTCCTAATTGAGTTACAACGAGTGTTACATGCTTAGTACCTGAACTTGGCCAGCTAATTTCGAACGGCCCAGCGCCCGAACCTGAAACGATTGTTCCGCCATCAAAATCCCAAGCATACGTAGCAGAAGGCAATGCAAATCCAGTGAATACAATGTTGCTTACTTCGTTTGGACAAAGTGGTGATTCAACAGTAAAAGTTGAGATTGCTGCTGAAACAACTTCTGTTGAAGTAGTATGCGTTACAGCTGTACATCCATTTATAGAAACGGTACAGCTTATTGTATAGATTCCAGTGCTTGCCCATTGAACCTGATATGGTCCAGCTCCAGTTCCTGAAAGAACAGTTGCACCATTAAAATTCCAAAGGTATGTAGCACCTGCAGGCTGAGTTCCTGTATAGGTAATGGTTGTAGAAGAATTGACACCCGTATAGGTTGGAGAACTTATACTAAATGAAGGACTATCTTGAATAACCGAGGTATGAGAAACGGTTGAAGATGTACATCCATTTTCGGTTACTGATAAAGACACGTTAGCGTTTCCACTCGTTGCCCAACTTAACTGCAATGGTCCTGCACCAGAACCCGAAATCAAGGTTCCACTTGGATATGACCAATTGTAAGTTGCTGATGAGCCTGAAGTTCCAGAATATGTGGCAGTAACTGCTTCATTCACACACGATGGGCTTGAAAGTGAAAATAATGCCGAAGGAATCGGATTCACTACCACTGTTGTTGTTACAGGAGTGGCGCTACATCCATTTTGAGTAGCATTCAGTGTAACAGTTTTTGAACCTGCCGATGACCAAGTCACCGAATGAGGCCCAGCTCCTGTTGCAGTAGCAGGACTTGCATTTGTACCAAAGTTCCAAGTATACGTTACACCCGCCGTTGCTGCGCTTGAAAGTGCAACATTTGCATTCGCATTTACACAAACAGCTGATAGGGCTGCAATACCGATTGTTGGCGGATTTAAGACAGAAATATTAGAAGATGTAACTGTTGATGAACATCCATTTTCTGTTACCGAAAGTGTTACTGTTGATGTACCGACAGTTGACCAATTAACTTGATGTGGACCACTTGTTAAAGCTGTTCCAGGATTTGAGTTCGACCCGAAATTCCAGGAATAGCTAGCAGATGGAGATGCATTTCCAGTATAACTGATAGTTGCATTAGTTCCCAAACAAGCACTCGATGGTAAACTAAAGGTTGATGTTGGAATTGCATTCACATTGACTGATGCAGTATAATCTGAAGAAGTAATTCCATTATCGGTGACTACTAAATGTATGGTCTTCACACCAGAAGTTGCCCATGTAACAGTATGTGGACCAACACCGGTTCCTGGACTAGCAGATCCTCCATCAAAATTCCAAGTATAAGAGGCGCCAGATGAAGCATTCCCTGTATAGGTTATTGTTGCTGATGAACCGATGCAGATGCTTGAAGGTGCTGTAAAACTTGAAGTTGATGCAGTAATTACACTGATAGTTTGTGTTACTATTGATGTACATCCATTTAATGAAACTGTCAAGGTTACCGTCTTTGAACCTGAACTTGACCAAGAAACAGAATGAGGACCAATACCGTTAGCAGTAGCTGGACTAGCACCACTTCCAAAATTCCAAGAATAAGTTGCACCTGCTATTGCTGCACCACCTAGTCCAACAGGGGTAGTTGATGACACTCCAATAGATGACACCATTGAAATAGTAGCAGTTGGAGTAAGTGAAACATTTATTGTTTGTGATGTTGTTGAACTACATCCTGCCGAAGTAACAGTTAATGTGACTGTTTTAGAACCTGAAGTACCCCATGAAACTGAGTGCGGCCCAACTGTACTTGCAGTTGCAGGACTTGCTCCTGAACCAAAATTCCAGCTATAAGTAGCTCCAACAGGTGCATTTCCTGTATAAGTTATTGTCCCAGCAGTTCCAGTACAAGCTGTTGCAGGTAATGAGAAGGTAGATGTATAAATAGGATTGACTGTAACCGTTTGAGTTGCTACAGGGATAGCACATGCTCCATCAGTTAAGGTAAGAGTAATCGTTTTAGATCCTGAACTAGCCCATGTTACCGAATGAGGCCCAGCTGTATTGGCTGTTGCAGGACTTGCTCCAGCTCCAAAATTCCAGCTATAAGTTGCACCAGAAGTAGCAGATCCAGTAAATGCGATGGATGCAGCTTGACCTGCACATAGTGTAGATGGTACAGAGAAAGAGGCAGTACTTGCAGATCTAATATCTACTGTAGTATTGGAAGTAGCAGTACATGAACCAGAAGTAACTGTCAAGCTAACAGGCATCAATCCTGAACTCGCCCATTGAACCGAATAAGGTCCAGCTCCACTTCCACTTATTACAGTTCCACTGCCAAAATTCCAGTTAAAAGTCGTTCCAACTGCAAATGGTCCGGGCGCTGAAATAGTAACAGGCACATTAATACAACCAGATGAAGGAGCTGTTATACTTGCACTTGGAGGTGCAACAACAGAGATTGAAGTACTGGCAATACTTGATGTACATCCTCCAGAAGTTACAGTTAAAGTAGCCGTTGGAGAAGCAACCGCTGCCCAACTTACAGATACAGGACCTGCACTAGTTGATGATGTAGGTGTAGCGCCAACTCCAAAGTTCCAATTATAAGTTGTTCCAACTGGCTGGGCAGCACCTGTAGTAGAAAATGAAACTGATTGTCCAGTACAAACAGTTGCCGCCGAAGATGTTATACCAACAGTTGGTAAGGCAATCACATTTATAGTATTCGAAACTGGAGTTGAAGTACAACCCGATTGCGAAACTGTTAACGTAACTGTTTTCGAACCAGATGTCGCCCAACTAACCCCAAAAGGACCTTGAACATTCCCCGGAGCTGGACTTCCTCCTCCAATATTCCAAGTATAGGTTGCCACTGGCGGAGCTGATCCAGTTCCAGTATAACTGATACTAGCATTAGATCCAACACAAACACTAGCTGGAATGGAGAAAGTGGCAGTTGGAACACTATTTACATTTACAACATGAGTAGTAACTGCTGAAGTACAACCTCCTGCAGTTACAGTAAGGGTGATATTTTTGCTTCCTGAACTTGACCAAGTCACCGAATGAGGACCAACAGTGCTTGCTGTTGCCGGAGTTGCTCCAGTCCCAAAGTTCCATGTATATGTTGCTCCAACAGCAGCGCTTCCAGTAAATGTCATTGTAGATGGCGATCCAGCACATACAGTTGCAGCTGAAACACTAAATGTTGATGTTGGAGCGGTGTTTACTGTTATTGTATTGGTAGTAGTCGATGAACAAGTGCCATTACTTACAGTAAGTGTAACTGTTTTGGAACCAGTCGTTGACCAAGCAACAGTTTGAGGCCCAACTCCAGTAGCTGTTGCAGGTGTAGCTCCAGCTCCAAAATTCCAAGTATAAGTTGAGCCAGCTGGTGCACTGCCAGTATAGGTTATTGTTGCGTTAGCTCCTGTGCAAATTGAAGCAGGTAATGTAAAAGTAGAAGTTGGTGGAGCGACAACTGTGACTGCCTGAGTCAAACTACCTGGTGAACATAATCCACTCGATGGAGTGACCGTTAATCCAACATTATATGTACCGGGACTTGCCCAAGTTGTAGACACAGTTCCAGTACCAGTGGCGGTTGTAGGCGAGCCTGAAGCAAAAGTCCAGGCACCCGTTCCCGTAGAACCTCCCGTATAAGTGAAATTCGCTGCTTGACCGGCACAAACAACTGGTGGAACGCTAAATACAGCACTTGCGGTACCGCCAATACTTACGTCCAGCGTATCATATACTATTAAGTTACTACACTGAAAATTTACCCGACCAATAATTCTTGTATTTCCAGGACCGTTTACTACTGCTGAAGCACTTGCTCCGCTTCCAATAGGAATCCCATTTGAAGTCCAATTTATCGTATAGCTTGGAGGACCACTTGGTTGAAATCTACGAGCATCATTTGTTGCAGTCCAAACAGAGGCATTTCTACCGGGAACAACAAAAGCTGTATTTCCAGCTAAATTATGTAGTCCTTGTGTTGCTGTACCACCAGCCCATATAGCACAAACAGGCTTACTGGTAATATAATTCTCAATGACATTAGTACTTTCAAATAGTACTATCTGAAAAGTAGCTTTTGATGCTGTACATTGATATAAAGGACAGTTGGTCCATTGAACAACCAATCTTCTGTATGGAGCGATACCTTGGGTTTGATACTTAATATATGGACCACCCGCAATTCCTGGGTGGAAATCCATCCAAGGTCCCATGATACAGTTCTTTGGTACAAAAATTCCGGCGTTTGGAATTGTGTTAGCTGTGAAGGCTCGAGTTTGCCCGGGTGAAAAAGTGACAAATCCATTTGACCCAACATAAAATTGGGTGTAAGTATTTCCGAAAAAGCAAAATTGAAATCCAATTGGGTAAGGACCTAAAACCGTATCATCAGGCATGGTTAAATTAGTACCTGCTAAAACCGAATAAGGTGAAAATGGAATAGTAGAAATCGTATAAGAAGTTGTTCCCGCAAATGCATTGTTTACAGTAGCTGAAACGTTTACAGTTGCACCAGCACAAACAGATAAATTTCCAGTTGGTGATAAAGTCACCGATGGCGCTTGAGCCTGAACACCAGCGGCTATCAGGACCAGAATTAAGAGTATAAGATTACGCCATTTCATTTCGCCTTGTTTATGCCCGACTAGTTAGTTTCAGGCTCGTGTACAAAGTACGTTCGACATTTCTGGATGTTTTGTCACAAACAGCTGCCGGCTTTACACATGTAAGTTGATGTTCTTTTATCACTTAAATAGCATATGTTTTTTATTGTCATACCTGATTTTACTGAGAAAATTCAATTTCTAGTTAGATTACATTTATGTAAGTAAATCATCAATCAGTTCCTTAATTGGTGTATTCAGAAATAAATGCGATTCAGAAAAATCTATTACGTTTTTAAGCTTCTTGGATTCTGTCATTTTGATCTAAATCTCGATTAAGGCAAAAAAAAAGAGCGGTAAAACCGCTCTTCTTTCACATAAACCACAATAAACATGAATAATTTAATCACTTCACTTGCCTGAAGTTATCCTGTATACTATACATTAAAAACAAGGTTTCATTTAGTATGATAATTCTTTAAAGGAGAATCTTTTTCCTCAAACACATGCTTAAATACCAAGCGATCTACAAGCGCTGGAAAAAATTTATTTAGCCAAAAAGATAGGATTGCAGTAGACGATAAAATCATATATGACTTACGCTTTTTCACTGCTTTGAATATTTCTCTTGAAACTTCAGCTGCCGACATCGACTTTGCCTCATCCTTATGCGATACACCTTGCATAGTTCCGTTTGCCGACATCATCTTGTTTCGAATATTCGTTGCTACAAAACCGGGACGAGCAATCAGAACATGAACTCCTGTTCTTCTATTTTCAATTCTTAAGGTTTCTAAAAAACCCTCCATGGCAAATTTAGTTGCAGCATATCCGCTTCGGGTTGGTAATCCTTTATAACCAGCAACCGACGACATTCCAACAATAGATCCTTTAGATTCTAACAAATAGGGTAAAGCATATTTTGTACAATATACCATCCCCCAAAAATTAACATCCATCAACTGTTTCAATACATCAATGTCAACATCGTTAAATAATGCACGCATGGTAATTCCCGCATTATTAATCAACACATCAATTCGCCCAAATTTACCCACAGCTTTCTGGATGAGCTCTTTACACTCCTCTTCTTTTGTCACATCTGTTTGTATGACTAGAATCCGTTTTCCTTCCGGATCTAATTCATGTTGAATTCCTTCCAGTTCTTTTAAACTGCGTGAAGCCATAACAATCCTGCATCCCTGACGGAAAAACTCCCGGGCACATTCTAGTCCTATTCCGGACGAAGCTCCTGTGATTACGACTACAGCATCTGCCTTCATCTGAAACCTGTATTTTTGGCAAAAATAGACTAAGCCTATGCAGCTAATTGCTGTTACCGATAAAAAAACGAATGAGGACTTTTATCAAGTCTCCGAAATCATTTATAAGGACGACAAAAACTACATTCCTCATATACGTCAAGACCAGGAAAAAATTTTTCACCCGGATAAAAATAAGCTATTCCGTCAGGGCGGTGAATTAATTCGTTGGATATTAAAAGACGACTCAGGCAATCTGATTGGAAGAGTTGCGGCCTTCATACATCCGAAAACTTCAAAATCGGGAAAATATAAAGTTGGAAGTATGGGTTTCTTCGAGTGTATTGATGACTCGGAAGCAGCCAAACTACTAATTCAAACATGCGAATCTTGGTTAAAAGAACGCGGAATGGAAGGTATGGATGGCCCTGTGAATTTTGGCGAACGAGATCAATTTTGGGGGCTTCTGGTAGAGAATTTCACCGCGCCTCCTAGCTACACGATGAATTATAATCCTCCTTACTACCAAAAGTTTTTCGAAGATTATGGATTCAAAAATTACTTCAACCAATATGTTTACTGGCGTGATTTAGCATTGCCAGCACAGGAAATATTTGTCAAAAAAGCCAACATTCTTAGTCACGACCCCGAGTTCAGAGTAACACACATGCGAGGAGTGAAGACAGAAAAAATTGCCGAATACTTTCTAGAAGTATACAATTCGGCTTGGGGCGGACATGAAGGCTTTAAAAATATGCGAATCGAACAGGCTCGCTCCATTATCAATTCAATGAAAGTGATTATGGATCCTGATATTCTTTTGTTCGCTTTCTTAAAAGATAAACCGATTGGCTTCTACCTCAACATTCCTGAACTAAACGAGTTCTTCAAACATGTGAACGGAAACCTTAATTGGTGGGGAAAACTCAAGTTCTTCTATCACTTGAAATTTAGTAAACGTAAAACCATGCTCGGAATCGTATTTGGCGTTTCGCGTGAACACCAAGGTAGAGGTGTGGAAGGTGCTCTCATTAGCTATGCGGGCGATTATATCGTGCCTCAAAAACGTTACACCGAAACAATTTTAACCTGGATTGGTGATTTCAATCCTAAGATGCTTCGTGTTATCGAAAACCTCGGAACCTCGCTCTACAGAACGCTTGTAACGTATCGGATCTATTTTGACCCAAGCATACCTTTCGAACGACATCCTATTTTAGGAGGAAAAAATAATTCAGAAGAACATACTGATAATGAATAGTCTAGAAATGAATCGCTAGAAATATGAGATTTTTCGAATCTTTTATTTTGCTCAAACCGAAATCGACTTATATTTGCACCCGCTTTCCCGGTAAGCTTGCTTCCGACATAAAGCAGGAGATTCAGTAGCTCAGCTGGTAGAGCATTACACTTTTAATGTAGTGGTCCTGGGTTCGAATCCCAGCTGAATCACCAAAATATAACCCGATACTTTTCTTAAGTATCGGGTTTTCTATTTCTTACAGCCAGCCTTAGTGTGCTTTCTCCCCTATTTGACTAACTTTGCTGCCTTAATTAGCAGGAGGTTTCCTGAGCATGAATGAAAATCGTCGCCTTTCAGCAAAAGAAAAGGCTCTTAAAATTAATCTTGACACTCGCCTGTATGGCTCATTTGCCGAAATAGGTGCCGGACAGGAAACTGCATCACACTTTTTTCGCGCGGGCGGAGCTTCTGGAACGGTTGCTAAAACTATGTCGGCTTACGACATGCGTTTCTCCGATGCCATTTACGGAAAAACAAATCGCTATGTCTGCGAGGAACGCCTCCTTCAGATGCTCAACAAAGAATACGGATTACTTGGAAAACGTCTTCCTTTTCGGAAAGATTCAACCAACTTTTTCGCATTCGCTAATACCGTCGAAACAACTAATTTCCAACGAACCAATCAAGGTCATGGCTGGATAGGTGTTCGATTCCAATTAAATCCAGCATCTGAACCCAATGAGTGTATTATCCACATTGTCCTAAAGGATAATGAGAACACCTGGCAACAACGCGCTATTGGTCAAATTGGTGTAAACCTGATTTTCGGTTGCTTTTATCAAACTCAAGAACCCGACAATCTCGTTAAATCACTTCTCGATGGTATTATTCCGGGAACGGTTGAAGTAGATATGATTCGCTTAACCGGACCTGATTTGCAACATATCGACAATCGCTTACTCAGCTTGAAGTTAGTTAAGTATGGACTAACTAAAACTGCTATGTTGGGCCCTGATGGTTCTGTTTTACAACCGTCTGAAGCGTTGTACAAGAAAAATGCTTTAGTGATGTCGGGACGATTTCGTCCATTTACCAAAACTCACGAAGACATGCTCAACCGAGCAACAGCCGACTTTGTGGAAGAACTTGGAGATGAAAACCACCTAATCGTTTTGAGTGAGCTTTCGCTTAATGCACTCATTGATGCCAATGGTGATATTAACGATGAAGATTTCCTGGATCGAGCTAACATGCTTTGTTCACTAGGTCATACGGTATTGATTTCTAACTTCTTAGATTACTGGTATCTAGTTCCCTATCTAGCTAAAACAACCCGAAATCAATTGGTAGGATTTGTACTTAGCGTTCGAAACATGGAGCGAATTTTCGATCCTTCCCAATACACGAATTTAACTGGAGGAATTCTGGAGGCATTAACCATGCTTTTTGGTTCGAATGTAAAAGCTTATGCATATCCAGCATATCGTCGAACAACAGGTGAAATTATCACACTTGATAGTCTCCAAATTGCACCCGAATACCAAGGATTACTACGCTACTTATTAGATAACAATAAGATCGAGGATATCCGAAATGCCGACTTAAGTGTATTACATATTAATGCGGATGAAGTATTGAACCAAATAAAATCAGCCGAACAAGGTTGGGAGAAATTTGTTCCAGTACGTGTTGCAGAAATCATCAAATCGAACAGCCTGTTTGACTTTCCTGGTGATTCCGAATCACAACTAATTAATAAAAACTGAAAAATGGGATTTGAAACTTTTGGCTTTTCTCAGGAATTACTCGATGGATTAGATGCCATGAATTTCAGGGAGCCTACTCCGGTTCAATCCCAGGCCATTCCTGAGATTATGGCAGGAAAGGATCTCATTGCCAGTGCTCAAACAGGAACGGGGAAAACTGCAGCCTTTCTTTTACCAATAATTGAATCAAATCTTCTAAATCAAACGCATCATATCGATACCCTTATTATCGTTCCTACACGTGAATTGGGTTTACAAATCGATCAACAACTAGAAGGCTTTGCCTATTTCGTTCCGGTTAGCTCAATTGCAGTTTATGGTGGGGGTGATGGAAAAGAATTCGAAGTTCAAAAACGCGCATTGCGAGAAGGAACCAATATAGTTATTGCTACACCGGGTAAGCTTCTCTCCCACCTCAACATGGGATATGTCGATTTGAGTCATTTGAAACATCTAGTTTTAGACGAAGTCGATCGTATGCTGGACATGGGCTTTATCGAAGACATTCAACGAATCCTCACGTTCGTACCAGCTAAAAGGCAAACTCTTTTCTTTTCAGCCACTATGCCACCTAAGATTCGGCATTTTGCGGTGAAACTACTTAACGAACCAGTTCAAATAAACATCTCCATTTCCAAACCTGCCGAAGGAATCAAACAAGGTGCTTATTTGGTTTATGACACGCAAAAACTAGCTTTACTTAAAGAAATTTTCCAAGGTCGAAACCTAAAAAGTGCTATTCTATTTGCCGGTACGAAACAAAAGGTGAAGGAAGTTGAACGCGAACTACGGAAGATGGGACTCAACGTAGGTGCTATCCATTCCGATTTGGATCAAAGTCAGCGTGAAGATGTTTTACTAGGCTTTAGAAATAAGAACGTTACTATTCTTGTAGCAACCGACGTAGTTTCAAGAGGTATTGATGTGCAAGGAATCGAACTCGTTGTGAATTATGATGTTCCGGGCGATCCAGAAGATTATGTTCACCGAATTGGGAGAACTGCACGTGCTGAAACTAAAGGAGAAGCGGTTACACTTATCAATCCACTCGATCAACGTAAATTCATGCGTATCGAAGAAATGATTGATTCGGTGATAGAAAAATATCCGCTGCCTGATACTTTTGAAAAAGGACCAGATTACGCTCCTTCCAAACATGCAGGAGCTCCGCGTGGTAAACAATCGGGTAATAAGCCTCGAAACCCCATTCGAAATAAGCCAGCAAACCCTTCTGCAGCAGAGCCATCCCGACCAATTGTGAAACGTATTCCTCCAGGTGAGAATTCAAGTTCAGTTTCATCGAATACACAAGAAGGAACATCAAAACCAAAGAATAAAAAAAGAAAATGGAGAGGGCCTAAAAAACAAGGTGAATCGGGCAATCAACCTTAATTCCTATTCCATTTTACCACTTACTTCAAATTAAATCTTAGGTTACCTGATTGATATTCAGAATATTTTGTTATACTTTTAAGGGAGTCAACCCTAAAGCTCCTATTATGGCCAAAGCAATTTGGAAAGGCACTGTGATTGCCGAAAGCGACAAGATTATTCACATGGAAGGCAAACAGTATTTTCCACATACTGCCGTAAAACCCAATTATTTTATTGAAAGTGAACGACATTCGGTTTGTCCTATTAAAGGAACAGCCAATTATTATCATGTCGAAGTGAATGGCCACCGTCAGTCAGACGCAGCTCATTATTTCCCCAATCCCAATCCAAGAGTTAAGGTTATTCAAAACTATATCAGCTTTAACGACGATATTGATATCGAAGAATAGACTTATTCGAAATCAACTTCTCCTGCACCCTGACGAATAAGTTCAGGCACATTTCCGGTACAATCTACAATAGTAGAAGGAACCAATGCACCATAACCACCATCAACCACGGCATCAACCAGGTCTTTATAACGCTCATGGATTAGTTCCGGATCGGTCGTATATTCTATGATATCATCCTCATCATGAACCGAGCTGGATATAATTGGACTTCCCAGTTCAGTTACAATAGCTCGACAAATTGCATTATCAGGAATACGAATACCTACTGTTCGTTTGTTGTTCTTGAACAATTTTGGAACACTGTTATTCGCGTTCAAAATGAAAGTATACGGTCCGGGCAAACAACTCTTCAATAGCTTATAAACCGGAGTATCTACAGGACGAGTATATTCGGTAATATGCCTTAGCTCATCGAAAACAAAAGAGAAATCTGCTTTTTCGGGTTTTATCCCTTTTAATTGAGCAACACGCTCAACTGCCCTTGATTTCTGAATATCACATCCAAAAGCATACACACCATCTGTTGGGTAGATAATTACCCCACCATTCTTAAGAATTTCAACAACCTTTTTTAATTGCCGAGGATCGGGTGTAACCGGATGTATTCGAATAAGCATTAACCGTTTGTTTTCTTGTAATCAGCGAGAAATTTCTCTAGCCCAATATCAGTAAGCGGATGCTTTAGTAAATCGGTAATTACATTCAATGGACAAGTTGCTACATCGGCTCCAGCTTCTGCACATTCAATCAAATGCATGGTGTGACGAATAGAAGCAGCTAATATCTCCGTTTCGTAGCCGTAGTTGTCGTAAATCAAACGAATCTGCTCAATTAAACCAACACCACTAGTAGAAATATCATCCAAACGACCAATAAAAGGTGACACATATGTTGCTCCTGCTTTAGCTGCTAATAATGCTTGTCCGGCAGAAAAGATCAAGGTACAATTGGTACGAATTCCCATTTTCGTGAAATACTTGATAGCCTTTACACCATCACGAATCATAGGAACTTTAACAACAATTTGGGGATGAAGTGAAGCTAAATTTTCGCCTTCGCGGATGATACCTTCGTAATCGGTTGAAATCACTTCAGCACTCACATCACCATCAACAATTTCACATATATCGACATAGTGTTTTAGGATACGATCAGCACCTTGAATTCCCTCTTTAGCCATCAAGCTAGGATTGGTAGTTACTCCGTCTAAAACGCCAAGGTCTTGTGCATCACGGATCTGATCTAAATTAGCTGTGTCGATGAAAAATTTCATTGTTGTATGGTTGTTTGAAGCGGCAAAAATACGTTAAATGAATGGCATTTAAGTACAAAGAAATTGTCGATTTATATGCAGATGAGCTGTTCATGTTAGAACATTAACTGGAGTTCTATATCTTCACAACGATTTCTAAAGTCATGGCTAAACCGAAAGATCGAGTGAACGTGGTTTACTCAACCAACCCCAATTTTCAATACGAAACTGATCAGGAACTTGAACAAGATACCCTACCAGCTAATCAGCAAAACCTAAAAATTTCGCTCGATAAAAAAGCTCGTGCTGGTAAGCAAGTTACTTTGATTGCAGGATTTATTGGCAAATCGGATGATCTGGAATCCTTAGCTAAACTCCTTAAGAACTTATGTGGTTCTGGGGGAAGTTCTAAAGATGGAGAAATATTAATCCAAGGTGATCATCGAGATAAAATCCTGAATTACCTTATTTCAAAATCATACAAAGCCAAGAAAATCGGAGGCTAGTTCAAAGGCAACCCCGTTAATCGCGAGTACATCCGTTCATACATCGGAAGTATTTCGGTAATGTTAAATTTAGCTGCTTGTTTGCGTGCTTGCCCCTTAAACTGTTCCATTAAAGCTTCATCCTTCAATAATTTCAAGGCATTCTTTGCCATATCATCTACATCACCCACATTGCTTAGAAAGCCCGAATATCCATGTACATTAACTTCTGGAATACCTCCTGTATTGGTTGAAATAACAGGAACATAACTCGCCATTGCTTCCAAAGATGATAATCCGAAGCTTTCAGTCTCAGAAGTCAAAAGGAATAAATCAGACATACATAATATCCGTTCGATTGCTTTAGTCTTCCCTAAGAACACCACATCTTGAATCACACCTAATTGTCGAGCTAGATTCTCTACATTCCCACGTTCTGGCCCATCACCCGCCAAAATGAGCTTTGATGGAACTTCACGATGCACGCGCTCAAATACTCGAACAACATCATCAATTCGCTTCACTGGTCTGAAATTCGAAATATGTGTCAGAATCCGTTCCCCATTGGGTGCATACATTCCTTTGAAACATAAATCGGAAGGTTTTGCATAATTCTCCAAATCAATAAAATTGGGAATGACTTCTATCTCCCGACTAATATCGAAGTACTTCAACGTATCCTGGCGGAGTGAATCCGAAACAGCTGTCACCCCATCACTTTCATTTATAGCAAATTCAATTACTGGTTGATAGGATGGATCGCGCCCCATCAAGGTGATATCGGTTCCATGCAGCGTTGTGATAAATGGAATTCGCTTCCCACGCTTTTGCAATATCTGACGAGCCATATAAGCTGCAGAAGCATGAGGAATGGCATAATGTACATGCAAAAGATCTAACTCTTGATGCATTACAACATCCACTAATTTGGACGTCAATGAAATCTCATAAGGAAGAAATTCAAATAAGGGATAATTCGTAACGGGTACTTCGTGGTAAAATAAATTCCCCGAAAACACATCCAACCTAAATGGCTGACTATACGAAATAAAATGTACCTGATGTCCTTGAGCTGCTAGAGCCATCCCAAGTTCAGTTGCCACTACTCCACTTCCACCAAAAGTTGGATAACAAACAATTCCAATTTTCATCTTCCTGCAAATTTAGTTGACATGTAACCTCAATTCCAATTTCCCATAATCTATCTCTGCTTTAAACTTAAACAGGATATCACTTCCCAAAACTCCATGAATTGATTTAAAACCAAGTGATTCGTATGATCGATTTACATGATTCAAATCCAGCACTATAACTGGAAAATCAATTACCTTAAAATCACCCAATTTAAAATGTGCAATAGAACTCACTTTACCCGGCAAAGAATCAGTTCCTAGTCCAGTTGATAAGCTTTCTAAATCAACCAATTTAGCATTTGGCAGTAGCTTTTGGAATTGAGTTGAATCAAAAACGGTTCTCGAAGCTCCTGTATCAAGTAAAAGTCGACAATTTTTTCTGCCTGCTTTAGCTGTTATGAAAAGATGCATTCCATCATCTCGTAAATCAACTATCTCAATGGGCAAAGCTATATTCATGGGCCGGAATAAAAAAGGGGCCCGTGAGAGCCCCTTCCATTAGAAGAATTAAATCTTAAACAGTAGCCGATTTAGCCATTGCATCATAAACATCCATTACTTCTTTCACAGCTTTTGCGCTTTCATTAAGAAGTTTGGTTTCTTCTGCATTCAATTTCAATTCAATAATTTCTTCAATACCGTTCTTTCCTAATTTAACAGGAACACCTAAGTAAATATTACTCAAGCCATATTCACCATTAAGTAAAGCACAGCATGGGAAAATTCGTTTTTGATCGCGTACAATTGCTTCTACCATTTGAGCAGCAGCAGCACCTGGTGCATACCAAGCCGAAGTTCCCATTAGATTTACTAATTCTCCCCCACCTTTCTTAGTACGGTCGATAATTGCATCTAAACGTGCTGCATCAATTAACTCAGTAACTGGAATTCCTGATACAGTTGTGTAACGTGGAAGTGGAACCATAGTATCACCATGACCACCCATCAATACTGCTTGAATATCTTTTGGAGAAACATGAAGTGCTTCAGCTAAAAATGCACGGTAACGAGCAGTATCTAAAATACCTGCCATACCAAATACACGACGAGCATCAACTTTTGCAGTCAAATATGCTACATAAGTCATTACATCTAATGGATTCGAAACCACAATAATCTTAGCATCTGGCGAATGTGCAATAACATTCTCCGTTACCGACTTCACGATTCCTGCATTGGTTGCAATTAAATCATCCCGGCTCATTCCTGGTTTACGCGGTAATCCTGATGTGATTACAACAACTTCAGAATTAGCTGTTTTTGAATAATCGTTGGTATAACCCACAATACGAGAGTCATACAGATTAATCGGAGCAGTTTGCCACATATCAAGCGACTTGCCTTCTGCTAGCCCCTCTTTTATGTCTAATAATACGACTTCGTTTGCAAGTTCTTTCTCTGCAATCACATTGGCACAGGTTGCACCTACGTTGCCAGCACCGATAACGGTAATTTTCATGGATGATTAGTTTTGATGGTGTAACGGATTTGCCGATACATGTGTTAAACGGAGCTAAATTAGAAAAGTACTTCCTGCTGGGAAATGATTCTTGTTAGTTTCTGAACAATTTTCTTAACCTTCTTTTAGAAGTTTACCGTAATTTGTTTTCTAGTAACGTTATGACAATTAGAAAACGCCTTTTTAAACGGATACTTCTTCTATCAGCAATACTTCTGGTTTCAGAACTAGTCTACCTTGGTATTCGTAAAGAAATCATCCAAATTGACCCTACCTTAGTTCTAATCATTGAGCTATTCTTAACCTTAATTATTTCCCTTCTAATAATAACGGTCATACTCAGGCTTACTGAAAAGCGAGTTTGGACAATGTTTGAGAAGGAAATGGAAGTGGAGCAACGCATAATCGTTTCTAAACTTTATTCTATTTCACTCTATACCATTGCATTTTTCATCACATTTTGGAAGGCGGGTGTTTCTTTAGGTAATCTGACAATTTTCTTAGGACTTGTTGCATCAGGATTTGCCTTTGCAATACGGGATTTACTTTTGTCTTTCTTCGCTTGGTTTATCATCCTAAACAAGAAACCTTTTCACATGGGAGATTATATTCTAATCGACCAATCTTTCGGCTTAGTTACTCGTATTGGTACATTCTTTTTCACTTTAGAACAACAAAATACACATGAGTTCATTAAGATTCCCAATAGTATCATTCTAAGTAAACCAGTTTTAAATAAAGGGAATGGTCGATTTCGGGATGAAATTAAAATTCCTCTAGCCTCTACTCCTCTTGATATCCAAGAGCGATTAAAAGAACTTCAACTTTTTATTCGTACGCGAAATCCTTTAAAAGATCAAGCAAAAGCTCAATTGGTGGCCGATTCAACAGGATGGTACATATCCATTAGCTTTTACAATACATTCCAACAGGAAAATCTTAAAACTGTCATTTTTGCTGAAGTATTAAATCAATTTGGTGATTGCTTAAAAATAGCCTCATGAAATCACTTATAGCCTTATTTATTCTATATAGTCATTGCATTATAGCTCAAAATGTATCCTTGCAAATTGCCTGTCAATTGCCCAGTTACCTCAATGAAGCTTCTGGCATAGAACTCAGTCCTGATGGAACTTTTTGGACTCATAACGATTCTGGGAATGAAGCTAAAATCTATCAGATTGATGATCAGTGTAACGTAATCCGAACTGTTAATTTGTTAGGTGTTTCAAATAATGATTGGGAAGATTTAGCCCTTTCTGATTCATTAATA
>ERZ795056.3594-NODE-3594-length-16530-cov-16.379484_pt1 | contig 16530 bp, 12 predicted proteins | sample MGYA00375140_ERZ795056 | MGnify/ENA primary metagenome ERZ795056 (study PRJEB30185, sample SAMN05720227) | activated sludge metagenome | isolation source: Anaerobic digester | place: USA | collected 2015-03-09 ... | reverse complement strand
GGCCCGGTTGAATCTGGAGGGCGCTATCCCCCATCTTTTCTGGCTAGAGCGCTGAATTCAGGGACGAAGATTTTCGGCCGTCCTACGGATTGGATACCGCTCCATCCCACAATCTCGCATCACCTTGTCATCCCGGCCGTAGCGGAGCGGAGAGCCGGGACCCATCGAGAGGCTGTCGCGCTCTCACAATGGGTCCCGGATAGCGCTTCGCGCTTCCGGGATGACAGGTTGTGGGTGTGACTACTGGGCGCCGGATCACGCGCGTCGCGAAATTCGGCGCCCGCGGCTGGGGCTGGCGAGAGACAGCTGAGCCGCGGGCGCCTCGTTCCTCTTAGCCGGGCGTCGAGTCCGGGCCGGGAGGGACGATGGGGGTTTCGCTAGGCTACGGGAGCCGCGAGGAAATCGATGTAGCGATTGGTGAAGTTGGGGATGTTCGGGAAAATCGAGGCGATCTGCGTGTCGGTCAATCCGAACCAGCGCCCCATCGTGCCCGCGTACTGATCGACTGACATCTGCGGGATCAGGACGTTGTTGGCCATGTTCGGATTCTGGAACGTGCCCGAATCCACGCCGACAGTCGGGAACTGGCCATAGACATCGCCGCCCCTGACCGCACCACCCATGACGAACTGGTGCGATCCCCATGCGTGGTCGGTGCCGTCGCCGTTGGTGGTGAAGGTGCGCGAGAAGTCCGACGCGGTGAACGTCGTGACCTGATTGCGCATGTCGACGCCGTTGATGTTGGCCAGCGTGCTGTCGAAATACGCCATCGCATGAGAGAGGTACGCCATCAGCGCAGCATGCGATGTGTTCTGGTTGTCGTGCGTATCGAAACCGCCCATCGATACGAAGAAGACCTGGCGGCGGATGCCGAGGGCCTGGTTGGCGGCGATGGTCTTGGCGACGGTCTGCAACTGCACGGCCAGCGGGTTGTTCTGGTTGGCGCGGTTGATGGGATTGAGCACCAGCGAAGGCGCGGGCACGGACGCGCCGGGCGCGCCGGCGGCGAACTGGGCGTTGAGCAGGTCAGCAGCGTCCTGCGAGCGGATGACCTTGGCGCCATAGTCCTGCATGAAATAGCTGGAGCCGGCTGTATCGCGGATGATTTCGCGCAGGCGAGCGCCCTGACCGCTGGTTCCATAGATCGCAGAAGTGTTCGCGGTGGCGCCGTTGATCCGGATGGCGGGGTTCGTCTGGTTGGTGGACATCTGGTACTGGACGACATTCTGCCCGGCGAGCAGCACGGCGTTGCCGGACGTAGATATCGCGGTGAAGACAGAGTTGGCGCCGTTGGTGGACATCAGCTGATCCGCCATCAGGCCGCCCCAGCCGCGGCGTGCACCCTCTGCGGAGCCTGACTGCCATGTCGATTGCTGGTCGTTGTGCGACATAAGGTTGACGGGCAGCGGGACCGAATAGTTGCGGTACTGCGTCTTGGTGGTGGGAACGATGAGCGGGCCTACGTTGGCGGCGACGGCAAGGCGGCCGCCATTCCACGCCGGCAGCAGAGGCGCGAGGTGCGGGTTCAGCGCGAATGTGCGGGAGGACGCGCTCGTGCCCGGCGGCACGGGATTGGGGTTGAGCGTGGAGATCGGCAGGACGCCGCCCCATGCCTCGGGGAAGCTGTAGCCGTCGACCCCGCCCGGCAGCACGCGGCCGGTGACGGAGTTGGTTCCGCCCGGCGCGGTCGCCGCCGTGCCGGCGGGCATAAGGGCGATCGGGTTGTCGCCCTGCCGACGGGCCGCCCAGTAGCGACCCCAGCTGTCGGGATCGGTGGGAAGGACCATGTTGTTGGTGTCGTTGCCGCCGAGCAGGAAGATGCAGACCAGCGCCTTGTAAGGCGTGCTCGTCTGCGCGGCGGCGCTGCCCATGGTGGCGAGCTGGAAGCCGAAGGTGGACGCGGCGGCGCCGACCGCGGAGAGCGCGGTGGCGCGGCGGAGGAATTCGCGGCGGGTGGCGTTGGACATGCTCATGTTCGGGTCCTCAACGCTGGATCAGGTATTCGGGAGCGGCCATCGAGAAGAGGATCGCCGTTCGCGCTCGGTTGTATTTCGCCGTGTCGATAGCCGCCTGGTTTGAGCCGGTGGCCGCAGGAATGGCGACGGCATTGACCGCCGCGATGATGCGATCGCGCAGCGTGGTGCTCATCTGACCGTAGAACAGCAGGTTGTTCATGCGATCGACGAGGGAGCTTGCGTTATCGGCCAGCGCGATCTCTGCGCTGTAGTTGGCGCGCACGTCGCGGCCACTACCGCCCTGTGGCGTGTTGCCCATGCCGTTGGTGATGACGTCCTGAATGTAGTTGATGTAGGCGGCGGCGGTCACTTCATCGACGACCTGGAATTCGGGCGCGACGAGGCTGCGCTGACCGAGCTGGGTCGTGCCGGGGGGCGTGAAGCCGGGGCGCCAGAAGTTGAACACCGAGGGCGAGGTCAGCGGCGTCTGGTTGAGCGCGGTGTTCGCACTGGTGGACGGGATCAGATAGTTGTTGGTCTGCGACGTGGCGCCAAAGGCGCGCGCCCAGTTGGTCATGCGGATGAGCGGTTCACGCAGCTTTCCGAAGGAAGCGGAGCTGACGGCGGCGCTGGTGTTGCGTGCTTCGGTGTCTGTCAGGATGGCGCGGACGACGGCGGCGAGATCGCCCCGCACGCCGGAGCCATTGTTTGCGAACACGGCGGAGACGCGGCCGACATAGGCGGGGGTGGGGTTTGACGTGACCAGCTGCTGGATGAGGCGGCGCGAGATAAAGGGCGCGGTGTTGGCGTGGTTGAACAGCCGGTCGAGCGCGATATCGAGCTCACCGCCGATATTCGTCGCGGGGCCTGCCGGAATGGTCGTGCCGAGGAAGGTCTTCGCCGATGTGGAGTGGAAGTTCGGGTAGAAGAGCATCGGCGTCCAGTTGGCTTCGTGCAGGCCGCCGCCGTTGAAGAACGAGTAGTTGTTGAGCACGGTGCTGTACCAGCTGATGCCGGTGAACACCTTGGCGAGGCCGGCGATGTCGGCCGAAGTGTAAGTGGGAATGGTCTGGCCGTTGTTGAGGCGCGGCGTGCCGTCGGCGTTCAGCTCGACGAGGCCGATGGTCATGAGCTGCATGACTTCGCGCGCGTAGTTTTCGTCCGGGGTACGCGTGCCGGCGGCGTCTTCCTTCTGGTTGGCGAGGAAGGTGAGATAGCGGCCCATCATGGGATGGAGCGTCACGTCCTCGAGCAAGGTGCGGAAGTTGCCGAAGGCGTTGCCGGTGAGCATGTCGTAGTAGGACGCTGCGCCGCGGGGATCGATGACTTCGTCGTTCAGCGAGATGACGAAAATCTGGGAGAGCGCGAAGGCGACACGCTGGCGGAGCTGGTCCTGCCCGCTGATCGCCTGGCGCCACCATGACTGGTAGAAGGCGTCGTCATCGGCATAGCCGACAGCGGCGACAATGGCCTGGACGTGGGCCAGATGGCTGATGCTGGCGCGCGGGGCCGACATCTGGGACGTGATCCAGCCATTGATGCTGCCGCCCGAGACGACGCCCTGGATGGTCGCTTCCGTGGGGCCGAAGGTGGCCTGTGTCAGAAGGCGTGCGGCTTCCGACTGGGTTGGCGGGGTCGAGGTTGTGGTTCCACCGCCGCCGCCGCCGCCTCCGCCTCCACCTCCACCGCCTCCGCCGATGACGCCGCCTCCGCCGCTGTCACCGCCGCCTCCACCTCCGCCGCCTCCGCAAGCTGCGAGAAGGCCGGCCATGGCGATGACGACAAGATGACGCTTGAGCAAGCGAAGCATGGGCAAACTTTTCATCCCCAAGCCCCTCCAGATCAAAGCGCCTCTCTCAGCGGGAACATGCTGGAGCGGAGGACCGGAATGGCGATACGAAAAACGTGGCAGTCATCCGCGAAACCGCGGCAGTCTTTCAGTCCGCCCCGTCGATACAACACCGACCCGGTGAACCCCCACGCCTTGACTGTTACTCAGTTAACGCAGCTATGCCAATTAATTTCCGTGTAAGTTCGGGGCGGCGTTGCATCTGCCCGAATGTCAGTCGCGCGCAGCGTTTGTTGCGCAGCCGAACTAGCCAGCCGCGCGAACATGAACGAGAAATTTCGCCTGCGCTACTTTGCGGGCGTCAGTTTGATGACTCTCTCGGCGACGCGGTCGACGGCCTCGCGGCTGAAGGCGAGCGGGACGTAGGAGCCCTCTGCCCACATCGGGAACAGGTCACGGTAGTGGGCGCTGTAGGGATCGCCTGACTGGCCGGGCGTGTTCATCACCACGGAATTATCCCAGGCGCCGACATCCATCACCATGCGCACGGAGGCGCCGGCTGTGACGTTGAAGTCCGAGGCGCGGTAGGTTTGCGCGCGTGGCGTGGAGGATGAGCCGGGAGTCTGCAGCGGGCCGATGCTCATCTGCGCCTTGAGTTGCGGATCAGCGAGAACGGAGATGGCGGGGTCCCACTTGGCGTGGTGGAGACGGCCCCATGTCCAGCTGTGCGGATCACCGCCGAGGCGTTGGGCGAGTTCGTCTGTCGCCGCTTTCAGGCTTTCGAGGATGATGGTGTTGCGGGCTTCTGTCGGCTTGGCGCCGAGGCGGCTATCGGGCTTTTCGAGATAGGCGAGGATGGCTTCGAGATGGCCGTTGCCGACGATCTCGCGCGCGGCGGCGGGCGTGACTTTCGCGACGACAGCTTTGCCGAGATGCTTGTTGGCCCAGACTTCGTAGATGGAAGCGGCGGCGCTATCGACAGTCTCGTTGCCGTCCCATGCGGTGAGCAGCTTCAGGGCGTGATCGACATTCATGCCCATCGTGCCGCCGGGGACGTTCTTGATGAGCGCGACGAAGCGGCGGGCTTGCGGGCTGGTCGAGTCGGTCTGCAGCTTCATGGAGTCGAGCAGGCTGACCTTGGGCGTGGCGGCGAGGACTTCCTTGATGCGGGTGACACGCGAGGGATCGGTCCATTCGAAGGCGACCTTGCGCTCTTCCGCAGGATAGCCGCTGGGCAGGTTGTATTCGTTGGCGGTGGCGAAGAAGCCTTCCTTAGGATTGAGGACGGAAGGCAGCATGTCTTTCGAGAAGAAGCCCTGCCATTCATAGCGGCCATCGCCGGGGACGGGCATGAGACCATCCCAGTTCTTGCGGACAGGCGTGCGGCCCGAGGCGGCCCAGCCGACATTCCCTTTGGTGTCGGCATAGACAAGGTTCAGCGGCGGGGCGCCCCAGTTGAAGCTGGCGGCCTTGAAATCATCCCATGTCTTGGCGTGCGTGAGGCGTGATGATCCGAAATAGCCGGAGAGGCCCGGTTCGGCCCAGATGCTGCGCATGGCGAAGGCTTTGTTCTTGCCAGCGTCGCGCGCCATGACGGGACCGTGGCGTGTGAACTTCAGCTCGACCTCGCGCGGCCCCTGGCCGCGTACGTCGATCGTCTGCTTCTCGACGGTCATCTTCTCCCACTTGCCGCCATAGCGGTAGGAGTCCGGGTCTTTAGGGTTGGTCTCGTAAACGTAGAGATCTTCCTGATCCATGGCGAAGATGGTGATGCCGAAGGCGATGTCTGCGTTGTGGCCGATGGAGACGCCGGGCAAGGCGGGCTCGCCTGCGCCGATGATGTTCAGGCCCGGCGCATTTAGGCCTACCACATAGCGCAGCGACGGGACGCCCAGCTGGCGGTGAGGATCATTGGCGAGGATGGGACGACCGGTTTCGGATTTCGACGGCGCGACGACCCAGTTGTTGGAGCCTTCGTTGAGCTGCTTGTCCATCAACTCGGCAAGGCGCGTTTCGGGATCGACCAAAGCCTGTGTCCGGTTCTTGATCGCGTCGAAATCGACCTGACGGGTGGCGAGCTCATAATCGCTCAAAACATCCTTCGGGATATCGCAAGGATCGAGACCTGCGGGAACGACGCGCTTGTGGGAGACGGGATCAAGCTTGCGACGGAGAAGATCGGCATCGACGCCGGCGGCGCAGGCGACGCGCGCGCGCACAACCTCTGACGTTACGTTGGAGACGAGCGCGTGGCTGCGGATGCGCAGCACGTCTTCCGGACGCCACTCTTCGGGCGTGGAGTTGGTCAGCTTGAACTCGACCGGCAGCGGCCTCGCCTGGGCCCGCACGTCGCCAATATAGGCGTTGATGCCGGCGGTGAACGCCTCGACCGAGGCGCGCGCGTCGGGCGCGTAAGCGGCCCACTCCTTCTCCATATCGCCGCGATAGAGGAAGAGACGGGCGGCGCGATCCTGCTCGACATAGTCGGGACCGAAGGATTTGGAGAGCAGGCCGAGGCCCCGCTTGCGCCAGAGGTCGATCTGCCAGAGGCGGTCGCGTGCTGCGTTGTAGCCCTGCAGGAAGAAGGCATCGCGCTCCGACTGGGCGAAGATATGCGGAATGCCCCAATGGTCGACCACGATTTCGGCGGGAGCGGTGAGGCCGTGGACGGGCCATTCCTCTCGGGCCACAGCCGAGGATGTTGGCCCCTGAGCGGAGGCAGCCAGAGCGGCCGTCAGCGCGATGGCCAGAACAGTCGCGATCCTTGACGATTTGGTTGCCATGACGCCCTCCACTTGCCCGACAAAGGATCGGATGCGGATTGCGGGTTGTCAAAGCCGCGCGGGTTGAAAACGGCGTGTGATGACGCTGTTTAGCGACACTTCAGCTGGGCCTGACGCTCGCGGACCATCTTCTGGGCATTATCGCGGTCGAGCTGGGTCAGGACGCCGCGCTTGTCGAGTTCGATCCAGACCTGCTCGGCCTTCGCATAGATGGGGCAGGCTTCCTTCGCGATGTTGTTGTCGGCGTACAGGTCCGCCAGCATGGCTAGCGTGACGCCGTAGGATCGTACCTGCTCTGGCCGCGAACTGGTCTGGCGCACCAGCTCCTCACTCTTCGCCAGCTCTTCGCGCAACAGCGCCACGCCTTCATCAAACCGGCCCGACATGGCCAGCGCCTGAGCGAGCGCGGAATGAACGATGCGCTGGGTGCGTTGCGCGCCAGTGTCTTCAGGCTGGTATTGCAGCAGGGTCGGCATCAGGGCTGCGGCTGCCTGCATTTCGCGGAGCCCGTCTTTCGGGCGGTTGAGGCCAAGCAAGGTAGCGCCGAGGCCCCAGTGGGCTTCGATTGCCAGCCTCTGGCCGAGCATGTCGTCTGGATGAGACGCAAGGTAGCTGGATGTGATCTCGACAAGCCGCGCATAGACCGGCTCGGATTCAGGGACGCTGACGCCATAATAGACGGACTCGGCCAGCGCATCGTAGAGGCGCGCCAGCACGTACTGGGTTTCGCGCGCGTCGATCGGATCGGGTGTCAGGCTTTCGGCGACGGCGATACCTTTGCGGGCGTGGGCCTGGCTTTCCGTGTAGGCGCCCTTCCAGTTGCCAAGGATAGCAGATTCCATCTCATGCTGGGCGGTGAGGAGTTTTGCGACGCGCGTATCGGGCGGGATAGCGGCGATATACCTGCTTGCCTGCGCCAGCAGCTCTGTTGCGCTGTCCAGTTCCTGCCGCGAGTTCATGGCGATAGCGGCATGACGGATGGCGACACGCGCACGAAGGATCAGCGTGCCCGTGTTAGCGGGATCGGTCTTCTGCAGGCGGGCCGCGATTTGATCGGCCCGGTCGAGGTTTTCGAGAGCGCCGACAGGGTCGCCCAGGCTGGCGCGCGAGCGACCGGCCTGAAGTTCCGCGATGCGTGAAAAGCCATCGGCGGCTTCGAGCAGCACGTCGGACGGCGCGGAGGGCGTATCGGCGAGCTGGTTGAGATAGCCCTGCGCGACGCGGGCAACATCCCGGCGCATGGCAAGCGTTTGCGGCGTGCGTTCGAGGCGGTCGTACACGTCGTAGAGAAGGTATTTCGCGAGATTGCGCACTTCGGCGAAGCGGGCTTCGGCCTGCTTGCGCGCGAAGTCTGCCTGCGCATAGAGCGTTGAGGTGAGCATCAGCGCGATGATGAGGCCGAAGCCGCCAATGGTGACGGCGACAACGCGCCAGCGGCGGCGGCGGATAAATTTGCGGAAGACATAGACGCGGTCGTCCGCATGGGCGGCGATGGGCCGGGTTTCCAGCCAGGCGCGCAGATCAGCCGCAAGCGCGACCGCGGCTTGGTAGCGATCTTCAGGCGCAGCGGCGCAGGCGCGTTCGATGATGTCGTCGAGATCGCCCTGCACGAGGCGGGCACGATTGGAGCGCCACTCACCGGAGCGGGCGGCAAAGGCGGCTGACCTTGCGATGGCTTCAGACGTGAGCACAGTATGCTGCGCGCGGCGTGCGGCATCGCCGGTGAGCAACGCCCGCAGGATGGCGCCAAGGGCGAACACGTCGTCGGCGGGGGTTGGACTCGCGCCTGTCTCGCGCTGGGGGCTGGCGTAGCCCGGAGTTTGCGGGTGCAGGCTGATGTCGTCTGCATCGCGCAGGACGCGGGCGACGCCGAAATCAACGACCTTGGGGTCTCCTGCCTCGTTGATGAGGATGTTGGCGGGCTTGAGATCGGCGTGGACGATGAGGTTCTGGTGTGCGTGCTGTACGGCATCGCAGATGGCGATCATCTTCTCGACGATCTGACGCGGTGAGAGATCGGCGCTGGCGGCGTAGGCGTCGATGGGCGCGCCGCGGACCAGCTCCATGATGAAGTAAGGCGCGCCGGTTTCGTCGACGCCGCCGTCATACAGTTGCGCGATATGGCGATGGCTGAGCGTGGCGAGGACGCGGCGCTCGCGGTCAAACAGGGCGCGGGAGGTTTCGGGCAGGAGCGATGGACGCACACGCTTGATGGCGACGGCATGGTCGAACAGGCCATCGTCGCGGGCGCCGACGAAGACTTCGCCCATACCGCCCTGACCGAGAAGATCGACGATGCGGTAATGACCGATGCGCGTGGGCATTGGGCCGGCCGTGGGTTGCAGGCCGCCGGTGGGCATGGCGCGCTCTGCGGCGGCATCCGCGCGGAGGAGCTTTTTCACTTCACGGAAAAGCAAGTCGTCGGCGCCGCAAGTGGAGACAAGCCAGCTTTCACGCTCAGCATCGTCGTCGATGTCGAGAGCGTTCTCGAACACGGCGAAGGCGCGCCTTGTGAGGCTGGTGTCCATCGCCCTAACGCTGGCCCAGCTCGGAGACGAGCCAAGCGCGGGCGGCGCGCCACTGGCGTTTCACGGTGCGGACGGAGACGCCGTCGATCTCGGCGATTTCCTCGAGCGTGAGGCCGGCGAAATAGCGCTGCTCGACAAGGCGGGCATGATCGGGGGCGACGGCTTCGAGTTTCGACAGGGCGCGGTCGAGGTCTTCGAGGTCGATGCTCTGGGCGCCGAGTTCGGGCGGGAGCTGGGTGGAGACGGGCGGCGCCTGGCGCTTGGCGGCGCGCATGCGGCGAATCTCGTCGATCAGGATCTGGCGCATGACGCGGGCGGACAGCGACAGGAAATGGGTGCGCCCCTTGAAGTCGAGCCGGTTGAGGCCGGACAGGCGGATGACCGCTTCGTGGGCAAGGTCTGTCGGCTGGATCTGGAGGGCGGCGGCGTCGCCGTTCAGGACGCGGCCAGCTACCTTGCGGAACTCGTCATAATGGGCGCGCAGAAGCTCGTCGCGTGCAGCAGCTGCTGCTCCGCGCCCGCTGTCAGCGCGCTGCCTGTCTGGTTCGGACACCAATTACCCCTGCGCGCGAGATTAATCACGCGTGACGCAGCCCTGCAAATGCCAGACCCGCTCGCCCGGTGCGGGAAGCAAATAATACGCAGGTTTCTGAGTCCCGTTTTCCAGCGAAATACGCTTGCAGAGGTAGAAGCGGGAATCCGGAACATCCGCCGGGCCGTGATGATCGTGCAGACTCCGGAAAAACCCTCCCCGGACCTGCAGGGTGATTGCCCCGCTTCACCAGTTCATGGGTTGAGCGGGGACGCATGCCGGGCGGGATTGCTCATGACGAGCAGTTCCGCCCGAATTGCTTTGGATCAGGTCTGGAACAGGGCGGCGTGGGCTTCGCGGAGCAGGTTCTTCTGGACCTTGCCCATGGCGTTGCGCGGCAGATCAGCCACGAAGATCACCCGCTTGGGGGCCTTGTAGGCGGCCAGCTGCTGGCGGGCGGCGGCGATGACGGCGGCTTCCTCGCCCTGTCCGGTGCAGATGGCGGCGACGGCTTCGCCGAAATCCGGGTGAGGCAGGCCGATGACGGCGCTTTCCGTGATGCCGGACATCTCGTCGAGGACGAGTTCGACCTCTTTCGGATAGACGTTGTAGCCGCCGGAAATGATCAGGTCCTTGGCGCGGCCGGATATCCAGACGCGGCCGTCAGGGTCGACGCGGCCAACGTCGCCGGTGATGAAGAAGCCGTCGATGGTGAATTCGGCGGCGGTCTTTTCGGGCATGCGCCAGTAGGCGGAGAAGACGCTGGGGCCGCGGATCTGGATGACGCCGGTCTCGCTGTCGCCATCGGTGCGCAGCTCGACGCCGGGAAGCGGGAAGCCGACGCTGCCGGCGATGCGGTCTCCCTCCAGCGGGTTCGTGGTGATGATGACGGCTTCGCTCATGCCGTAGCGCTCGAGGATGCGCTGGCCGGTGCGTTGTTCGAAGTCGGCGAAGGTGGATGGCAAAAGCGGCGCGGAGCCTGAGATGAACAGGCGGACGTTGCGAGCGACGTCTGCGTTGAAGGCGGGGTTGGCGAGCAAGCGTGTGTAGAAGGTGGGCACGCCCATCATGACCGTGGAGCGCTGGAGGCCTGCGAGGACGTCTGCATCGGAAAATTTCGGTAGCCAGACCATCGGGGCGCCTGAGAGCAGCGCGCAATGCAGCGCGACGAACAGGCCGTGGACATGGAAGACCGGCAAGGCATGGAGCAGCACGTCCTTGTCCGAGAAGCCCCAGGCCGCGTGGAGAGCGGTGGCGTTCTCTGCAAGATTGCCATGGCTGAGCATCGCGCCCTTGGAACGCCCCGTCGTGCCGCTGGTGTAGATCAGCGAGGCGAGGTCGCCAGCTTCGCGGGGAATTGGGTGGGCGAGCATTTCCGCGCCTTCCGTGTCGCGGACGAAGGCCGGCGGATCGGTGACGAAGACCTTTGGTTCGGCATCGCCGAGGAAATAGTCGATCTCGTTGCGCGTATAGGCGGCGTTGAGCGGCACGAAGACGGCGCCGGCCATCAGGACCCCCAGATAGACCATGATCACTTCGGGAGACTTCTCGGCCTGCAGCGCGACACGGTCGCCGGGCCTGACACCATCCGCGATCAGACGCGCGGCGACACGGGCGGCAGCGGATGCGAGCGCGCCATAGCTGATCTCGCTACCGTCCGGAAGGATGAAGCACGGCGCCGAGCGGTCAGTCGGGAAGCGCGAGGAAAGCAGGTCGAAGAGATTTGCCGACATCACACCATTGATCCGCTTCAGGCGTCCGGGTCGCGGACAACCACGTCCCACTGCCAGGAACTGAAGAGATATTGCCCGCCGCCGGGCCGATCAGTCAGCGCCACTTGCACCTTGAATCTGGAGCCAACCGGGTAGTCAGTCACGAGGCTCTTGTTGCCCTCGACCAGCATGGTGGGCGGAAAAGCCTGACCGGCGACAGGACGAAGGAGGACAGGAGCTGCGGCCCCTTGAACGCGCTTTCCTTCGAAGCTCTCGATATCGATTGTCTGGGACATTTTGGGCGGGATCATGAGGGTCGGTTCCTTGGCAAATATCCGGGCCGGATCACCGCGAAACGCGTGCGCAATCCCGAAAGGGTTTCACGCAGTATCACACTGCATCAGCGAGCCGGTCAGAAATGATGCAGTCAGCGGTCACAAGAGCCGCTGGCGGAGAGGATGAGATTCGAACTCACGATAGGGTTACCCCTATACGCCCTTAGCAGGGGCGCGCCTTCGACCACTCGGCCACCTCTCCGCTTGGCGCCTACGTCAAGCGAGCGGACTTCCTAGCGGGATTTGGGGCAGGTGCAAGCCTGAAGGGGTTTGCAGCGAAAAAGCCCCGAAAACAGGTGCTCCGGACCCTGCCCGACCCTCAACGCACGCGGGTTTCGCCGGCGCGGGCCTTCAGCACGATGCCATCTTCCGGCGTAATGAAGCGGGCTTTGACCAGATCGTCGACGTTCCGTCGCACGGCGGCTTCATAGGTCTGCTGGTCCGGATAGAGGCTGACGAGCTTTACCGCGTCGAACGGGATTTCGTGGCCGGCGATGCGGCAGAAGGACAAGCCGGTAGAATTGCCGTTCCAGGTAGAGGTCGGCACATCCACCCATGGCGAGCGGATGCCGCCCTTCACATTGCCATTGGCGTCGAGGACGCCCTTGCCACCCACGACTTCGATATTCTGAGATGACGGCGGCGGCACGCCGTCTTCCACCCATGCTTTCAGGTTCCGGTAGATGGCGTTGTAGGCAACCCAGCTTGGAAAGCGGCTGCGTGGGCCCTGATCGCAGTTCACCGCCGGCGGCGTACGGCCGCCTTTCACGATGTCTTCCGAGCGTGCGGCGAACCAGAGCTCGTCTGGCGTGGCGTGACCTGCGCCGGCGATGTCGTAGTGGCGATACTGGTCGCCTGCCGTGTCGTTGTCTTCGCGGCGGCTGGGCGCCCAGCCGAGATAGTCAGACTGGCTCATGACGTGGATCACCGGCACGACGGCGTTGCGGATCGGGCGGCGTGGATCGCCAGCGGGAATGCGTTCGGCGCACTGGTTGATGGGCGAAGGGCCGCCGAGCATGCCGACGATGTAACCGTCGAAGGGCGGCTTGCCGTCCTTCGCTATCACCAGCGGCTGGATGGCGTTGATGTAGGTGAACAGGAAGCCGCCAGTCTGTGAATAGCCCCATGCATAGAGGCGATCAGCACGTGAGACAGCGCCACCATATCGGAACGGATTGCTGGCGTCCGTTGAGCGGAGCCATTTCGCGACCTCGGTGTGCATGTCCCACACCAGTCCGTTCTCGGTCGCCTTGGTCGTGTCGCCCGAGACGTCGCAATTCTTCGGATCATCGGCAGCAAGCGGATTCGACCAGTCGAGCGAGGCGTAACGCACCGGGTCGAATGCCTTGAGGGTTGCAACCGCAACCGGCTTGGCCGTGATGCCGACCCAGGCGTCGCCCTGGCGCACGATCTCGTCGTGATGGATCGCCCAGCCGATGTTGAGGTCGAACTGGTTGGACGGGTTCAGCATCTCCACGACAACGCGGCCGGAGAAACGCGCTGCGGATTGAGGGCGGCGAACGAGGACGCGCGTGGTGTAGGGCGAATCCGGCGTGCGGATCACCGCGCCCGATGCCGGCCAGTCATAAACATTGGCTGTTCCGGAGACGAAGAACTCTTCCTCCGTGTAACCCTGTCCGGGAAGGTCTTCGCTTTTCAGCGTGTAGGCAGCGCCGCCGAAGGCGTGGCTGGCTTCCGATTGCGTGAGCGGCCCCACGACCTTCGTGAGCGCCGACGGGATCGATGGCGAAGGCGCCAAAAGACAGCCAGAAACAAGTAGTAACGTACACGCAAGCAGGACTTTGAATTGCATAACGTCTTCCCCGTTCTGGCGCCCGTTGTTCGGCGCTCTATCGTCGCTCGGCCGCTTTCGCTCACGATATTGTATGGCTGAAACCGGCATTACAAAAAACAATCCGGCCAGCCGGTATTGATTATCATTCCGCCAAACGACATAGATGCGCCAAGCCGCAGCCACCACCCCGAGGGTGGCCGCGCACCGGACTGGATTATCTACTGCTTTCTACCCGGTAACTGCAGGCCTCGCAGCACGCTGCGAGGCCTTCTTCTTTTCTGGACTGGCTCAGTGCTGCCAGCTCTTGATGAGCGTGTCGTAGTCGACCGTCTCGGCTTTCGGATTTTCATCCGCAAGTTTCGGCTTGGGCGCGCCCGGACGATCAAACCAGACTTGCGGGCTCTCTTCCGGGTTCAGCTTGGGGCCGATGTCGCCCTGGACGCCTTGTTCCTCAAGGCGGGCCAGCACTTCTTCCTGCGCCTTGCAGAGCGCATCCATCGCCTGCTGCGGCGTCTTGGACCCGGCGGCGGCGTCGCCGATGTTCTGCCACCAGAGCGCGGAGAGCTTCGGATAATCCGGCACGTTGGTGCCTGTGGGCGACCACTGGGTACGCGCGGGTGAGCGATAGAATTCGACGAGACCGCCAAGCTTGGGCGCCCGTTCCGTGAAGGACGGATGCTGGATCGAGCTTTCGCGGATGAAGGTGAGGCCAGTGTGGCTCTTCTTCAGGTCGACCGTCTTGGACGTGACGAACTGGGCGTAGAGCCAGGCAGCCTTGGCGCGATCAGCCGGCGTGTTGGACATGAGCGTCCATGAGCCTGCGTCCTGGTAGCCGAGCTTCTGACCCTCTTCCCAGTATGCGCCGTGCGGCGAGGGAGCGACGCGCCATTTGGGCGTGCCGTCAGCGTTCACGACAGGCAGGCCTTCCTTGACCATGTCTGCGGTGAAGGTGGTGTACCAGAACATCTGTTGCGCGATCTCGCCCTGCGACGGGACGGGGCCGGACTCAGAGAACGTCATGCCCTGTGCGGCGGGCGGCGCGTATTTCTTGAGCCAGTCGAGATATTTGGTGATTGCATAGACCGAGGCCGGGCCGTTGGTGTCGCCGCCGCGCGCGACGCATGAGCCGACGGGGCGCGAGTTCTCGTCGACACGGATGCCCCACTCATCGACCGGCAGGCCGTTGGGGCCGCCATTGGTCTTGTCGCCATTGCCGGCCATCGAGAGCCACGCGTCGGTGAAGCGCCAGCCGAGCGACGGGTCTTTCTTGCCGTAGTCCATGTGGCCATAGACTTTCTTCCCGTCGACCGTGCGGCCCGTGAAGAATTCGGCGATGTCCTGATAGGCGGTCCAGTTCACCGGGACGCCGAGATCGTAGCCGTACTTGGCCTTGAAGTCGGCCTTGTTCTTCGCATCGCTGAACCAGTCATAGCGGAACCAGTAGAGGTTCGCGAACTGCTGGTCGGGAAGCTGGTAGAGCTTCTTGTCGGGGCCAGTGGTGAAGCTGATGCCGATGAAGTCGTTGAGGTCGAGCGTGGGCGAGGTTGCGTCCTTGCCCTCGTTCGCCATCCAGTCCGTGAGATCGCGTACCTGCTTGTAGCGCCAGTGGGTGCCGATCAGGTCCGAGTCGTTCACGTATGCGTCGAACTCGTTCTCGCCGGTGCGCATCTGGCGCTGGAGACGGTCAACGACGTCACCTTCGCCCATCAGCGTGTGCGTGATCTTGATTCCGGTGATGGCGGAGAATGCGGGGGCCAGGACTTTCGATTCATACTCGTGGGTGGCGATCGACTCGGAGACGACGTTGATCTCCATGCCCTGGAAAGGCGCGGCGGCGGTGGCGAACCAGTTGAGTTCGGCTTCCTGACCGGCGCGGTCGAGGACGGACAGGTCCTTGATCTCGCTATCGAGGAATTTCGCGATCTCCGCGGCGGCGTTGGGGTTTGTCGCCTGATTGGTGGCTTGTTCAGGGCCGCAAGCCGCAAGCCCAAGGGCCAGCGCTGAAGCAACCGCCATCATCAGCGCGCGAGGGCGCATCGTCGACCGCATGAAATCCTCCCAGCCGGCAGCTCCATGGCCGCCGGATTCTCTAGGGATCAAACAAATCGGAAAACGAGGGCGGCGTAAACTGCTGACGCTAGGGTGGCGAACCACAGGGGCAGGCTCGCGGGCGCAAGGCCGATCCAGGCGAGGTGGATGAAGGCCGAGCCGAGGAGGCTGAGGAACAGGCGATCCCCCCGCTGGGTGGCGATGCCGAGCATGCCGACGCGGGGTTCGTTGCGGGGGGCAAGCTTCTGCAGCACGCCCATGATTGTCAGGATCAACGCGATGGCGATGAAGAACATCGCCGTCGGGAGCGTCCACCCCATCCAGTTGGCGGCGCCGCTCATGGCGCCTTGCTCCGCAGCAGCCTCGCGCCGGACACCTGAAGCCAGATGCCCGCACCTGCCAGCGCGACGCCAAACAGGCCGGCAGCCATAGCCGCCGGCCTGATGTTGAGGAAATAGAATACCATCGCCAGGCCGCCGCCGAAGATGAGACCACCCATGACCAGCGCCATGCCGGTCATGAACAGTTTCTGGCCCTTCTTCTGGGCGGCGGAGATTTCAGGCGTTGGCGTCATGATCAGGCGCTGCGCGCGTCCCTGATCTTGGTGTAGCCCCAGAAGAAGAGGCCGACGCCCACGATAAGCGCGAGCCACGACAGCGACGCGATCGGGCCGCCGAGAATTCCGAGGAAGACTGCCTTCAGCACCATCGACACGACGATGCCGGCAATGCCGCCGCCAGCAAGCACGACGCCCCAGAGGGTCAGCTTCTGACCATCGGAGCGCATGCGGGCGCGAACGGTTTCGGGAGGGGTGTATGCATTGGCCATGTTTTTCTCCTGGCTCTATATGCTGCGTTTCAACTCGTATCTGCGTCCCGCCCCTTGTGCCGTCGGGGTGGTGACGTGCGCAGCATAGCACGGCTGATCCGGAAATCAGCCCTGCCGTAACGTCCGGATTTATGGGATTCTCAGGCCCGCCCCGCCAGATACGGCCCCCACACCTTCTTCGGGACAATGGTCGTCCAGGCGTCCGTAACGAGACTCTCGACTTC